>Ga0224502_10000136_pt1 | contig 21546 bp, 20 predicted proteins | sample SF_Oct11_sed_USG_5_FD_169104 | JGI IMG/M metagenome (GOLD analysis project Ga0224502, IMG submission 169104) | Sediment microbial communities from San Francisco Bay, California, United States - SF_Oct11_sed_USGS_13 | ecosystem: Environmental > Aquatic > Marine > Sediment | place: USA... | reverse complement strand
CCTCGATCGCACCATCAATAACGAGCCGATTCAAACCGTGCTGCTCGACGGCGTCGAAAGCATCGTTTTCCGCTACCTGACCAGCGACGGAGAGGGATCGGAACAATGGCCGCCGGCCAATGTGCCGGGTCCGGGCGGCTTCCGTCTGCGGCCAAAGGGCGTCGAGGTCGTGCTTACCCTGACCGACGAAGGCGAGATCCGCCGACTCGTGGAAATTGCGCCATGAGTGCGCCCTCGCGGCAACGCGGCGTCGCACTGATTACCGCGATCCTGATCACGGCGCTGGTCAGCAGCGTGGCATTGAGCCTGGCATGGGATAACGCACTGGATATGCGGCGCACCATGACCCTGCTCTATCGCGACCAGGCCGTCCACGTGGCGATGGGCGGGGAAAGCTGGGTGCAGTCGATACTGCGCGACGACCTGTCGGAAACGGACACCGATCACCTCGGCGAGATCTGGGCCAGCGAACTGCCGGGGTTGCCCGTACAAAGCGACGTCGTGCAAGGCGAGTTGTTCGGCAGCATCGAGGACCTGCAGGGCCGCTTCAACGTCAACAATCTCATCGATCAAAACGGGGAAGTCGACGAACTCGCTCTAGAGCAATTCCGACGCTTACTGCTCGTCCTGGAGCTGGATCCGCGTATCGCCGGAATCGCAGCCGACTGGTTGGACGCGAACCAGGAAGCCGGATTCCCCGACGGGGCCGAAGATGCGATCTACACCGGTTTCATCCCGGCTTACAGAACGCCAAACCTGCCGATTACCAATGCGACGGAATTCGCCGCGCTCGAGGGCGTGGACAAGGCAAGTTACGATATCCTGGCACCGCATATCGTAGCCCTGCCCGGCCGCACGGGGATCAACGTGAACACGGCAACGCCCGCTGTCCTGCAGTCACTTGACGAAAACTTGTCGGCGTCCGACGTCGAAAGTCTGATCTCGGAGCGTGAGGACGGCGGTTTCGCGGACCTTCAGGGTACTTTTTCGACGCTCGTGTCGCCCGAGGTCCTGCCGCAACTCGAAGAAACAACAAGTTATTTTCAATTGAGGTTGGTCGTCCAGATTGCTACCGTTCGCATCATCTATTTCAGTACGTTGCAGCGCGGGGCCCGGGGAGATGTCGTACCCATCCTGCGAAGCTTAGGAACCACCTGACAATGACAGAGTTTCTCGTGATTCGGCTTGGCGCCGACGAAAACACCCACGCGAGCTGGATCGCGGTCGATGACGCCGGTACGCGCCGCACACCGCCGGTTATGGGGCCGCTCCAGGAAGCCGTGAAGGATGTCGGTGACCGCGAGGTCATCGTGCTCGTTCCAGCCGGAGATACCTCGACCCTCACCTGCGATTTGCCGGCGAAGGGAGCGCGCCTGCGCGCGGCGCTGCCGTTTGCGCTCGAGGAACAGGTAGCGGATGAGATAGAGAACCTGCACTTCGCGGCGGGAAATCGCCGTAGTGGCGGGGAACTTCCCGTTGTCGTCGTCGCTCATGACAGGATGAATGCCTGGCTGGAGCAGTTGCGCGACGCAGGTATCAAGCCCGCGCGCCTGGTCCCGGAAGATCACGGTCTCGCATTCGTGCCGAACACGCTCAGTATGCTCCTCGCCGAAGACCAGATTATTTTCAACGACGGAGCCGATCTCGAATTCGTCATGCAGGGCGTCACCCCGACCGACGCCTTGATGGCCGCCGGTATCCTGGGTGAGGAAGGACTTGCGGACGAGGCGGAAGACGTTTCAAGACACTTACTCGTGTATTGCGAACCGACCGAGGAGCAGCGATTCGAGCATGACTGGGCAAGGCTGCGGCAGCACCTTGAAAGTGTCGACATCAACCTGCTGCCCGATGGGGTCCTGCCCAGGCTGGCCGTTACGGTCGCAAGTGGCGTCGGCGTCGACCTGCTGCAGGGACGTTACGGCGAAAGCATGGACCTGGGGGCCGTATTCAGGCCCTGGCGGTATGCAGCCATGCTGCTGCTCGCGTTCGGTGTTCTCGGAATTGCTGGCAAGGGCATCGATTACTTCCGGCTGGCGTCCGAAGAAGCCGCCCTGAAAGAACAGTTCACCGTGGAGTATCGAAAGATCCGGCCGGATGACACGCGTGAAGTCATGGATCCTCTGGGCACGGTAACGTCGATTCGTCGCAGCATCGGAGCGGGCGGTTCCGCGCCTGCGGTATTTCTGCCGTCACTGCAGCAGCTGGCCATTGCCTTGCGGGAAAACAAGGACGCCGAAATACTGGCAATAAGCTACCGCGCCGGTGTCATCGACGTGCGATTGACTGCGCCTGATGTTGCAACGCTCGACAAGATCCAAAAGATCATCAGCCAGTCGACTCGATTTACCGCGTCGATTCAGTCGACGGACCGCGTTGGTGACGAGGTTAACAGCCGCATCCAGATTCGCGAGGTGGGGTCATGAGAGACTGGTTCGAATCCCTGGAGCCCAGGGAACGGCTGTTCGTCTCGATCGGCGCCGCCATCGTCGCAATTGCGCTGCTCTGGGGGTTGATCTGGGCGCCGTTGGACAGGGGGCACCGCGAGCTGCAACAGCGTGTGTCGACCTGGGAGCGATCCCTGGCCGATATACGTCCTCTCGCATCCATGCCACAGCCGCAGAGCGGGTCGCGCCCTGCGTCGACGGCAGGGGGTGCGCAGTCACCCGTGGTCATCGTCGATTCGACCCTGCGTTCTCACGGACTCGGGCAGCCGAAGCGCAGCCAGCCGACGCCAAACGGTATTCGCGTTGAATTCGAAAACGTGGCTTTTGACAAACTTGTCGTCTGGCTGGGCGATCTCAGTTCCCAGTACGGCATGGAGGTGCAGGCTGGCAGCCTGTCGGCGGCTACGTCTGAAAGTCCCGGGCGCATCAACGCCAGCCTTACCCTTGAACGGTCGCTTTGACAATTACCCGGAAAGCCCTGGTGTCCGTTGGCCTGCTGACGTTTGTCACGGCCTTCGTCATGATGTTTCCTGCGCGGGTTGCGTATAACTGGTTTGCGCCGCCGGTGGTCCAGCTTGGAGGCCTGGAAGGCTCGATCTGGTCGGCGTCTGCTGCTGAAGCATCGGTAGCGGGGCTCTATCTCCGGGACCTGGAATGGCGCCTGCGGCCGTTTCACCTCCTGGTCGGTAAGCTTGCTGCAAGCATCAAAGCCAGCCCGTCCTCGGGCTTTTTGGAAGCCGATGTCGCGCTTGGTTTCGGTGGCGACATCATGCTCACTAATGTCAACGGCTCGCTGCCCCTGAAAGCATTCGCGACGATCGCCCGCATGCCCGGCCTCTCGGGGAATGCCAGCATTCAATTCGAGGAATTTCGTATCCGCGATGGCCTGCCGGTTGTGGCCGACGGCACACTGGCCGTCGCCGATCTCGTGGCACCAATGGTCGATGCATCACCGATCGGCGGGTATCGTGCGGAGTTCTTTACCGAAAACGACGCAGTGGTAGCCAGTATCGAGGACGTGAACGGGGCGTTCGACCTGGCCGGCAGCCTGACGATCTCGGCCGACCGCAATTATCAGTTCATAGGCAAGGTTGCGGCGACCGACAAAACGTCCGACAAGCTGCAACAGCAGTTACGTTTCCTCGGATCCCCGAATGACCGCGGCCAGCATGATATTCGGCTCGAGGGCCAACTCTAGGTCTCGACGTCGACCTCGACGAACTGCTGCAGCAGGGGGAAATACAGCGCGCAGCGCACGTCGACACCTGCATAGGCGCCATAAAGAGCCGCATAGCGTGCAAGCTGGTCGCGATAGCGCTCAACTTCGGCGGCCAGGAACCCTTCGAGATTGCCGCCTTCGTGGGAACTGGTCTTGTAATCCACGATCCAGTGCGTGGCGTCGTCTATGCGAATCCGATCCATGATCCCGGACTCGACCACGCCGTTCACGACCCCGCTCAACGCGAGTTCCGCATGACCTCCGCCGCTCAGCAGCCAGCGCCCCCTTGGGTCGTTCCGAACGCTCCTGAGCGCCTCATCGACACGCGCACGAATACGTTCCATCGTCGCCCCGGGCGCAACGCCGAGTTCGCCTAACCAGCGATCGGTGGCTTTTCGCAGACCATCATCGGCAAACGCATCGGGCCCCGCCCCGTCTTGCGCCGCGTACTGCAGCCAGCGGTGCACGATAGTGCCTGCAATTCTGGCTTCGGTGCCGACCCAGTGGTAGTCGACGGCACGAACCTGGCCGCCTGCATCTGCCGCGTGTTCCTGACCCGGCACTGGCGGCACGTCCGGCAACTGCCAAACTGGTTCGATTCGCCGCCGTTGCGGGAGTACCCACTGATCAGCGGCAGTGATGCTTGCCGCGGCTTCCTGTGGCTCGAATGCCTGCTCGAATTGCGATTCGATGGCGGGCCAAAGAAGGCTCAGCAGGCTTCTTGCATCCGGCGGGCGCCATGACTCTCCGTCGGGACTGACCGCGGTATGGCCGATCAAATGCAGACTCTTGCGCGCCCGGGTGCACGCCACGTAAAGCAGTCGACCGACCTCATGGCGGTCCTTACCAGCCTCGGTCAGTTCGATGAAACGGTGGATAGGGTCGTTTTCCAGGTCAGCCCTGCGCCCTACCGGGCTGATTATTTTCTCCTCGTCACCGTGTTCGCCGGGAACGTCGAACCAGCTGAGAACCGAGCGGTCGCTGCCGCGCGGAATCCGGCCGAGGCCGAAGAGCAGCACGTGGTCGAACTGCAGTCCCTTGGCGCGATGCATGGTCATGACCTGTAATCGGGCCGAGCTATTGTTGGAAACCCGTTCAAGGTCCAGTTGTGCTTCGAGTTCTGCCACGTCGTGCAGCGTTCCGGCTATCTCGAGTTTTTCGAGAACGTCCAGGTAGCGATACACGTTTTCGATGCCTGCGGAGTTGTCGAGAATTGCCGGTCCGCCGAGTCGCAGCCAGGCACCTTCGACGCGGTCGCGCAGCGATGCTGAGCGGGAGGCCGCTCGCAGGGATTCGAGAACCGGCATTGCCCTGTTCAGCGAAGCCCGCGCCTCGCCCGATATCGCCTGTATGCGCTCGCCATCGTGCAGCAGTTCCCACACGGTGCTCTTCGTATCGTTCGCAACCAGCGTATGCAGGTCTGTCCAGTCCCAGCCCATCCACGGGCCGCGCAACAAGGCCAGCCATGCGAGGCGGTCGCAGGGGTGTACCATCGCACGTGTCAGGGCCAGCAGATCGATGATCTCGGGAAGGTCGGTGAGGCGGTCTATGTCGACTGCCTGGTAGTGCACTCCTGCCGCTCTTAGTTGCGGCAGCAGAGACGCCAGCTGGGTGCGCCCGCGCACCAGCACGGCCATGTCGTCTTCCGGATTCCGGGCAAGCGTCTCCTGAATGATCCGGCAGCCCTCGGCGGCTTCGCGTGCAGGGTCGGCGCCGAACAGCGGATAGACGCGGCAGTCCCCTTCCGAGCTCAACGCGGGAACTGCTTCCGTATACGATACGGCACCCCGAGCGGGGTCGTCCGCCGCCGGCAGCACCTGCGGGAAAACCGTGTTGAGCCAGTGCACGAGAAATTCTCCCGAACGGAAATTCTTTCTCAACACGAGGCGCTCGAGAGCCAGTCCACCTATGCCCTTCCGCTGCGCCAGCAGGAACTGGGCGACCTCCGCATTGCGGAACCGGTAGATCGATTGCATGGGATCGCCGACGCAAAACAAGGTGCGGCCGTCCCCGGGCTCCCAGCCACCTGTCAAAGCCTCGAGCATCCGGTACTGCGCACGCGAGGTATCCTGCATTTCGTCGATCAGTACGTGGCGTACCTGGTAATCCAGGAGCAGCGCGATATCCCCGGGACTTTCAGCAGAGCCAAGCGCGTGGTCGGCGGCCAGGGCTATTTCGATGAAGTCCGTCTTGTGGTGTGCGCTAAACAGCTGTTGCAGCTCCGCTACGGCCATTGGCAACAGGCGTAACAGCGCAAGCAGGACATACCACTGCTCGTCACTGTAGGCGACGGGCGGCAGCGTCCGAATACCGTGTAGCAGTGCCCGCAGGCCCGCGTGACCGGATGCCGATTCGATCACGTCGTAGAGTGCCGCTTTTTGACCGTCGTCACCTGCGGGGAAGCCATCGTTTACATTGACCCTCTTGCGCCAGCCGCCACCCGCCGTCAGCAACAAGGTGGCGATGCCGCGCCAGGCGTCCAGCGACTCGCTCGACGCGGGCGGCATTGCATGCAGTTCATGCAGCGCAGCGACGGGATGATCCGCCTTGCCCGCATCGATTAGCCTGGCACTCGCATAGCCCGCAAGCGCCAGGAGGTCCGGCACGACTTCTACGGGAAAGGCATGTCGTGTCCGCTCCAGGTGAGCGGTGACGACACCCCGCAGGTTCCCCTCGAGCCTCTCTCGCATTGCGGCATCGGCCCCCGTATTCCCGCTGCCAACGAAGGGCAACCACTGGTCCCGAGTCTCGAGCATTCGAGCCAGGTAGCCGACAAAGAGGGACGTGTTGTTGTCGAGATGTAACAGTATCTGCTGAACGGCATCGCGCAGCGTGCCGGGCTCGGCCAGCCAGTCCAGCGTGGCGGCGGCAGCCGCGCGGTAAAGAGCTTTAACCTCGGCATCGTTGGCGACAGAGTTGCCGCTGGTCGCAGCACCCGTAAGCGGTTGCATTCTCGCGATCGATGCATTCAGCGAGTCGAGCGTCTGGATGCGCATGCGCCGCGGGTTGGCAATAATTTGCCAGCCTTTTTCCTGGTCGCGCTCGAGTGCTGCGGCGGCTGCCACGGCCGTGACGCGGTGGTGTGGCGCCTCCGGGACGTCGCCGCGCTGCGAACGTCGCAAGGCGTGCAGGACCCGGTACTGCATTTCCGCGGCTGCCTTGCGCGTAAACGTGATCGCAATGACTTCTTCGGGTGAATCGACTGTCGCAAGCAGGCGCAGATAGCGCTGTATAAGCAGTTCCGTTTTTCCGGAACCGGCGGGGGCCTGCACAATGAACGAACGCGTTACATCCAGCGCTTCCTTCCGCGCTTGTTCGTCGGCGGCGAGCAGTGCGGCATCATGAGTCACGCCGGAGCTCTCCGTATCTTGAAAGGATATTCAGAAGCCGCGCGTCGCGTAGCGTTTGCCAATGACGAATGCGGACGTCGCCGGCCACGAATTCACCGGCTGCCTTCTCGATGGCCTGCGTCCAGTGCATCAACGATCGCTGCCACTCTTCCGCGTCCATTGCATCGCGCCCACAGCCGTCAAGTGCTGTCTCGCGGCTGTCGATGTTGACGAAGCCGAGAGCCGCTACCGGCTCTTCCACGGCAGCCGCGTAGACAATCAACTGTGCGTCAGTGGGTTCGCCGCTTCGGTCCAGGAACTTCCTGGGACCGCCGGTCTTGTAATCAAGGATCGCAACGGCACCGTCGTCGTAGCGATCGATACGATCGACTCGCAGTCCCAATTGGATTCCACCGAGTATGAAGTCCATTGACAGTTCGACGGCGTGAACAACGAAGCCTTTGCGCTGCAGATCTACCGCGACAAGAGCATGCAGCAGGCGGGCTACTCGCTCGCGTTCCAGCGCAAGCAATTCTCGGAGCACACGATCCGCGTGACGCTCATAGCGGGAAAACGCACGGTTCGTCGCGGTGCTTATCCGTCGGTCGAGTTCCTTACCGCGCCAGCCGCGGATGTCAGCCTGGGATGGTCGCTCCTCGTAGAGGTGAAACGCCGCAGCGTGAATGAGGTTGCCGCGCAAAATCGGAGACAAGCCGGGTACGATCGGCCGCAGCGTCGAAGTGCCAAGGCGACCCAGTACGAATGCGCTGAAGGGCTCGCTCATTTGCCTTTGAATGTTGGCGGCACCGCCGGCTATCGATTCACCGGAGGACACGGGCGGAACGGGGTCGCTGGCCGTCCCGGTCGATGTGGCCAGGCCGCATAGCTGCAACGCGTGCCATCCCGGGTCTTCGGGTGCGATGCCGGCCGCCGATTCCGGCAGCAGCGCGGTCGGCGTTTCGATCGAATCGCCGCTACGAGTCGGATAACTGCATACGCACGAAGCGGCGCTGCCCAGCAGACGATCAAAGACCCTTTGCGCATAAGCCGCGGTGTCGTCGGGATCCGCGTCCGGCATACCATAGTGCCGCTGCAGGCGCCGGGAAATGAGGGCCGTCGGCCGCCCGCCCGGTGGCCATTGGCTTGCCGTGAGACCGCCGATCCACAGCTCGTCGAATTCGAGCCCCGCAGCCTCCAGCGGCCCGAGGACCTGGACCTGGGCCCCCTCCAGTTCCGGCTGGAAGATCGTGTCTGCGGCCATCGCGCTCAATTGTCCGATCGCTTGCGCGAAAGTCATTTGCGGTATCACGAGTTCCAGTCTCGCGAGATCGTTCAAAAGGTCGCGCCACCGGTTGATGAGCTGGAAGTCAGCGCTCTCGAGCGCCGCGTCGCCCGGCCAGCGGAACTTTTCCAGCAGCAGGTCGGCGATTTCCGCCCAGTGCGCCGGCGAGGCTTCGCTGCGCTCCGTCCGTCGCATTTCGTCGAGTTCTCCGACACGTGCCAGCCAGTCAGCCGACTCGTCCGTCACCCTGCGGCCGCTGAACGCACGAAGAAATAGCTCCGGCGTCCAGCTGCGGTCGGGTATGCGGCGCAGTTCGAGTTCAAGGCGGGCGCGCGCATCGACGTCTCCCGCGCCCAGAAAGGGTGTTCGCATCAGCAGGCTGAGGTCCCTTCCGCCGATCGCGCCGTATGTCCAGCGCAGCAGGAGCAACGCGATTTCGACAGCCGGATAATCGTGCAGTCGGCGACCGAAAGACACGTTCACTGCTGCGCGCCGGGACCCCGACGCATATTGCCAGCCGGGCGCCATTCCCTCGCGTACCAGTCGACCTGCCCGGGCGGCGTCCTGCTCCAGGCTGGAGACCACAATACCGATACGCTGGCCGGCATCTTCCTGGAGTTGCTTGCGCGCCCATGCGCCGGCTGTGCGGAGCTCGGCATCGGGATCGTCGCAAGCGATAATGGCGGCATGACGCCTGGGTGCCTCGACGGCAGCGAACTCGATACGCGTACCGCACTCACGCAGTGCCGAGAGCAGTCCGTCAACCTCCGGCGTCAGCCGGTCGAAGCCTGCGAGAACGACCCTGTCCGGCGCCGACATTTCTCCTGCCCGGACGTTGGCGGCGACCGTACCGCCGAGCATGGCATCGTCTATCCAGTCTTGCGCCGCCAGTCGATCCCGGTATCGCGACGCGGCGTCGGCAAATACGCGCTGGTCACGACTGCTTGCGGCGGAGACGCATTCCTCGAACGGCACGTGCCACTCGTGCAGCCTTTTCCAGGCTTCGCGAGCATGACGCGTGAGGCTCGAAATATTGATCAGCGGATCGTCGATCACTTCGCGCAGGATGCTTTCCCAAAGGACGCGACTCTGATGTGCATTGAGCCGTGCCGGCTGCCGGCCAAATCCGGCGGACGCCAGGAGTCGGGACAGCCAGTCGGGCAAGGCGACGATAACGGGCGTCAGCCACGCGCGCTTGCCGCTTGCAAGTTGTTGCGCGTTGTATTCGGCGGTCAGTAGCCGGGCGAGGCGCCGGCTTGCGGTCACTACCTGTGACGCATCGTCGCAGTTCTCGGGCAGCCAGCCGTACATGACTCAGGCGTGTTGAACGAGTACATCGTCGATTCGATCGAACACCGTATGCAGCGTATCCGGATCGGGCAAGGTGGTTATCCGGAAGTGATCCGTGTAGGTCGTATTGAAACTGCTGCCCGGTGCAACGAGAATGTGGCGCTTTTCGAGCAATTCGAGGGCGAATTGCTGATCGTCCAGTTTTCCGGCAAATCGATTGTGAAGCCTTACGAATGCATACATGGCGCCCATGGGTGTAACCAGGCTGAGGTACGGACTTCCTGCAACGCGCTCGATGATGCACTGCCGGGACTGGTACAGGCGGCCGCCGGGCTGCACGAGTTCGGCAATACTCTGGAACCCGCCCAGCGCCGTTTGCACGGCCCACTGCCCCGGAACGTTGCTGCAGAGCCGCAGCGCTGCCAGCAGTTCCATGCCGTGTATGTAGTCACGCGCACGTTCGATATCCCCACCGAAAACGCACCAGCCGACGCGATAACCGCAGGCCCTGTAAACCTTTGACAAGCCGGAATACGTCAGGCAAACGACGCCATCGCCCGCCAGGGTCGCGAACGGGATGTATTCGGCATCGTCGTACACCATCTGGTCGTAGATTTCGTCGGCCAGCACGACGACGCCCGTTTCGGCAGCTATGTCAGCTACCTGTTCGAGGATTGCGCGGTCATAAACCGCGCCGCTCGGATTATTCGGATTGATCAGTACGATGGCGCGGGTTCGATCCGTAATCAGCTCGCGGATTTTTGCCGGGTCCGGCATGAAGTCGTTTTCCGGCAGGCAGTCGTAATAGCGCGGCACGCCACCGTTCAAGCCGACGGCGGCTGACCACAAGGGATAATCCGGGCTCGGGATCAGGACTTCATCGCCCGGGTCCAGCAAGGCGCGCAGCGACAGGTCGATCAGCTCGCTGACACCGTTGCCGATGAATACTTCCTCGGCGCTGACATTGTGGATGCCACGGTTTTGCTGCTGCATCACCACCGCCTCGCGCGCGGGGAAGATTCCTTTTTGGTGGCTATAGGCTTCCGCCTGGCCGAGGTTCTCGATCATCGCGAGTCGCATCGTCTCCGGCGTCCTGAAACCGAACAGGCCGGGGTTGCCGATATTCAGCGAGATAATTTCGTAACCTCGCTTTTCCAGTTCGTTCGCATGATTGGCGAGCTGGCCGCGAATTTCGTATTTGACTTCGCCGAGCGCGCTGCTCGCGGCGATGGGGCCGGCTGTTCCCGAGCCCTCTCTCAAAGTTGTAACGCTCAAATCGTTCCCGCTTTTCTCAGCTGTGAAATTGATTCTGCAGAATAGCCCAACCAGTCTGCCAATACCGCCCCGGAATGTTCCCCGAGCAACGGCGGCGCCGAACGGTATTTGACTTCCTGAGATGAAAACCTGACAGGATTGGCGACCGTCGGCAGCTTCTCGTCGTAGGGGTGGCGCAAGCTCCGGACGAGACCACACTCGGCCGCGTAGGCGCTGGAAAATACCTCGCCAATGTCGCTTATCGGGCTGCACGGCACGCCGGCCTCCTTCAGTCTGCGCAGCCAGTGATCGGACGATTCGTGCTCGATAGCGGCGCTCATGAGAGCCACGAGTTCACCGCGGTTGGCCAGTCGGTCCTCATTGCGCTCAAATCGGGGATCTTCGGCAAGTCCGGACATGCCGCAGCAACGCATACAGTCGCCGAATTGCCGGTCGTTTCCCACCGCGATCATGATGAAACCGTCAGCGGTCCTGAATGCCTGGTATGGGACGATGTTCGGGTGAGCCGTGCCGAGGCGGCCCGGAACCGTGCCGCCAACCAGGAAATTCATGGCCTGGTTTGCGAGCCACGCGACCTGGCTGTCATAAAGCGGCACTTCGATTGATTGACCCCGGCCGCTGCTCGAGCGTTCGTGCAGCGCCGCAATGATCGCCGTCGCCGCGTACATCCCGCACATGATGTCCGCAATTGCGACGCCGACCTTTTGCGGCTCGCCGCCGTCTTCATCGGGGGTACCGGTAATGCTCATCAGCCCGCCGGCAGCCTGGACCATTGCATCGTAGCCAGGTTCGCGGGCGCGTGAACTCTCGCGCGCAAACGCCGAGATCGTGCACACGATAAGGCCGGGGTTCTCTCGCTGCAGGCTTTCGGAACCCAGGCCCCAGCGCTCGAGTGTGCCAGCCTTGAAGTTCTCCACGACGACGTCGGCTTTGGCGGCAAGTTCCCGGACAAGCGCCTGGCCGGCCGTTGTCGCCAGATCGACACTGAGGGAGCGTTTGTTGCGATTCGTTGCAAGGAAATAGGCGGACTCACGTCCGGCCTCACCGGCCTTGCCCTGCAGCCAGGGCGGACCCCACTGCCGGGTGTCATCGCCACAATCGGGACGCTCGATCTTAACCACGTCGGCGCCGTAATCGCCAAGCAACTGGGTTGCCCATGGCCCCGCCAAAACCCGCGAGAGATCGAGCACCCGGATTGCCGACAAAGGACCGCTCATGCGCTAACTCCAGGCAACAAAAACCCGGCCAGCTTTACGGCTGGCCGGGCGGGTCCGCACGGAGATTGCGGATTGCGTGACCAACATGTCCATCTGTATTCGGACAAGTCAGTCCAGCTCTTCCACCTCGGCGCTCTCGACACTCTTTGTCGCCGGGGCTGGTTCGGTGGCCGGTTCCTTTTTTCCGAACCGGACCAGTAATGCGTCGTATTCTTCGGGCGTCAACTCCCTGATACCCGCAATGCGGATGCGTTCAGGGCCGAAGCCATCATCGACGAGAATTTCGTCGAAGCCGCCACAAATCCTGCCGCTCGTGGACCGGAATCCAATCTTCCAGGATGCCGTCAGGCCAGTTGCCCGGCGGCTGAGCGAGACATGGTGCTTTCGGTTACCGTTCGCCGTGACCACGAGGTTCGCATCGTCCAGTACCCGGTAGTCTCGGATAGTCCTTGTCGAGATGCAATCCGGACGCGCCGGAACGACATCCGTATCGTCCCCGAGCGAAGGCTCTGATGAGCCCGCGCAAGCCGCTAAAGTACTTGAAATAAAACAAATAACTAATTGTTTTAAAATCATTTAGTACTGATCACTATATGCATTTCAGGGAATTCTGCCCGCTCTTCCAGGGACCCTCCGGAGCCCCCGGTCGATCGCTGGATCGGGCGTTAAGTTTACGCCGGTTCCGCAGAATTCGCGGCCGCATTTCTACCTACACGGCGGCTCCGAGCCGGACCGGCCGCGACGCGTCCCGGATCCACTCGCTCCAGGAGCCGATATACACGCGAGGCTCGCTGTACCCCGCCAGGAGCCCCGAAATCGCCAGGTGACAGGCGGTTACCCCGGAACCGCACATTACGGCCCACGAAGCCCTCTCGTCGTCACCAAGCACCCGCTCGAGCAGATGACGCAGTGGGTCACCGTCCTGCCAGGTACCGTCTTCGCGCAGGCACGCGGTAAAGGGCAAATTTCGGGATCCCGGTATGTGCCCTGCCCGGGTATCAATCGGTTCCACCTCACCACGAAATCGAGCGGTGTCACGGGCATCGATAAGCAGGGACCCGGCAGCGGCTTCGAGGTCGGCGGCGACTTCCCCGGTCGTCAGCACTCGTTCCGGATTTTCGAAGCCCCGGAATTCACGGCGGGTTACTTCCTGCGCGCCGCATTCGAAAGGCAGGCCTTGCGCTTGCCAGGCCTGCAGACCGCCGTCCAGGACGGTGACCCGCCGGTGACCGAGCCAGCGAAGCAACCACCACGCGCGGGAAGCAATTGCCCCGCCTGCCGCGTCATAGCAAATGACGCCGGTGTCGGCATCGATACCCAACCGGGAAAACGTTGCTTCTGCAGCTTCGACAGAGGGTAAAGGATGGCGACCGCTATCCGTCCCGACAGGACCGGACAGGTCCTGGTCCAGGTCTGCATAAACCGCGCCGGGAATGTGAGCCTCTCGATAGGCCTCGCGACCAGCTTGCGGGGCCATGAGGTCGAAACGGCAATCGATGACGCGCAGACGCCGGTCCCCGAGACTGGACGCCAGTTCGGCCGCGCTCGTCAGCAGGCCCTCTCGTTCCGCAATGATCATTTGTCAATACCGAAAATGCCGTAGTTTCATGCCTTGTACACCCCGGTAGCCTCGTAGACAATAGCGTTCCCGTCTGCTGGCGGGCGCCTGCCCGGCGAGCATTCAGAAGCAAGGGAGACAGTCTGGTGGAAAAAATTCTGGTAGGCCTGAAGCGTGTCGTGGACTACAACGTTCGCGTGCGCGTCAAGGGCGACGGCAGCGGCGTGGAGACGGAAGGCGTCAAGATGAGCATAAATCCGTTCGACGAGATCGCTCTCGAGGAAGCGTTGCGCATCAAGGAACGCGGCGAAGCAAACGAAGTGGTCGTCGTGTCGATCGGCAGCGGCGAAGCACAGCAGCAGCTTCGTACGGGTCTCGCGATGGGGGCCGACCGGGCTATCCTTGTCGAGACCGTTGCGACACCGGATCCACTGAGTTGCGCCCATGCGCTGTTGGAAATCGTCAAACGAGAGAATCCCGAACTCGTGATCCTGGGCAAACAGGCCATCGACAATGACAATGCCCAGACCGGCCAGATGCTCGCCGCACTTTGGGGCCGGCCGCAGGGGACCTTTGCATCGAAACTCGAGTTCAACGGCGGCAGCGTGCGCGTAACGCGCGAGGTGGACGCGGGTCTGGACGTGATCGAGGTAGATTTGCCCGCCGTAATAACCGCCGATCTACGCCTCAATGAGCCGCGATACGTGAAGCTTCCGGACATCATGAAAGCGAAGAAAAAACCGCTCGATCAGATACCGCTGGCTGAGCTCTCGGTGCCGGACAGCCCGGCGATTGCCGAAACCGGCTTCGAACCGCCGGCCGCCCGTGAACGGGGCATCATGGTCGACGACGTTGCCGGCCTCGTCGGCGCCCTGAACGACAAAGGATTACTGTAATGGCCAAGGTACTGTTGATCGCCGAGCACGACGGCACGAGCCTGAACCCGAGCACTGCGAAGTGCGTCGCCTGTGCGGCGGAAATCTCCGGCGCCGAGATCGAGGTTGCCGTTTTTGCGGAATCCGCCGGCGCAATAGCGGCGCAAGCGGCAAGTCTGGATTCGGTCAGCCGCGTACTCAGCAACGAAGCCACCGCAAACCGCGGTGCTCTGGCCGCCGTACTGGCACCGCAAATTGTCGCGATGGCTGACAGTTACGACTATATCTTCGGCCCGTCCACGACCTTCGGCAAGGACCTGATGCCGCGCGTGGCTGCCCTCCTCGGCGTCAACCAGATCAGCGACATCATGAGCGTCGAAGGCGAGCGGGTATTCAAACGACCGATTTATGCCGGCAGTGCGGTAGTTACCGTCGAGGCACCGGCTGGAGTGCCGGTGGTTGCCACCATCAGGACAGCGTCATTCCGTGCAGTCGGTGCCGGTAACTCGGCTCCGGTCGACGCCGTGGACGTTTCTGCCGATATCCCGGATCACACACGCTTCATCGCGAGCGAAACCGGCAAGTCTGACAGGCCTGACCTGCAATCGGCGTCGCGCGTCGTGGCCGGTGGCCGCGCCCTCGGCAGCGAGGAAAATTTCGACCTGATCTACAAGCTCGCGGACAAACTCGAAGCCGGTGTGGGTGCGTCGCGAGCGGCGGTCGACGCCGGTTACGTGCCGAACGAGATGCAGGTAGGTCAGACCGGGCGGATTATCGCGCCGGATCTCTACATTGCGATCGGTATCTCCGGCGCTATCCAGCACCTGACGGGGATCAAGGACGCAGGCACGATCGTCGCGATCAACAAGGACGAGGAAGCTCCGATATTCGAGGTGGCGGACATCGGCCTGGTGGGCGACCTCTTCAACGTCGTGCCCGAGCTGACCGAGGCATTGGATTAAATTGGCGGCGCCCTCGCGGGCGCCGCAATTTCATCTGCTACAGGTTTTCGAGAATCGCCTCGGCTTTGCTGACCTCGAACTGACCCGGTGCTTCAACCCCCACGTGAGTTGCGGTGCCATTGTCAACGATCAACGCGAAGCGCTGGCCGCGAATACCCATGCCGAAGCCGGTGCCGTCCATTTCGAGGCCCAGTGCGCGGGCGTACTCGCCGTTGCCGTCAGCGAGCATCATGACCTTGTCGCCGACACCGCGGTCCTTGCCCCAGGCATCCATTACGAATACGTCGTTGACCGCCATGCATGCGATCGTGTCGACGCCTTTCGACAGGATTTCATCCGCGTGGTCCACGAATCCAGGCAGGTGATTCATCGAGCAGGTGGGCGTGAATGCCCCCGGTACGGAAACCAGTACCACCTTCTTACCCGAAAACAGGTCGTCCGTTGAAATCGCCCCGGGGCCGGAATCGGTCATAACCCCGAACGTGCCGCCCGGCATCTTGTTTCCTGCTTGAATGGTCATTCAGTTCTCCTGGTTTGCTCGCGTGCCGAGGCCGTCAATCGGCCCGTTTCGAGCCGGGATGATAATCGTTGAAAGCGCAGTAGTCATGCTCGATCGTGTTGTTTCGGAATGCAACAATGTCGCCGGTGGGGTCCAGGCCGTATAATGCTGCGCTGCATTAGGAGGAGCCATGGACTTTTCACTCACTGAAGATCAGCAAATGATTCGTGACGCAGCTCGCGAATTTGCCCAAAACGAAATTGCGCCGGTTGCTGCGGAGTTTGATCGCAGCGGCGAGTTTCCCGTGGATACGATAAAGGCCGCGGCTGAATTGGGATTCATGGGTATCGAGATTCCCGAGGAATACGGTGGCTCCGGTCTGGACCCCGTCAGTTACGCACTCGTGATGGCGGAGATCTCTGCCGCGGATGCGGCCCACGGAACCATCGTCTCGGTCAACAATTCCCTGTTCGGCGTGCCCCTGCTCGAATTCGGAACCGAGGAGCAGAAGCAGAAATACCTGGTCCCGGTCGCCTCCGGCAAAGTGAATGGCGCCTATGCGCTGACCGAGCCGCAGTCGGGTTCCGATGCGGGTTCGATGAGGGCGAAAGCCGTACTCTCGGAAGATGGAAGCTACTACACGATCAACGGTAAGAAATCCTGGATCACTTCAGGTCCGGTGGCAAAGTATGTCGTATTTTTTGCGCAAACCGTCGGTGCCGACGGCGAATCGGCCGGTATCAGCGCCTTCGTAGTCGATGCTGAAGCGGAAGGCTATCTCCGCGGCAAGCTGGAACCGAAACTCGGTATCCGGGCTTCGGCAACCTGCGAGATCGAACTCGAAAACTACCGCTGCCCCGTCGAGGACCGCATCGGTGACGAGGGCCAGGGATTCAAGATTGCAATGATTGTGCTGGACGCTGGCCGCGTCGGCGTCGCGGCGCAGTCGCTCGGCATCGCGCAGGCCGCATACGATGCGTCGCTGGAATACTCACGCGAACGCAAGGCTTTCGGTGCCGCCATCGGCAGCTTCCAGTCAATTCAGAACAAGCTCGCCGACATGCGCATGCGCATCGAAGCATCGCGGCTGCTCGTGATGCAGGCGGCATGGTCTAAGGCCGAATGCAAAAAGACCGGTCAGAAAAATACCCTCAATTCGAGCATGGCCAAGCTATTTGCGTCGGAGACCGCTATGTGGGTAAGCCACCAGGCCGTCCAGATCCATGGCGGCATGGGTTACAGCAAGGAGCTGCCTCTCGAACGCTATTTTCGCGATGCGAAAATTACGGAAATTTACGAGGGCACCAGCGAGATTCAGCGTATGGTGATCGGCCGGCTGGAGACCGGCCTGCGGTAGAAAAAGGCATCGGAGCGGCTCTTTTGACTAAGAGTCAGTAGTCGTTCTCGGCGACGTGAACGACCAGGCCGTCCAGTGAATCGTTCACCTCGATCTGGCAAGTAAGCCGGCTGTTTGGCTTACGCTCGAAGGCAGCATCGAGCATGCTGTCTTCCATGTCATCCATGGGTGGAATCTTGTCGAGCCAGGCTTCGTCGATATAACTGTGGCAAGTGGCGCAGGCACATGCGCCCCCGCACTCTGCAACGATGCCTTCGACGTTATTGTTGATGGCGCCTTCCATTACGGAGTAGCCGTTCTCGACCTGGACTTCCTTGCGGATCCCGTCAGGGGAGATATACGTAATTCTGGGCATCAGGCTCAGCTGTCCATTTTCAAAGCCGCGAACTATAGGGGCGTTGACCCTCTCCGGTCAACGCCCCCGTTTGGTTCAGAGGTCGTAACGGCGCCGCGATGGCGCGCCCAGCCGGTCAGACGCGGTCAGCCTGCTGGCGGCGAGCCTCGACTTCCTTACGTTTCTTGTTCGCCGCTTCCTGGGCAAGACGTATCTGCTCGTTGCGCTCAACGTCGGCATTGATCACCGCTATCCACTGCTGGGAAATCTTGCGGGAACGAGGTGTCTTGGCTGCCGCACGGAAGGCATCGATGGCTGCCTGGTAGCGGCGTTTGTTGTACAAGCACATCCCGAGAGAGATCCGCGCATTATCCGTATTCTTGAGGCCACCCTTGCGCAGACCCGACTGTACGGAGTTGATGCACTCGTCGTAATCGCCGAGGTTCAGATACGTATTGCCGAGGCGTACGTCGAGTTCACCGTCGTCGCTCAGCCTTGCGGCTTCCTTGAGGGCGGGTACCGCACGCTGATCTTCCTGCGACAGCATCCAGGCCTGCGACAACAGGCGGTAGTTTTTTGCGCTCTTGGAGACGCGGCCCGATTCCATTTCTGTCTCGAGCAAGGTTGCCGCCTTGTAGGGAACATCTGCCTGCATGTAGAGCTGCGCCATGGTCACGAACTCGGACTCTTTTTCCAGCATGCCCTGGTCGTTCGCAGCGCCGTAAGCGGCGATCAGGTTGTTGTCTTCGCCGAGCTCCGTGTACGCCCCGGCAAGCGAGAACCAATAACGCTTCTTGGGCCAGTTCTCGAGGAGAATCTTCTGGATGTCGCGAACGTTCTTGTAGTCCTCGTCCTGGAAGTACGCGAAATTCAGTAGCACGTACCAGTCTTCCTTTACGGGCTTATCCCGCTCTCGCGCGACACGCATGGCGTTCTGGATCGGCTCGATCATGTCTTTGTAGCGCTGCACCTGGTAGAGGTTTTGAGCCTTGAGGACAAAGGGCTCGGGTGCCGGGTTGGTTTCCAGCGTAAACCACTTGTCGAGCGTCTGCAGCGCCTTCTGATACTGCTCCTCCATGGTGTAGAGCTGGGCCAGCGTGTACGTCGTCTGCTTCGCCATCTGTGGCTCGAGGCTGGGTATCGCGAGCATCTTCACATAGGTCCTGATCGCGTTCGGAACATCATCCATGTTGTAGTAGACGAAACCGATGTAGTTGAGCACATTAGCTTGCTCGTACTCTGTCAGTTTTTCGGGGTTGTACAGGTTGTTCAGAGAGCGCAGTGCACCCTGGTAGTCCTTCGCATCGACCTGTTCCTGCGCTTTCTGGATCTTGTCATAGACATCTTTGCTGACCGCTTGTGCCTGCTTGGTCTTTTGCGCATCGCGTTCCGCACGTTCGTCGTCCTGCGCGAACGCACTGCCGGCGACGAACACCGTCGCCATTGCAGCGAGAAGAATTTTCGGGGTTATTCGGCTCAATTTGCTCATAGCGAACTGTTTCCTAATGCTCGTTTGATCCCGCCAGGTATCCGATGGTACCTATTCCTCGATCTGGAAGGAGATACGTGTCTTGACGTTGGGCACCTCGACCGGCACACCGTCGACGACGCGAGGCTTGTATTTGAACTTGAGCACCGCCCTTATCGCAGCACGCTCGAAAAGGCTGCTCGTCGAGAACATGACAAGCGGATCCTTGACCGTTCCCGTCGTTGTCACCGTAAATGACATGTCGACGTAGCCTTCGAGACCTCTTGATAATGCTCGCGCCGGATACACTGGTGCGACGCGAACAATGGGCAGGTAATCGCCCTCAGCAATATTCATGCCGCCAGGACCGCCGATAGAGGTTTCGGCCGCCACCGATGGCGGCGCAACGTTGATGGTAGGCGCCGTCGGGTCGATGTTGTCCATATCCTGCGGCGGCGTCTCGGGCGGCGTCTCGGGCGGCTTCGGCGGCTTCTCGGGCGTGAAGTCTTCCGTGTTCAGCGCTTCGTTGCGCTTCACCCGGACAAACTCGAGCTTGGCGCGGTCCCTGGGCTTGGTCAGCGCCTGTTTGCCCGTCGCAATGAGCACCTGCATCAGGAACAACAGGCTCATCGTGACCACGACTCCGATTACGATCGAAAATGCGTATCGGCCATACATCGTTCAACTCTCCTCTTTATGAGACCAGTGCCCTGCCCCATTTGTTCCTAATCGTTGAGCGCGGCAATCGCCACGTTCGTCACTCCGGCCTGTTTGGCGGCCTCCATGACTATAACCAGAATCTCGTGCGTCGATTCCTCGTCAGCCTGGATGACAATCGACCCCTTCGGGTTCTCGGCATGCAGCCTCTCGATCATCCCGCGCACCGCATTGGGCTCAGTCTCGCGGCGGTCGATCCAGATCTCGTCGTTCGCGCTGATCGCAATCAGGATCGCGGCGTCGTCTTGCGACTCGGCCGAGGGCGCATCCGGACGATCCACATCGATCCCGGCTTCCTTGATAAAGGACGCTGTAACGATGAAGAAGATGAGCATGATGAACACGACATCCAGCATTGGCGTCAGGTTGATCTCGTTCTCTTCCTCTTCGCCACCGAGCATCTTGTCTTTACGCATGGCTTTATCCTGTGTTGATATGCCGAGCCGTCAGCCAGTCAACCCGTTCAGGTCGAGCTGTCCGCGATCGAGATATTGTAAACGCCGGCCTGACGGGATGCGTCCATCACCCAAACGAGCATCTTGTTCGTCGACTTCTTGCTGGCCTGGATCACTACCGAACCTTCAGGATTCTCGGAATGCAGGCGCTCGATATTGGCGCGCACAGCCCGTGGGTCGATCAAGCGGCGATCGATGAAGATCTGATCGTCGGCCGTGATTGCTACGAGTATGTTCGCGTCTTCGGGCTTGGTCTCCGTAACCGGCGCATCAGGCCGGTTCACGTCGATGCCCGCTTCCTTGATAAACGAGGCCGTGACAATAAAAAAGATCAGCATGATGAACACGACGTCGAGCATCGGAGTCAGGTTGATTTCGTTCTCTTCCTCATCTCCGGCGCCAAATGAAAAATCATGTTTGCGCATTGTCGTCTTCCTCTAGTGATCCATCGTCAGCGAGTCTTCCAGGAAATGCACTTCACGCTGCGCACGCCGGCTGAGTAACGTGACCAGCAGTACGCCGGACAGTGCGCCCACCATTCCTGCCATCGTCGGCACGGTTGCCTGTGACACGCCCGCCGCCATGGCCCGAACGTTACCGGATCCGGATACCGCCATTACCTGGAACACGCTGATCATTCCCGTCACCGTACCGAGCAGGCCTAGCAAGGGGCACAGCGCAACGAGCGTCTGGATCATCGGGATATTCTTGTTGGTATCAATACTGAACTGTGAAACCAGGAGCTCACGTATCTGGTGCGCGTTCCACGAACGGCGCTCGGACCGCGATTCCCACTCGTCATGAATCTTCTGGGACATGGCCCTCATCGAGGTGCGGAAATAAAGAATCCGCTCCACGATGAGAACCCACATCAGGAAGATCACGACGGCTATCCACCGTAAAACGGGGCCACCGAGCTCCATGAAGTCGCGGATGGCCTCGAAACTGTCAGTTAGCCAGAGCATGATACTTCTCCTAGTGCGAAGCCTCTGAATGCCGGGCAACGAGGCCCGCGCTCTGCGACTGGAGAATATTGATGACCTTGCGGCTCTGGCCACTGACGATCGTATGCAGCAGTACCATCGGGATCGCCACAACCAGTCCAAGGACCGTGGTCATGAGTGCCTGCGAGATACCGCCAGCCATCATCTTCGGATCGCCAGCGCCGTACAGCGTGATGACCTGGAAGGTCTTGATCATGCCGGTAACGGTGCCGAGCAGTCCCATGAGGGGCGCGACGACGGAAATGACCTTGATGAGCAGCA
>Ga0224502_10000135_pt1 | contig 21567 bp, 18 predicted proteins | sample SF_Oct11_sed_USG_5_FD_169104 | JGI IMG/M metagenome (GOLD analysis project Ga0224502, IMG submission 169104) | Sediment microbial communities from San Francisco Bay, California, United States - SF_Oct11_sed_USGS_13 | ecosystem: Environmental > Aquatic > Marine > Sediment | place: USA... | reverse complement strand
GACATTCTTCACTAAGCCGTGAAACTCCGCCCCTGGCATTACGTGGAGTGATTGTACAGCTACGTGGGTAAAATTCTCACGCATCATGCTGGACAAGGCTTCTTCTGGAGTAGCAAGGTGCTTACCCTTTTCGGCCATCTTCCTAATGATTGTGCGTGAAGTGTATCCCCAGCGAACAGGTACTCCTGGAAAGGTTTTTTTTACTGAGCGCTCAATGTTATCGTACGAGATCTGGGCTTCGGGAACAGTGGTGCCAAAAGCAACGAGAAGGATTCCTTTTTTCATTGGCTTTTTGTCTCCATGTGCAGCCAAGAGTGCTGGGGGCAGTACAAGAAAAACCAGGGCGAGCAGAACCAACAATTTAATTGCGGTTTTTGCCTTCATCTTCCACCTCCATCTCTACTAGTCCCGAGGTAAATACCCAAGATCCACAATACGGTGAACGGAACGAGAGATAGCTGGCCCTGGCGCTTCTGAACTGCCGCCGCCCCCCCATAAATAAGTTGATGCCACAAATAAAAAAGCCTTGAGTCTTTCTGGAGACTCAAGGCTTGCACCCAGCTTTCTTCAACCTCGAGGGGTTCGGTATCCTCGTACCGCGAACCGGCAACTTTACCATTGTTGACGCTTCTGGAAAGACGGCAGGTCTTCTGGCTCTCCCGATCTCCGGCTCGCCTTCCCACCCCGCTTCATCCCAAACGCTGTAGAGGGACTTACTGGGCAGTGACTTTAACACCAGGCTGGATTCTGGCTTTACGTTTGCCAGTAACCTTCTCGGCCCGGTGTATACCGGAGATGTCTAACCCCACCTGCACAATCTTGCCGTGGTGATGAGGTCGGGATGACAGCGGCGGGACCGCTCCCGACTTTCACGGGATTCCCTTTTAAACCCGGCCCACAATGAATAATGTGGCCTAACGGCACCGTCCTTTTATGTCTGTCCATCATATCAGCACCAGCGAATTTCAGTCAAGCCTTCAATGACCAGGAGTTTCCCCAAGAATGTTATGAGCGACACAGCCCAAAGGGGAAGGCTACTCCACAACGAGCAATTGAACCCCGCTAAAGCGGGATTCGAAATGTAAGGAAGATATCTGGTCTTATTGTAGTTCGCTCGCAGTCCCCCAGTCCCGCATGGCGGGACTGGGGTTGGTGCTCGCTGAAGCATTTTCGCGCCATTTTATGGCAGTGTCCCTTTTGAAAATGCACCAAATCTTCATGCTGGCATTGGCGGGGCTAAGAGAGGAAGGAGCGGTGGCTCAGGTGCTCGTTGTTTCACAGCTTCCCCCTTTGGTCTTCCTGGTGTTTCTTCTGAGTGACTGGTGGGAGGCCTGTGTCACTTCCGCAGCTGTGGGTGGGGGAGCCCCTGTTCCCCGTTCCGCAGGAACGGGGAACAGGGAGGGGGCGCCTTCCCCCGCGCACAGCTGCGCTTGAAGTGACCAGGCCGGAGCCTTGGAACGACAGAAGAAATACCAGGAAGACATTTTAATTTCCAAATGAGAGCTGAACTCGGCAATAGCTTCAGTGGATAAACATCAAGCATGATTTCTTGGGGAAATCCTGTTCAATGAATTGTTCAGCTTTCAATCTTTCAGGGGCTAGGCCAGGTACAGCTCAGATATTGCACAATCTACTGCATTTTGGCACGCCCCTTGCTGTAATGGGGTTCCTTGGAAATATTTACAGAACTACTGACTTGAATAATGCATCCAAGGAATTCGCTTTACCAGCTAGGAGAACTAGAAATGACGTACATCTGCATCAAATGCAGAACGATCTGGGTCAGTGGAGACCATACCAGTGAGTATTCCGGGGGATTGTGTGAAGTGTGCACTACAGACTACATTAGAGATAGGCAAAAGAGCCAGGGATTTCATGATTGCTTCAAAAAAGCGATTGAACTCTGTTCAAGAGCGGGTTGTAGTTACTGGTTGCTGTGCAACAGGGAGCTGAACACTGCAACCTCCATGTGTGCTGAAACCTGAACACTGAAACCTTCATTATTCTTCCTCAACCCTCAGGAAATGGAAACCCCACGCTTCAAGTCCGACATAGAGGCCCGGATCGCTCATTTCCACACCGGTTCTGTCGTAAACGTCCCCACTGAAAACGTCGGTCAAGCGCCATGCCCGCCCGTCCAGGTCATCCCAGAGTGGGCGGATGCGTGCCTGGGCGCTAAGGTCTGAAAAATTCACCACGATCAGTCGTCGCTCATCGCCTTTGCGCCAGCACCAGGCGACCAGGTTGGTGTAACCAGCATTGTCCGGCCAGCCAGTCAGCTCACACAGCCGCCACTCGCCATCCCGGAAAACCGGCGCCTTGATTGCTTCCAACAGGGTCCGGTAAAAAGTTTGTAGATCCTGAGTTACCTGTTCGGAGGGGCGGCGGCCCAATTGTACCGGCAGCTTGACCTGCCGCCCTTCGAATTGTCCCTGGTGGAATAGCTTTGCTCCCGGCAGTGTGGCAATTGTTACCGCGGCGGCGCGTAAACGTTGCGGCCCAAAAATGCTAGCAGCACGAAGTTCGTCGTGGTTCTCGATGAAACGGACCAGCTTTTCTTGGTAAATCAGATCGGCTCGCAGGTCTTGCCGGATGGCTTCGGCCGTCTCGTGTACCAGGCAGTCGTAGAGTCGCTTGTCGTAGCAGTAGTCGAATCCCTGTTGCTGCAGTTCCCACTCCATGTCCCAGTAGGCCTCGGCCATAAACAGGAAGCCGTGGTGCTTCTCACGAACGGCTTTTATCACCTGCCACCAGAATTCAGACGCAGCCCGCTCTCCGGCCCGATGCCCCCAGGTTTGCTCAAAAACACGGTTGATGAGCAGCATGGCCATGTCGCAGCGCACGCCGTCGCATTGATCGGTGATCTTACGTAGCGTGTCAATTGCAGCCTGGCGCAGCCGCGGAGAAAAAGCCCTCAGTTGCACTGTGTCCGTCCACGGCGGAAAATAGGGATCCCGTCCATGAGCGAAAATCTTGCCGTCTGCCTCGAAAAACTCACCAGGTCTCTCTGCCAGATCATCACCGTCTCCTTGAATCAAGTATTCGGGGTGCTCGAAAACCCAGGGGTGATCCAGCGCCACATGGTTCGGCACGAAGTCCAGCATCAGCAGGATGTTCCGTTCTGCCAAGGCCTCTCGTGCCGCGGCCAACCCTGCCGTCCCACCGAGGTACTCGTCTACCACGTAGCGGTGTACGCAGTAAGGTGATCCCACTACGTCTTCTGGCGAAAAGTCTGCCAGGACCCGCTGGTATTCGGTTTGCAGATCCTCGTGCTGGCGCGCAATCTGGGTGCCCACCGGACTCCGTTCCCAGACGCCCATCAACCAGACCGCATCGACGCCCAACCGAGTGATACCGTCCCATTCCTCCGGTGGTACGGTGGCTAGCTTAATGGACCGTTCGTGGCGCTGACTCAGTTCGTGGAGCCAGACCCAAGTGTTTATTTCATAGATGATGGGATTTCTAGGCCACGGTGTCACAGCCATGTCTCCTGGAAGCTAAAAGACTCGCCTTTCGAAACTGCATGATGATACTATACAGCAATAGCTATTTCTTATGTCATGATTAAAAAGAGGACGGGTGAAACATGGAACCAACAATATCCGCCGAACAAGTTGAAGCCATCGTACGCAATCTGCATCACGATCCATTCCAGATTTTGGGACCTCATGAACTGGAAGTCAACGGTCACAAAAACTGGGTGGTGCGAGCCTTTGTGCCGGATTCGGCTGAAGTATATTTACTCAATCCGGAGACTGGCGAAGAACACCGCATGCGCTCCGCACATAATGAGCATTTTTTCGAAGTGGTTTTGCCTGGGCCTGAAGAAATTTTTATGTATCAGTATCGAATCGTGGCCACAAATGGTCATGAACGCTTTGTTTACGATCCTTATTTCTTTTTGCCACAGATGGGTGAATTGGATTTATATCTTTTCGGACAGGGCGATCATCAGAAGATTTACGAAAAGCTTGGCGCGCACCCGATGGAGGTCAACGGCGTTAAAGGAGTGTATTTCGCGGTGTGGGCGCCCAACGCACGCAATGTGAGTGTAATTGGCAACTTTAACGTCTGGCATGGCGGCAAACACCAAATGCGAGTCCTGGGTTCCTCCGGGGTCTGGGAACTTTTCGTACCCGATATCGGCGTGGGAGAAGTTTACAAATACGAGGTCAAGGATCAATCCGGGAATATCTTTGAAAAGTCTGATCCCTATGGTTTCCAGTTCGAGGTTCGTCCTGCCACGGGCTCAATTGTCGCTGACCTAAGCAAGCACAAATGGGCTGATCAGCAATGGATGGATAGACGTGGGAGGACAGACCCTTTAGCACAGCCGATCTCAATCTATGAGGTCCACCTCGGTTCGTGGATGCGGGTGGTGGAAGACGGCAATCGCTTCCTGACGTATCACGAGTTAGCCCATAAGCTCTTGGAATATATAAAAAAGATGGGATATACCCACATCCAGCTTCTCCCAGTGGCGGAGCACCCATTTGATGCTTCGTGGGGATATCAAGTTTTGGGCTATTTTGCACCCACCTCGCGTTTTGGAACACCCGAGGATTTTCAGTATTTTGTTGATTACTGCCACCAGAATGACATCGGTGTCATCGTCGATTGGGTGCCGGCCCATTTTCCGCGTGATGCCCACGGATTGGCATATTTCGATGGCACGCACCTGTACGAGCACGCTGATCCACGCATGGGAGAACACCAAGACTGGGATACAAAGATCTTTAATTTCGACCGCAACGAGGTGCGCAACTTCCTCATCGCCAACACTCTGTTTTGGTTCGAAAAGTACCACATTGACGGTATCCGGGTGGACGCAGTGGCCTCCATGATTTATTTAGATTATTCAAGAAAGGAAGGCGAGTGGATACCGAATCAATTTGGTGGGCGTGAAAATTTGGGAGCCATAGACTTTTTGAAGCGGCTGAATCAACTTATCTTCAGTTATTACCCTGGCGTGCTATCCATCGCCGAAGAATCTACAGCCTGGCCGGGTGTCTCGAAGCCAACCTATCTAGGCGGTCTCGGTTTTAACCTGAAATGGAACATGGGTTGGATGAACGATTTCTTGACCTATACTTCCAAGGACCCGGTCCATCGAAAGTACCATCACAACATGATTACCTTTGCGCTGCTGTACGCATTTCATGAGAATTTCGTGCTGGTGCTTTCCCATGACGAAGTGGTGCATGGCAAGGGTGCTTTATTGAACAAGATGCCTGGCGATATGTGGCAAAAGTTTGCGAACCTAAGGGCGTTACTTGCTTTCATGTTTGGTCACCCAGGCAAGAAATTGTTGTTCATGGGCACAGAAATTGGTCAGTGGGATGAGTGGGAAGAGGCCCACAGTCTGGATTGGCATTTGCTGGAATACGAACCGCATCAAAAGCTGCAGAGCTTTGTACAAGAATTAAATAGAGTGTATAGAAACGAGCCAGCCCTGTATGAAGTCGATTTCGATCACACTGGCTTTGAGTGGATCGATTTCATGGACTCTGATAACAGCATCATTACTTTCATGCGCAAAGCCAGCGATTACAAAGACCTGTTAGTGTTCGTCTGTAATTTCACCCCGGTGTATCGCGAGGACTATCGCGTGGGAGTGCCTTTTCACTGCGAATACAAAGAGTTGTTGAATAGCGATTCTGAAATGTATTGGGGCAGCAATAAAGGCAATTATGGCGGCTTGTGGAGCGATGAAATTGCCTGGCATAATCAACCGTATTCACTCAAGTTGAAAATTCCGCCACTTTCAACAATGATTTTCAAACCGCAATGTGAGCCACTTGACTGAGACTGGGGCAACCGCGGCAGCTGAGACTTGGTTTGAGAAGTCCCAGATTAATCCGGATAAGAACTGCTCAGCAATTCTGAATCCAATAAAGCCTGAGAGGGAGCCTGGACTGCTTCAGACCCTGAGGGTTGCCCTTCAGCCACAGGTGACGGAGGTTGCTTCGGGGAACGGCTGAACCACCACCCTGAGAAGATCAGAACCGTCAACAAAGCGAGGGCGCCCAATAACACCATCCCTTTTTTCCTTGAAAGCTCAGGCCGCAGCCGCAGGTAGCCAAAGAATTCCTGCCACCAGGGCCGTCTAAGACGCTTCACCTTATCATCCACTGCAAGCAACCTGACTTGGGTCCTTTCTTTTTCGTGATCATTAGCGTCTGTTGTCTTTTTGAACTCACCCAGCAGTTTTTGCTGTTCTTTCACCAGCTCCCTGAGTCTGGTCTCAGTCCCCTTCAATTCATTGGCTTGGATCTTTAAGTTTCTTTTCAACGTATTAACTTCAAATGTCAGAGTCTCCAACTCCGTATCCTTGGCCTCCAATGCTGCCTTACACCTAAGGAGATATTGACGTTCACTCTCAAGCAGTCCGAAACTGGCCACGAGTCGCTTTGGCCTGTCCCTCTCTTTATTGACAGAAACCCTCTTGTCTCTATTGGCCGATGTGGTAACAGCAGGTTTGACCTGGGGTTTTCTCTTGGTGTCACCAAGAGTCCGCACTTCATCCATAGATACGTAGATGCGGCCACCCTCTTTTATTCTGGTTAATAGTCCCTTATTGAGGTATGTGATTATCGTGCCCTTGGAGACACCCAGGGCCCTGGCAGCCACCGAGATGGTGACTTTTTCCTTCGGAGGTTCTGGGCCGGATAGGAAAAGGTGAGATACCTTTGCCAGCCCTCTCCCTTGGTTTTTTCTATCTTTCATAGAAGGCCCCAACCACGATCACAAGCTGATAACAGAATTTACGCCTCCGTAGGCATCATCAGCTGTTTTCTCGTTGTCAGGATCAGGTATCCAGCGGTCATCAACCAGGTATTTGTACTCATAGGATCCCTGCCCGAGAGAAATGGTTTTGTGCCACAGCGGTCTACCCTGGGACTCCGTGAAATGGAGGGATTCCGGTACCCACTCATTAAAATCTCCAGCGATCTGCACCATGGCACCCTCAGGCGCTTCCAGTTTGAACACAATTTCCCTTTCCACTTGCGACTTCAGCAGTCCTTCAGCTTCCAATAGCGACCCAATAGTAAAACCTTTCTCCTTCATTGCAGTTTCCTCACTGAGGATCTCCATGGCCAAATCTTGATAATCGCGGAAGCCAGCGCAGGATTTATTGTATTCGGCTATGGCCTTGCCGCGGCTTGCGGCTTCTCGCAGCTTGGTGCAGGTATTGATAATGGTCTCGAAGCAGTTTTCAGGAAACCTGGCCCTCAACGACTCCACTGCACCTTTGCAGAAATTGGTCCTGCGGTCGATGTTCGTGGCCAGAATCTTGACAGAGAGCCGATGATCCACCTTCTCCTCTATTATCTGGATTGTCTCGAGAAGCTTCCCCAGACCGTGGAGAGAAAAGGAACTAGCGTCAACGGGAATGATTGCCTCCTCAGCTGCCACCAGACCATTAAAAGTCAAAAGACCTACGCTGGGAGGACTGTCAATGATGAGATAGTCGTAATCGTCTTCAATGTCCACCAGGCTCTGGGCAAGTTTATACTCCCGCTCGTTTCCACCGGCCATGACTTGCTCGAAAGCGCTCAAGACCACATCGCTCAAGACAAGGTCAAGATTCTCTGCCACTGTCTGGATAGCTTCGCTCATCGGTATTTCGCCCAATAAGACCTCATAGATAGTCTTTTCCGCCTGGTCACCCTTTGCCCCAAGTCCAAGTCCAGCATGCCCTTGCGGGTCCAGATCAATCAGCAGGACCTTCTTGCCTTCACCGGCCAGGAATCGCGCTAAATTTATTGCCGTTGTCGTCTTGCCGCAACCGCCTTTTTGATTGACGAGCGCAATTTTTCTCATGCCTCTCCCTCCTTTCTGTTTAAGAGCAGGGAAAGAAAATGGACCTCTCCCTTTGGTTGATCCCTTAAGGGAATTCTTCAACTTCATACATTTACCAATAACTCTACGAATCAGGTCGCCAACCGTTCGAAGTGAAACTTTCTCGGTTAGTATCCTTCTCGCTCGTCTCAGTCTGTCTGCGGGGTAATTCTTGCGTGAAGGGAGTTTTGAGGCATTTGGGGTAGCAGAGGGAAGGTTTGCCACTTCATCCGGAGCGCGGACGAACACACCCCATGTGGACCTCAGTACTTCTGTCCACTTTTGGTGCTGGTGCACCCGAATGCTTTCCCTTAAGCGGCGAAGGGACATGATCATGCCAAGGCGCTTCGGTGGTTGCTATATAATTACCGGCCCAGATATGTATGGGCCGAACAGCCTTGTCACAATTTCCACATGTTGTGATGAACGGTCATCAGCCTCCTATATCATGTACCACCTGGTGGGACTTAAACCACACTTTATTGGACATGTCAAGTAAAGAAACCACGCCCATCTGCTGGAGTAAAGGATATTTTAGATTGTAGATTGGGGAATCTTGTGACTTGCCCCTTTAGACTGGCGGCTTTGATTGCAGCTTCTGTCAATCTGAAATCTAAAATCTTCAATTGGCATGTTTATTGCTGACTTAAGGAATTCTGGACCTGTCGAAACCTGCAGGGATTCGTTCATAATGAAGGCTAGGAAAACCCAGGTCATGAAACTAACTGAGAGACAAAAGCTGTTGCTAGAGTCCGCAAGCGACTGGATTCAGGGCAATTATCCAGAGGCGGGCTTGGTAGGTGTTGCCTGGTGGTTTCTGGACTGTGGCTGTATGGCTGGGCTGGGATTTTCCCTTGAATCCGGGATAGTCACTCCAACAGTTCGAGTTGATAGGGAATTAGTAGAAGACGGAGCGGTGTCCGAGTGCACAAAGTGCCCGGAAAACAATCCCACCAATCTAGATAGAAAGTTTACCCTCGGAACAACTTGGTTTAACCCTGTATTGGATTCAGAAATTAGAGATCGGATCAAAAAAGAATTATTCGGTCCGTTATTAGGGAGGGAAATTGTCGAAATGTACCAAGAGGGTGAACTTCAAACCACGCATTAGCCCCAGTAAAAAAGGCGAAAGAGCAAAATATCCGCCCTCTCGCCTTGGTCAATCTAGTCTCATTGTTAGGATAAAACAGTTTTCCTCCGGGTTTCCCTACTCCCGGCAAAGATCTCCGGAGGTCATTTCCCCTGCCCCACGTTATTTCTCAATCCAGTCTAGACAGTCAAAATGTTGTTGAGAGTGCCGAAGGAGTTAGCTACCATTTGATCGTTGTTGGGATCGTTCTGCCATTGCCCATCCACGAAAAACTTGTACTCGTATCTCCCAGGGGCAAGAGTAACAATCTTGCTCCACCTCCCTTTGTTGTCCTTCTTCATCGTGTGCTTCTTGAGATCCCAGCTGTTGAAGTCCCCTACCAAGATGGCCTCTTTGGCTTCAGATGCCTCCAACTTGAAGGTAATCCTTCTGTTCTGTGTCTTGTTACTGCGTGGTTTTTTGGGCATTTTAGGTCCTCCCCATTTTTCTGTCGCAGTTTAAACACACGACCGCATCTCCTCTGATTGCCGCTTCACGGCCGACAAATCGTTGGAGAGATCCAAGATACACAAAGCCTTAGTGGAACCGAAAACATAAACACGAGTATGGTAGCCCAACCATACGCTCTCCGTAAATACGAAAAACCACCATTTTGATCTGAATTGAGTAGTTCAATTTTCTCAATCCTCTTGCCGCTGCCCAGTGACCACTAGCTGTCCACCAACTCCTCCACATCATACTTGTCCAGATAACCCCGTGGGGTCACCATAAAAGAACCATGGGTGAAGGTCCTGGAGTTCCCGACAATGATTACTGTTTGCATGTCTATGGAAAAGGAGAGCATATTTTCCAGGTCGGTAATGGCGACTTCCTCACCCTCACGTGTTGCCCTGCTAACGATGCCCACCGGGGTGCTGCCATCGCGACTTTCAAGCAAAATCTCGCGGACCCTGCCGATTTGCCAATCCCGTTTCTTGCTCTTCGGGTTATACAGGTTGATGACGAAGTCCGCTTCTGCCGCGCACCTTACCCGTTTCTCAATCACCTCCCAGGGAGTGAGAAGATCGCTGAGCGAGATTGCGGCAAAATCGTGCATAAGCGGAGCGCCCAAAAGAGAAGCGGCCGCAGCAAAAGCCGGCACCCCTGGAACGAAAGTAATCTGAAACCCGTCCGGCTCTGGTGACAAGGAAATTCCCTTAGCTCGGCAAATCTCCAAAACCAGCCCGGCCATCCCGTAGATCCCTGCATCTCCACTTGAAACCAGTGATACAGTCTCGCCAGCCAAGGCCCGATCCAGAGCCACTCGAACCCTCTCCAATTCCTGGCGCATCCCCGTAGCCACCACTTCTTGATCTCCGAGGATGGGCTTGATGAGATCCACATAGGTCCGGTAGCCCACCACCAGATGCGATTCATCCAGGGCTCTTTGTGCCGCGGGAGTTAGATGGTCTTCGCTTCCGGGGCCCAGGCTCACAATATAGAGCCGACCCTGGCCACTGCCACGGTGACGTTCCCCAGAACCTTTTTCGCGACCAACAGTTCCTTGGTTTCGGCGCTGAGCACCGCCGCTTTCTCGCATACGCTTTCAACTCCTACGTGTTTCCTCACCACCTCTGAGGGGGTTGGCATTGAATCGCCTGCTTGTAACTCATCGGCCGAGTAGTAGGCCGATGTCCAGCCGCGTTGCCCCAGCAACTCATTCAACCCATCCTCATCTTTCTTGAGCTCTGCCGTAGCCACATTGCGAACAGCCAAAAGACTCAAACCTTGATCCCGGAATACTCTGTCCACAGCTGCGCCGATTTCAGTCGCAGTGGTTCCCCGGTTGCATCCCACTCCCACTACCAGGCTTTTCGGTCTCAAAACCAGACAGGGAGGCGGTTCAAAAGAACCGAGCATGTCATCTACATATATCCAACCAGACAGTTTCGCCACCCTGGCTTCTTCCAACCCCTTTAACACCTTTATCCCTGCAGAATCAGGGACGAGAGGCTGAAGCCACCTTCCGGGGTCAAACAGGCCAATCTGCCGCTCCTCCAATACAGCCATGTTCAAAGTCTTGACCCTGTCCAAGTTTTCGATCACCAGCCCGGCGCGCTCGGCCAGTTCATCAAAACTGAGCTTTCCCTGGACATCTGTGGCTGTGGTGATCACCGGTTGACCGCCGGTAACAGCCGCCACTTCTCTGGCCAGACGGTTGGCGCCTCCCAGATGTCCGGAAACAAGGCTAATTGCATTGCGACCCATCTCATCAACCACCACCACGGCCGGATCGCTCTCCTTCCCCTCCAGCAAAGCAGGAAGAAGCCGCACTACGATACCGGTGGCCATCACACACACAAGCCCTTTATGTTTCTTGAAACAGTTGACAAAAGTGGTTTTGAAATCAGTAAAACCGTGCGCTGCCGCAAACCCAGAGCTTTCTTTCTTTGGCAGGTAGAGGCTGGTCCCTTCAATGTTGGCGGCTATGTTAGTGGCCAGCTTGCTTCCTCCAGGAGTCAGAGCCATCACAGCCACGCCCTGCGGCCCAGCTTCTCCCTCCTGCTGAGACGTCCGGAAGCCGTGGTCAAAGGTGGGATCGTACAGTTTGCTGCGAGCCTTCAAGTCTCCCCTCAACGCTTCACCCACCAAGATCAGCGCCTGTCTTTTTATCCCACTTTCCTCCACCCTCTGGGCAATATCTGCCAGCTTGCCGTGGATAAATCTTTCCTCCGGCCAGCCCACCCGATAAGCGACTACCACCGGAGTGTCAGCCGGATATCCTTGCTCTAGCTCGGCCACTACTTCACGAATTCGGGTTACGCTAAGATAAATGACCAGAGTTGATCGGTGCTGAGCAAGCCCAGCCAGATTCTCGCTCTCAGGGACCGGCGTCCGTCCTGCCAGTCTAGTGAAAATCAGGGTCTGGCTGCCACCGGGCTGAGTGAACTGCCGCCCAAGGGCAGCCGCAGCCGCAAAGGCCGACGTGACCCCGGGCACGACATCACATGGGATCCCTTCCTTTTGCAGTAATTGGATTTGCTCCTGAATGGCACCGTATAATGCTGGATCGCCCGTGTGTACCCGGGCCACCATAAGGTCTTTTCCGACACCTTCAGTGAGAAGCGCGTGGGTTTCCTCCAGGCTGAGACTGGAGCTGTCATGGATTCTTGCCCCCTCCTTTGCCTGGGCCAAAAGAGTCTCCGGCACCAAGGAACCAGCGTAGACGATCAGGTCTGCGGCCTTAATGATGTTAGCACCGCGTACTGTGATCAGTTCCGGATCACCCGGACCTGCCCCAATAAAATAGACTATGCCTTTCTCAATTGGCTTCAGTTTTGGATCCTCCTTGGGGAACCGGTCACACTCAGGCTGTTCTTCCACCCCCCTTTTCCAAAGGGGGGTCGGGGGGGATTTCGGAAGCGTCTGGAAATCCCCCTAAATCCCCCTTTATAAAGGGGGACTTCAGAGCGACAGCTGCCAGAATTATGACAATAACCAGACATCATCTTAAGAAATCACTCGACCTAAATTGCTTCGATTTTCTTCGTGCCCTTCGTGTACTTCGTGGTTAATCCTACCCTCGTTTGTCTCTCAGCGCCACAGGCTGAGAAGGAAGAGCGGTGTTTGCGGCTGGAAGCGACTCATGAGAGCACCCGGTGTCGCTTTATTACCCGACTCGATGGAAACGGTGCGACTCACCTGCAACAGCAGCCACTCGTGGGCCAACTCAGTTTGCTCCACAAATTTCAGGGCTCGGCCAAGAGTTTCCGTAGTAACCACACTCACCACCACTCGACCTCCCGGCTGAAGCCGTTTTTCCACAACCTTCAGAATGTCAGCAAGGCTGCCGCCACTACCGCCGACAAATACCCGATCAGGATCAGGCAAATCCTTTAGAGCTCCAGGTGCCTCGCCCAATACAGTTCTGACCCCGAAGCCTCCCAGCCGCTGTGAATTCTCCTTGATCATTTCTAATCTGCCCATCTTCCTCTCGACGGCGTATACTCTCAAGCCGGGCGCAATCCTGACCGCCTCAATCCCCACTGAACCAGAACCTGCCCCCACATCCCACATGACCGCATCTTCTTTTACTTGGAGTTCGGCCAGAATCAGGGCGCGTGCTTCCTTTTTGGTGATCAGGGATTTCTCCTTCCGAAATCGTTCGTCTTCAAGACCAAACCTTATTGTTTCTTGTTGTTCTTCAAGCGGGTAGAGGACCATTACATTGAGCGGGGCAAATTGCTTCCCGGCAGCGGTCACAAGATCGGCCTCCCAACACTGCTCTTCCTTTGAACCTATCTCTTCCACCACTGCCACTTTGCGGTTTGCCATTCCAAATTCAAGGAGTAACTTTGCCAGCCGATCCGGCGTGTTTTTCGGGTCTGTATAGATGGCTATGCACCCTGGATCGGCAAGCTCAGGAAAGAATTCCATGGGCTTACGTCCGTGTACACTAACGGTTCGGGCTCCGTTCCACGGCAACTTGAGTCGAGCAAATGTTTTCTGCAGGGCGGTAACGTTGGGAAGAAACGAAACGCTTTCAGGGCCAAAAACCTTCACAGCCAGATTGCCGATGCCAAAAAAAAGAGGATCTCCCGAAGCCAGGATCACCACTCGCTTGCCGCCGGCCTCCTGTTTCACCGCCTCCAGCGTTGTGGCAGGATTTGCGCCCAGGACCCAGGTTCTCTCTCTTTGTCCAGCAAAAACGGCAAGCTGACGTTTACCACCCACCAGCACTTCGGCTGCCTCAATAGCCTCCCGGTGCGCTTCGGTCAGGTCTTCAGGACCAACACCCAAACCCACGACGGTCACATTATCTTTGAAATTGGCATCTATTTTACTCATACCTGGCTCGCTGCTGTTGGTTTGGAAATCCGAATATCGAATATCGAAATACGAAACAATTTTCAAATATCAAAATTGTCCTGCGGACTCCCCACCTTCGGCGGGTCCCCAGTTTCAAATGACCAAAACATATATCTGAGACCCTAAACTACCTCTGTTTTGAACATTTGAGCATTGGTGCTTCGGATTTGTTTCGGATTTCGTGCTTCGGATTTCGAATTTAAGTAGGATGGGTACTGCCCATCCTACGCCTTAAAGATGATTTGTCCATTATAGTCGAACAAAAACAACTGAATGTCCAGTTTACCTTGGGAATGGTTCCTGCTCACTGCCATGGCTCTTTCTGAAAGCTTGGGAATAATGCTCTCTGTGCTCCTCGTCTCCTGCATGATCTCGAGGGCATGTCTGGCAGTGTTTGCTCCTACCAGTCTTTCTATTAGTTCCTCTGGTTCTCCGGCCTCTCGAGCCATCTCCCTTAAAATACCAAGATCCATGTTGGCGCTGCTGGCGTGGGTATAGTGCAGCCCCATGGCCATTTTTACCAGTTTGCCAATAAAGACCGAGTGAGTGACCTTGGTAAAGCCCAGTTTAACTGCTGCCTCCACGCCGAATCCAAAAAAGTCGGCAATCTGGACAAAACATTCCTCGGGTAGGGTGGTGAGCAGTCTCCTGGCAAATCGTTCGCTCTTGCCGCCGGTACTCAGCACTAGTTCGCGGCCCGCAGCTCGTGCCACCGCCAGAGCCGCCTCTATGGTTTCCTTGTACGCCTGGTGTGATAGCGGGCGGACAATTCCACTGGTGCCCAGGATGGAGAGGCCTCCCAGCACTCCCAGCCGGGGGTTAAGTGTCTTCTTGGCCAGAGTTTCTCCGTCAGTGACGAAAACTTCAACCTCAACTCGTTTGTCCCTCCCAGCTTCACAGGCGTCCAGCACTTCTTCCACCGCCCACTGGATCATCTGTCTGGGGACCGGATTGATGGCGGGCTCACCCACCTTTAGCGGCAGTCCTGGCTTGGTAACCTCACCAACCCCTTCCCCGGCCTTATACACGATTTCAGTTTTAGCTTTCGTAGGCCCCAGGAGCCGGACCCGCGCTCCAATCTCTGCGCCGTGGGTCACATCGGGATCATCTCCGGCATCCTTGACAACTGAACATAGTGAAGTATTTCCGTCCAACAGACTTCGGCGCAGAGGAACACTCAGGACTCTGCCTTCAGGAAGAGTCACTGAGATCGGATTCAGTGGCATACCGGTCAACAGGAGCTGAAGTGCACTTTTCGTGGCAGCAGCGGCCGCGGTTCCGGTGGTAAAACCCTCCCTCAGTTTTCCTTTTCGCCTACGCTTAGTCCGAGTTCGTTTAGCTGGCATCGCAGTCCATGCCTTATTGATATTGTCCGTCGTCCGTTGTTGCTCACTTCGTTCGCCGCATAGCGCCAAGCGCAGAGCGCATAGCGTGTGGTTGCCACTTATTAATCCGCTTTGCGCTATGCGCTATGCGCTTTGCTCTGTTTCGCTGCTAGGTTAGCAATGGCATTGACAGTCGCGGCGGCAACAGCACTACCACCCTTTCTACCTCCAACACTAATGTACACAAGCCCGGAGGCCATCAACAGCTCTTTTGCTTCCGCAGCATTTACAAAGCCTACGGGCATGCCCACAACCAAATTCGGTTGGAGTATTCCCTGTTTATGGAGTCTCACCAATTCAATAAGCGCGGTGGGTGCATTACCAATGACTGCCAGTCCACCGTGCAGTAATTCTCTGGCTTGTGAGACGGCTGCAGCGGCACGGGTAATGTTCTCTCTTTTGGCAACAGTGACTACCTCGGAGTCATCGATATAGCAGTGAACCTCGCAACCAAACTGAGCCAGGTGCCGCCTGGTAATTCCTGCCTGGGCCATACGTGTGTCCGTGAAAATGGCAACTCCGCTCCTGATGGCAGCAATACCTGCTGCCACTGCCTGAGGGTGAAAGCAGGTATTTTGCAGAAATTCAAAATCAGCAGTAGTATGAATGAGTCTTCGCACCACTGCCCACTCGTCAGCTTTTAGACCGTGATCCCCTGCCTCTTCCTCGATGATCTTGAAACTGAGCTCTTCAATTTTAGCCGGGTCAACCTTGGTGATCTCAACCATTATCTATCCTCGCACTTCATGATGTCAGTAGTCCGTCGTCCGTTGTCCGTTGCATAGACAACAGAGAGCATGGGGTGAAAATGTTGTCCAATACCTATAAATCCTTTTATCGCAAGCAGCCTCCGGCCCAGAGGGGCCTACGGCCCGGAGGGAGCTTGCCTCCTGCAGAGAGCTGTTCGCTATGACTAACTCTTTTCTTGATACTCCCTGCAGCTATCCACAAAATGAGCGGCCATAGCAGGATTACTGCCGAAGTGCAGATGAATGTAGCCCGCCAGGGTATTGTTGAGCATGAAACCATCTGTGCCGACTTCGATTCCTTTACGACTGCTCAACCGGAAAAGGTCGGGAACTTTCCCGGGATCCCCGATTAATTCAGAATAATGAAACTCGTGGCCACGAGCCTTCAGTCCCTTTGGCCCCAGCAAACTATCCTCTTTGAGAACTACCTCACGGTAGCCGAGGGCCTTTCGGTGCGGGAGCATCCTGGTACTGAAAGGGTAAAGCTCCACCATGGGGTAGTTAGTCCCCTCCACCTCAATTGAACGGCTAAGGTACATGAAACCACCGCATTCGGCGAATATGGGCATTCCCCTGTGAGCTGCCGCCAGAATTTCTCTTCTCAAGCTTTCATTCTCTGCTAGCTTCCCAGCATAGAGTTCCGGGTAACCTCCACCCAGATACAGGCCCGAAACATTTGCAGGAAGATTCGAATCCCGAACCGGAGAAAAAAAACAGAGTTCAGCACCAAAGTGGGTGAGCAGGTCCAGGTTGTCCTGGTAGTAGAAGCAGAAGGCTTCGTCCCTTGCCACTCCGAGTCGTATCCTGGCTTGGCGAGCTGTCGGCCCAGGCAGAATCTCATCACTCACTGCGGTGGCCCGCATCTCCAAGAGCTTACTCACATCGAGGTGTTCTTCCACGAGCACGGCCAGCTTGTTGAAAAGATCAGCAGAATAAGGCTCTTCATCGGAGGTGACCAACCCCAGATGCCGTTCAGGAATCATTACCTCCTCAGATCGAGGTAGCCCTCCCAAAAAAGAAACATCAGGAACCGATTCCATGGCCTCGGACAAAAACCGAGCATGGCTGTCACTTCCTACCTTGTTGGCGATCACCGCTCCCAACCGCAAATCCCTCTCATACGTTTTAAAGCCATGGACCAGGGCGGCAATACTCCGTGCCATACTGCTGGCATCCACAACTAAAATTACCGGAGCGTTAAGCCACTTGGCCATTTGGGCGGTGGATCCAGCTTCTGACCGTCCATCATAGCCATCGAATAGGCCCATTACCCCTTCCACTATACCCAAGTCCTTACCTTGCATGGACCGGCAAAACGTTGCCCGATTATACTTTTTTGAAAGCATCCAGCCATCTAAGGTGCGGCTAGGCGCTCCAAGCAGTCTGGTATGATGCCCCGGGTCAATGAAGTCAGGACCCACTTTGAAGCTTTGCACCGTGAGTCCTCTTTTCTGAAATGCAGCCATTAAACCCAGGGAAATCGTGGTCTTGCCCACTCCGGAATGGGTTCCCGCGATCACCATGCATGGGACTGTGGACACCTTCTTTTTCTGGTTGCTCGCTTCGGTCATCGTTCTTTTGCTGAGTGAGGTATAGTAAAAACCATCGGCCATTTGCTATTCTAGAATGGATACAATGTATTTAGTTAACCCGGTTAAATCAAGTTTTACTTATTCATCTCCTTCTTAACCGGATGCCACTTGGCCTGAGGCGGAGGACGGCTGAAAGCTGAGAGGGTTAGTAAGGTCCGGTGGCTATCAAGACAATTCGCTTGGACCAGACTCTCGGCTCGAAGCAACTCTCAAACTTAAAAGAGCGGTCGCTGAGGGAGGCCCAGGTAGCTGGGCAACTCTCACACCCCAATATTGTCACCATCTATGATGTGGTGGAACAAGGTGGCAATCTTTTCATCGCCATGGAACTTATTGACGGCCAAGAGCTCAGCAGATTTTGTAGCAAAGACACTCTTCTCAAGCCTAGACAAGCCACCGCGATCATTGCCTACATCTGCAATGCCCTTGATTATGCTCATAAACAATCCGTTGTCCATCGGGACATAAAGCCCGGTAATGTCATGCTGCTCGAAGACGGTAAGCCCAAGATCATGGATTTCGGGATTACCAAGATGATCTCCTCGGACGCTACCCAGACCGCAGCCATGATGGGCACACCCAGTTACATGTCTCCGGAGCAAATTGATCTTGAGAAGGTGGACGGGCGCTCGGATTTGTTTTCGCTAGGGGCCATGTTCTACGAAATGCTATGCGGACAGCGGCCCTTCACCGGCCCTAATATCACTGCCATCCTCAAAAAGATTACCACCGAGGATCCCACCCCATTAGAACAAGTCAACCCCAGAATCCATCCAACGCTGGCCGCAGTTGTCATGAAACTCCTGGCCAAAGAGCCAGGTGACCGCTACCAGAGTGGTGGTGAGGTGTTTTCAGTTCTCAAGAGCCTCCTAGGGGATCCCTCCATTTGGGAATAAGAGTCAGGAGCCAGGGATCAGGTGTCAGGTGTCAGGCAACTACCCTTACCTCAACTCTGTTGGGTCATTTCTTCGCGCTCGCTGCGCTCCGCTCAGTCCCCGCAGGCGGGTCCCCAGTTTGGCTACGCTGTCAATATGCCTGCTGCGTCATTTATGGCAAAGGGCATCCTTCGACGGGCTCAGGACAGGTAGGGCATAGAGCATGGAGTCAAAAGATGGAGTTGGTTTACCGCTAATTTGGTAAATCTCAGAACTCACTGCCTTCCAGGATGTTCACTATATCTCGTGGGTGGGTCACAATAGACAGAATGTGGATTAAAGTAGGTAATATGCAGTCCCAGAGAACTACTGGCAGGCTTCATCTCATAACGCTTTACATATATTACCAAATGACCAAGGTAGCAGAATAAAAGGACTTAATTCCTTCTCATTGGCCGTGGCGATCTTAAGAGCTACCAAACACTTTTTTTTCTCCATCTTAGAACGGATCTCAATCCTTCCTGCGCGACCCTTCTACCTTGAATCTCGTCGAACAGTACAAAATTTACAGCATTTATTGCATCAACGTTTCTCTTGCTATTATCCTCAAAAGCTTCCCGATTAAGAACTTCACGAAAAATAGTTCTAAATTCCTGTAGCCTGTTTTCTGTGAAAATCTTCTGAAATAGAACTTGAGGCTGCTCCGCGTACCCGAATTCATCGAGACGCTTCAGCATATACGTGAGCGTTCTGACTGTTAGCTTAAAGCCAAAGGTCTCTTCCAGTACCGCTTGAAGGGCGGGTGGTAATGTCGCCTGGTTAGGTCCATCCATACGAATCTCGTGCGAACCGGGCTCAGCGACAACCGGAGCCACCAACTTTCCTTTCGCTTTTCGGGTTCTCAATAGCCCATGAGCCTCTGCCTGTTGGCATAAGTGCTCTGCCTGCAGAGCAGCAGCCTGAAGGTAGGCGCTCAAATTGTAGAAGCCTGTGTGTATATACTCAGGAAGCGCATCGCCACTTCGGCTAAGCACATATCTATATTTGTGGTCAATCTCGCCCCACGCCTCCTCAAGAATAGTCCGTAATTGAAACTCGATCTGAAGCCCTTTCAACTCATCGGTTGCATCTGAATTCTCACCTAGCTCTACTTGGTAGTGAATGGATGAGTATCCACTATATCGAAGATCAAGGCCCTCTGGAATCGCCTCACCGGGTTCTACCGGCAGAACAAATGATCTCTTTTGATCCGGTCTTCGGATGAATCGTAAGATTTTCTCCTCGGCCAAAAGTCCAAGATACGCTTCGACTCTCTTGATATCTGAAAGACGGAGACAGATAAGCCTAATTCCTAGTAGATCGCCGACTCTTTCCTGAAAATTCTTTTGCGTAATAGGCGCTGCTTCAACCCCAAGTTGTTTGTTCTCTTCATCGATTTTCTCTATGAGCCTCGCTTCATCTTTGATGCGATATGTAATTGTATGAAGACTTTCCTTTGGTGACGAAGGATCGTCCCTAATGAGATGAACAATGTACTCCGCAAGTTTCTCGTATTTCTCCTTTTCCTTGAAGAACGAGATTAAAATTGCTTCCTTCTGACGTTTTCTCATGTATCAGGTCGCCTGTGAAGATCCCAGATTTGCCCAGTAGCATCTACCTGTATATTTTTAGGCACATAACCTTAAATTATACGGCGTATTATCCGCTTTATAATGCGGAAAGTCTCATACCCATATCGTAAATTGTAAAAAACTACAGCTACTTATTCGATAACACTCAGGTTTATTCTTCCCAAATTGAGCAATATGGTTGAGGGGTGGTCGCTATACAAATCTAAACAAACATTGATTCGGTGCAATCTGGCCAACATAATAATGTACTGCTATCCCGCTGAACGATTCCTCGAATTGGTCCGTCCTCGGAGACAACGAATGCCGCACAATCGGGACACTTCCCTATAAAATCAATGGTTGAATTGTGCCTGGTCCCTAACTTAGTGTGAGCAAAGATGTCACCTCCCCCACCAAAGGCGTCTGGCCCTATGAGAACAGTGCCCTCCCATACGGGCGCATTGAGCGTTACCCCAAAAGAAATTAAGTCTAGTTCGTCTGTAAGGAGTAAGGCACCATCGATAGCAGCCAACTGTGCCAGAAGCTGGAGTCTCTCTTCAATGAGTTTCCGCAGAGTAATTTGACCCGACATACTACCTGGCGGTCCCTCAATAAGCCTAATAAATAGATCCCGCAAACCGAGTTCTCGGGAGAAGCGATACTCATAAGTAAAACGTCGTTCATGTTCATAATGCTGAAGGCTGCGCTGCGGGATCAACACTATCGTTGCACCATGGCTACGAGAAGCAACTTCCGATAGAAGATAATCAAGAGCGTCTCGATAGATAAGCCAGTATTCGTTTCCACTCCTATTGTATAATGAATGTGTGTGAACGGCTCTGATGAGAAAACTGCCCATGCCCCCCGCTGCGAATGGCCTCGGTGTTGCTCTAATGAACTCTCCTCCCACGAACCGTCCGATCAGATTATTTGCTCTAGATACTAAGAGCGAACCCGGTTGACGACTAGATATCGTGAGAACGTCGGGCCGTGTGTAGATTAGTTCAGGGATCACTCCTGGAATTTCATTGAATCTTTTTGTCGTCGGGGAGTAATTTAGCGCACCCCAGATTTGATACTGGGCACCGTCATCCCTTCTCTCGACCGCTAGTGAGGTCATCTCAGAATCGACCGCCGGAGCAAGCTTTATTATCGACTCTACTGACAAAGGTTCTGCTATCTCAAAATTCATCACTAATTGGGACCGGCCAGAAGTACGTTGTTCCTCGTCTATCTCATCACGCTGCAACAAGGCAAGACTGAAGGTGATAGACCTATCTTCTTCCCTTTTCAAACTTGCGAGAAAGGCTGTTTCTATGAGAACGCGGACGGAATCGAAATCAGGAATAGACCTTTGTCGTCTCCCACGTTCTAGATGATCCTGGTCATGTTGCCAGGCATCAATGATATCTTGAATTATACGATCTTCAAACATCGTTTTGTTACTGTGGCAACTCCAAGCCTGGTTGTCGAATCGCAGTCCGACCATGCATTATTCGGTACCTTAAGAGTTAAGTGCAGGCTGTGCATTGGTATAAGATGATTACTTGGTGCTCCTCGATCTTGCGCGAGAAAC
>Ga0224502_10000133_pt1 | contig 21778 bp, 20 predicted proteins | sample SF_Oct11_sed_USG_5_FD_169104 | JGI IMG/M metagenome (GOLD analysis project Ga0224502, IMG submission 169104) | Sediment microbial communities from San Francisco Bay, California, United States - SF_Oct11_sed_USGS_13 | ecosystem: Environmental > Aquatic > Marine > Sediment | place: USA... | reverse complement strand
GGGTGTGCCACCGCGCATCAGCACATAGCCATCCGCGGTTTTCCTGACCTCGACCCTGATCGGTGCCTCCGCGTTTTCCTGTCCGGGCGCACAGGCCGTGACCAGGAACAGTAGCGGTATCGCTGCGAGGTATCTCATGTCAGTCCTTGATGAGAATCGTCTCGAGTTCTTCGAGCGACCGTCCTTTCGTCTCCGGCAGGATACGCATCACGAACACGAGCCCGAAAACCGCGAACAACCCGTAGATCAGGAATGTCCTCGCGTTGCCCAGGGTTTCTAGCTGCCATGGAAAAATGAAAGTGACGAGAAACGCGACCGTGGAATTGACGAGGCCGACGAACGATATCGCGATGCCGCGAACCCGGTTGGGGAAGAGCTCCGAGAACAGCACCCACATGATCGGCCCGATCGACACCGCGAAACTCCCTACGAATCCGAGGATCGCGAACAGAATCAGCACTGGATTCATCGCGATCGCGCTGCTCACGAGCTCGGATTCGAAGCGCTTGTAGCTGTCCTCGCCGATCGCGGCAAACAGGGCCTCGCGGAACTCGGTGTCGCTCTCGTAGACGGTATCCACGACGGTTTCGATCTGCTGCCGGTCAATACCGTCGGGCAGCGCGTCGATGGCGGCCTGGTCCAGCCTGTAGCTTGCGGATCCGAAACCCCATGCGAGCGTCAGCATGCATACCGCGATCCCGGTCAGGCCGAAGCCGAGCAGCGGCCGCCGGCCGAGCCGGTCGATCAGCACCATCGCGACCACGGTAAGACCGAGGTTGACGAGCCCGACGAGCACCGCCTGCATGAACGCCGCGTTGGTGCCGATACCCGACTGTTCGAAGATCATCGGCGCATAGAAGAACACCGCGTTGATCCCCGTGATCTGCTGCAGGATGCCGACGGATATCCCGATCGTCATCACCAACCTGAGCGACGGATGCAGCAGAACCCGCGGCGATGCGCTACCGAGCTCCGCCTCGGCGGCTATCGCCTCTTTGACGGCACGCAGGTCCTCGGCCGCTCGTTCACTGCCACCGACCCGCTCGAGCACCGCGACCGCCGCGTCATCCCGGCGATGCATTACCAGCCAGCGCGGGCTTTCCGGGACGAACAGCAATGCGAGCAGGTAAAGTACGGCGGGCAGCGCTTCGATTCCGAGCATCCAGCGCCAGTTCCACTCGCCGAGTCGGAGCGCCTCTGTCCATGCTGCACCCGACTCGCCGAGCGTCAGTATCAGGTAGTTGCTGAAAAACGCGACCGAGATGCCGATGACGATATTGAGCTGGTTGAACGACACGAGGCGCCCGCGGGATTCGGGGGGCGCCATTTCGGCGATGTACATCGGGGCGATGATTAGTGCGGCGCCGACGCCGAGCCCGCCCAGCATGCGGGCGAACACCAGCCACGAGAAGCTGGGCGCCAGCGCCGACAGGATTGCCGACACGGCGAACAGTAATGCGGCGATCCGCAGCACCGGCCTGCGTCCGATGCGATCGCTCAAGGGACCGGACAGCATCATGGCCAGTGTCGCCGTCAGCGCCAGCGACGACACGGACCAGCCGACCTGGATCTTGGTCAACGAAAACTCGACTTCGATGAAACCGACGACACCGGAGATCACCGACGCGTCGAAACCCATCAGGAAGCCGCCGAGCGCGACGAACAGAGCGATGGTTGCCGTGTAACCGGAGGAAGGACTCATCGTGCCACGCCCGGGTCAGTCGCCGGCCACGACGCGGAATCCGGTCTTCAGGTCCGTATCCGAACTGCCGCCGATCCAGGCGTGGAAGTCACCCGGCTCGACGATGAGCACGTTGTCGCGCCCGAAGAACGCGAGATCGTCGGTATGCAGGTCGAAACTCACCGTCACGGTCTCCCCGGCTTCGACATGCAACCTGCGAAAGCCCTTGAGCTCCCTGACCGGGCGGGTCACGTTGCCTACCAGGTCCCGGACATAGAGCTGCGCGATCTCGTCCGCGGCGACGTCGCCGCGGTTCGTGAGTTCGGCGCTCACGGTCAGCACGCCGCCGACGGGGACCTCGGCATGACTGACGCGGATGTTGTCGTAGCTGAAATCCGCGTATGACAGGCCGAAGCCGAACGGAAACAGCGGAGTGTAGCCGGCATCGAGGTGAAACGCGCTCATCCCGAGAGAGGTCTGCGGGGCCTTCGCGTCGATGTCGTCGATATGCACGACTTTCTCCGGTGTCGGCGGCTTGCCGGTGTTCTTCTGGCTGTAATAGATGGGGACCTGCCCGACCATGCGAGGAAACGTCACCGGCAGCTTGCCGGACGGCGACTCGAAGCCGAACAGCAGCTCGGCAATCGCGGCGCCGCCCATCGTTCCCGGGTGCCATGCGTAGAGTATCGCGTCGACGTTGTCGAAGATATTCGTCAAAGTCAGGGGTCGGCCGGCCATGATAACGGCAACGACCGGCTTCCCGGCTTCGCGTACCCGCCTGACGAGCTCGGCCTGCGCGCCCGGCAGATCGATGTCGGCGCGCGAATGGGCTTCGCCCGAGAGTATCGACTCTTCGCCGAGGAACAGCAGCGCGACGTCCGAACTCCTGGCAGCCGCGACCGCCCGGTCGAACGGCTCCGTCGACCTGCTGCGGCTGGTTTCCATTGCACGCACATACTCGATGCGCACGTTATCACCCGCCAGCTCACGAATACCCTCCAGGGCGGTAACGCTGAGTTCCGTGTCGCCGTCGAAAATCCAGGTGCCGAGCTGCTCGTAGGGCGCATCGGCGAGCGGCCCGATGACCGCGATCCTGTCGAGCCGGTCTTGCGCCAGCGGCAACACGCCGTCATCGTTCTTCAGCATGACCACGCTCTGCAGCGCCGCCCGCTTCGCGACCGCGAGGGCGTCGGGGCTACCGTAGGCAGGCAGCGCCTCGGTATCCGTGTAGGGGTTCTCGAACAGCCCGAGCCGGAACTTGGCGCGGAGTATGTTCGCGACGGCGGTATCGATCACGTCGACATCGAGGACGCCTTCTTCGACGAGATCCACGAGCTGTCCGGCGTATACGCCGCCCGCCATGTCCATATCGACGCCGGCAGTCGCCGCCGCGAGCGCCGATTCCCTGTCGTCGGCAGTCAGCCCGTGTACGGCCAGCTGGTGGATCGAGTTCCAGTCGCTGACGACGAAACCGTCGAAACCCCATTCTTCCCGCAGGACCTGGCGCATCAGGAACTCGTTCCCGGTCGCCGGCACCCCGTTCAGGTCGCTGAACGACGCCATCAGCGTCGCGGCGCCGGCATCCACCGCAGCATGGAAGGGCCGCAGGTGCACGTTGCGGAGTTCGTTCTCGGGGATGTTGGTCGTCGCGTAGTCGCGGCCGCTCTCCGCTTCGCCGTAGCCGGCGAAGTGCTTGGCGCAGGCGGCTATCGTTCCCGTTGCCGCGAGGTCATCGCCCTGGAATCCTTCTATCATCGCGACGGCAAGGTGACTCGCGAGATACGGGTCTTCTCCCGGACTCTCGGCGATCCGGCCCCAGCGGGGATCCCGGGTGACGTCGATCATCGGCGCGAACGTCCAGTTGATGCCGGACTTCGCAGCCTCCAGGGCCGCGATGCGGGCACTCTCGCGGACGACGTCGGGGTTCCAGGTCGCGGCCTGGCCGACGGGTATCGGCATTACGGTCTTGAAACCGTGAATCACGTCGCGGCCGACGAGCAGCGGAATACCGAGGCGGCTTTCCTCGACCGCGATGCGCTGCAGCTCGTTCACCGTATCGACGTCGACCTGGTTGATGACCGAGCCGATCTGTCCGCCGCGCAACGCGTCGCCCAGCGATTTCACCGGCGCGTCGATCCCCGCATGGACCTGGTTCATCTGTCCGATCTTTTCCGCCAACGTCATCCGGCCGAGCAACTCGGCGACGCGGTCGTCGATGCTTGCGGCATCGCCGCTAACTTCTGCAATGGTCGTGGTCATAGCGGACCCCAGCAACAGGCCGCAGAGCATGGCGACACGCCCAGGCCGGACAGGCCGGGAATCCTTACTGGTGCGGTGCATCAATACAGTCCCCGCCGCGACTGGCGCGCGCGGCAAACACTCGTCAGCTCTGGTGAATCAACCCCCCGACGGCCACGCCCCCACCGGCAATTCGCTTGCTTTATGGTTCCGGACGGCACGGCAGCCGCATCGATAAGTCCTTTTCTAGCAACGTTTGACAGCGCTGTCAATATAGTGGACGATGGCCGCGCCATGCAGCATTACGAGACAGCGCCCGAGGATCGGATTCCTTTTCGCAAGAAGCTGATTTACGGCTCGGGCGCATTCGTCAATAACCTGCTGGCGGACTCCATCGGCCGGATGGTCATTGTGCTGAATCTCGGCCTCGGCATGAACCCGGCGCTCGCCGGGCTTCTCGCCGCTCTGCCACGACTGACCGACGCCATCACCGATCCGCTGATGGGCTACATCTCCGACAATACCCGCACGCGGTGGGGGCGGCGGCGACCCTATATCTTCGTCGGCGCGATCGCCGTCGGCATCGTCTTCGCCCTGTTGTGGCAATTGCCGCCAGGCAAGAGCGAGTCCTGGTATTTCTGGGTTTTCCTTTTCGGTTCGTTTGTCTTCTACCTCGCCTACACCGTGTTCGTGACACCGTGGGTGGCGCTCGGCTACGAACTTACGCCCGACTACAACGAACGCACGCGGCTCATGGGGACCCAGAACTTCATCGGGCAAACCGCTTATCTCTTCACGCCCTACCTGCTGGCGATCATGACCAGCAAGCAGTGGGCCGGCGACATGGTCGAAGGCGCCTCTCGGCTGGCAATCGTGATCGGCGCGATCGTCATCATCGTCGGCATCATGCCGGCCATATTTCTCCGGGAACGTTACAAGGAACTCGCCATCAAGGAGGGTGAAGAGGCGGCCGCGACGATGGCCGGCAACGCCATACTCCGCAATATCGTGGAGTTCTTCCGCGGGTTTGCCGAAACGCTGAAATCGAAAGAATTCCTGAAGCTCTGCGCCGCAACGTTCCTGGTCTTCAACGGCTTCATACTCATCGCCGCCTTCCAGTCCTACGTCATTATCTATTACGTTTTCGGTGGCGACACGGAAACGGGATCCGTCTTCGTGGGACATTCGGGACTGCTGCAGACTGTCTTCGCGTACGTTTCCATCGTCGTCGCGACCTGGCTCGGCACGAAATTCGGCAAGCGCAAGGCCTTCTTCGTGACGACGGGCATTTCGATCGTCGGCTATGCCCTCAAGTGGTTCTGCTACACACCGGACCAGCCGTGGCTCCTCATGATCCCGGCACCGCTCATGGCGTTCGGTCTCGGTGGCCTGTTCACGCTGATGCCCTCCATGATCGCCGACGTCGTAGACATGGATGAACTGAAGACGCACCAGCGCCGGGAGGGGATGTACGGCTCTATCTTCTGGTGGGTCGTAAAGCTCGGCATGGCCGTTGCGATAGCGGGCGGTGGCCTCCTGCTCAACGCCACGGGTTTCGACGTGGCGCTTGGGGGCGAACAGGCTGAACGCACACTAACACTGATGCGGATTTTCGATGCTGCTATCCCGTGCGTGGCGTCGGTGATTGCAATTTGGGCAATCGCGACATTCTCGATTACCGAGGAGAAGGCGCACGATATCCGAGAAGAGCTCGAGCGGCGTCGCGGCACGCCGGACGCCCCGGCAGCGGCGCCCGCCTAGCTGCGTTCCAGGCGCTCCAGCAACGCCTCCTTCACCTTCGGCGACACGAATTCCGATACGTCCCCGCCGAGTGCCGCGATCTCACGCACCAGGCTCGACGATATAAAAGTGTAAGACTCCGGCGGGGTCAGGAAGACCGTCTCCACTTCGTCGGTCAGGTGCCGGTTCATCGTGGCAAGCTGGAACTCGTACTCGAAGTCGGACACCGCGCGGAGCCCGCGGATGATGACGGACAGGCCGTTCGCGCGCGCGAAATCGACGGTCAGGCCCTTGTATGACGTCACCTCGACCCCGCCGACACCCGCAAGGGCAGACTGGGCGAGTTCAACACGCTCATCGAGATCGAACATAGGCGCCTTGCCACCCGTATCCGCGGCGATGGCGATGACGACGCGATCGAACACCTTGACCGCTCTTTTCACCAGGTCTTCATGGCCCAGCGTGATCGGGTCGAACGTTCCCGGATACATCGCTGCTACAGACATCCCCCCTCCTCAGTTTTGCTCATTACCGCCGTTGCCGGCGAGTATCGCACACTGCCCGCCCCGGACTAGGCCGCCAGCCCGGCCAGCATGTACCTGACGTTCCCGGCCCTCTTGTTCTTCAGTATCCGCCACCGCTCGGGCAACACGACCTCGGGCTTCGCGCGATCCTGCTCGAGGTAGATCCTGCCGCCCGGCGCAAGTATGCCGGACTCGTCGATCCGCCGGCAGACTTCCCCGAGCCGGTCGTCGGCGAACGGTGGATCCAGGAAAACGATGTCGAAAGCCGCGGGGGCGGACTCGCGTACGTAGTCCGTCGCATCCCCGTGATAAACGACCGCACCGGTGGCATCGAGAACCTTCATGCTTTTCTCGATCGCCTTTATTGCACGATGGGAGTTATCCACGAATACCACTGTCGTTGCACCTCGCGACAATGCCTCGAAACCGAGAGCGCCGGTACCCGCATAGAGATCGAGGCACCGGGCACCCTCGATACAGGGAGCAAGCCAGTTGAACAGGGTCTCACGGACTCGCTCCGACGTGGGCCGCAGGCCCGGCACATCGGCGATATCCAACAGACGGCTGCGCCACTTTCCCGCTACAATACGCAGCCGTCCGGGTCGGGACTTCTTGTTCGCGGCGCCGGGCTTTATGGTCATCGTATCCCCAGGGGCCTCCAGCTGAGGCCGGTTCCGGACAGTTTAGGCGATTTCGGTCGCCGGGTATTTTAGGACGCAATGTTTGGGAAGAAGGACAAACCCGCCGAACGCCAGGGATTCATCAAGCGCCTGCGCGCGCGCCTCAACCGGGGCGACAGCTGGCTGACTTACGATCTCGCGAACCTGGCCCCGGGTGGCAAGATCGACGAGGATGCCCTCGAGGATCTCGAATCGATGCTGGTCATGGCCGACGTCGGCATCGACACGACGACGCGCATCATCGAGGACCTGCAGAAAAGCCTCGCCCGCAAGGAACTGAAAGACCTCGAGTCTCTGCGGAAAGGGCTCAGGCGGTCGCTGGTCGATATCCTGGCGCCGGTCGAGAAGCCGCTCGACATCGACCCGCAGCACCGGCCTTTCGTGATCCTGATGGTCGGCGTCAACGGGGCCGGCAAGACCACGACGATCGGCAAGCTGGCCAGACGTTTCACGGACCAGGGCCTGTCGGTGATGCTTGCTGCCGGCGATACTTTTCGCGCTGCAGCCGTGGAGCAGCTCCAGGCCTGGGGGCAGCGCAATGAGGTTCCCGTCATTGCGCAGCAGAGCGGCGCCGATCCTGCCGCCGTCATATTCGACGCCTGGGAGGCTGCCCGCGCGCGCGGCATCGATGTGCTGCTCGCGGACACGGCCGGCCGGCTGCAGAACCAGCAGGGCCTTATGGACGAGTTGGCAAAGATCCGCCGGGTAATCGCGCGACGGGACGAGACGGCGCCGCACGAGATCATGCTGGTCCTCGATGCGAGCCAGGGACAGAATGCGCTTGTGCAGGCCCAGAAGTTCCACGATGCGCTCGGGCTGACGGGCATAACGGTGACCAAGCTCGACGGCACTGCCAAGGGCGGCATCCTGCTGGCCATCGCGAATTCGCTGCAGGTTCCGGTTCGCTTCATCGGTATCGGTGAGTCGGCCGAAGACATGCAGCCGTTTGTCGCCGGAGAATTCGCCGACGCGCTCCTGGCCAGCGGCGGACAGGACTGAGCGACGCATAGATGATCCAGTTCGAGAATGTGACCAAGCGGTTTCCCGGTGGGCAGGAGGCACTGTCCGGGCTGACGCTGTCCGTCGACAAGGGCGAGATGGTCTTCGTTACCGGGCACTCCGGGGCCGGCAAGAGTACGTTACTCAAACTGATTGCGCTGATCGAGCGGCCGACGAGCGGCCAGGTCATCGTCGATGGAAAAAACACGCGCCGCGTCCGGCGGCGGAAGATCCCCGGATACCGCCGCCAGATCGGCATGGTCTTCCAGGATCACAAGCTGCTTTACGACCGTCCGGTATCCGACAACGTTGCCCTGCCGTTGATTATTGCCGGTGTCAGTCCGCGCGATGCCGGCAAGCGCGTGCGCGCGGCGCTCGACCAGGTCGGCCTGCTGCAGAAGGAAAAGAAGAACCCCGAGACGCTCTCCGCGGGTGAGCAGCAACGCGTAGGTATCGCGCGGGCGATCGTAACCCGCCCGAAACTCCTGATCGCGGACGAGCCGACGGGCAACCTCGACCCCGACCTGTCGCTCGAGGTCATGCGCATATTCCGGCGCTTCAACGAAGTCGGCGTCACGCTCCTGATCGCGAGCCACGATATCGCTTTGATCGACAAGCTGGGCTGCCGTCGCATCGAACTCGAGGAAGGTCGCCTGATGCAGTCGCCGACCGATGACGACTTCGGCGTTCATCTCGATGAGGATTTCCTGCCGCGGGGGGGCGACGACGCATGGCAGTGACGCGGCATTCCGACGCAGTCGCGCCGCTGCGCTCGGCCGGTCCGGTGACGATCTGGCTCGGCCGCCACGGCAGAACGGCATCGGCATCGTTCAGCAGGCTCGTGCACCAGCCGTTTGCGAGCCTGATGATCATCCTCGTCATCGCGGTGACGCTGGCGATACCCGCGGCGCTCAACCTGGCCATCAAGAATTTTGCGGCCATCAGCAGCGGCTGGGACGACGCGCTCGACTTCTCCGTCTTCCTGGACACCGGAGTTTCGACCGGCGAAGCGGAAGCCCTCGCCAGCCTGATCGCGCAACGGGCCGACGTCGACGACGTAAAACTGATCACGGCGGAAGCAGCGTTGGCGGAGTTCAAGGAACAGTCCGGTTTCGGCCCGGCGCTCGACCACCTCCCGGACAACCCCTTGCCGCATACGCTCGTCGTCAGGCCCAGCCCGGCCAACACGCCACAGTCGATGACCCTGCTGCGGGAAGAACTCGACAGCCTCCCGGAAACCGAACTGGTACAGGTCGATACCGAGTGGGTCCAGCGTTTCCACGCGATACTGGAAATCGTGCAGCAGGCGATCCTGATCGGGGGCGGCCTGCTGGGCGCTGCGATCATCGTTATCATCGGCAATACGATTCGGCTCGAGATCCAGAACCGCCGGGACGAGATCGAGGTCACCAAGCTGATCGGCGCGAGCAACGCGTTCGTGCGCCGGCCATTCCTGTGGAGCGGATTCTGGTTCGGGCTGTTCGGTTCCGTGTTCGCCCTCGGGCTCGTGCAGTACGGCCTCTACCTGCTGCGCCCGACCGTCGCCCGGCTGGCGGGCCTTTACCAGAGTGGCGTCACGATGCTCACGCTGGATCTCAGGGACAGCCTCGTCATCATCGCTATCGGCGTGACCCTTGGCCTCGCCGGATCGTGGCTGGCCGCGGCACGCCACATGCGCTCGATAGAGCCGAAATAGCGGTCCTCTCGGGCTGCGCAGACCTGCGCATGCGGCGCCGCATCATGCGGGCCCGGGCCCGGGCGCGATTTCGTAACGATTTGTAACCCTCTCTTTTAAATGAAGATTTTTCTGGTATTTTGTCGGAACATTGGGGGCGGTTAGCACTCCAATAGGGCGAGTGCTAAAATTGCCGTACCACAAGGAGAGAACTGAATGACCACAGCTGTAGCGCTTCGAAACCAGCAACTGATGCTGGCCGGGCCCGTTGGCAGCCTCGACGCCTATATCCAGGCGGTTGGTTCCGTTCCCGTGCTCAGCAAGGAAGACGAGCAGGCGCTGGCGATCCGGTTCCGCGAGGAAAATGACCTCGATGCGGCCCGCGAACTCGTCCTGGCGCACCTTCGTTTTGTCGTGCACATCGCAAAAGGGTATACCGGTTACGGCCTGCCGCTCAGCGACCTGATCCAGGAAGGTAACGTCGGGCTCATGAAGGCCGTCAAGCGTTTCGACCCGGGTTACGACGTGCGTCTCGTGTCGTTCGCGGTTCACTGGATCCGGGCCGAAATTCACGAATTCGTGCTGCGCAACTGGCGCATCGTCAAGGTTGCGACCACGAAGGCGCAACGCAAGCTTTTTTTCAATCTTCGTAAGGCGAAGAAGAACCTGGCGTGGCTGACCTTCGACGAAACCCAGGCGGTCGCCGAAGATCTCGGCGTAAGTCCGGAGGAAGTCACGGAGATGGAGAAACGGCTCCACGCGCGTGACGCGATCTTCGATCCGAGCCCGGATGCCGATGACGAACGCGCGTTCTCGCCGGCGGCTTACCTGCCGAGCCCGAATGCGGATCCTGCCAAGCTGATCGAGACGGCGGATTTCAACGACGACGCGTCCGAACGCATGGCCGCTGCCGTCAGGACCCTGGACGACCGGAGCCGACACATCATCGAGAGCCGCTGGCTGTCAGAGAATAAGCTGACGCTGCACGAGCTGGCCGACGAATACGGCATCTCGGCGGAACGCGTCCGCCAGGTCGAAGCCAACGCAATCAAGAAACTACGATCGGCGATGGCGCTCTGACGGACAACGACGGTTGACCAGTAAAAGCCGCCCTCCAGGGCGGCTTTCTCGTTGGGGCCATTCGCAGGAATTAGGGGACGAATTAGGGGACAGTGACCCTAATTCTAAACGAGCAGGCGGGTCTCCTCGTCAGCTCTCGATTCCGGAATTAGGGTCACTGTCCCCTAATTCCTGCGTTTAGAATTAGGGTCACTGTCCCCTAATTCCGTCCCCTAATTTCCGGAGCGCGATCTAGCTGTAGGTCCTGCGCCGGTAGCGCACCCAGCCGCCATCTTCGACACCCAGCGGGTCGTGGTGCGTCCAGTGCACCAGCCCGCCGAGATCATTCCAGTCATACATGCCGCGAAAATGGACCCGGTCGCCGAGACCAACGGGTATCCGCTCCGCGACCTCGGTGTTGTGGGCGACCAGGAGCGTCTGGCCGCCCCTCAACTTGATAACGAAACGCTGGTGCCGCGAGCCGTCGTCGTCATCCGGCAGCAGGCGGAGAACCAGACCACTGTCTTCGATCCAGCGGCCCGTGTCGGCTTTCGCATACGCTGATCGCATAATCGCCCTTGTTATTCTTCTTGGGCAAAGGACGAAAGCGGTGCCGGCCATCCCTGGCCGGCGCGCTCCCCTGTTTCTATAACGACAGTTTACCCTGCGGTGACGGGCACCAGCGTGATTTCGACACGGCGGTTGGCCTGACGGCCCTCCGGAGTCGAGTTGTCGGCGATGGGGTGGTGTTCGCCCATGCCCGCAGAAATGATGCGCTGGTCCATGATGCCCTGGGTATACAGGTATTCACCGACTGTGTTCGCGCGGCGCTGCGATAGCTGCATGTTGTAGGAGTCGCTGCCGGTGCTGTCGGTATGGCCGGCGACTTCGACTACGGTCTTGTCGAACTCCGTCAATACCTTGCCCACCGAGTTCAGGACGCCGAAGAACTGCGGCCTCAATGCGACGCTGTTCGAGTCGAACGTGACGTTGCCCGGCATGTTCAGCGTAATGTGGTCACCGTCTCTCGTGACGCTGACGCCGGTCCCCTCCAGTTCGGCCCGGAGCTTGGCTTCCTGCCGGTCCATGTAGTTACCGACGGCGCCGCCCGCAAGGGCGCCTACGCCGGCGCCTATCAGAGCGTGCTGCCGGCGCTCTACGGCGTCATCACCCGTCATCAGGCCCGCTGCGACGCCGGCTGCGGCGCCGATCAACGCACCTTTTGTCGCGTTGCTGGTTTTCGACTCCCCGGTATACGGGTCCAGTGTTTCACAACCGCTGAGAATCGCGGCGATACCCGCGATCACGAATACGGAATTTCTCGTCTTGCTGCCCATGGCGAAACCTCCCTGAAATCCTCTCGTGCGATTTTACAGCTTAGATTCTGGCTCTCCGTGACTGAACGCACACTTAATAAAGGTGTTTATGGTCAAATACTGTCCAGAACGCGGGAGCACCGATGACTGACAGCGACGGCTGGCTCGAGCGCTACGCCGAGACGCACGACAACCTGACCTACCCGGTGATTTTCTGGATGGCCGTTCCCATGGTCGTTACGGGCACGGTAGGACTGCTGTGGTCATTGCCGGTTCCGGCACAGTTCCACGAGATATCGCCGCTCCTGAACTGGGGCAGCGCTTTCCTGATGGCGGCCGCCGTCTATTACTTCATTATTTCCCTGCCGATCGCGATCGGCATGTTGCCGTTCGTCCTCGGTGTCGCCTCGATCCAGCTGTGGCTCGAACAGTCGCTCTACTCCCACCCGCACGTGGCCGGCGGCCTGTTGATCGGTGGCACGATCGGCCTGTGGCTCGGCCACCGCGACGAGCCAGGGCCAGGCCCGGTACTGAAAGATCTGCAGCTCATGATGATCGGACCCGCGTGGCTGCTCTCCGTATTGTACCGACGAATCGGTATACCGTTCTGAGCGTTGCGTCGTGACGGCGAAGGATCTGCCTCGCGACCGCGACGTATGGCGTATCGCTGCGCCCATGATTCTTTCGAATGTCTCCGTGCCGTTGCTGGGCATGGTGGATACCGGCGTCGTCGGCCACCTCGAAAGCGCCGTTTATCTTGGCGCCGTCGCTATCGGCGGCACGATTTTCAGTTTTCTCTACACCGGCGTGAATTTCCTGCGAATGGGCACGACCGGCATTGCCGCCCAGCGTTTCGGTGCCGATGACTTCGACGGCCTGCGGGTTTCCCTCGGCCAGGCGCTGGTGGTCGCCCAGCTCATTGCGCTGGCCGTAATACTGCTGCAGTGGCCGATCAGCCAGCTCGCGATGAAGCTGCTCGGCGCCGACGGCACCCTCCGCGAATATGCGCTCGAATATTTTTTCATCCGCATCTGGAGCGCGCCTGGCACGCTCGCCAATTTCGTAATGATTGGCTGGTTCCTCGGCCTCCAGAACGCCCGCGTCCCGCTGATCGTCTTCCTGACGATCAACCTGACCAACATTGCGCTGGACCTGCTGTTCGTCATCGTGCTGGGCATGAAAGTCGACGGCGTGGCGCTGGCGTCCGTGCTCGCCGAGTACGCGGGTTTCGCGGTTGCACTTTACTTTGCCGCGCGAGAACTCCGCAGGCACAGCGGTCATTGGCCGATGGAGAAACTCGCAGACTTTCGCCAATACGCGGCATTCTTTGCGATCAACGCCAACCTCTTCGTTCGAACGATGGCGCTGATGTTCACGATTGCCTTCGTCACGGCGCAGGGCACGCGGATGGGCGGCCTCATACTGGCCGCGAACTCGATTCTGATGCAGCTGCAGAACCTTACGGCTTTCGGTCTCGACGGGCTTGCACATGCCGCCGAGGCGCTGGTAGGCAAGGCGGTCGGCCAGCGCCGGCGCGACGTGCTCGAGCGCTCCGTGAAACTGTGTCTCAAGTGGTCGCTGATCTTCGCTGCCGGCTTCAGCGCAGTGTATTACGTGATCGGGCCTCACATCATCAATCTGCTGACCGACCTGTCCGCGGTCCGCGAAACGACATTGCGTTACCTCCCCTGGATGATCGCCTCGCCGCTGGTATCCGTCTGGTCGTTCCTCTACGACGGCGTCTACGTCGGCGCGACGCGCGCACGCGAGATGCGCAACATCATGGTGTTCTCCGCGTTTGCCGTCTTCATCCCGGCCTGGTACGTGCTGCAGCCGCTGGGTAACGACGGTCTCTGGCTCGCGTTCCTGCTGTTCCTGGCAAGCCGCGGGATCGGCATGCACGTCGGTTATCGCCGCAGCGTCCTTCCGGCCCTGGCGTAGGGGCACGACCGGGTCGCGGTTCCAGAACCGCTCCTACAGTAGCGCCAAGACCTGTAGGAGCGTGATCGGGCCGCGCTCCTACAGCGCGACTCCGGGTACGGTCAGCGCGGCGACGACGGGCCCTTCAATTCGACGATATTGCCTTCGGGGTCGCTGACGTACATCGAGGGACCGTGACCTTCGGCGCCGTAACGGGAGGTCACCCGGCCGCACTCCACGCCGTGACTCTCCAGGTACTCGGCGAGCGACGTCTCGTCGAATGTCTCGATGCGGAAACAGAGATGGTCCATGTTGCACCCCTCGCGCCCGGGCGCCACACCGCCGGCGCGGCCGAGTTCGCCCTCGACCGGAACCAGGTCGAGGAGTGAGCGGCCGGCACGCAGTTGCACCAGGCCGATATCGTCCTTGCGTCGCTCGATAGTGCAGCCGAGGACGCCGCAATAGAACGCGAGCATTCGATCGAGATCACTCACCCGCAGCACGACGTGATCGATCTCCCGGATGCGAACGCTCACGGCCGCATCTCCGCGGCAGCCTGCCGCAATACCGCATCTTCGGCACATCGTCGCCGGACGGCGCTACGCGCCCACGCGTAGGCGCCGAGCCCGGATACGATGTTTGCGATCGCGTAGGCGGCAAAGATCCCGGCAATATCGAAAAACTGCATCGCTACGAGCGCGATCGGGATGTAGAGCACCGCTATCCTGCAAACGCTGATGACGACGCCGGGCATCGGGTAGCCGAGCCCGTTGAACGACGCGTTCATCACCATCACCATGCCGTAGGTGCCGTAGCTGACCGGCACGATCCAGAGGAACATGGAGGTCACGCGCTGCACGCTCTCGCTATCGCTGAACAGGCCCGGCAGCCAGCCGGACATCGCCGCGAGCAGGCCCGCGATGACGAGGCCGCTGCCGATGGAGAACGCTGTACACAGCCACAGCGCGCGAAGGATCCGTTCATCTTTCCCCGCGGAGAAGTTCTGTCCGACGAACGGCCCGATAATCGCCGACAGGGCGTAATACATGACCAGCATCATCGACTCGATGCGGCTCGCCACGCCGAAGCCCGCCACGGCATCGGGGCCGAAGCGAGCGATCATGGCGGTAACCACGGCGGCACCGACCGGCACGATGATGTTGGTTCCGGCCGCCGGTATGCCGACGTGCAGGACGTCCCGCCATGACTGCCGCAGTTCCGCAGGGTCGGGCTTGTTGAAACTGACCATGTCGAGGCGATGCCGCATCAGGTATAGCGTGCCGATGAATATCGAGGCGCGTGCGAGCAGCGCGGCCATCGCGGCGCCGTTGAGACCCATCGCGGGCACCGGCCCGACCCCGAAGATCAGTATCGGATCGAGGATGACGTTCAGTATGGCCGCGAGAATCATCAGCATGCTCGGCAGGCGCGTGTCTCCCGTGGCGCGCATGCTCGCCATGCCGACCATCCCCACGACGATGAACGGCACGCCCATGTAAAGAATGATCATGAAGCCACGGATCAACGGCATCAGCTCGTCGGGCGCGCCGAGCAGCCGGAACAGCGGTCCTATCGTGACAATGCCGATCGCGCTGATGATCGCGGTCACCAGGAAAGACAACAGCAGGCTGTCGGTGGAAAGCCGCCGTGCACGTTGATGATCGTCGGCGCCGATCGCGCGGGCCACGACAGAAGAGGTGCCGGCACCCAGCCCGATCGCGACGCTGGTGACGATCATCAGTATCGGGAACCCGAAGCTGAAGGCCGCGAGCTGTGCGTCACCGACCTGGCCGATGAACCAGGTGTCGATGAGGCCCTGACCCATCATGGTCGCGATACCGAGGAGCACGGGCACGGTCATGTCGACCAGCTGCTTGCCGACAGGCCCCTGCGTAAGCTTCGGTTTGGGTGCGTTCACTGGGCAAGGTTATCATTGCGACACTTGATTGGGATGGGCCGCGGACATGAAGTTAAGGCACGAGATCGTCATCGAAGCGGACCAGGATTCGGTCCGGGCGACCTTCGACAATCCGGAAAACATGAAGGGCTGGCAGCCTGCGCTGGAATCGTTCACGCGCAGGAGCGGCGAAGACTGCCAGCCGGGTGCCGCCGCCGAAACGAAGCAGGCGGAGCGCGCCGCATGAGCTGGAAGCAACTCGATACGCGAATCGTTTACGAGAACCCCTGGATGGAGGTCCGCGAAGACTACGTCGTCAATCCGGGTGGCGGCAGGAATCACTACGGTTACGTGCACTTCAAGAATCGCGCCATTGCTATCGTGCCGCTGGACGAGGCAGACAACACGTGGCTGGTCGGCCAGCAGCGCTACACGCTCGACGAGTATTCCTGGGAGCTGCCGATGGGAGGTGCGCCGCTCGACGAGCCGCCGCTGGACGCCGCGAAGCGGGAACTCAGGGAGGAAACTGGCCTGACCGCCACGCGCTGGTCCGAGGTGATGCGCCTGCACACCAGCAACTCGATCACCGACGAAGTCGGCATCGTCTTCGTCGCGGAGGGCCTGACCGAGGGCGAGCCCGAATTCGAGGAGACCGAAGACCTCGAGATTCGCAAGCTGCCGCTGGAGGAAGCCGTGCAGCTCGTCAATGACGGCGAGATCACCGATGCCGTCAGCGTTGCCGCCATCCTGCGGGTCTCCGCACTCAGAAAAGCATCCTCGCTGTAACCACGTAGCGCATCGGCCCGCCCGGCTGCAGCGCATCGAAGGGGTAACAGGTAACGAGGCTCAGCATGCTCTCGTCGGTGTCCAGCAACAGGCTGCTGCGCCGCGCATCCACGACGTCGATATGCACGACCTGGTAGAGGTGCGTCCGTCCGTTCACCGTCTCCACGGCCAGCGGCTCGCCGACCGCCAGGCGCTGCAGGAAACTGAAATGCGTGTCCCGGTGTCCGGCGATCACGGCATTGCCGGACTGGCCCGGTAACGCGCTCGCGCTCAGGTGACCGGGCCCGAATGCCAGCGTGCGGCCCGAGCCGCCGGCGAGAACGACCAGGTCTATGTCGCCGCCCAGCGCCTTCAGTCTCGCGACCGGCCAGGTATCCGCCCAAGGCCACGGGGCCGGCCGCTCGCTGCCGCGAGCCGCTCGATCCCACGCCTGCTGCATCAGCTCCTGCGCCAGCCACGCCTTGGCGGGAATGTAGGCACCTTCGCCAAGCTGCCAGAAACCGAGGCACAGAATGCAGGCCACGACCCAGCCTCCGAGGGTCCTAGGCCAGCCGTGCACGACGTCCACCCCGGCCGAGTGCTGCCGCACCGAGCATCAGCAAGGCGGCAAGCAGCAACAGCAGTCCGCGACGCTGCAGAACGGCCGCATTCGTCGCGGTCGCCGGGAAACCGAATATTGCGTTCATGCTTTGCCCCCAGGGCAGCAGGTTGGGCACCTGCTCCGTCGCCAGCGCGTCACCGACAGGCCGGACAGGCGTCTTGTCGACCGCGACGAGACTCGTGTACTTGCTGACCAGGTGGTGCCTGATCGCCGTGTCGATCACCGCGTTGCGGACGAGGTCGCGGTCTGCGCCTCGCCGTTCCTCGTCGTGGAGTGCAGCGATCTTCGCCCGCGCCCAGAGCGCAGCGATCCCCGGATGGTCGCCGCCGCTTTGCAGCGGCAATTCGCGGCTCCAGGCGCCGGCCACCGAGTTCCCGCTCACGCGTACCGTCGCCCCCGGCTGGAACGGCACCGCCGCCCTTGCCCGCACCGTCACGGGTTCGCCGAGATAGAGATCGGGCACGACCTCCGGGTAAGCCTCGGTAATCGTGCCGCCGGGCCAGCTGACGTCGATGTTCGTGACCTGCGGATGCCCGAGCTTGTCGACCAGCCGGTCCATCTTCTCGCCGACTTCGTGCAGTGCACTGATCACTACGAAGCTGCCGCGGCCGAGTTCGGCTGCCTTGCGCATGAACCAGCTGTTCGGCGCCGAACCGATACCCACCGTAAACAACCGTGCACTGCCGAGACGTGACTCGATCATCCGGTGGAGTTCTTCTTCGTTGCCGACGCTGCCGTCGGTGATGAACACGACCTGCGTCAGGTGCGATTCCGTGCCCGCCGAGTCCAGCGCAAGCCGCAGGGCCGGCCGCATCTCGGTTCCGCCGTTTGCCTCGAGCCCCCGCACGAAGTTCTTTGCGTGATGGAGGTTAGCCGCATCGGCCGTAACGCTCTCGTGGTAAAGAGCGCGGGTGTTCGAGTTGAACTCGATGATGTTGAAGCGATCGGCGGCGCCGAGGCCGTCGAGAGCGCGCGTCAGCGCTCGTTTCGCCTGGGCGAGCGACGCGCCGTGCATCGACCCCGAAGTATCCACGACGAAAATCAGTTCGCGCGGCATGGCCGTTGGCACATCTTTCGCGGCATCCGGCGGCACGACCATGAGCAGGTAATGAGGCTGGCCTGCAATCGTCTCTTCGAAAACCATTGCGCGGGGCAGGCTGGATGGCGCGGGGCGCCACAGGAGCTCGAAGTCGTGGTCCAGCGGGACAGCCTCGTCGGCCAGCGAAACCTCGTAACGCCCCTGGTCGCCCGACACGTCCACGGGATGGTAGCGGCTGGCAACGATCTCCAGCGGCATGCCGGCATCGATGCGGGCCCGCAACGCGATCCTGTGGTCCGGCGCTGCGGTCACCTGCGGCGGCGAGATGAGGGAGGCATCGTCTACCTGCACGGTGTCCGGTGACCAGCCGCTGCCCTTGCGGTCCGGGACCGCGGAGCCCGGTATGTAGCGTGGCGTCAATGTCATCGGAAAACGGATGCTGAACGTGCCGTTGTCGTAGCGCAGGTCTTCCAGGTATTCGATCTCGACGACGACCCGCTCCCCGGGCGCTATGTTCGCTACCGACGTCGTGAACAGGTTCGGGCGTTGCTGTTCGACGAGGCTGGCTTTCCTGCCCTCGTTACGCGCGCTCTCGTACTCTTTCCTGGCCTGGTCCTTCTCGCGTATCTCGCCTTCGATGAAGCGATCGCCGATGTGCAGCCGCATGCGATCGACCGCCGCCGCGTCCGGCAATGGAAATACGTAGATACCCTCCACCCATTCCCCGCCTGCATTGCGGAATTCCTGGCGAACCGACACGCGGGCGACGAGGCCGCTGATATCCATAGTGACGTCAGTGTTCGTGCGCGTCGCTGCGACGATGCCTGCCTGCATCCGCAGAAGAAGGGTCCCGGACTGTACGTTCGCCGGCTGCGTCTCTTCCGCCAATCCGGCAGGCATCCACAGCCAGCCAAGCACGAGGACGATAATCATCGGTGTTGTTGGTTTCGACATTGCTGTTCTCCCCGATAGCGCTAGCAGGATTCGAACAAACCAGTACGTCGCGCTGCGGACGGCGGCATGGCAATGCACCGACGTAATGTGGCAAATTGTGGCGTCGTCCCGAGGAGTTCGAATTGGCAAAACGTATAGCGATCGTCGAAGACGAGCCGGCAATCCGTGACAACTATGCGGCCGCTTTCCGCCGTGAAGGCTACGCGGTGGACGCATACGAATCCCGTGCGCCTGCGCTGGAGGCCTTCGCTTCGCGGCTGCCCAACCTCGTCGTCATCGACATCAACCTGAAGGACGACGTCGAGGGCGGCTTCGAGCTGTGCAGGGAGTTGCGGGCGCAGTCCGCGGACCTGCCGATCATCTTCCTGACGGCCAGGGACAGTGAGTTCGATGCCGTATCCGGGCTGCGTCTCGGGGCGGACGACTACCTCACCAAGGACATCAGCCTGCCGCACCTGATGGCGCGTGTCGCAGCGCTGTTCCGCCGCCTGGACGCGATGCAGAAGCCGCAGGGCGAAAGCGGTAGCATCACCCGCGGCAACCTCGAGATCGACACGGACAGGATGACTGCCCGGTGGCGAGGGGTCCCGGTCGGCCTCACGCTGACGGAGTTCTGGCTGGTGTACGCGATGGCACGTTACCCGGGGCACGTGAAGAACCGTCAACAGCTCATGGACGCCGCGCAGGCGGTGCTCGACGACAACACGATCACTTCGCACGTGAAGCGTATCCGGCGGAAGTTCCAGTCGATCGACGCTGACTTCGCCTCGATAGAAACCGTCTACGGCATGGGTTATCGCTGGATAGCCGATTGACGGCAGTGGCCCGCTAATGCTTTGCCCCGGACCGCGATGAACCTGAAACGGCAGCTGCTACTCGTCAGCCTGCTGACGCTCGTGCTGCCCTGGGCGGGCTGCCAATTCATTCGTGAGACGGAGTCCGCCCTGCGCCAGAGCCAGCAGCAGATGCTGTCGGGAACGGCCAGAGCCGTGGCGGAATCCCTCGAACGCTACCCGGAAGAATTTCCGGCGCCGCTCGGCGCCAGCGAGACTCCTGCCGACCAGCTGTACGGGCATCGCCTCGACAGCGAACCCCTGGTCGACGGGTATTTCAACGACTGGTCGGTCCCGCCGGATGCGCTGCGGCAGATAAGTGGCCCCGACGGGCCCGTCCGCTTCGTCATGGGCCTGCGTGGCCGCCACGTCTATCTGTATGTGGCGGTGACCGATGACCATGTCGTCTATGCGTCACCGCCGACCGTCGCAATCGGCGGCGGCCGGCGTCATGCGGATCGCATCGTGATGACCAGCGCGAACCCGCCGATGGCGAGCGAATTGCTGATGTTCGCCGCGGAGGCGCCGGGACCGGTCATAGCCTACCTGCGCAGCTCCTTCGGCTTCGCCCCGGAGCCGGCCGTGCAGGCTCGGTGGCAGGACGTTGCCGGCGGCTACCAGCTGGAGGCCCGGATTCCGGCGAACCTGCTCGGGACCCATCTCGGCATCAAGGTGATCAATACCTCGAGCGAGCGCGATGCCGGAGTCACCAGCGCGAGCTTTGCGGGGCAGGTGCCGGGACCGTTCGTCACGACGTCGCCGGACCTGACAGCGCTGGCGGAAAAGCTGGTCCAGCCCGGCACGCGCATGCTGCTAACCGACCGCAACGGCTGGCGCATTGCGGCAGTAGGTACGCCCGGCACGGCACCGCAGCCTGCACAGGGGGCCGTCTCGAACTGGCTGAGGGTCGCGTACAAGGCACTCGTGGAACCGGGCACGGAGCCCGCGTTCGCCGAGCCTGACCCGGGCGGCCTGGAACGACAGCCGTACATCGCGGCAGCCCTGGACGGCAGCAGTTCGGAGAGCTGGTTCCGCAGTCTCGACAGCGGCAGGGCCATCGTCGCGGTCGCCGAACCCGTCAGCAGCGACGGCAACACGATAGGCAGCGTAATCCTGCAGCAAGGTACCGATGCGATCCTGAGCCTCAGGAACGAAGGGCTCGCGCGCCTGATGAACGTCACGATTATCGCGACCGTGCTCGTGGCGGCGGCGTTGCTCGGCTACGCCAGCTGGTTGTCTAGGCGCATCCGGCGGCTCAGCCTTGCTGCCGAGGACGCGCTCGAAGGCCCCGGCCTCCGGGTCGCGCTGCCGAGTGCCGGATCCGGCGACGAAATCGGCGATCTCTCACGAAGCTTTTCCTACGTGCTCGGCCAGCTCGCGGACTACAACGATTACCTCCGGTCGCTGGCGTCGAAACTGTCGCACGAACTTCGCACGCCACTGGCCATCGTGACCTCGTCACTCGAGAACCTGGAGCATGAAGGGCTCGAGGGCGCGCCGGCGGACTACACCGCGCGCGCCAGGGACGGTGCCGAGCGACTGCGCCGCATCCTGAACGCGATGAGCGAGGCCAGTCGTGTCGAGGAACTCATGGAGCATGCGGAACCGGAACGGTTCGACCTGCGTGACGTCTTGTCGTCGGCCGTGGACGCCTACCGGGACGTCTACCCGGACCGGCGGTTCGAATTCGGCTGCACGTCCGCCGGAGTGACTGTGCACGGCTCGCCCGAACTGCTCATCCAGATGCTCGACAAGCTCGTGGACAACGCTGTCGACTTCAGTTCGAAGGGCGACCGGATCGGGATCGGTCTCGAATCGGACGGCGCCGAGCTGACG
>Ga0224502_10000132_pt1 | contig 21854 bp, 15 predicted proteins | sample SF_Oct11_sed_USG_5_FD_169104 | JGI IMG/M metagenome (GOLD analysis project Ga0224502, IMG submission 169104) | Sediment microbial communities from San Francisco Bay, California, United States - SF_Oct11_sed_USGS_13 | ecosystem: Environmental > Aquatic > Marine > Sediment | place: USA... | reverse complement strand
CGCCCCCTGCAAAATAATGACTCGCTCGAATAACTGTCGCCCCCAGAACCTGCAAAGTAGTTCCTGGATGATCAGTGTGTCTCGGGGCTTCAAACTTGGCAATATTCAAGGCATTAAACAAATATACATATTCAGGGTCTGAATTCTGGCCCAAATAATATGGACCATTTATGTCTGCAAACACCAGTGAGAGAGCAAATACAACTCCAGGGATGACAAGCAAAAAAAGAAATTTATGAGGTTTCTTTTTATCCGATTTCTCTTCACGGTTGGTTAAGATACTCATAAAAAATTTATACCCGCTGTTGGATCTTTTTTAATTTTTTAGAATCAGATCCTGTTAAAGTAACAGCAACAGAAGCAATAATCGTACAGAAAGAATATGATGTCCTCTCTTGCAAAAACCGTGTCAGGGACGAAGATCTTATTGCAGGATTGAATGGATCATGATTTATGGGCCCTCAGCCGTTCGAGCCCTATAAATGATGGTAGGTCTTGCTTGGGCAATGATGAGGGTATGATCGCTATCTGGTTCAACGATGGTGCTTACAGTTTCTTCCATTTCCCCAAAACCGCAACCCGACTCAAACATTCTTCAAAAGGCATCTTGTCAGACAGGTGTGTTTCGGCAGTCAATTTTTCACGGCAACCTGGCTCAGTCTGTCCAATTCTTCAGGAAATACGAGTAGTTAAATAGTCACGGATCGGGCAAAACCACAAAGAGTCTTTGCTCCATAAGGCCTTGTTTTCCCCCCAATGTTAGGCGATTTTAGGTTTGTCTTTTTTGCTCATGATCCATTGACCTTTCTCAAGCCGACGAATTATTTGGCAAGGCGAAAGCCTTTCCCAAGTGTGTTGCCGCGCAATCGAAGCTTATGGTTTACGTAAGGTGAACCAGGCAGTTCTGCATTCCACCCTCTTTCCTTCAGTGGAACATTTATGACCAACCCTTGATGTATTTCCACGGCCTTCATTGTTTCACTGGGCAGAGGACGAACATTAAAGAGCAGGTCGCTCAAGTCATTGGAAAGGAGTGCAAAGCTGTCCCAGCGAATCAACAATAAATTCACCAGCGCTACAGTTAAAACAACAAAAGTTGCACGAACCACATATTCAGCAAAGCGTTGGCCTACGGACTGGAGCACTAAATACATACAATTTCCATAAGCAAGAATAATGAAGGCCCAGATCCAGCCAATACCAAAACGATAAGCGGGTGCTGAAAAAAACCAGAATACAATGCCACCTAATACTATGGCTTGGATTACGAAAAGATTGAGGCATAATTTGATTTTTCGGATAAAACAAACAACAAAAAAAACAACTGCTGAGATAAAAGCAGTGGTCGTCCAATAATTTATAAGTTTCCCGCCAGAGCGTGCAAACCACAATTGAATCCACTCTGAAGTACTCATACCGGCGACCGACCAAATACCGTCCCCAGCCGCTGGATTAATTGCAAAGTATTTAATTGATTTTCGCACGTTTTCCGCCACCTGATACGGCACTTTCCAGTCGAAAGAGAACAGATCTATCTGTGGAACAGGAAAAAGAAGGTAGCCTGAAAGAAGTACATTCCCCAGCAAGAACGGCAACAGGATAATTGCGCCAACAAGGGAGTTTGTCAGAAGCAATTTGATCTTTCTGTTTTCAGCCCTAACTGAGATGAAGACGGCAAACAGCAATACCGGCAGACTACTCAGTTTGATAGTGGGCAAGAACACGGTAAGGCAGAAGAGCACAATGTAAGTTTCACTTTGATCATCTGTCTGGTCGCCATCAGAAATTTCTCTCCTTTCACAGTAGTCCACCGCCAGAATCAGTGCATATAGTATGAATACAGCAACCACAAAATCGGGCGACAGAGAAGGGAGGAATACGATGGTAAGAACAGGAGCAGCGCAGATTGGTAAAATGAGAAGGCACTTGAGGATCTGAGAGACTGAGGTATTTTTTTTTAAAAGATTATGAAATCCATTGAAGCAAATAAGTAATACCAGGGTATACGGGACAAGATTTATTACATGTGCAGTCCTGCCATCGAAAAATAATATATCGAAGAAGGCCGCAAAATAAAACCAAGATGAATTAAATGCCAAGCGGTAATGCAGATTTCCGAGACCGTATACGGTACCGTATTCATTTATCCATTTAACTGCCTGGGCATGGTACATGCCGGTATCGTGATAGCCAACCTGACCAGAAGCAATGAGGATTGCTGGAAAAAGGCAGATACAACCAAGAATAAATAGATAAGGATTGGTCTTGACGTCAAGAATAAATGCTTTGATTGCGTTACCAAGGTTTTTCTTGTCGTGAAAAGCATAGAGTAACAAAAATCCTAAAATACAAGAGTGAGTCCATTGCGTAACCGGCACAATAAGAGAGATGAAAGAGACAAAGGTTGTTAAACTTATTATACCTAAGATTAAAGTGTTGACTAAGTCTGGGGATGGTTCAGAATGGCAGAATAAGGTGAGCTTTTCTAATAACTTTCGGGTTAGAGACCCAGTCAGAAAGAGAAGGAAGAAAACATAGAGCAAGTAAAGCGTGATATATAGCATAAGTTTGATGAGAGTTGGATTTCTCCATAAATGCAGTAACGCATGAGCCGAAATGCTTTACTAGCTTGTTGCCGTTGTTTTGTATTTTGCTAGCTGTTTAAACACATCCTCCAGTACCCCTCTGAGTTTGTCGCCATCAGGCCCTCCACCCTGGGCCATGTCCGGCCTGCCCCCTCCTTTACCACCAACCTTGGCGGAGAGCTGCTTGATGATTTCACCAGCGTGGAGGCGATCAGTGAGATCATCTGTGACACCGCAGATGAGCATAGCCTTGCCATCTTCAGCCTCTGCTCCCAAGACAACCACGCCTGATTTTATCTGATCCCTCAGGTTGTCCAACATCACCCGTAGATCCTTGGGGCTATCTGCGTTCACCTGCTGGGATACTACTTTGACCCCATTTATCTCCCGGATGTCTTGACTGCTGGAGCTGAACTGTCGACTCATTGCCTGGGCTTTGACCCGCTCCACTTCTTTCTCAAGTTCCTTTTGCTGTTCCAACAGCTTGTGAATCCGCTCGGCCAGAGCGTGTGGAGGTGTCTTCAGGAGCGCGGCTGTTTCTCTTAGGGTCCTTTCCTGATCCTGAAAATACTCGAGGGCGCCAGTCCCGGTTAAGGCCTCGATACGGCGGATACCAGCGGCCACCGAACTTTCACCTGTGATCTTGAAGGGGCCGATATCACCGGTGTGGTGGCTGTGGGTTCCACCACAAAGTTCTTTGGAATAATCGCCAATGGCAACCATGCGAACCTGATCCCCATACTTCTCACCAAACAGCGCCATGGCTCCCTGAGCAGTGGCGTTTTCTATGTCCGTGACCTGGGCGGTGAGATCTTCATTTTCGATGATCCGTTGGGTGACCAGTTTTTCGATGCGGGCAAGTTGTTCAGTTGTTAGGGCTTCACCGTGGGAGAAGTCGAAGCGGAAGTATGCAGGGCCCACGTATGAGCCTTGTTGTTTCACATGATCTCCCAGGACGTTTCTGAGTACGTAGTGGAGGATGTGGGTTGCGGTGTGATTTCTTTCAGTGGCTTTGCGCTTTTCTTTGTCCACGGCCAGGGTGACTTCCTCTCCCACTTTCACCGTTCCCTGTAAGACCTCACAAACATGCACCAGCAAATCACCGGGTGTTTTTTGGGTGGTTTCAACCTCTAGGGTAAAGCCCATGCCGCTCATACGTCCAGTGTCCCCCACCTGGCCGCCGGCTTCGCCATAGAAGGGAGTTCGTTCACAGACCACTTCAGCCTTCTGACCTTCACTCACTTCGTTGACCGCACCATCCTCGGTGAGCAAGGCCAGAATCACCGACTGATCCTCAGTCCTGTCGTGACCGGAAAACGTGGTGGTTACCCCTTGAGCCCCAAGTTGCTGCAGGGCTTCCGAGGTTTCCATGACCCCGGAGATCTTGAAGGAGGCACGGGAACGTTGCCTCTGCTCTTCCATAAATTGGTCAAAACCTTCCTCATCCACCTCAAAGTCCTGGTCCCGAGCCAGGTCCATTATGATGTCGATGGGAAAACCGAAGGTGTCATAGAGCTTGAAGATTGTGTCGCCGGGAAAGACCTTGCTGCCGGCCTTGGTTAGTTTGTCGACCTCTTCCTGAAGTTTACCCAATCCCCGGTCAAGGGTGGCAGAAAAAGATTTTTCTTCATTGCTAAGCGCCATTTGGACGTAGCTTTTGTTTTTGGCAATATCAGGATAAGTGTCAGACATGGCAGCAAGCACGCCCTCTGCCACCCGAGGCAGAAAAGGTTTCTCGATTCCCAACAGCCTGCCGTGGCGCACAGCCCTTCTGATGACGCGGCGCAGGACGTAGCCGCGCCCCTCGTTGCTGGGCATAACGCCATCACTGATGAGAAAAGTGGCAGCGCGGCCGTGATCGGCGATCACCTTGATGGAGACGTCCTTGTCAGGGTCGCGACCGTGACTGTGGCCGCTTATCTGTTCAATGACCCCGATAATATCTTGGAATATGTCGATGTCGTAGTTGGAGGGGACATTCTGCAGAACCGCGGCAATTCGCTCCAGACCGGCACCAGTGTCGATTGAAGGGGCGGGCAGAGGTTCCATGGTCCCGTCCTCCTTCCGGTTGAACTGCATGAAAACCAGATTCCACAATTCCAGGAAGCGGTCGCAATCACACACTCCCGGTTCGCACTCCGGTCCACAAGCCATATGCTCGCCCTGATCGATGAGTATCTCTGAGCAGGGGCCGCAGGGGCCGGTGTCCCCCATGGCCCAGAAGTTTTCACTGGTGGGTAGAGTGAGAATTCTCTCTTGGGGGAGATATCTGGCCCATTCCTCCAGGGCTTCTTGGTCCACGCCCAAGCCCATTTCCTCGTCGCCTTCGTGTACAGAGGCGTAGAGTTTATCCTTGGGCAACTGGAGATGGTCGGTGAAAAACTCCCAACCGAAGAGGATGGCCTCCTTTTTGAAATAGTCACCGAAAGAGAAATTACCCAGCATCTCGAAAAAGGTGTGGTGCCTGGCAGTACGCCCCACGTTGCGCAAATCATTATGCTTGCCCCCGGCGCGCATGCACTTCTGGGACGAGGTGGCCCGCACGTAATCCCGTTTTTCCTCGCCCAGGAGTGGTCGTTTGAACTGGACCATGCCGGCGGTGGTGAAGAGCAGGGTGGGATCGTCGTGGGGGACCAGCGAGGAACTCTTCACTATGGTATGTTGGTTGGCCTTGAAGTATTCCAGGAAAGCTTTTCTCAGTTCGGCAGTTTTCATTCTTCCGTAGACTCCTCATCACCATTGTCGGATAGCTTCAGGCCATAGGCTTCCCTGACCTTGTTTTCTATATCACTGCAAATATCCGCATGTTCGCTCAAAAAAGTCTTAACATTTTCGCGGCCCTGGCCCATACGCTCTCCAGCGTAGGAGTACCAGGCGCCACTCTTATCGACGATATCAAGAGCTGTGGCCATGTCCAGAATGTCCCCTTCCCTGGAGATCCCCTGGCCGTACATAATATCGAACTCAGCCACCTTGAAGGGAGGAGCCAACTTGTTTTTTACCGCTTTGACCCGCGTTCGGCTACCAATACTCTCTTGGCCGTCCTTAATGGCGCTTATCCGCCGAATGTCCAGCCGTACCGAGGCATAGAACTTGAGGGCATTACCACCGGTGGTGGTTTCTGGATTGCCGAACAGAACTCCAATTTTCATGCGGATCTGATTGATGAAAATCACCGTGGTCCTGGATTTGCTGATGGCTGCGGTCAATTTACGTAGAGCCTGGGACATGAGGCGAGCCTGCAAACCCATGTGGGAGTCGCCCATCTCCCCTTCGATTTCAGCTCGGGGCACCAGGGCGGCCACCGAGTCAATGACCACCGCATCCATGGCACCGCTGCGCACCAGGACCTCGGTGATCTCCAAGGCCTGCTCCCCAGTGTCAGGCTGGGAGATGAGCAGGTCGTCCACATTGACCCCCAGTTGTCGGGCGTAGGCAAGATCAAGGGCATGCTCTGCATCGACAAAAGAGGCGATCCCCCCTCTCTTCTGGGCTTCGGCGACAATATGAAGTGCCAGGGTAGTCTTGCCGGAGGACTCTGGACCAAAAATTTCTACAACCCGCCCCCGGGGGACGCCCCCTAAGCCCAGAGCCACATCAAGGGAGAGCGAGCCTGTTGGGATTACCGGAACATCGGCAACCGTGGCGTCGCTGCCCAGGCGCATGATGGCGCCCTTGCCGAATTGTCTTTCAATCTGACTCATGGCCAATTCCATGGCCTGGTGCTTTTCTTTTGTGGCGGACATAATAGTTTCCTTTTTTGTGGTTTCTTGGAAATAATTGCCCGGCTTTCCCGGAGTCGGTAACGGTTCTGCTTTCAGTTGGGTACAGGTCAAACAGATGCCGATGCGGCAAGTGACATACGGTGCAGCTTCGTATAGATCGCCCCGGTTGGCCTAAGATCACTTTTATACAATATTATTTCAGTCACGTCAAAAGAATCGAATTCGGGTATTTTCAGCTCAGCCATGGCATCAATGAGGGCCTGGAGTTTACGGTGGTCCTTGACCCGTCCAATTGTAAGGTGAGGTCGAAAGGGTCTTTTTTCGCGGACAAAACCCAATGGCTCCAGTGCATTTTCAACCCGGGCCTGGATTCGAGTGAGCCTTTGCACCTCGCCTTCCATACCAATCCAAATTACCCGTGGCTTTCTCCGACCGGGAAAAGCACCTAAGCCGGCCGCGCCAAGGGTGATGGGGGGTTCATCTCTAACCTCCTGAGCTACCGCTAGGGCTATATCCTCCACCTGGGCTGGGTGTATGTTACCCAAGAATTTCAAGGTTAGATGAATGCTACTAGGCTTTACCCAACGTACACCGGCCCCGCTCTGTTTGAGGTGTTCCTGGACGGCAGCAAGCGTTTGCCTGGTCGCTTCCGGAAGACCTATGGCTATGAAGGAGCGGATCATGGTATGTTCAAACTCAGCAGGGAGATCGTCAAACGCTGGAGTGGTCAGGTTTTCTGTTTTCCTGAGATAACCGGCTTAGATTTTAAGAGTAACATGAACTGGCCTTGTTTCTTTCCTTAATTTTGCCTCAAGCCTGAGTCACATGCCGTCAACTTTCAACATCATACTCTCACGGGAAGTTAGCGGCCAGAATCTCCGACTTCCTTACCCATCTCTCGGGTAGCGATTTCCAGATTAACACGGGCCTGTCTAAAGCCCGGCTTGAGTCGCAAGGCCTCACTGAATTGGTCAATGGCCTCAGCGAGCCTTCCCTTGCGAGCCAGGATAACTCCCATACTGTTGTGAGCCTCGGCAAAGGTAGGTTTGAGCTCCAGAGCCCTGATAAAATGTGCTTGGGCCTGATCCATGTTACCTTGCCGAGCCAGAGCATTCCCCAGGTTGAAGTGGGCCTCGACAAAGTCAGGGCTGAGCTCCAGTGCTCGAGAAAAATGAGAGACAGCCTCTTTAATCTTACCTTGCCCTGCGAGAACGTTTCCCAGGTTGTTGTGGGCTCCAGCAAAGTCGGGGTTGAGCTCTAAAGCCTTGGTGTAATGCGCAATGGCCTCTTGGTTTTTGCCCTGACGAGCCAAGACGTTTCCCAGGTTGTTGTGAGCCTTGGGGAAGGTGGGCTTGATCTCTAAAGCCTTGGTATAGTGCGCAATGGCCTCTTCGCTTTTGCCTTGCCGAGCCAGAGCGGTTGCCAGGTTGTTGTGGGCCCTGGGAAATCTGGGGTTGATCTGTAGTGCTTTGACATAATGGTCTTTTGCTTGCTCGAGTTTTCCTTGCCTGGCGAGAGCATTGCCAAGATTGTTGTGAGCCAGATAATTATTTGCGGTCACTTTGAGCGTGTGTTCAAAAAGGGTTATGGTGTTACTCCAGTGCTGAAGTTGCGTCCAGGTGAGTAGCAGCAGTGCTCCCAGTAGCGCTGCCGCAGCGAGGGCAAGACCAGTCTTTCGGTACCGCCATTTTGTCAGCAAGTGGGGAATAAGCCAGGCAAGCATGACAAAGAGACCGATGGCAGGCACGTAGGTGAAGCGATCGGCCATGGCCGGCCACTGGCCTGCCTGGACTAAGCCAATGGCCGGTATGAGAGTGCCAAGATACCAGAACCAGCCTATGCAGAGATACGGCAACTTCCGCCAGGCTCGAATCACGAAAAAAGATATGCCAGCGAGCAGCAATCCAGCCCCCACACTTTGCCAAAGGGGCACCGTACTGGGGTATGGGTAGAAAACTGCCAGGTCCTGCGGCCAGATCAGCTTGCCTATGTATCGTGCATAGGAAACAATTGCATTGGCGATCCGAAGCTTCATTGGTACCAATGTCGTTGATATTAAGATCCCAGAGCGTTGAACTGACAAAGATGTCAACGAGCTCGACAAAACTGAAAGAATGAGCAAGGGGACTTTCTCCACAACCAAGCTCACGTAAGTTGTTCTCTGAAAAACCGGCATGGTGGCATGAGCAACCTCTGCCCGCGTGTCACTATCCACCTGGTGCACAGGAAACCTTCCCAGAGGCCAATAGTCGAGGAGAAGCAGGGCAAATGGCAGGGTGACGAGCATCGGTTTGGCCATCAGTCCTAAAGCAAAAACGGAGACTACCAGCACGTATCTGGCAAAACCGGGCTTCTTAGAGTAGCGGACGTAAAACACCATGGTGAGCATCCAGAAAAAAGTGCTCAGAAGATTCTTGCGTTCTGTTACCCAGGCAACCGACTCCACATTCAGGGGATGCAAAGCGAACAAGGCTGCAACGAAACAGCTCCTCCAGAGGGCGCCGGTCATCTGAAAGAGGACGAGAAACAGCAACAGACTGTTTGCCAGGTGCAAAACCACATTGGTCAAATGGTGCATGCTGGGATTTACGCCGTAGAGTTGGCAATCCAGCATGTGAGAAAGCCAGGTCAATGGATGCCAATATGGACTGTCAGTAAAGCTGAAGGCCCAGGCGATACCGGCTGAGGTCAGCCCGGCTCGGACATGGTAATTATCGGTAACGTAAATATCGTCATCCAGGCTTACAAAGTCATGCGTTACAACCTGCCCATAGGCTGCAACGGTTACGACAAGGAGTAGGAGACACACCACGATAACTTTGTTGACGTCTTGCCACTTGCTTGTGGGGCTCTCCGCCATGCTGAGTCTACCTCTATCCATGTCCACTCTTCTGAGTATGGTGGAAATCAGCTCTGCAGTTCATTGCCTTTGATGTCATCGCTGGCCTTGATCAAGGCCACAAGGGCAAACATTGCCAGATGTCTCATCCAGGGTTGGAGGAGGTTTTCTATGGTGCGCCAGAGAGGAAAACTCCAGTTCGGCGTAAGGCTGCGCCGAGATACGCCGCCGGAAAGCAGATAGCGGAAGGGCATAAAAGGCTGTATTATGTAGATTTGCCATTCCGGGAATTCTCTTTCGAACCGAGTTCGGTCCCTCTCGAAGATAATCCACGGCAGGGCGGAGTTCGCTCCGGACAAGGGCCCTCGCTGTGGAAAGGTCCATTCCACCGCTTCAGGTAAAAACGGCTCGTGGTGCAGCTTAGAGTAAACCAGCCGTGACCAGGGCGTGACCCAAGGCTCTATCATAATCATCAAGCCTCCAGGCCGCACACACCGGCTCGCCTCTGTGAACAACTGTCGAGGTCGAGGGAGGTGATGCAGTACATCTGTCATCACAATGCCACGCAAAGATTCATTCACAAACGGCAACCCGGAGCCGTCCAAGACCATTTTTACATGCCGGCTGTAAAATACTTCCGAAGTGATCAGCTCGGGGAACAACTCAGCGAAAAAGCCTCCACCCGAACCTAACTCCAGAACCGGTTCATTATCCACGGGCAATAGGGCAGCGATGGCTTCATACCATTCTTGGTAGATTTGCCGCAAGAAACTCTTATTGCGGATGACAGACCGGCGAAGTTCAGTGCAGCGAGGGTCATCGATGTCCAGTCCCCGCGTCAGAGGATGGGCCAGCAAATTCTTAAGCATTGCTAAAAGGTTCCTTTACCAGAATTTGATCCGCCGAGCTGCAAAAAACACCATACGTAGCAGCAACCAGCCGTGCTTCCAGCGTTGGATATTGGTGGCACCGTATGTTCGCTCGCGATACCGAATTGGTAGATCAACTATCTTGTGATTCAGCTTGGCGGCTCCGAAGAGGAGGTCGAAGTCACCGAAAGGATCGAATTCGCCAAAGTAGGCTCGGTTGGCCGCAATCAACTCATAGTCGACTTTCCACAGAACTTTGGTGCCACATAAGGTGTCTTTGATGGGTTGACCAAGGAGCCAGGAAAAGGCCAGGCTGAAAAACTTGTTGCCCACCATGTTCAGATATCGCATGGCCTGTTTTTCCATGGGATAAACGAGTCGTACCCCGTTGGCAAAGTCACCTTTTCCCGAACGCAATGCCTCGTAGAAGCGGGGCAAATCCTCTGGCGGCACGGTCAAATCAGCGTCCAGGATCATCAATATATCACCGCTGGCGTCGTCAAAGCCTAGCCGCACTGCATCGCCTTTGCCGACGCCGGTTTGTTGGAACAACTTGCACTGGCGCTCAGGATTATCTGCCATTGCCTTTTCGATGGCAGCTAAGGTGTCGTCTTTGGAGTGGCCTTCAACAAACACCAATTCCGTTCCCCTGCCCATTTCTGGTGTCCGAGTAATTATAGATGGAATATTTCCTGCTTCGTTGCGAGCTGGAACGATAACAGACACCAGTGGTTCTTCCTTTGATGGCTGGTTGCTTGGACAAGGCCGGGCAATGATGAGGTTGGTAAGGGCGAAATAGCGGAAAGGCCAGAGTTTTACAAGAAAGCGGTTGCAAAGGCCGGCCAACAAAGGTGTGTCCAAGGGCCAAAGAAACTCCTCCCAATGCCGGATAACTTCAAAATTGGCCAGATTGAGCAGGCCAGCTATGTCCTCTACAGTGAGCCAGTTCTGGTTGAGTACAGGAGTGGCAAGATTCCGCCGTTGAGCCAGCGCCAGGGGCAACTCCCACAAGCGGCTGTATGTGTTGATGATGATACGTGTCCGAGGGGTGGACAGTTGGACAATCTCTTGGAAAACGGCTTGCACATCCCAGAGATCGTTGACCAGGTCGGAGAGAATGATCACATCGAATTTCTGCTGAAGACTGAGGTGGTGGGCATCGCCTTGGATGAAGTAAATTTGTGGATGTCTCTGCGCCCCGCGCTTGATCATCTCGCTGGAAAAATCTATTCCTACCCCAAGCTTTGGGTTGAGCGCCGCAAGTAAATCCCCCATCCCACAGCCAATCTCGAGCACTCGCTGTCCAGGGGGCACCAAGAATTGGTACATTTGTGCAAGTCTTTGGTGATAATAAGCTCCCGATGAAGTCCAGTTATCCTTTTTGCAGGCGACTCCGTCCCAGTGTTCCTGGCGAGCACCCTGGTAGGTGGAGGCATGATCTTTATCTGTACGCATGTTAGCCCCTGATACGACAGCCGGGATGAGAAGCAGGAGAATAGAACATCACGACTCAGTTAGTTTTTGCCATATTTTTGCCATCTTGGATAGTTGAATCATTTCCAATCCACGCTCTATGGTGCCGAACTCGAATTCGATTGATCTCTGGTCTTGCTCGCCATCTCGAGGGCAAGGTCGAGATTGACGCGGGCTTGGGCATAGCCAGGCTTGAGTTGCAGAGCCTTTTCAAACTGGACGATGGCCGCATCAATTTTTCCCTGCCGTGCCAAAACAACGCCAAGGTTATTGTGTGCCTCCGGATAGTTGGGCCTGATCTCCAGCGCCCTGGAATAATGGGCGATGGCTTCATTGAGCTTGCCTTTCTGGATCAGTGCGTTTCCAAGGTTATTGTGTGCCTTGCCTAAGTTGGGGTCGAGCTCGAGCGCCGTTCGGTAATGCTCTATGGCTTTGTCCAGCTCTCCCAGACTGAAGAGGGCGACCCCCAGGTTGTTATGGGCTTCGACATAATTGGGATTAACTCGTAACGCCTGAGAATAATGAGAAATTGCTTCCTCGAATTTGTTCTGACGAGCGAGAATAACTGCCATACTGTAGTGCGCATCAGCATAGTCCGGCCGTAGTCTCACCGTTTCAGAAAAATGGACTAGGGCCTGCTCGAGCCTCCCCTGTTTCTCAAGAGCAACTCCTAAGTTGTAGTGTGCGTCAGCATCGTCAGGGCGGAGTCGCACCGTTTCAGAAAAATGGGCCATGACCTCATCGGATCTCCCACTATTTACGAGGAATACTCCGAGATTGTAGTGTGCCATCCAGGAATGGGGGTTTTTCGAGATAGTGTCCCGATAGAGGGTTTCAGCATCCCCGTAAATAGTGCTCTGCTTCCAGACCAACACTCCAAAAATGAAGAGCACTGCCACACACACAACAAAGCCGATAGTGTCCTGCCGAGGACCAAGTCGCCCCAAGAAGGTCGTCATAGCTGCAGCAGCCAAGGCAATCAACCCTGTGCTCGCCAGGTACTGAAAATGATCAGCAACAAAGGAAAACCGCATCGGATACACATCGAAAAACCCCAGAGCTGGTACCAGGGTGCCAGCAAAAAACGATACAGCCACAAAAGGTCCTTTGCCGATCCGACGCCTCATTAGCCACATAATGGAAATGACTGCTAAGGCAACCGCAGGAAAGAGATACTGCCACCAGACCCCAGAATCAATCTGCCATCGTGGATAATTGAAGGTTAGTTTGTGAGGCCACACCAATTTGCCCGCATAAAACCACAAGGCCCTGCCGGCCACAAGGCACCGGTCCAGAAATGACAAGGCCCATTCCTCACCGTATGCACCCACGTGGTATTTTTCCAGCCATACCGTGGTCAAACCAAGAAGAGCACCAACTACAAAGTAGGGAATCAAGGTCAGAATATCACTGCGGTAGAGGCGATCTCGCTTCCACCACAACACCAGAAGAATTGCTGCAGGCATGGTGCAGGTTACTGTTTTGCTCAGGAGGGCACAGAGAAACAGAAACAGGGAAAGCGCGTAAAATCCCCAGGATCTACTGCTCTTGCCTGAAGTTGGGGGGGGAATGTCAGAGAATACTGAAGTAGTGGCAGGGTCAATAGTCACATTGGCAAAGCGGAAGTAGGCTAAGGCAGATGACAGATAGAAAAAACACGAAAGAACATTTTTGCGCTCGGTAATCCAGGCGACGGATTCCACCTGCACTGGATGGAGGGCGAACAGTGCCGCAGCCAGCCAGGCACCCGGAACACGGAGGTATCGCAGCACGAGTAGCAAGAGAATGGCATTGCATGCGTGCAGCAAGACATTGACCAAGTGGTAGCCGAAAGGATGCAGTTGCCATAAGTGATACTCGATCCAGAAGGTGGTATGTACCAGTGGATAATATTGCGGTAATACCTTGGGCTCGAACCAAATTTTTTTAAGGCCATCAAAGGAATGTAGAACGGCATTTTCCGTAATGTGAGCATTATCATCCCATATATAGCCGCCACGCATGGCTGGGATGTAGGCGAGGAGCGTTAGCAAAACAATGAGCCCGGCCCACAACAGAAGTGTTTTTTGGGATGCTTTCATAGTATTCGCACAATGAGGACAACAACCCCCACAGATCCATTTTACCTACGAGCGCTCAGGCGGCTATGGGTTTGCTCCTTTGCTTGTTGCCTCATTGGTTTTGCCCACCATCTGCATGGCAGTCCTCAGATTGGCGCTAGCTTGAGCGTAGTCTGGCTTGAGCCGCAGGGCATTTTTAAACTGGATGATGGCTTCATTTAGCCTTCCCTGCTGCGCCAGGGCCGCTCCCAGGTTGTTGTGTGCCTCGGGATAGTAGGCTTTCGTTTCCAGGGCTTTAACGTAATGGGAAATGGCTTCATCAAGCCTACCTTGCTCCGCCAGTGCATTTCCCAAGTTGTTATGAGCTTTGCCAAAGGTGGGGTCCAGCTGGAGCGCCTGGCGATACCGCGCTATGGCCTTATCCAAGTCTCCCAGCCTGAACAGAGCGACCCCAAGGTTGTTGTATGTCTCTGCATAGTCAGATTTGAGCCGCAGAGCCGCGATATAGTGGCCGATGGCATCGCCGATCTGTCCTCGCTCGAGCAGGACCACACCGAGATTGTTGTGGGTGTGTACCGAATTGGGGTTGAGCCGCAGAGATTCGCGATAGTAGGATATGGCCTCTTCGATCTTTCCCTGTTGAGCCATGGTCAGACCCAGGTTCATATGCGGGACCCAGTAAGCCGGTGCTTTGCGCAAGCTGTCCTCCCACAGAGTCTGACTGTTGACCCATACTCTATTGCGGTCGATGCTGAGATAGGAAAGTGAGAAGAGCAAAAAGGCGATGACTGGAACGGCAATAAACTGTGTGGCCTTCCGGCTCAGCCACCGGTGAGAGGTATTGTACACTGAGAGTGAAAACAACAAGAACAAACCAACAGCAGGCAAATAGAGGTAACGGTCCGCCATTTTTGTTGATATTGGAATAATATTGGATACTGGAAGCCAGGTGAGGACGAACCAGCAGAGACAAAACAGGTTGATTTTATTGTCTGCTCTTACTTGGAAAAACAAGATGCCTATCAGGAAAAGAATGACTAGCAGAGATATGATTACTTTATATTCGAATATAGACGTTGAAGTGTAGTCAACGTACATGTTATTGAGCCAGAAAGGAAAGATAAGATTTTTTATATAGTCATAAAGAACTCTGAGCATAGTCAAGATGGTGTAGAACATATGATCCATTTCGTGACTTTTGATAACTGGCTCAGGTCCAGGTGTTGTGGTGAATGAGTTCCACAATATAATGAATTGAGAAATACTCAAAACAACATAGGGAAGAACAGATAAAAGGCGGAATTTTATTATTTTATACAATTTTATGTCTCGAATACGACAATAGTCATACAAGAGCAATATGGCTGGGAGTGTTACACTAAAGGGACTTGATAATAGTGACAATACATATGACACGATAGAGAGCACATAATACATTCGGTGATATCGCCGCTTCTCTGAATTCTTGATGTAAAAATAAAATGAGGAGAAGTAAAAGAAAGCCAAAAGACCATATTTTCTCGAAGATATCCAGGTAACAGCCTCGACATTCACCGGATGGACCGCGAAGAGTAAGGAGGCAAGAAGGGCTATGATTCGATTTGACCCCAAGGAACTCTCTGCCCGTATCTGATGCAACAGACTGCTGAGAAGAAGATAAAGAATGACTGCAGAAAAACCGTGCAAAGCGATGTTTCCCAGGTGGTAGCCAAGGGGATTCAGCCTCCACAAGTAGTAATCAATGGCATAGCTCAAGACTCTGACCGGTTGATAGGTTTTGCCCGCCTTGGGAGTGAAGATGTCTATCAGGTTGTCAATGCTCAGCGACCGTATGGCGGGGTTTTCCACCACCAGGCTCAAATCGTCCCAATTGGTGAAGTCATTGTGGATGGAATTGGCATAGACGATGGTGGTCAAGAGCAAAATGACGCCCACTGCGAGAATGACGAACTTCCCCCCTGCAAGACCATCACTTGATATGGTTCGGCCTGGTTTGCTATTCATTGATTTTTGTTCCAGGGTTGACATTTCTCCTCACCCAAAAAAAGCCAGCCAAAAAGTCTGATATATGCAACCATTATGCCTCGGCGGGATTCTTGCCAAGTCCGATCTGTCAGTAAGGACAGGTGAAGGCAGATGAAAGCAAAGGAAAAATTTTCCCCGCAGTCTCGCAGTCGCCGTAGCATTGCGAGCGACCTCACCGAGGGTACCCATATCCTCTTTGTCGACCACTCTACAGTGCTTCTGGTTCTTCGCCAGCCGACTCCATCAGTGCCCTAATTCCCAGTTGCCAGCCAGCCAGGAGTCCTATGAGTAAAGGGATAACAGACCATACCAGCCTGTCGATGGCAATAAAGGCAATGCTTATGGTCGGTGCCGTATTCATCCGGCCCAGGAACTCCACAACGGAAGCATCTTTCACACCGAGGCCCATGGGTATGAAAGATAGGAGTCCAGCAAGATGCGATGAGAAGTAGACAAGTGAGAATTTAGTTAAACCTGTGGTGGCCCCAAGACCGGCCAGCACTATCCAGCCGGCCACAGCGTTCAACAACAACTTGGTGGCGGATAAGAGAATGGCGCAGAAGGTAACAAAAGGAGACAGATTGCGTATCTCTGCAAGAAAACGAGCGAGCCATGTGGGTCGCTCCAGCCGGGTAAATGACCAGGTATGAGACATGGCTGCCAATCCCGTGAGCCCAATGATGATGGCTAGTCCCAAACTGAATCCCAAAAGAGGGGAAACATAGATCCAGGTGGAGAGCGCAATTACCAGGGTTATCATGATGCAAACATCGAGACCTGTCGTTGCCACTATCGTGGCTATGCCCGCCGAATAAGGTACGCCAAGGATTTGTTTGAAGAGAAAGATTCTGACTGGCATACCCAACTTCACAGGGCCGGCATAGTTAAAAGAGTGTGAGGCAAAGAGAATTTGAAAGAGCTTAGCAAAGGAATTGATAGGGTACATGCTGGTGAGAATCAATTTGAAGTACCAAAGATTGAGAAACTGGACAACGATGAACAAAAGCAAGACCAAGAGCCACTTTTGGTAGGTAAGGACAGAGATGGTATCGAGATTGATTTCTGGGATGAAGCGGGAGAAATATAGAACAGTAATGAGAAACAGCAGTGAGGGAATTACTATACGTGATGTTTTACGGAGATTCACGCCAACCTCTAGATATCAAGACAGGATTTATAGTGAGAAACACAGATCATTAGGCGCGCTCGGTCAGCAATCAGCGTGAAAACTGGGTGCTGGCACTTTTTTTTCTCGTCGAAGTCAATATTTCTTCATAAACTGTTTCCAGTTGTGCCAGGATTGTCTGTTTGTTGAGGTGTTTTTCAGCGAAGTGGCGTGCGTTGGTGCCCAACTTTTGCCTCAATTGGTCATTTTTCAATAACAGGAGAATTTTCTCAGCGTATTTTTCCACGTCATCCGGAGGGATCAGAAAGCCAGTTTCCCCCTCCTGCACCAAATCGGGAACACCTCCAACTCGACTGGCTACCACAGGTAACCCCGCCCCCATAGCCTCCATAATGGCCATCCCGAGGCCCTCATGGTCACTGCAGTGGACGAAGACGTCGGCACCCTGCAGCATGTTCAAAACCTCCTCGTGGGGTAGGGCGCCGCAGAAGGAAACATGTTTTCTGAGACCAAGTTCATCTGCCAAGGCCTCCAGAGATGGACGGAGATTACCTTCGCCGATGATTATGAGCCGGCATTCCGCGTACATCTCTGTTACTTTTTGCAGTGCCCGAATGATGGTCTCAGCTCGCTTGGGAGCCGTTAGGTTGCCCACATGAACCAGGGAGCGCCCATACTTCTCAGTGAATGGTTGTTGTTGTACTGTTTTTTTTAGATCTCCCGTATCGATGCCGACAGGTCCATGTATGACCGTGCCTCTGTCTCCGGGCAGACCCAATTTTATAGCGATTTTCTTCATGGGCGTACTTACCGGCAGAACTCTGTCAAGGTGTTTCAAGGTCAAGGTGGTGAGCAAGCGCGCCAAACGGTACTTCGGTGCTACAGTGAGGTCTGAGCCGGCTGCGGTGGCAACCACCGGTCTTCTCGTCAACCTGCCAACAATCAAGCCAATAAGCCCACCCGGAACCACCCAATAGGCATGGACCAGGTCACTGTTATGTTTTATGACAGATAACAAACATTTCATAGTTCCCCGTAGGATAAGGGAGCCGAGCAGTAAGGTAGAGTTTCCCTTTAGTTGTCCGAGCTGTATGCCGCGGCGCCAGCCATAGTATGTAAAGCGATGCACAAACACGCCATCTATGGTTTCTTCTTTGACAGCACCAGGACGCATCGGTGTAACAACATGAACCTCATGACCGCGATAACTGAGCTCAACAGCCAGATCACGCACAAAGTTTCCCTTATAATCTTGTCGATCACACGGGAAAAGATGTGAGACTAAGCAGATCTTATGTGTAGGCATCTGAGATGATTCTCTTCAGTTTTTCTTCGATTTCAGAAAGTTTATTTGTTTCTGTAGCCGGTAAACCTCATTTCTGAGATGATTGTTCTGTATTGCTATGAAGGCGAAGCAAAAAAACTGACTTCCCAGGAGCAGGAGGATGATCATCAATGGCACCAGAGGGCGGCTGGGATTGAGGGTGCCGAAGTATCTGAGCCACACAATGTAGCAGCCAATCAAGAAACCTGAGAAGATAAAGAAAAGCCCCGCTAGTCCGAAGAGGAGAATAGGTCTCTCGAAAACTGAAAAGAGCAGGTGTGAAGAGGAAGTCCTTCTGAATTTAAACTTTGACGTTCCCCCTTTTCGATTACGCAAGATCGCCGGTATTTCCTTCACCACAAACCCAAGGGCGCACACCTTGGAAAGTATTTCCAAGTGGATTTCTTTGCCGTTTGACTCCAGCTCCAAAGCTTCGAGCACTTCCTTCCTGTAACCTCTCAGAATACAAGTACTGGTCTTGAATGATTGGGGAAACGTGTACTGTAGGATCTTGTTGCCTACCTTGCTGATAAAGTGCCGGAGAGGACTTACCCCTATAACCTTACCATCTTTCATATAAGCACTGCCCAGGACAACATCGTTCATCTGGCTGGGATCTGTGAGTTGTTCGTAAATCTGGATAATGTGGTGAGGACTGTAGCTTAAATCGAAATCAGTGGTTACGATGTACTTTCCTCTGGCTTGATTAAAACCGGTCCTTAAAGCCTTACCGCGGCCGCAATTGAGAGGATAGTGGAGAACTCGGAGGTTAGGCATCTTTGTTTCAAATCTACGCGCCATCTCCAAGGTATTATCATCACTGCCGTCGTCAATTAAGAGAAGTTCCCAGGGCTTATCAAAATCACTCAGGGTCTCTTCGATCATTGAGATTGTAGTCTCTATGTTGTCAGCTTCATTATACATGGGAGCGATCACGCTGAGTTCTATCTCATGCGCACCCACGTTACTTTTGTTGTCTGTTGCCGCGTCTAAATTTCTAGTTGTCATTTTCCCTGCTCTTTCATGAGAGAGTATTCAATTTATCATGCTTTTTTGCTCGTATTAGTAAAATTGTCGCCAGGGAACGAGGCATTATCTTGGCATCCAACCATGCGAGCCCGGCATAGAGTACGTTAACCCACTTAAAGAGTGGAGCGACGACGCTCATTCGGTTGGAAAGTCCGTTTCCCTTGGATGTATGTGGTCTGATTTTTTGCATAAGAGAGAAACAAGAAACCACGGACCACATCGTCACTTTCTCCAAAGGTCCCAGGATCTTTTGGATCGAAACCGGTCTGAGTCCAACTGCTTGCAAGCGGTCTTCCATTTCAAACAGCTCATAGCGGCGCAGGTGTTTGACAAAATGATCATCATAGGCAAAATAGAATTTACGGTGTGGGAAAGTAATGATGAGTTGACCAGACGGTTTCAAGACCCGGGCCAGCTCTTTCAAAGCCTGGCGATCGTTAGCCACGTGCTCAAGCACCTCTGAACAGATGGTGTGATCAAAGCTACCTGTCTTAAAAGGCAAATGCATGCCGTCTGCGGCCACATAACTTCCTCTGCCGTGTCTGCGCTTCAGAATGCGGAGCGCTTCCAAGGATAATTCCGAGTAAATAACAGCATTGGTGTTTGTCGCCATAGGGGAGAGGCCGCTCCCTACCTCAAGGACAAAGCCTTGGTTACCAAGGGTGATGTTCTTTTCAACAGCCTTTTTCCGGAGGAGATAGTTGTAAAGATAGTTCTTTAAGAGAACGTAGTTTTCGTTCTCAAAAAGACTCTCAAAATTGTCGATCTGGGAATTACTCATTTGTTTACAGCCGCTTCGTATCGGGCTTACTATTGTTCGTACGCATGATTTCCAATGCTCTCATAATGTCTCACGTTGAGTTCAATCCTCTTTTATGGCTGGAAATAGCTTTGAATGAATGAGTTTCATTTTGGCCAGACGAAACGCCAGGGCTGTAAAGAGGCAACCAAAGCCGTATTTGATGCTGCGTGGCAAATTAATGGATGAGGCTTCGGTAAAATACTTGGTTGGACAAGTGACTTCGGCTATCGTATGACCAAACCAGAGAATTTGCGCCAGCATTTGATTGTCAAAGACAAAATCATCGGAGTTATATTCAAGCGGCATCTGCTTCAGGATTTCACGGGAAAAGGCCCTGTAGCCGGTGTGGAACTCTGAAAGTTTAGAGCCGACCAGAATATTTTCTACAAGAGTGAGAAGACGATTCGCTACGTATTTCCAAATGGGCATACCACCTTTCAAGGCATAGCCGCCAAGAATCCTCGAACCCAATACGCAGGGGTACAGGTCATTGCCGATTATTGAAACCATCGCAGGGATTAGCTTGGGGGTATACTGATAGTCCGGATGGACCATAATAATTATGTCGCCGCCCTCCTCCAAAGCCAGCTTGTAGCATGTCTTTTGGTTGGCACCGTAGCCTTGATTGCGCGGATGGGGGTGGACTATGGTATTGGGGAGTGTTTGTGCAATAGCCACAGTCTCATCTTGACTTCCATCGTCGACCAAGATCACCAGATCGACAAGATCGTGTTCCATGACCTCGTCATACGTCTTGCGTAAGGTCTGAGCAGCATTGTAGGCTGGCATGACCACGATTACCTTCCGGTCGTTAAACATCTCATTTCCTCTGAATTGAGCAGATAGCCCTGCACATTCCGCACCCAACACCTCGCTGGATAAAGAAGTATCCAGTGATTAGCAACAAAAAGCAAGATCGATGCCAGTTGATCGCCGAGTCAGGAGCAGGTTTGCCACACTCAAGGTGAAATCTTCGATACTCCGCCACACTGTGTCAATGTCAGCCTCGGTGACCCAAAGCAAAGGAGCAGCACGGCTACTTGATTTTCCAAGGGAAGTGTACCATACTTCCGCTAATATTGAGTCAAGTCTCCCGCAGGTAGATTCTGATTGGATATTGTGAGCAAGGACAGGTGAACATAACGTATGTTCTTCCTATACCTGCTGGCACATCAATTGCTTATAAGACAACCGTGCAAGCTTAAATATTTTGCAGCGAGCCATAAAATGTCACCTACTCGCTGAAGAGAGGGAGATCACCCAATCCAGAGAAACCCAGAGATATTATGAGTGCAAAGACCCTCCTAGTCACCGGCGGTGCGGGTTTTATTGGGACAAACTTCATCCGCCATGTTCTTACCGAGCGGCCCAACTGGCGCATTGTTAATCTTGATGCCCTGACCTACGCTGGCAATCTCGCCAACTTTGAAGACCTCAGCCCAGAGCATGCTGGCCGACATCGCTTCATTCATGGGGCTATACAGGACGGCGCCCTTCTGGATCGGCTCTTTTCCGAGGAGACCATCGACGGAGTTGTGCATTTCGCCGCTGAGTCTCATGTAGATCGCTCCATCATCAAACCAGAGGCCTTCATAGAGACAAATATCGTGGGAACCTTTCGCCTTCTGGAGGCGAGCCTCAAGAATTGGGAACGCCAGAACAAACCGAAAGACTTTTGCTTCCTCCATATATCCACCGACGAGGTGTATGGCAGCCTGGGGGCAGAAGGATACTTCACCGAGGAAAGCCCCTACGATCCTTCTAGCCCCTATTCGGCCTCTAAAGCCGGTTCAGATCACCTGATCAAGGCATATTTCCGCACCTATGGTCTCCCCACAATCATCACCAACTGCTCAAATAATTTCGGTCCGTATCAGTTTCCCGAAAAGCTCGTTCCCCTGATGATTCTGAATGTCATAGAGGAAAACCCTCTACCTGTCTACGGAGACGGCAAGCATGTTCGCGACTGGCTCTATGTCATAGACCACTGCGATGGG
>Ga0224502_10000131_pt1 | contig 21861 bp, 17 predicted proteins | sample SF_Oct11_sed_USG_5_FD_169104 | JGI IMG/M metagenome (GOLD analysis project Ga0224502, IMG submission 169104) | Sediment microbial communities from San Francisco Bay, California, United States - SF_Oct11_sed_USGS_13 | ecosystem: Environmental > Aquatic > Marine > Sediment | place: USA... | reverse complement strand
ACGCCGACGCTGATGTTACAGCGGACAACATCGTCGGAAAGGGTCCAGTTGATGATGTTCTTTTCCAGTAAACTGCTGTTCGGCACCAGGATATTAAGGTTTGCCTGGGTGCGAATCTGGGTGCAGCGGGTGCCGATATGTTGAACTCTGCCGATGATGTTGTCAATTTCAATGACATCATCAATTTTGATAGGCCGCTCGAACATGAGAATAAAACCGCTTATGAAATTGTTTATCAGGTTCTGTGAGCCGAACCCCACACCGATTGCCACAGCACCGCCAAGGAGTGTCAGGATGGTGAGGGGAATATTAACGGTGTGCAGGGCATACAGCACCAGAAAGATTGTTAATACGAAGAAGCTGAACTTGTGGATAGCGGCCTTGGCGCTTTCATCAAGCTGGGTCTTGGCCAGTAACCTGTTCGTAACGAACCGGGAGAAAAGATTAGCCAGGAACAGCCCGACAAAAAGAATAATAAAGGCAAGTATTATTTTCTTGATTGTTATGGAATGGTCATCAATGACATAGAGTTCAAAATCGAGCTTTTTGTCGATTGACAATGCAACACCTTTTACGAGGTCTGTGAACCGGATACTTTTGCGTTTTTCTAGGATCTCATTTATGAATCTGTTCTCCAGTCTTTTAATGAACTGTAGTTTTGAGAGATATTCAATATTGTTGGCAGATAATTTTTCCATTGCCTTCAGCTGGGAAAGCATATGGCTTATGGCTTCTGCCGGCAGGGTGTCCTTTTTTTCAGACAACATTACCTGTAATGCCAGTATCTGCGGTTGCAGGTTGTTCTGTCCACTGCTCACCAGAGAACTGAGCCGATCAATGTTCTTCTGTGATGATTCCAGCTCGTTTCGCCATTCGCCAAGTTGGTTAGGGGTATAATTCCCCTGCAGGAAGGCATAACGCCTGCGCCATAGATCATCTACAAACGAGAGAAGGCGGTGTATATTTTCTGTCTGGACCAGGGCCTGCTGGTAGGTGTTTTTCCAGGCTTCACGCTCATCGAGCCATGTCTTGGCAATCAGCTTTGTTTTTTCATCTCTATCTTCAATGGAATCAAACAGCTCCTGTACCTTCAGCCATTTCGCCTCCACCTCCTGCTGTTCCCTGGCAAGAGACTGGATACGTTCACTGTGCTGCTGCCTGATGGTCTCAGTACTCTTGAGTTTTTCCTGTAGATCCTTTTCGTCATATTTCAGGTTGGCACGGATCAGCTTTATCTGGTTATCGATAATACTTCTCTGTTGTTTGTTAAGGCTCACCTCGATTTCAGCATTTTGCCGGTAGACCTTGTTCAGGTCATGGACTGCCTGGGCAAAATCGAACTCTAATGCAGCAATTATTTTCTTAAATTCATAAGCAGTCTGATCTTCTTTGCCAGCCTGTTGGTCTGCTTCTTCCTTTGTTTTGCGCAAAATTTGCTCTGCGGAATCATAATTGAGCTGGGCATCTTCAAGGTTTTTCTGGGCGACATCCTGGGCAAGTTCTGCGGTATTTTCTAATCGCTTCTGGGCCTCTAATTTGTCGAGATATTCATCAAGAACTGATAACGAATAGGGAGGCAGCAATGGGATTGCCAACTCCTGGGGGTTTGCCAGGACATTTTCCATCCTTTTTTGTAATTGCTGCAAAGAGGCCTGCTTTTTTACAGCCGTGATCTGCTGTTGAATAACTGCTGCGGTCTCCTCCAGAAGTTGCGCATGTTTTTTCAGCTCATCATCCGAAATTCCAAACTGGAGCCTGACACTCTCTGCTTCTGGCTGTTTGACTTTGTCAAGTTGTTCATTAAGGGATTGGAGCTTGGCTTCAAGCTCAGCAACACGGTTTTCCATAAAAACTTCTTGTGATTCTGTTTCGTTTTTCGTTGTACTGGTTTTATCCTGGGCAAATCCTGCGGGGACCATTACAAGCAGCAACACGAATATAAACAGAACGTGAAAAGACGTTTTCTTCATTCTGGTTGTTCTTCTTGTATCTTTGTGCATGACAGCACTCCTAAGTTTATTGTGTTAATTATATCTGATTATCCAATAGATAAATATGTTCGTCAATAATCATGATCGAACAGCACAATTCGGTAATTATTAATAATAAGCAATATGGAAGTATTAATGATCTGCCCCTAGTGATTGATGCATTTTCAGTTTAGTGAATCTTATTTTCACAAATCAGACACTTTGTGCCAGCACCCTCCTTGATTCCGCTTCCACAAAGACACGCTTGACAGTGGGAAAACTTTTCTTTATTTGCAGATCAATCTCGGCAATTATATTCTCAAGATCGCCGGCTGGTATTTCATCCCGAAAGTCTATACTGATATTTACCAGAATAAAATCCGGGCCCATGTGCATGGTCAGTACCTCGTTGATGTTATCAATACCTTCAAATTTAAGAATAATCTCGCGAATTCCGTTTACTACCGTTTTGTTGGCACTTTCACCGATGAGCAAGCCTTTTGTTTCATAAGCCAGCCAGACGGCTGTGCCACCGAGGATGAGACCGATTATTACGGAAGCGATGCCGTCAAAGACCAGGAGTTCAAATTTGTCAACTAGGAGGACACCAAAAAAGGCAACAATGATACCCAACATGGCGGCAGAGTCTTCGAACAGGACAACAAACAAGATTGGGTCTTTACCGCGCTGCACTGCCTCGATGTAACCCCATTTGCCTTTGGCTTTGGTGAATTCTCTGAGGGCAAAGAACCATGCAATGCCCTCGAAGATGATTGCCAGGCCGAGAACAATGTAATTGACCAGGGGATTATCAATTGGTTCAGGATGGAGTGTGTGGATGATGCCCTCGTATAACGATACGCCGGAACCTACTGCAAAGATAAGGATGGCCACAGCAAAGCTCCAGAAATAGATTTCCTTCCCATGGCCGAATGGAAAACGGCTGCTGGGGGGCCTGCGCGCTCTGCGAATTCCGTGCAAGAGCAAGACCTGATTGCCGGTGTCTACAAGCGAGTGTATACCTTCGGAGAACATGGCTGAACTGCCTGTAATTGCTGCGGCGACAAATTTGGTGACAGCTATCAGGGCGTTGCCTGCCAGGGCTGCGTAGATGACTTTTTTAGATGAGCCGGCCATTGAAAGTCCAGGTTAACATATCCATAAGGTATGTTAATATTTTTTTTTAACAAAAGTCCATATGTTGGCAAGACTTGTTGACTATTGAATGAGTTAATATAAATACTACTATTGTTAAGTGGTCTGGGCGGTCAAATCACTACAAACAATGGCAAGGATTGTTTAATGTAGCTCTATCTTGATATACAGGATAAAGCTGTACCGCATAAAAATGCATTTTTGCAGTTATATCCCCTCTATAATGGATATAATTGCAAAAACGATGTCTAATAAGTTGTTAGGTGTTTTAATTTTACATAAATAACATGTCGAACAATTTAGAAAAAATAGGATTTAATAAATCAGTACAGTCATCAGTTTGCCCTGAGACCCTTGAACAATATGATTTAGCACGAGTAGTAGCTGTTCATAAAGAAAGCTATACTATAAGCAATGGTGAGAGTGATATTTTAGCGGAATTGGTTGGCAAACTAATATTTAGTGCTTCATCGCCAACTGATTATCCAGCAGTAGGAGATTGGGTTTTTGTCAATTTTTATGATGAAAATACATTCGCTATAATTCACGAAGTCGCATATCGTAAATCTTTGCTAAAAAGAAAAGCTCCTGGGAAAAAAGTTGATTTTCAGTTGATTGCAGCCAATATCGATGTGGCATTCATCGTTCAATCTTTGAATGAGAATTTTAACCTTCGTCGCCTTGAACGCTATCTTGTCATGGTCAACGAAAGCAATATCCAACCGATTGTATTGTTGAGCAAAAGTGACTTGCTTGCCTCGGAAGATATTGCAGACAAAATCAATGATATTCAAGAAGTTATGCCTGACCTACAAGTAATTCCTTTCAGCAACGAAAATGAATCTGGCTTGGACTCTGTAAGAGAAATCATGCAACCTGGACTAACATACTGCTTATTGGGATCATCGGGTGTTGGCAAAACAACACTAATCAATAACCTCATCGGACAATCAACTTATAAAACTAAAACTGTAAGCAAAAAAGAAAGTAAAGGAAGGCATGTCACAACGCATAGACAGCTTACTAAACTAGATTGTGGAGCCATGGTAATAGACACGCCAGGTATGCGTGAACTAGGGAATTTTTCAGTTGATACTGGGATTGAAGAGACATTTTCTGAAATAATGGCTCTGGCTGAAAAATGTCAGTTCAACGATTGTACACATGTTAAGGAAAAAGGATGTGCAGTTTTGGATGCAGTTGATAAAGACTTATTGTCTATTGATCGTTATCATAATTATTTAAAAATGTCCAAAGAGTCTACTTACAATGAAATGTCATATTTAGAGAAAAGGAAAAAGGACAGGCAGTTTGGGAAACACTGTAAAACAATAATGAAACACAAAAAAAGCCAAAGATAGCACCTAACAATCGCGTTAACATGTTGAGTCAGATTTTGTCTGACAAAACTCAAGATTGTGGCAAGAAATATATACTCAAAAACATCGTGGGCACCGAACCTGGGCAGGAGCATAAATCCGTACATGTCCTCCACGGAAGGCTTGTTCTGGTGTCAATGTTATAACTGCTGAGAGATTTTCGGGACGCTCCCCTTTGGTCTGTTCTCTTCCGGAAAAATTACTGAACAGTCGATCAAAAAGGGCTTCAAGCGATGGCCTGTGAACCTGATCGGGAATAATTAAATAAAGTCAAAAGAAGACTTACCCCCTATCTTTAGCGGGGGCGCGGGGTTTCCTCCCCAATCGTTGAATCTTGCAATACCTTAAGGAAACGGGGCCCATAATGTTCCAGCTTGTATTTGCCGACGCCGGTGATATCGAGCATTTCCCCATCGTTCCGGGGGCGGAGCGCAGCCATTTCCACCAGGCTCGTGTCACTGAAGACCACAAAGGGAGGCACCCCCTGTTCTACGGCTATCTCCTTTCTTAATTTCCGCAATTTCTCAAAAAGGTTCTGGTCATATTCTCGGTCGCCAACAGGTTTACGTCTGGATTTTTCTTTTTTGACAGGGGCCCTGAGCCTTGGCTCCGGCATAATAAATGCCTGTTCTCCCCGAAGCAGCGGCCCTGCCTCCCCGGTCAAGCTGAGTATCGAATAGTTGGCAATATCCTGCAAAAGAAAGCCCTGATTAATAAGATGGCGCAGCAGGGCCGCCCAGAATTCACGGGGCCGGTCCGCACCTATACCATAGGTGGAAAGCCGGTCGTGACCTAGCTGGATAAGACGCTGATTCTTTGAGCCCCGCAATACTTCAAGGATATGACCCATGCCGAAGCGCTGCCCGACTCGGTAGACGCAGGACAGGGCCTTGCGCGCCTCTTCAGTAACATCGATCTGTTGGGGCGGGTTCAGACAGATATCGCAGTTGCCGCAGTCCCGGCCCAGTTTGTCGCCAAAATAGCCCAGCAGGATCCGGCGCCGGCAGGACTGGGCCTCGCCAAAGGCGACCATGCTGTTGAGTTTATGGAGCTCAATGCGTTTGCGTTCCTGGTTATAGCCTTGCTCTATAAGGCTCCTGGCAATAACTATATCGCCATAACCAAAAAACAGCAGGGCTTCGGCGCTCAATCCGTCCCGTCCGGCCCGGCCTGTTTCCTGGTAATAACTCTCGATGTTTTTCGGCAGGTCATAATGGACCACAAAGCGGACGTTGGACTTGTCTATCCCCATGCCAAAAGCAACAGTGGCGACTATCACCTGGATATCGTCATGCTGAAAAGCGTTTTGCACCTCTTGGCGAACATCATCGGAAAGACCGGCATGATAGGCGGCGGCACTTATACCGGCCTTGTTGAGATCATTGGCAATGGCCTCGACCCGCTTGCGGCTCAGGGCATAAACAATACCCTCTTCACCGGGATGGGCGGCCAGAAAATCCCTGAGCTGGGCAGCCGCTTTTATCTTGTCAACCACGGTATACCGTATATTGGGGCGGTCAAAGCCGGTAACAAAGGTCCGGGCTCCTGTCAGCCCCAGACCTTTCAGGATGTCTTCCCTGGTGTGGGGTTCGGCAGTGGCGGTAAGGGCAATGATCGGCGGGCCGGGCAGAAGTTGGCGCAATCGACCGAGCTGCCGGTATTCCGGCCTGAAATCGTGACCCCACTGGGAGATGCAATGAGCCTCATCAATAGCAAACAGAGCAATCTCAATATCCTGCAGCCGCTCGATGAAGGAGTCACTCATCAACCGTTCAGGGGCGACATAAAGGAGGTCAAGGCTGTTGTCGTGCAGCCGAGCCAGTGTTTTGCGGGCCTCTGCCGCCTTCAGGGAAGAATTGTAGAAAGCGGCCCGTACACCATTTGCATTCAGGGCGTCAACCTGGTCTTTCATCAGCGATATGAGAGGAGAGGCCACAATGGCAACACCAGGCCGGTGCAGGGCGGGAATCTGGTAGCAGAGGGATTTGCCGCCGCCGGTGGGCATTAGAACAAAAAGGTCATGACCGTCAATCAGGGCCTCGATGACCTCCTGCTGATATGGCCTGAAATCTTTATATCCGAAGATCTGGCTCAGTGTCTCTGCGGGTGTTTTTGGCATTACTCAGGCACTCAGGTGGAGCGGTTTAATATAAAAAGAAAAAACGTAAATTTATTATGTGTAGCTTGCCATAGTTTAAATTGATTTGACCGTTTCTGGCGTTTATCTATCTCAGGAGGATTTTTGAGTTTTTAAAATAAATCTGCTGCCGATTTGTATTGAAACATTAAACCTTTCTATTTAACCCTCCCTAAGACTTTATCCACCATCATCTTGAGCTCCTGCAGTCTGAGCATGTAAAGCGTGATACCATATACTGCAGCGCTGGATGCCACAAAAAATAGTATTCCCAGGAGTTCATAGACAAATCCTTTTAGCATCCACGCATGAAGAACAACACCCATCACGTAAAGATATATCCCCATTACAATGGCTGCTGCAAGCACTTTCCCGAGCCCGGTTGTCAGGTACGAGAGGGAAAAACCTTCAAGCTTCCAGTACAAAATGACACCGAGGAAAAGAAAATTAGCTGTCATGGCGCCTGAGATTGACAGGGCCATGGCTTTGTGCTGCATGTGTGTAATGGTCAGAAAAATAATGAGGATATTGGCAGCAACCGCCAGGAAGCTGCCGACAACAGGGTAGCGCGTGTCGTCAAGGGCGTAAAAAACCGGCACCATGACTTTTACAGAGGCATAGGCGAAGAGGCCAAGGGCATAAAAACGCAGAGCTTCAGCTGTTTTGAAGGTGTCGGCAGCACTAAAGTTGCCGTGTTCGAATATTATCCTGATGATTGGTTCAGCAAGCAGAACCAGTCCTACTGTTGCGGGAATGGTCAGCGAAAAAGCCATTGTAAGGGAAGAGGTGAATGTTTCCTTCAGGCGAGCAAAATCTTTTGTTGCAGCCTGGCGGGCCAAAAGGGGCAGGGCGGCCACAGAGATGGCGACTCCGAAAACACCTACCGGGAATTGGAAAAAACGAAAGGCATAGTTCAGCCAGGAGATGCTGCCCTCCTGGAGGGAGGAGGCGAAATAGGTATTGATGAAAACGTTAATCTGCAGGGCGGCAAGGCCAAACACAGCCGGAGCCATAAGTTTTAAGATGCGATGCAGGCCGGGGTCCTTGAGGTTAAGACGGGGCATAAATCTGAAATCAGTGCGAAAAAGGGAAGGAAGTTGGCCGCCGAGCTGCAGCATGCCGCCTATGAGCGTGCCGATGGCCATACCCACGATGGAGGGTTGTCCGTTCTTGCCGAGCAGAAATGCAAGGCTCACTCCACCGATGATGGACCCGAGGTTGAAAAAGCTGGAGGCGAGGGCTGGAATAAAAAATCTGCCCTTGGTGTTCAAGATTCCCATGACCACGGACGAAAGCGAGATAAAAATAAGGAAAGGGAACATGATCATGGTGAGAAGATGTGTCAAAGCAACCTTGTCAGGAATTTTTTCAAAGTCTGCATCCACCAGGACCAGGACGATCTTATCGGCAAATAGTATACCGAGAAGGGTAATGAAGCTGAGCAGGATGGTAATAAAGACAATAACATTCCCGGCCAGTTTCCAGGTGGCTTCCCGGCCGCGTGTTTCATCGTAATCTGAAAATACCGTTACAAAGGCTGCGCTGAGTGCGCCCTCGCCAAACAGGTCACGCAACAGGTTTGGAATTCTGAAAGCAACGACAAAAGAATCAAAGGCAAATCCGGCACCGAACATGATAGCAAATGCCTGCTCCCGGACCAGGCCGAGCACCCTGCTGCACATAACGGCAATACTCACCTTTGAGGCTGAGCGTGCTATTGTTCCTGTGTCTTCCGCGGGGTGCTGCATACGAGTAAGTTATTATCCTGAGATGGTTGAGTGCCCAATTATTACAAAAACATAATTTTTTTGCTACTTTAGCAGGCTGAAGAAAAGAAGACAATGTTCTTGCTTGACTTTGAAGTTACCTTATGAATAGTATGGATTGCTTCGTATTTCGTAATAGTAATGTTGACGGTAATTCAACGACCCAAAATAGATGATTTGAAAAGAATTGAATGATGGGGTTTACGTTGTAAAGGACGGATTTCCCGGGTGCAGTTATTTGTTTGCGATACAAATTGGAGGGTTACATGACGGACGTTAAGCTGGTTAGAAATGTGGCGATCTTAGGACATGGCAATTGCGGTAAAACCACCCTGGTTGAGGCCATGCTTTTTAGTGCAGGTAAAATAAACCGCCTGGGCAAGGTAGACGATGGTTCTTCCACTATGGATTATGAGCCGGAAGAGATAAAGCGCAATATTACGATTGGGGCAGCATTCAATCATTATACCTGGAAGAAGCATGAGGTTTTCCTGGCAGATACTCCAGGGGACGATAATTTCATCAATGAGTCGAAGTATGTAGCCCGGGTCGCCGACTGTGCCTTGTTCTGTATAGGGGCCGCTACCAGCGTAAAAAACCAGACAACGAAATTTACGGATTTTATTGAAGAACGGAAGATCCCCACAATCATATGTATTACCCGTATGGATCGTGAGCGCGCGAATTTCGCCGGTGTTATTCAGGGTATCAAGGAAAATCTTCCCTTAAAACCGGCAATAACCTATGTGCCAATCGGAGCCGAAGAAAGCTTCAAGGGCGTTGTTAATGTTATAAACCAGAAAGCATACATGTTCGATGATAAGGGTAAAGCTAAGGAAACTGCAATACCGGAGGAAATGGTAGATGAAATTGCAGCATACAGGGAAGGCTTGATGGAGCAGGTTGCCGAAACAGATGACGAACTGATTGAAAAGTTTTTGGAAGAAGGTGAATTGACCGATGAAGATTTGCTTGCAGGCCTGAAAGCAGGGGTACGGGTCGGGACGATTAGCCCTGTGAGTGTAACAGCGGCTTTTAAGAATCAAGGCGCTGATCTTATGCTTGACATGATCAACGATCTGCTTCCTTCTCCAGGTGATTGTCCTTCCCAGGTTGGAACGGACCCGAAGAGTAAGGATATCGCGGAAAGAAAGCCAAAACCTGATGCGCCCTTTTCGGCCCAGGTATTTAAAACCATGGCAGACCCATTTGCTGGGAGGTTAACCATATTCAGAGTTTTTTCCGGCACGTTATCCGGAGATCATTTTTATAATTCAACCAAAGAGGTCAGTGAACGATTCGGTCAGATATTTATAATGGAGGGCAAAAACCAGAAGCCTGTTGACTCCGTTGGCCCAGGAACGATAGCTGCTGTTGCCAAGTTGAAGGAGACCGTTACCGGAGATACGCTCTGTGTTGAAAATGCGCCCATCATTTATGACCCCCTTATCCCTATTTCACCGGTTATCTCTTATGCCGTGACGGCCAAAAAGGGCGACGAAGAAAAACTCTTCAGCTCCATAACCAAGATGCTGGACGAAGACCTGACCTTGCAGCTCACCAGGGATAACCAGACCAAGGAGATACTTATTTCCGGTGTCGGGCAGGTTCATCTGGAAGTAATCGGTGAAAAAATTAAGCGAAAGTTCGGCGTGGAAATGGAATTGCATACACCGAAGATACCATATATGGAAACATTGAAAGGCAAGGCGCGTGTCCAGGGAAAGCATAAAAAACAGAGCGGCGGCCGGGGGCAGTTTGCCGATACCTGGGTAGAGATTGAACCATTGCCAAGAGGTGGTGGTTACGAATTTATCGATAAGATTGTTGGTGGTGCAATCCCCAAAACATATATCCCGGCTGTTGATAAAGGTATCCAGGAAGCCATGGAGAAGGGTGTTCTTGCCGGGTATCCCGTGGTTGACGTTCAGGCCCGGCTCGTTGACGGGTCATTTCATGCTGTTGACTCTTCGGAACTTGCTTTTAAGATTGCCGGTTCCATTGCTTTCAAGAAAGCGGCCCAGGAGGCAAATCCTGTTCTGCTGGAGCCGATTATGAATATTACTATCCGGGTTCCCGAGGATTGTGTCGGTGATGTCATGGGTGATTTGAATTCACGTCGTGGCAGAGTCATGGGCATGGATTCTGAGGCAAAAAATGAAGTGATAAATGCCCAGGTGCCCATGGCGGAGATCCAGAAGTATGCTGGTGACCTTACCTCATTTACCGGCGGCAGGGGGTCTTTTACCTTGAGCTTCTCCCATTATGAGGAAGTCCCGGCACAACTGGCAGAAAAGATTATAGAGGCAGCCAGGAAAGAAGAATGATTTGTATTGGCTTTTGTAAATAGCTGTTTCAGTTGCCCCGCAAATAAAAAAACCTCGCCTGAAAATTTTACGCAGGCGAGGTTTTTTATTATTCCCTGGGAATAAAACTCAGTAGCAATCTATTTCAATCTGCGATGAGCCTGGTTTATCCCGGCGGGCAGCGATTTCTCCCAGGTGGTAGGGCATTTCCCCCAGGGCTTTGAGCTGCTGCATGACGTCTTCTAAAATATCTTCATCAACTATAACAATCATGCCGATACCCATATTGAAGGTCCGGCACATCTCTTTTGGCGTTATTTTGCCTTTTTCTTTCAGGAAGTCAAAAATAGGAGGTATCTTCCAGCTCCCAGAGTGGATGATGGCCCTGCTTCCCTGGGGCAGTATTCTGGGGATGTTATCGATAAATCCCCCGCCTGTAATATGAACATAGCCGCCGACCTGGAAGTTTTTACTGAGATTCAGAAGTGATTCACTATAGATCCGGGTCGGTTTTAAGAGCTCTTCACCCAATGTGCAGCCAAACTCATCCATATATTGATCCACAGACAGGCCCAGTTCCTCGAAACATATCTTTCTTACCAGGGAATACCCATTGCTGTGCAAACCGGAAGAGGCCAAGCCTATAATCTGGTCGCCGACTTTTATATCGGAACCGTCGATTATTTTATCGCGTTCTGCAATACCAACAACAAACCCGGCCAGATCATAATCACCTTCCGCGTACAGGCCGGGCATTTCAGCTGTTTCTCCACCAATAAGAGAGCATTTGGAGATTTTGCATCCATCGGCAATACCCTTGATTATATCACTGGCAACATTTATGTCTAATTTGCCGACAGCAAGATAATCAAGGAAAAAGAGCGGTTTGGCACCCCCGACAGCAATGTCATTAACGCACATGGCTACAAGGTCAATTCCGATGGTGTCATGCTTGTTGCACTGTTTGGCTATATTTAACTTGGTGCCAACACCGTCTGTTGAAGAGACAAGGACAGGATCATCAAACTGGTCTGAGCCAATGGCGTATAAACCACTGAATCCTCCTATATCGGTGAGTACGCCCCTGCCAAAAGTTGGCGTGACGATCTCTTTTATCCTGGATACGAGTTCATTGCCCTTGTCTATGTCAACTCCAGCTTCGCTGTATCTAGAGGTTTTTAAGTTGCCCATTTTTATATTTTTCAAATAAACTCAATATGTCAGTTAGGAAGCAAACAGGTTGCTTCAGTGGAATAATTAAGCCTTGACCGTTTCGTCCGAAAACCAATACTTATAATTTTGGGCCCCCAAAAAGTCAATAAAATTCATGCTGAATTGCATGTCTCCAGCAGGCAGGTACTTTGGTGGAGAAACGCCGAAATTCTGCAGATTGTCCCAACTTTTGCATATAGGTATTGTGCGTTGAAATAGTCTAATATTCCTGGTAGCATATCAATGTTATGAAATTTCTGTTCACGCTTATCGGCCTGGTTTTCATATTGGAAGGGCTGCCCTATCTGACATTTCCCGAGGCAATGCAGAGATGGTTGCGGCAGCTTATGGAAATGAGGCCCGGCCAGTTACGGGTAGTAGGGCTTTTTGCGGTGGGACTGGGCTTGTTGATCTGTTATGTAACCTTGCGCAGCAGCTTGTTCAACTAATTGGCCCTGGAAGCACGGCGCCTGGGATAATACAATGTAAATGGTCATTTTGGGGTAAGGGGGATATATGAGCCAGCAAAGAAGTAGTTGGAAATCAAATATTGGATTTCTCCTTGCAGCAATTGGTTCAGCAATTGGACTGGGCAATGTCTGGCGTTTCAGTTACATGGCCCACCAGCACGGAGGCGGTGCTTTCCTGGTGCCCTACCTGGTAGCTCTCATAGTCGCCGGTTTGCCTATCATGATCATTGAATATGGTCTTGGGCACCGTGAAAAAGGCTCCTCACCCCTGAGTTTTGTCCGCATAAACAGAAAATTCGAATGGCTCGGATGGTGGATGCCCGTAGTCGCCATGTTCGGTATTATGCTTTACTATTCAGTAGTAATCGGCTGGTGCATCAACTATTTTTTTTATTCTTTCAACCTTTCCTGGGGCGCCGACACCCAGGCTTTCTTTTTCAGCCAGTTTCTGCAGTTATCCGATTCTGCTGCAGCAATTGGAGGAATTCGTATTCCGATTGCTGCTGCCACTTTGTTTGTCTGGGTTCTGTGCTGGCTTATCTGCTATCGCGATATAAGGCATGGTATTGAAAAGGCAAGTGTCATTTTCATGCCGATTCTTTTTTTGCTTACAATAATTCTTGTTATATGGAGTCTCTTCCTTGAAGGGGCATCCGATGCCATTTTCAATCATTACCTGCATGCAGACTGGTCAAAAATTAACCTGTTCAGTTCTGATGCGGCAGTTCGCAGTGAAGCCGGCAAGGTATGGGCCGCTGCCTTTGGGCAGATATTTTTTACGCTGTCACTTGGATTCGGCATAATGATAACCTATGCCAGCTACCTGCCCCGAAAAACAAACATCGGCAAGAATGCATTTATTACCTGCTTGGTAAATTGTTTCTATTCATTTGTTGCAGGTTTTGCCGTTTTCGGCATAGTAGGATTTATGGCCCATAGCCAGGGCGTCCCATTTGAAGATGCGATCAAGGGGGGGCCGCAGCTTGCTTTCGTGGTCTATCCGCAGGCAATTTCCCTACTACCGAGCATGAATGTTTTGTTCGGGGTTATATTTTTCCTCATGCTTGTTATTGCCGGACTCACCTCCGGCATCTCCTTGATCGAGGCCTTTGCCTGCGCCATCACTGACAAATTTGACTGGCCACGCGGCAAAGTGGTAACAGCCGTCTGTGTTATAGGTTTTCTGGGCAGTCTTATTTTCACGACCCGGGGGGGATTATACCTTCTTGATATTGCGGACCATTTTATCACCAACTACGGCCTGGTTAGCGGTGGACTTCTGGAATGCCTAATTATCGGCTGGATACTAAAGGCTTCTGTGCTGCGAAAACATGTCAGCCGTCTCGGAACAGCTATTCCGCCTCTCTGGGATATTCTGGTTAAATTTATCACCCCGGCAATTCTTATCTATCTTCTATATCTATCCCTTGCAGGTGACTTGGCAGAAAACTACAGCGACTATCCGACGGACCAGCTTATCCTTTACGGTGTAGGGTGGATGCTTGTCTGTTTTGTTGTGGCATTGGCATTAGCCTTTGTCCCCTGGAAGGCAGAAAAATTGAAACGGCGGCATAGTCCGGAAGAAGACGAACTCTTAATTTAGTAAATGAGGGCGTTACCTGTTTACTCTGTTGCGCTGTAAAACTGTTTTTTGAGATCATGGGGCAGACGGCAATATCCCGCGGTTTTAAAATTTCCAGATAATCGAAAAGATAATTAAACCCGTGTTAAAAAGTGTAATGATAATCGCAGGAGAGGCTTCTGGAGACCTGCATGGAGCAAATCTGGCCCGGGAATTAAAAATACTGGACAGCAGCTGGCAAATGACAGGTATTGGCGGGGCTGGAATGGCAGGGGCGGGTGTCACTCTTCTGTTTGATATTTCAAATCTGGCCGTCATGGGAATAATTGAAGTTCTCACGCGCTTGAAAGATATCAGGTCAGCTATGCATATCCTGGAAAAGCAGTTTAGAACCAAGCGGCCGGACCTTCTTATACTGATTGACTATCCCGGATTTAACCTTGAATTGGCCCGCAGGGCTAAAAAATATGATATACCGGTTTTTTATTATATTAGTCCTAAGATCTGGGCCTGGCGCGAAGGTCGTATTGAACGTATAAAAAAATATGTTGACCGGATGGCTGTCATCCTGCCGTTTGAAAAAAAGTTTTACCAGCGGCATGACGTTGATGTTGACTTTGTGGGTAATCCGCTCCTGGACCAGGTTCATGCAACATTGAAACCTGCTGAAATCAAAACCCGATACAATATAGAATCCGATGCCACTGTTATTGGCATCATGCCGGGCAGCCGCAGACAGGAAATCGCAAAACTTCTGCCGCTGTTCATGCAAGCAGCTGTTAAGCTGAACAGTGAAATTAAGAAATGTGTTTTCCTGCTGCCCCTTGCCTCGACCTTGGCAGAAGATGAAATTAAAGAGCATTGCAGGCAGCTTGACAGGCTGCTCGATATCCGTATTATAAAAGATGAACGCTATGCAGCCATGGCTGCCTGTGACGCTGCTATGGCTGCATCAGGCACCCTGACCATGGAGCTGGCAATCCTTAAGGTGCCCATGGTGGTATGCTATCGGGTTTCATTGATTAGTTACCTGCTGGCCAAGCCGTTTATCAAGGTCAAATATGCTTCATTGGTCAACCTGGTGGCGGAAAAGGAGGTGGTACCGGAACTGCTGCAGTATAAGGCAACTCCTGAAAATATTTATAAGGAGATATTGCCTTTGCTGCTCAATAAGGATGCTGCAAAGGACATGCAACAGGAGTTGGCCAGGGTCAGCGCACAGTTAGGTGAACCAGGAGCCTCCAAACGGGCGGCAAAATTAGCCATGGAGATGGTGGCAGCAGGGATGATTCCCCGTGACTGATACATCGGATACTGCTGATAATGGCATAGTTAAGGTGCCCATTGACGGCGTCCTTGACCTGCACAATTTTTCCCCAAAGGATTTTAAATATCTGCTTCCGGATTACCTGGAGGAGTGCCGTAAGGCAAATATTTTTCAGGTGCGAATCATCCACGGCAAAGGCATCGGCAATTTACGCCGCACAGTTCATGCCATACTGGGCAGGCTGCCGGAAGTAGAGGAATTCAAACTGGCCGGAGAAAGAGGAGGAGGGTGGGGTGCAACCCTGGTCAAACTCAGGAAGAAATGAGCCCAGTAAATTTCGTGCTGCATGGCTGGTATTAACCTGGTTTTTTAATTTTTTCTTGCCCACTTGAGTGGTCGTGACTATAAGCAGATGTCCAGGTAAATGTTGAAAAATATCCAGAGAAAAGGACATTTCCCCTTTTTGCACGGCAGTTGAAAATTCTATGCCCGATGAGCACTGTATGACGAAACATCCAATAATCTCCCGCATATTGCAGTACGTCAAGCCATATAGGAGTTGGCTGGCAATTGCCATGGTCTGCATGGTCATAGTGGCCTCAATGGCTGGAGCACAGGCCTATATGGTCAAGCCAATGTTGGACGGGATATTTTTCAAACAGGATCGTGCCATGCTTAAGCTTGTACCTTTAGCTATCCTGGGAATTTTTCTTGTAAAAGGGCTCTTTTATTTTATCTATAATTACCTCTTGGTAAAGGTGGGGCAATCAGTTATCCGGGACTTGCGGAATATACTTTATGGTCATATCCAGTCGCTGCCCCTTTCCTTTTTTCATACGAAACCTACCGGTGAATTGATTTCCCGCATTATTTCTGACGTAACCCTGATACAGGGAGCCGTTTCAAACGTTCTTGTGGGAATTCTGAAGGATACCTGTCAGGTTCTCTTTCTCATCGGTGTTATTTTTTATCAGGACTGGCGTATGGCCTCGATTGCTATGATATCACTGCCGCTGGTTATATATCCCATAATTAATTTCGGCCGGAGGCACCGGCGGCTCAGCAGAGGGAGTCAGCAGACAACAGCCCAGGTTTCAAATATCCTGTATGAGACCATCACAGGCAATCGTATTGTTAAGGCCTTCTGCATGGAAAAATACGAGGAGGGCCGATTTGCAAAAACACTTGATGCGCTCTTTGCTATTGTTATGCGGGATACAAAAATTGGAGCGATTTCGCGGCCCTTGATGGAGTTTTTAGGTGGAGTCGGTATATCCCTGGTTGTCTTGTATGGCGGAAGCCAGGTACTTGAAGGCAAATCGACGCCAGGGACTTTTTTTTCCTTTCTCACTGCCCTGATTATGATTTATGAACCTATCAAGGGTGTCAGTGCAATCAACAATGTGCTGCAACAGGGCATTGCTGCTGCAGAGAGGGTTTTTGAAGTTTTGGATGTAAAATCTGATGTGTCTGAGAAAAAAGATGCGATTGAGCTTCCACCCGTTAAGGACGCAATTGAATTTACAGATGTCCGCTTTAAATATGAAAAAGATACAGAGGTAGTAAAGGGCATAAATTTAAAGGTAAAAGCCGGTGAGGTCCTGGCTCTGGTTGGTTCAAGCGGTGGCGGTAAGTCTACACTGGTCAATCTGATACCAAGGTTTTTTGATGTGAGCAGTGGTTCGCTTACCATTGATGGCACGGATATCAGGGAGGTTACCTTTAATTCCCTGCGTAAGCAGATAGGGATTGTTACTCAGCAGACTATTCTGTTCAACGATACCGTACGTAATAATATAGCGTATGGTAGCCCGGATGCAACGTATGAGCAGGTTAAAGATGCGGCACGTGCTGCCCATGCCCTGGGTTTTATCCAGCAGCTGCCGGAAGGCTTTGATACAGTTATTGGTGAGTCGGGTGCCAGGCTCTCGGGTGGTGAACGCCAGAGGATTTCCATTGCCCGTGCAATATTGAAGAATGCTCCCATTCTTATCCTTGATGAGGCCACATCATCTCTTGATACCGAGTCTGAGCGGGAAGTCCAGCAGGCCATAGAAAATCTGGTGCAGAACCGAACAACCTTTGTCATAGCGCACCGGCTGTCAACCATCCGTAATGCTGACCGGATAATTGTGATCCAGGAGGGCAGAATAGTCGAGGAGGGGACACATGACTCATTGCTTCCCCTGGGCGGTGTGTATAAAATGCTTTATGATATGCAGTTTCAGGATGATGCTAAGGAACTGCTGAACGGTAAGTAAAATTTCAAATAATGTGTTATGAGGTGTAATTATGATCCAGAAGGAACTGCTTGATATTCTGGCCTGCCCCAAGTGTAAAGGCCCGGTTGAATTAACTGCAAAAGCCGATGGGTTAATGTGCAGATCTTGCAGACTTGTATATGAAATAAGGGATGATATCCCCATCATGCTGATAGATGAAGCCAAGAAACTTGAAGAAGAAGCCGCTGACTAGATTACCTCTTGCCCAATAAGCAAACTAAGAACTGAAACGTTATTACTATGCAACTCTCTGCTTTTATAAATGAATGGGCCATCCTGCAGGAAAATATTCTGCTTCAAAGACTTGTCATTATTACTATCTATGCTCTCCTGGCCAAGGCTGTAGATCTCTTCCTGGACCGCGTGTTGAGCAAGACTGCCTTAAAGACAAAGATACGTTTTGACGATAAGCTCATTAAATATCTGCATGCTCCAATCTGCTGGACGGTTTTTGGCTTTGGTGTATTGCATGCCCTGTCTGTAAGTCCCCTGAGTGACCCCTGGCAGGCCATCCTGCCCCAGGTTACCAAAAGTGTTCTCCTTATCCTCTGGTTGGTTGCCCTGATCAGGACATTCAACTGGATGGTTGAAGAGTACATGGCCGGAGCCCACGAAAAAGGCAAGATTGGCAAGGATCTTTTCATGCTCCTGAAAAATCTCCTCAGGGTAGTTGTTATCATTGCCGGTCTTCTCTGGCTGCTTTCTATATGGCGGATCAGCCTAACGCCGCTTTTTGCCTCGGCCGGAATTGCAGGAATTGCTGTGGCCCTGGCAGCCAAAGATACCTTGGCAAATTTCTTTGGTGGTATTTCCATCTTCATGGACAATACCTACAAGGTGGGTGAATATATTATTTTAGATACCGGTGAGAGGGGTGAAGTGGTGGAGATAGGCATCCGTTCCACACGGATTAAGACACGAGATGATGTCATCGTAACCATTCCGAACTCCATTATTGCCAATTCAAAGATAATCAATGAAAGTGCCCCGATCCCAAGATTCCGTATCAGGGTTCCCGTGGGAGTTGCATACGGCAGCGATCTTGCAAAGGTGGAAGAAGTTCTTCTGGCTGTGGCGGATGCAAACAGCAATATAGAAAAATTCCCGGAACCACGGGTGCGTTTGCGGGCCTTTGCAGATTCATCTTTAAATTTCGAACTGCTCTGCTGGGTCAAGGATCCAAGGGACAAGGGATTGCAAGTGCACCACCTGTTAAAGGCAGCGTATAAGGCTTTTGAAGAGCAATCCATAACCATCCCTTTTCCTCAAAGGGATATTCATGTTATCAATTCTTCAGTAGATTCATTTCAGGAAACAAGCGAATAGCCCAAAGAGTTTTAAGCAGAAAGCATCGCGAGTCCTTGCAAATGTTCTTTATTAATTAACCTGCAGCAGCCTGCTTCTCCGCTTCAACAGAATCATTATCCCCGGAATCATCTGCGGCCTTAGGGGCTGCTGTAACAACTGCCTGTGTAACAGTTTCCTGAAGTGCCTTTTGCAGCTGATCAATTGCTTCACAGATTATGGATTCGGCGCCTGCAAACCAGTTGGTATTTTCATCCGACTCATCTAAACTTGAGTCACCCCGGCATGAATTTTTCAAAACAATCAGTTTTGAGACTGCATCCTTCACACTGAGGCTGAAATCTTTGCTAGCGTCTGTGCCGCCGCTATCCATTTTGTTCTTCGCCGACCTCAGCTGGTCAACACCTTCCTCCAGCAAGATTGCCGCGCCCTCGAACCAGATAATGTTCGGGTTGTCTTTTTGGGTAATGCTGGTGCCCACGCATGAATCTCTCAGAATAAAAAGCTTGGAGATGGAATTCTTTATTCCGTTATCTTTTTTTGTTATTTTGTTCATCACTTCCTCCCCTGGTTTGTTGTTAGCAATTGTTAATAATTAGTTAAACTAATCGACCGTTAACGTCTGAAGGTTATATTATTGCACCGGTTGGGGCTGTTTTGCCAATCAACAACAGCAGGCAAACCGATTAGGCATTTTAGTTTTTCAGGAGGCCTTCCTTAATTTCAGTGAATATTGAAAAGCCTCACTGACCAACCACAAAACCTCTTTATATCCGAATGGTTTAAAAATCAGGAAATCAATTCCTGAGCAGCCGTATTTATCCTCATAAAATTTGCTTGGCAGTGTAACCATCATTGCAACGGGCATGCAGCAATCAATTGCTTCAACCTGAGTAACAAAAGCAGTAACATCCAGCCCTGGAATAGCGTGATCGAATATCACCAGATCGTATGGCCCACTCATGAGTTTCGCGAGGCATTCGGATTCTCTCATGACCGCTGAAACCTTACAGCCGATGCGCGTCAGAATTTTTTCCAGCAGCATTAATTGGTCGCTTCTGCAATCAAAGAGCAAGACCTCCATGTTACTCAAGTTTAACACGGTAACACCTTGGGCTGAGCAGGTTCCGGTTCAAAGTATTTTACGGTCAAATTCATTGGGCTCCCCATCCAGCATTTTCTTTGTATCCAGTATATCCACACCGTCAAAATCTATCGTTTTAAAATTGTCAACTTCTCTGAAATTATCAAGTATCTCTGAAATTATATTTAACTGCTCTTTTATTATAATGAGCTTTTCTTTTGTATGTTCTTCCTTGCTGCTGGCTAACAAAAGATCAACATAGCCGAAAATAATTGTGAAAGGTCGACTGAATTGAAAGACGATTGAAGCCGTTGCAGCCAGCGCTCCCCGCAGGAGGTGGTTTTCTACTTTACCCCAGCCCAGGCGTCTGTCTTGGCTGCCTCTCCTGTCAGCCGATTTTCTCCTGTCCTCATCTCGCCTGCGGTTAAGAGCTTTGCGCCTGTCTCCTTTATCTGGTTGTTTAGCACTGTTGTTTCTTGTTTCCATTCATTCACCCTGTGATGATAAATTCAAGGTGACAGAATTTTTTTCGTTTTGGGAGGCGTCATTGCATTAATGTATTGCCATTCAAATAATCAACAGGTGTTTATTTTGAGCACGTTTAAAATAAATTTGAACTATTGTATATGCAAAAAGCAATCTTATTAATGTACATTCCGTTCCATAGGCTGCCAAGCAAAATCAGCCCCAAAACCCTTCATCAATAAAGCGCAACTGTATCAGCCTGAAATTGCAGTTAATGCAACAGGCTCAATACACCGTGATATTAATATCCTCCTACTGCAATCAACCTACTTCAGGAGTAGGGGGAAAATTTCCATGATAGTGCAGTGAAACCTTTTCTAACAGTTAAATATTTAACGAAGTATGGGAAAAAGTCAATCGACCGACAGGAGTATTTTATAGAGTATTTATTTGTCAGGCTGGAGCAGAATCCAGTCCTTTAGGTGTATTTAATCTTAGTTAACAGCAGTTTATATTTATAAAAATTGAAAGCCCTACTCTTTAATGCTGGCAGTTTATCATTTAAGCATTACATAGCCCTGGTTGCAATGTCTAAATTTTTACGGGGAGCTGAGTTCAAATTCATTTACGTTAATCAATTGTGATTGACCAAAACAAAATACTACAAAAGGACTAGATTCCCCTCCAGCCTAACAAAAAAATACTCTATAAAATCCTCCTGTCGATCGATTGACTTTTCTTTATATTAAATTAACTATACATTATTACAGAAAAAAATGATGCATTACAATAAAGGAGTTTCCTTCAAAGGCATTTGCATAGTGTATATATTGGCTAAATATTGGGTTTTCATTTGAATAGGGAAACTTCTAAAAAGGCTTGCAACGGTTACTATTGTGTCAAACAAAGTAGATTTTTGTAATGTCCTGGTTTGCTGTGAAATTATTTCAGCAATCCGTTGCTATACCACAATGTATCATATGAAATTTCTTGACAATCTATTTAATTTAGGGAATAATTTAAATATTATTATCAATACAATGCATAGGTTTTAGGTGTTTTTCCCTTTCATGGTTATCAAATGACAATCATGATGAATTTGCATAAATAAGGGATGGATTTAATAAAAAGCTTTTGCAAGAAAGCAACTTTATTAATTAGTGTATGTGGCACCTTGATTTAACTGACAATTCGGAAGACATATGAAAAAATTGGCAACCCTTTTCCTGCTCATATTTTTTGCCAATACGCTTTACGGTCATTCAATGTGCATGCTGAGCATTGAAAAAGGTGATGTTTATACTGAAAATTATAACCTGAACCATTTACTCAAGGCTACCTGTTATGCGTCTGCAAACAATTCTAACAAAACCCAACCCGTCTACGGTTCCGGCCAATTTCTCAGCCACCTCCATGTTCAATTAGCAAGATATACCATTCCTGAAAACCTCAATACATCTGTATTGCAGCAACATTTTCAA
>Ga0224502_10000129_pt1 | contig 21934 bp, 18 predicted proteins | sample SF_Oct11_sed_USG_5_FD_169104 | JGI IMG/M metagenome (GOLD analysis project Ga0224502, IMG submission 169104) | Sediment microbial communities from San Francisco Bay, California, United States - SF_Oct11_sed_USGS_13 | ecosystem: Environmental > Aquatic > Marine > Sediment | place: USA... | reverse complement strand
GAGCAGTGCCGGCGAGACACGCCGGGCATGTCGCCGCTCAGATCGATCCAGCGTTCGCCGGTTGCGGGCTGTGAGCCCATCAGCAGCGTCCGGCTGTCGATAGGATAGGCCGTATTTTCGAACAACAGGTGGGTCGGCTGCCCGGCGGCGACGGGCGTTTCGTCATGCTCTATCGTCACGGCCGATTGATCCCAGGGCAGCTGCCTGATCAGCGTCACGCCGCCGTCGCCACGCTGCATGTCACGACAACGCGTCAGCAATCCGCGCGCCGTGGCGCCGGGTTCAAGCAGGAATATTTCTCCGCCGACGCGCGCGGCAAGCATGTCCGCCAAACCCGGCATTCGCGCGGCTCGATCGCTCAGCTGGATCGCCGGCGTCTCCTCTGCGCGGTAGACGGCCCTTAGCTGACTTGCAATGCGCTGGTATACCGGCGCCGCCGCCGATATCAGGTGCAGAGATTCGATTTCGGCGCTGTGTGAAATACCGCGGTACTCGATCTCGAGTGCCACACTGTCACTGGACGATGCGGCTGCCAGCCAGCCGCTCAGTCGATCGAGCAACAGCTGCTCGGTCTCTGCCGTATGCAAGGGATCGAATCGCGACTGTTTGACAAAGGCATCCGAGATTACGCGTATCCAGGCGTCGTACAGCGCCAGTATGCCGCTGCTCTGGATTACCTCGCTGCGATCGAGTTGCACAAGGCCGTTCTGCTTCAGGCGCGACAGGGTCGTGACGTGCAAGCTCATGTCCACGTGCACGGGTACCGCGCCCCGGTACTCGCGACGCGTCGCCGCGACAGCGGCGTCGACCAGGCCGACGACCGGTACGTCCAGCTCGTTGGCGATGCCGAGAAACAGGCCAAGATTCTCGCCCGCCATGTAGGCAGGTACGGCAACGACCAGGCGATCGCCCGAAGCGGCAACCGCCTGCCAGATCTGTTCGAGTTGGCGGCTGACCAGGTCGGCGGCGCTCAGGTGCTGGAATCGCCGGTCGGCCAGCGCGTCCGTCGTCAGCTCCGACCAGAAGCGATTCTGGATTCTGCGCGGCTTGATACGAGCATTTTCGAACGCCTTCGAACCCGTGGTGAGTTCGTCATCGTCGAGAAGCGCAAAGCCGGGTTCGCGGTACAGCAGGCGCTCGGCGCTGAGCACCGAAATCCCGGCATCGTTAATGTGTGCAGCAAGCAGGGACACCAGGGGCTCCGCGCGGCGCTCAGTCCGCCCTCATGTGGCGGATCAGTTTGTCGTCGCAGTACGCCTGCGTGTCGAAGACGAGACGCTCTTGCAGGAGCTGCAGCTGATACACCAGGAACATCAGGAAGATGCTGATCAGCAGCGCGATGAAGGTCGAGTTGAACGCGACGCCGAGGCTCTGGGTGACGCCCGCGATGTCGCCCTGCACCGCCTTGTCCGCCTGCGCCAGCGCCTCGCCGATTCCCCGCACGGTGCCGATGAACCCGATCGACGGAATCGCCCAGGAAATATAGCGGATCATCGACAACTCGGATTCGAGACGCTCGGCCTCCGACTCGCAGATCGTGTTCGTGCTGCTCGAGACGTCCTGGATGCTGTGCGTCGAATTGAAGCGCCTTAGCGCGTTCAGCAGGGCTCGCGGCAGCAGCATCTGTTGCTGCTCGTCCGGCAGCTGCTGCACCTGCCGCGCGAATTCGCGCGTGTCTTCCGGCAATATTCGCATCCCCTCGGCGACCGGGACGAGGTCGACGTCGAGCAGGCGACGCTCACGGACGATCTTGACCGCCTTGTATCCCATGATCGCGAGCGCCCAGAACATCAGGATGAAACACGCTTCCTGCTCGAGGTCCTTGATCAGCACGGCGACGCGCCGCTCGCGAACGTAGTCGGGATCCGCGGCGGCCGCGGCGTTCTGTTCCTCGATGATCTGCGCCGCGTTCGGCCGGATCACGGACACGTAGAACGCGTGCACGACGATGATCGCGATGATCAGCGCAAACATCTGGAACACGAACTCAACAGGAATGTTCTTCTTGTTCATAGATCAGCAGTATCGGTCTTGGAAACAGGTCGGACCTAGATATCGGTCGGGAACGGAATGGCCTGATCGGCCGGTATGTCCTCGGTCGGAACGAAATCCTCTTCCTCCGCATCCCGGTAACTTTCATCTTCGAGGTCGAGGTCTTCGTCCTGTTCCGCGGACGCCTCTTCCGCCGTCTCCGGCGTGTCGACCTCGTCGCCCGGGGCACTTTCCTGGGCCCAGGCGCCGCCGCTCACGAGCAGCAGCAATATAGTCAAGAGATAACGTTGCATCGTTGCTCCTGTGTCCTCACGCTATTGCTTTGACCGCCGCCCGGCGCAATTGTCGCACGAATTTCAGTCGGCGTTGCGAGCCACGCGGAAACCGACATCCGGCCGCGGGTCATTGCCGTAATCCCGGTACGACAGGCGCAACTCGGTCGGCGAGGCGTGCCGCCAGCTCGAGCCCCTGATCACGTAAGACTGGCCTCGCTCGGGGCCCAGCGGGTCGACCAGCGGCGCAGTGATCCCAGGTGCCGGCACCGTGTAGAAGTCGTTGACCCATTCGGCCACGTTACCGGCACCGTCGAAGATGCCGATCGCATTCGCGGGAAACTCGCCGCCTTCCGCGGTCGACGCAAAGCCGTCGTCGTACCCGGGAATGATGGTAGGCACGAGGTCGGCGGCGGATTTGTCCGCATAGTTGCCCGCATCGCGCCGTGGCGGCCAGTCCTTGCCCCATGAAAACTTCAGCGCGCCGTTGCCGCCCTGGTAGCGGATGGCCCAGACCCATTCGGCCTCCGTCGGCATCCGGTAACCTTCCGGGAACGGCCGGATGGCCACCCACTCCCCGAATTCCTCCTTGTATACCGGTGTCAGGCCCTCCCTGGCGCTGAGCCAGTTGCAATACTGGGCTGCATCCGCCCACGTTACCTTCGCCACGGGATTGTTGTCGCCGGCCATCGACGGATGGATGTCGGCGCCGGAGTCGTGATTGGCGCGGAACTGCGCGAACTCCCGGTTCGTTACTTCCTTCACGCCGATCAGGAACGGTTGCGTCAGCTGGATGGGAACGATCACCTCGTTTGCCCGCCTGCCCTGTTCGCTGCGCGACGAGCCCAGCGTGAAGGTGCCGGGCTCGACCCGGCGCAGTACCTGCCCGGCCGCCGTCTTGCGCTCGAGGGCCACCGACGCCCGCTCGATCTCTTCCAGCGAACGCAGGCTCGCGGACAGCGTTTGTGGATAACCCGGGCGCGGCGTCACGGTTCGCGACCACGATTCATAGCCGGGCTTGCGCACTTCGACGCGATGCGGCGCCGAACTCAGGCGCAATGTTGCACTGCCCGTGCCGCGCGCCTGGCCGTCCACGTACACGGTCGCGTCGGCGGGCTGCACGTTCACGACCAGCGTTCCCGTCCGCGCCGTCAGATCGACCGTGATCGAGTCGCTGGACGCCGCCTCAAGGCGCACCTTGCGGCTGGTCATGCCGTACCCGGCCTTGGAGAGCCCGATCTCGTAATTGACGTCGGGTGCGAGATCGAGCGACAGGGGCGACTGGCCGCGATAGCGCCCGTTCACGGTCACGTTGGCACCCCGCGGTATCGAGTTGACGAGCAACCTGGCGTTGGCCGGCTGCAGTCGGATCAGGGGCAACGCGGTAGCGGTATTGGGCTCTGCGACCACCGTGCCGTCCCAGGCGCTGAAGCCCTCCCGAACCACGCTGATCTGGTGCGTTCCCTCCATGAGTTCGATGGTGGCCGGCGTTTCCCCGACCTGGGTTTCGCCCGCCAAGATGCGTGCCCCGGGCGGATCCGAGCTGATCTCGACCTCGGCCCAGCGCGGCACCAGCTGCACGCTGAGTTGCTCGTGTTTGCCGAGCCCGGGGACGTTGATGACGCCGCTGTAAGGCAGAAATCTCTCGGCGCGCACGCTGACGCTGTGCTCGCCGGGCAATAGTTCGATCGGCCCGAACGGTGCGGGCCCGACTTCGCTCTCGTTGATAGCGACAATAGCGTCTGTCGGCGGGTTCGTGACGACCGTCACGTGGCCCGGCAGCTTGCGCATCTCGATATCGACGATGATGTTCGGCTCGTCGCCGACATCGAAGTTCTGCGTGACGTCGTAGTACCCCTCTTGCGACACGCGCACCGTGTAGCTGCCCTTGCGCAGCAGCACGCGATCGCCGAGCGGCAGGCGAAACCAGCCGCCGGAAACGGAGAACGCATCCGGCTCGCCGGGCGTCACGTCGAACTTGACCGACGAGGACGTGAACAACAGGTAGGACAGGATCACCAGCGCCACCAGGGCGCTGCCGAGGATCCAGCGCAGGGCGCCGTGCCCGGCCCTGTCGACATCGACCTGCGGGGTTTCCGCCGCGCGCCGGAATGCGGTCGGCGCGATGGTCTCCTCTGCCGGGCTTCCGCCGGCATCATCGAGCTCGGGCGGCCTGGTCACGTACGCGCTGTCTTCGAGCCGGACCTCCAGCACCAGGCGCGTCGCGTCGAGATGGACATTGATGCGGCTGCCGAAATAGCGCAGCTCGTCGCCGTCCTGCAAGCGCCGGCTGGCAGCCAGTGGCTCGCCGTTGACCGCCATAGACTCGTCGCGGCCGACCGGCTGCACGAACGGGACATCGTCGAGCACGTCGAGCATCATGACGGGACCGCCACCCGGTCCCGGCAGGCGCAGCCCGCAATCGCTGCCGGTGCCGACGCGCAGCGGCAAACGCTCAGCCTCTATTCGTCGTTCGCCTTCAACGTCCCTGATGACTAGGTTCAGGCTCAAATTGGTTCCTCGCAGCGGACGACGACAGGCTGCATGTCGATTTCCGGTGCCACGCGGAACTCTAGGCGGACGTCACGGTAGCCGGGGCGTACCCCGACCGCCACGTAGGTGCCCGGCCGCAGGCGGAGCTCGTGCTCGTCGAAGCTGCCGAGTTTACCAACTTTGTAGATCGAAACGTCGGTCTGGTTATCCGACACGAGCTTCACGGTCAGCGGCGTGGCGGCGCGCTTCAGCAGCCTCGAGAGTTCGTCGCGGCGGTCCGCAAGGCGCGGCCCTATGCTTTCCATACGAGTTATGTCGAGCAGCAGGTTGGTAGCGGACTGCATGGTCGAGGGACGGCTCAGGCTGTCCGGCTCCCCGATGAACTCGTCCAGTTCCTCGTGCAATGCCTCCATCCGCCGAGTCCGGGCGACGCCTTCCTTGGCAAATGCGAGGTTGGAGTCCAGCTCGAGGATACGCTCGTAGGTGGCCGTCGCGTCGCTCCATTCTTCGGCCTGCTCGTATTGCTGCGCCTTCTGCTCCAGCGCAGCGATCTCCTGCAGCCGGATGCCCTGGTCGACCTGCAGCAGGCCGTCCGCCGGCTCGGGCGAGCCCGGTTTGAGCTTCTCCGCCATCCGGAATGCCGCGCGTGCGCCGAGGTAATCGCCTTCGGCCAGTGCGGTCAGGCCCTCCGTCATGCGGAGGTCGAACTCCATTTGCGTGATCGTGCCGCGCACCCTTTGCAGCGCCACCCGGGCCGGCTCCCATTCGGGATCCAGTTCGACGGCGCGTTCGAAGCTCTGCCGGGCCGCCTGCATCTCGAGGTCCTTTTCGTGGGCGAGGCCCTGGTCCATCAGCGACAGGACGGTCTCGAGGTTTCGCGCTCGTGCCAGCCCCTGCTGCGCGCCGCGATTGCCCGGACTGATCGCGGCGGCAAGATCGAACAGGCGCACGGCCTCGACAGGATCGCCGGCTTCCAGCGCGGCGCGGGCGTCCGCATAAGTCGACTCGAATACCCTGTCGACCTCGTCCAGCAGCGGCTCGACGATCTCGATGGCCTCGAGGTATTTCTCTGATGCCGTTGCATAGTCCCGGGCGAGGTAGGCCTCGTCGCCTTCGCTGTAGACAGCCTGGGCACGTGCAAATCGCAGGCCGCCCCAGCGCTCTACGGCGCGGTTTTCCAGCGTATCCATCTTGGCCAGCAGCTCGCCCAGCACTTCCTCGGTGGCTGCGCGGTCCTGGACACGCTGGTCGCGGCCGCTCAGGTCGTCGATATTCTCACTGAACCCGACGCCGGGTTTCCCGTCGTCTTTCGTCGCGCTCTGCGGCGCTTCCTCCGTCGCAGCCGAATCCGCCGCCGGCACCGCAGCCGGTTTCTCGAGCGACTTCGGCAGCAGGAACACGACGCCCAGCAAAAGCAGCAATAACACGGCGAGGCTGATGCCGAGCGTGCGGGGACTCATGCCGCTGGACGATTTTCCGCTCGCTGCCGCCGGGGCCTGCGCCGCGTGCCTGGACGGACGGACGGCTTCCCGCGTCTCGATGAGTTCGTCACGGACACCGCCTGCGGTTGCGGCGAAGCGTTTGGGGGCCGGCGCCGGCGCGTAACCGAGCTCCGCCAGCCGGGTGGCGACCGACTCCGCGTCCGGCCGGCGCGATGCGTCCTTGTCCAGCATGCGGCTGACGAGTTCCTGAAGGCCGGGCGGCAGCTTCGAGCCGTCCGCCGCCACGAGCGGCGGGGGCTCCCTGCCCTGAATATCGCCCGCCGTGTCCGCCGAACTCCACGGCGAGCGACCGCTGACCAGCTCATAGACAAGTCCGCCGAGCGCGAAGATATCGTCGGCCGGATCGGGCGCCTCGCCCGCGAGCTGCTGGGGGCTCGCGGCGATCAGGGAACCACCGCCCGGGTCCTCGCCGCGGATCGCGGCGACTCCGAAATCGATCAGGTACGGCGCACCGTTATGATCGAGCAGGACGTTGGAGGCTTTCACGTCACGATGCACGACGCCCTTTGCGTGTGCATATCGCAGGGCGTCTGCGACCAGGGCGACCGGCGGCAGGCTTTCAGCGGGAGAAGCGCCGGCGAGCACGCCGATATCCGGGCCGTCGATGAATTGCAGGCTGTAAAACGCGCCGTCGTCGTCGTGGAATTCGAACGCGCGCACGATATGTGCATGCATCAGCCGGATCGAAAGCTGCCACTCGCGCCGCAGCGCATCCCTGCCGATGCGTTCGTCGACGAGGATCTTGAGCGCGACGGAAGCACCGGTGATCCGGTCGGTCGCGAGCCAGGTCTCGGCCGCGCCCCCTCTGCCTAAGCGGCGGGCTAAGGTATACCGATTAGCGAGCCGGGTGCCAACATCCAGGCTTCGCTCCGGTTTTCGATCGCTCATCCAGTTGGTTCAGCCTCGCGAGCAGGCGAGCCGACCTCGATCGACGCCGGGAAACCGGTTTCTGCTTCGTAGATATCCCGCAGCAATCGCCGCCAGCTCTCGTACTGGGCCGCCGCAGTCCCGGTAAGGCGCCGGGTCTGGCCTTCGACATCGATCACCATTGGCGCAGCCTCCGAACCGAACGATTCCGACAGCTCCTTGATCGCCTCGACGTGCAGAGTAGCCTCGGAGCGCCGCGAAAAACCCGCGACGATCTGGTCGATGCCCTGCGAGATGCCTATGCTCTGCAGGCTGCGCTGCATGCGGCGCGTCGACGAACTCGAGCTGTTGGTATCGACCGCGAGGGAGCCGGCAAGAACGACGACGCCCATCAGGGTCTGCAGCGTCGCCGAACGCCTCACCTGGCGGTAGTTGATGGCCTCTTCGCGGGAAGTCTTACGCCAGGCGCTATAGGGGATGGCGATACCGTAATAGAAATTGGCGTAGTGCTCGTTCAGCGTGTCGACGACGAGCCGGTCGCGCTCGCGAATCTGCCTCAGGCGCGCCACGGCAGGGTCGTTTTCCGCGGGCAGGCGCATGACCTGCGCGATACCGTCTTTGTCGGCCGACAGGTGTTCGCCGAACTGCGCCGGCGACATGTCGCCGAAGAACTGCAGTTCGGAAACCTGGCGGACCCGCCTGATATCCTCGGCCGGCATCTCCGCGACGTAGGCCTGCAGGTCATTCGAAATGTCGTTGAAGACTTTCTGATACGGGTCCTGGCGGCGGTCGCGCCGCTCCGAGTACGACGAAACGCCTGTCTGCGCACTGTAGGTCTCCGAATACCAGTGACGGCCTGTGGCGTCGTCGACCGATATGTCGAGCTTTACGTGCTCGCCGTCAGATTTCTCGATGCGGCCACTGATAATGACGTCGGTGAACGCCTCCCGCGACGGGATCACCCGTACCGCGCCCCAATGGCCCGTTCCCTGCAGCGTCGTCTTCAGATGGTAAGGGAGGTAGCGCGCCTCGGCGCCGCGTATCTCTTCGAAGATCCTGGTATCCGCAGGATCGTTATTTTCCGGCACCCCGTCGTCGAATTCGACGATGCCGATGTCGAGCAGCAGGGCCTCTTCTACCGGGTCATCCGCGACGACGAGCTCTGTCTCCTCGGCGGTAATGACTTCGTTGACGGTGCAACCCTGAACTGCGATCAGTACCAGGACGATCAGCGGCGATGTTTTTCTCATTTTTCGCAAATCGTCTCCTTAGATCCCGTTGTACTTGCGGTACTCTTCCCAAAGGCGCTCGCGCAATTGCGGGTCTTCTTCCGCGAGAGCTGCCTCGCGAAGCTGCCGCGCGATGATGTCGTCGTCGACCATGACCGGAATATCGTCCGGTGTCCGCTCGCGAATTTCTTCCTGGCTGAGACCGGCAACCGGCGACTCGCGCTGCGCCTGGGGCTGGTTCGCCACGGTCACCGTACCGGCGCCCGTGCCGCCGTCGGCCTGTTCGCCGAGGCTGATGCCGCCAGCACCGCCGCTGGAACCGGCTTCGCCGCCGAAGCCCTCCATGTTGCGACCGACCGCTGCGACTTCGCGTTGTTCCTCGCTCAGTACTTCGTCAAAACCGCCTATCGACTCGTCGAGTTCGCGCCCCAGCCGTTCGGCACGCTCGGCGTCGGTCTCGGCGGGGAACTGGCCGCTGCTGCCCGCACCGCCCGTACCGGTTCCGCCCTCCGCACCACCGGCAGCGCTGCTCTCGGCGCCTTCCGCCGCATCTTCGCCGCCTTCCGTCGCGCCCGCCGCGCCGCCGCTGGACGACTCGGCGGAATCGCTCGCGGACCCGCCTCCGCCCAGGCACTCGCCCGCCTGTCCCATACCGCCCACACCACCGGGCAGCGGTCCGGTGTTGCCGCAATCGCTGCTGTCGCTGCCTTCGCCGTCGCCGCCTTCGTCCGCTTCATCCGACGCACCATCCATGCCGGGCGCGCCGCCCGGCATCGGGATTTCCATCTGCGGCACGGTGCCGACGCCGCCGGACTGCCCGCTTGTGCCCGACGCCCCGGTACTCGGCGAGGCGCCGCCGGACGAACTACCGCCCTGCTGGCCTCCGCTCTGGGAGCCACCACCGGAAGACTCGCCGCCGGATGACTCGCCGCCGGAGGAACCGCCGCCCTGCTGACCGCCGCTCTGTTCGCCGCCACCCTGCGAACCGCCGCCGGACGAACCGCCGCTCGGCGCCGGTGAGCCGCTGGATGGAGGTGGAGGCATGCCGCCGCTCGGCGGCTGGATGACCGACGATTTGCAGCCGGCAACGAAAAGCGTCGCCGCGAACACGGCCAGGCCGGTCCTGGCCCAGCTGAAAGACTTGTTGGCAGACAGATTGCGGTTCATTTGCTCGTGCCTCTCTGTAGCGAGTTTTGAGGCCCGGCCTGTTGCGTCACGACGACCCGGAACGACCGGCATTCCTTGTTTTGAGCGCCAAACTCGGCGTTGAGTTCCATCGGAATCCCGGCATCGACCGGGCCGGCAAACGTCGTGCCGGCACCCTGTGACGATAATACGCGGCCAGTGGTCAATCAATAGCCCGACAGCGAGCGAGCATCCCGCGCAGAGAAACTTGCCAAGCTAATGATTCGAAGCGGTTTTTATGCGTATCCGCTCGATGTTCACGGCGTACCGGCTGTTTTGCGCCGCGGCGGCGGAGGTTTCCTGTAGACGATCAGGGACAGGTCATCCGGCTTCGACGGCTCCCTGCCGTCGTTCGACTGCATTCGCGTTCGGGCAAGCTCGACAACGGCATCGACGGCTGCATCCGCCGGTCCCTTGCGAACGTGCGCGACGATCTCGTGGAGATGGACGTTGTCCGTCAAGCCATCGCTTGCGAGGAGCACCGTATCCCTCGGACTCAGTTCAACGGGCGCTCCTATATCGATGCTCATGTCGGCAGTGCCGAGGAAATTCGATACCAGGTGACGCTCGGCATGATGCAGCGCTTCGCGCTCGTCGAGAAAACCTGCCTCCACGGCGAAACCCGTGGGCGAGTGCGCCGTCGTCTGCAGCTTGATGCGGCCACGCTGGCCGACCACCAGCGCCTCCGAGTCGCCGATCTGGTACGCGCGCGCCAGCCGACCCTCGACGGTAACCACGGTCATGGTCGTCGCGGAGCCGTTTGCGAGGCGCTTTACGGCCTCGTTCGCCGCCTCGATGCCGTCGAGGATGGTGGTACGCAGCAGGGCCGTCTCGGAACTCGCAACCGAGAGCGCCTCGACCAGAGACGACACGGCCGTCAGCGACGCGCGTTTGCCGGCCGGCAGGCCGCCGGCACCGTCGGCGACCACGAGCACGACCGATTCGGTGCCCCACGGGATGACCGCGACCGTGTCCTCGTTCTCCGTCGCCTTGTCGGGCGCGCGTTCGGTGAACGCCACCACCGAGCCGCCGCCCACGTCCGCCGCCTGGCTGTCGGGCTTGAATGCGCCGTCCAGTAAGAGCAGGCCGTTGATGAGATTCGACAAGACGCTACCCGGAAGCGTGGTCAGGCACGCTCCACCGGCTCCCTGCACCAGGCGCAATAGTTCCAGAACTCCCGGGCGATACCCCAGCCGCAGGCCTTGCAGTGGTGCCGGCTGCCCTCCAGCTTCCACGGCCGCCGGACTTTCATGCGGCACCACGGGCAGTAGCGCATGAACGGCATCAGCTGTCCGCGGCAGCGTTTGTTGCTGCAACGGGCCGAGTAACGCTTGTCGGGATAGCGGCGAGTCGTCTCCTCCACGAAGCCGGGCCCGTAGCACCACGGACAGTAATCCCAGTCATTCTTGACGCCGCGTTCACAGCGCGGGCAGCTCGACGGCATCGACGACTCCGAACTCCGCGCCGGATTGTCGAATCCGCACCAGGGGCAGGCTCGCATGCTCTCCGACACCGGGCCATCGCAGTTCCGGCACTGGTGGCGCGTATCGAGTACCTTCCGGTACTGCCGCTGGAATTCACGCCACTGCATACGCCGCCAGGCCGTGCCGGCCTTGCGGTCACCGCGCGCCCTGGAGCGTTTCTGCCGGCGGGCGTGGCTCTGCACCTGGTCGAACGCGGCCATCATCTGCACGGCATCGCGATAGCGGTCCTTGGGATCGAGCTGTATCGCCTTCCTCAGCATCTCGACGAGTTCCGGGCGGACCTTCGCTTCCAGGCGCTCGTGCCCTTCCATCGGCCAGGCAAACGGCCATTCCGGCAGCTTGCCGGACAACAGCCGGTACAGCACCAGCCCCAGCGAGAACACGTCCGACTGAAACTTGGGCCGCCCCATCGCCTGTTCGGGCGCGATGTAGTCGATCGTGCCCGAGCCCGACGCCTTGAGCGTGCGCAGGCTGATCTTCGCGAACCCGAAGTCGCAAAGCTTCAGCTGGTTACCCGGGAACAGGATGTAGTTCTCGGGCTTGATATCGCAATGGATGATCCTGTGCTCGTGAGCATGGGCCAGGGCCGCGATGGCCTGGCCGGCGAGATCCAGTGCACGCGCCGTCGAAATGCGGCGTTCGATCCGGTCGGCAAGCGACTCCTCACCGAGTTCCATGGCGATCACGAAATGGTCGTCGATGTAGCTCGCGTTGAGCACCGACAGGATGTTCGGGTGCCGCAGCCGGGTCGCGACCTGGACCTCGTGCAGGAATTCTTCGTGCCCGCAATAGGCGTCGGACCTGGGTAATTTCAACGCGACGCGTTGCTTCTGGATCGTGTCGTAGGCGCGGTACACGTCGGCGAGCGGGCCGGAGGAGATCCGACCCAGGATCCGGTATTTACCGATTTTCTGTCTAGCTCTTAACAAGTCAGGCTACGCTGTCGATGGCGCCGGGCAGACATGCAAAACTGGTCCGCAATCATTGGGCCTGAACGAGGCTCAGTCAAGGGATGGCGATTCATGCCATCGAAGTGCCACTGCTCTTCACGGAGCCGGCCCGCGTCGCTCCCGGATGAATATCCACTCTCTCGTCAGGCCCTGACTCGAGCCACCGCTGCCGCCCAGCCCGAAAGCAGCACATCGCGCCGATCGCCGGCCATGCGCGGTTCGAACACGGCATCGCATTGCCACAGCCGCGACGCCTGCTGCAGATCGTCGATCAATCCACACTGCAGTGCCGCCAGGTAGGCCGCGCCAAGCACGGTGGACTCGACATTCACGGGACGCTCCACCCTAACGCCGAGGATGTCGGCGAGGAACTGCAGGAACCAGTCATTGGCAACCATGCCGCCGTCGACGCGGATCACGCTGGGTGAAATCCCGTCATCGCCCATCGCATCGACCAGGCCCTGGTCTGGTAGGCGACCGACTGCAGGGTCGCGGTCACGACCTGCTCGCGCCCGCTGCCTCGCGTCAGGCCGACGATGGCTCCTCTCGCATCGGGATCCCAGTAAGGCGCGCCGAGCCCGGCGAATGCGGGCACCACGTAGACATCCTCGACGACGCCGGTGCGCTCGGCGATCTGTTGCGACTGGGGCGCTGCGTCGATGATGCCCAGCGCATCGCGCAGCCACTGCATCGCCGATCCCGCGACGAATACGCTGCCCTCCAGCCCGTAGGTCACAACGCCATCGATGCGGCTCGCGATCGTCGTGAGCAGTTGGTTATGTGACTGCAGCGCCGTAGCGCCCGTGTTGGCTATGACGAAGCAGCCCGTGCCGTAAGTGCTCTTGGTCATGCCGTAGTCGAAGCCGGCCTGCCCTATCAATGCGGCCTGCTGATCGCCCGCGATGCCGCAAACCGGGACGGCTGCGCCGATGGCGTCTTCGCTCGTAGTACCGAAGTCCGCCGCACTGTCGAGCACCTCCGGCAGCATGGATTTTGGTATCTGCAGCAGTCCGAGCAGGTCGTCATCCCAGGCCTGCGCGTGGATGTTGAACAACATCGTGCGAGACGCGTTGGAGGCATCGGTCGCGTGCACGGCGCCGCCGGTAAGCCGCCACAGCAGGAAACTGTCGACCGTGCCGAACGCGAGGTGGCCGTCATCGGCCAGCCGGCGCGCACCATCGACGTTGCCCAGGATCCACGCGACTTTGGTCGCCGAGAAGTACGGGTCGAGACGGAGCCCGGTCTTGCCGGCGACCGTGTCCGCGGAAACGCGCTCCCCGAGTTCGCGGCAATGAGCCGCCGTGCGCCGATCCTGCCAGACAATGGCGTTGTAGACGCACTCGCCGCTGCGACGGTCCCAGACCAGCGTCGTCTCACGCTGGTTGGTGATGCCTATGCCCGCGATTTCGCGAATCGAAACGCCGGCTTCGCCGAGTGCCTGTCGCATCGTGTTGACGACGGACGCCCAGATTTCCTCCGGATCGTGCTCGACCCAGCCGGGCTCCGGGTAGATCTGCCGGAATTCCTGCTGCGCGCTCGTTATGACGTTGGCGCGTTCGTCGTATATGACGGTACGGCTGCTGCTCGTACCCTGGTCGATTGCCAGCAGATATTTTTTCGCCACGTTCGAATCACTCCGTCAGGTGCAACGATAGCCACGGTCTTGTCACGCCGTGGCCAGTTCCGGGATATCACGAAAGTGCCGCAGTGCCTCGGGATTCGCGAGCGCCTCGGTATTCTTCACCGCCTCGCCGTGGACGACGGAGCGCACGGCGATCTCCACGATTTTGCCGCTCTTGGTCCGCGGGATCTCCGGGACGGCGACGATCTTCGCGGGCACGTGCCGCGGTGTCGTGTTCTCCCTGATTACGCGCCGTATGCGATCTCGCAAAGCGTCGTCGAGTTCGATACCGTCCCGCAGCACAACGAACAATACGACCCGCACGTCTTCCTCCCAGTCCTGGCCGACCGCGATGCTTTCCACGACCTCGTCGAGCTTCTCGACCTGCCGATAGATCTCCGCGGTCCCGATGCGTACGCCGCCGGGGTTCAGGACTGCGTCGGACCGGCCATGGATGACGACACCGCCGGTCCTGCGCAACTCGGCGAAATCGCCATGTGCCCAGATGCCGGGGTATTTCTCGAAATAAGCAGCCCTGTAACGTGCGTTGCCCGGGTCGTTCCAGAAGCCGACGGGCGCCGACGGAAACGGCCGCGTGCACACGAGTTCCCCGCGTTCCTCGAGCAGGGCGTTGCCGTCGTCGTCGAAGAACTCGACGGCCATGCCGAGACCCCTGCACTGGATCTCGCCGCGGCGCACGGGCAGCGCCGGGTTGCCGAGGACAAAGCAGCTGATGATGTCGGTCCCGCCCGCGATCGACGACAGCTGGAGGTCGCCGCCGACGGCGTCGTAGACATAGTCGAAACTCTCGGGTGCGAGGGGCGAACCGGTCGACAGCACCGCCCGTAATTCCGGCAGATCGAATTCTTCGCGCGGCCGCACGCCGGCTTTCTGCAAGGCGGAAATGTACTTGGCACTGGTGCCGAATACCGTGAGCTTCTCGCGCTCGGCCATCTGCCAGAGGATGCGGCCATCGTTGACAAACGGTGCACCGTCGAACAGCAACAGCGTCGCGCCCGTCGCGAGGCCGGTCACCAGCCAGTTCCACATCATCCATCCGCAGGTAGTGAAGTAGAACAGGCGGTCGCCGGGCCCGGTATCGCAGTGCAGCACGTGTTCCTTGACGATCTGCAACAAGGTGCCGCCGTGACCATGGACGATGCACTTGGGGACGCCGGTGGTACCGGACGAGTACATGATGAACAGCGGGTGGTCGAACGCGACGGGCTCGAACGTGAGATCGGCACCGGGCTCCGCGAATGCGTCCAGCATCATCCCATTGGCGATTCCCGACGTGTCGACCGCGCCTTCCGCGAACGGCACCACGACCGTGCGCTCGATCGAAGGGATGGCCGCGACGATCTGCGCCACGGTACCGAGGCATTCGAAGCGCTTGCCGTTATAGAAATAGGCGTTGGCCGTAAACAGGACCTTCGGCTCGATCTGCCCGAACCGATCCACGACGCCGGTCACGCCGAAGTCGGGCGAACAGGACGACCAGATCGCGCCGATGCTGGCCGTTGCCAGCATCGCGATGATCGCCTCCGGGCAGTTCGGCAGGTAACCGCCGACGCGATCGCCCTTGACGACACCGGCCCGCTTCAGGCCAGCCGCGACGGCGGCGACTTCTTCCCGTATATCGTCGAAGCTGAGCGCACGGCGCTCACCGTTCTCTCCCGAGAACACGATCGCCTCGCGATCGCCGCCGTGACGCAGGAGGTGCCCGGCGTAGTTCAGCTCGCTGCCGTCGAACCAGCCGGCATCCATGATGTCGTCGGGACGCTTCAGGATCGTATCGGCCGGCCTGGTGAACCGTATGTCGCAGAACTTGCACAGCGCTTCCCAGAACGCCGCCGAATCATCAATCGACCACCGATACAGGGCATCGTAATCGTCGAATCCCTGCTGCCGCATGAACCGGTACATTGCCGACGACCTGCGTCTCTCGGCACTCGGCTCCCACAAGATTGGGTTGTCGCCCATCACTGCCGTCTTTTGATTTGCCGGGCGTGTCAGTATGCACATAACATCACGGCTGTCCACGTCCACCGAGGTTCGCAGTGTCCGTTACCGTACCCACAATGATGAAGGCAATCTCCGTCTTGGAGCCGGGCGGTCCCTCGGTGATGCGTTTGATCGACTGTCCCGTCCCCCATCCCGAAGCATCCGAGGTCCTGATCCGGGTCGTGGCGGCCGGCATCAACCGTCCCGACGTGCTGCAGCGCCAGGGCAAATACCCCGTGCCGCCGGACGCGAGCCCGCTGCCCGGTCTCGAGGTCGCGGGCGAGGTCGTGGCCGCCGGCAACGACGTCACCCGCTGGAAGGCGGGTGATCGCGTCATGGCACTCACCCGCGGTGGTGGCTATGCCGAGTTCTGCGCCGCCGATGGCGGGCATTGCCTGCCGATTCCGGCCGGCATGTCCTTCGTCGAGGCGGCGGCGGTGCCGGAGACCTTCTTCACGGTCTGGTACAACGTGTTCACGCGCTGCCGCCTTGCGGATGGCGAGACCTTCCTGGTGCACGGCGGGTCGAGCGGCATCGGTTCAACCGCCATCCAGCTCGCCAAAGCTCATGGGTGCTTCGTGCTGACAACGGCCGGCAGCGACGAGAAATGCGATTTCTGCGAGCAGCTCGGCGCGGACAAGGCGTTCAATTACCGCAACATGGACTGGCAGGCGGCGGTCCGGGACGCAACCGGGGGGCGCGGCGTCGATGTGTTGCTCGACATGGTGGCGGGCCCGTACACGCAGATGAATCTCGAGTCCATGGCGCGTGACGGGCGTTATTCGATCATCGCCTTCCTCCAGGGGGCACGGGCGGAGGTAGACCTGCGTGTCGTGCTCGCCAGGCGCCTGACCATCACGGGCTCGACGTTACGACCGCAGACGGCGGCGGAAAAGGCCGGCATTGCCGCCGATATCGAACGCGCTGTTTTACCTCTGCTGGAATCGGGCCGCGTCAGGCCCGTTATTCATCAGACCTTCTCACTGGACGCGGCCTCTGCCGCCCACGAGCTCATGGAGAGCAGCCGCCACATGGGCAAGATCGTACTGACAACTGCTGACACGTCGAGGGAGGCGGCTGGTAATGACTGAACTGCTTGCAGGGCTGGCGATCCTGCTCCTGCTGGCCGGCGGAGGCTACCTGTATTACCGCCTGCACGGCGCCCGGCCGGTGCCCGAACAGCTGCAGCGCGGCAAGCCGCTGCCGGAGTTCTCGGCGCTGGACGAGTCGGGCGAGCCGCTGGCGTCGCCCGACCTGCGCGGCACGCCGGTCGTGATGATCTTCGTGCGCGGCAACTGGTGCCCTTTCTGCAGCCGGCAGGTGAAAAACCTGACCGGCTACTACAAGGACATCGTCGACCTTGGTGCGAGGCTGATTTTCGTCACACCAAAGCCACAGGAAACGACCAAACGCGTCGCCGAATTCTTCAATGTGGAACTGGAGTTCTGGCTAGACGAATCCCTGGCGGCGACACGCAAGCTCGGCCTGCTGCTGGAATCCGCCGTGCCGAAGGACTATTACGGGGAATACGGCAGGGACACGACCTGGCCGGCGTCTCTGGTCATCGATGCGAGCGGGGTCATTCGATATGTCGAACTGTCTAAGCACATCATCGACCGGCCGAATCCGAAAACGCTCCTGCGCGAACTGCAGAAGGCCATCGGCAACTGAGTTCGGGTCAGGCTGAGCCCGCGATTATCTTCCTCGCCTGCCTGTCGGCGATGACGTTCGTCGGCTCGCCCGTACGTGCAGCTTCGTCGAATATGCCGGCAAGGCGTGGGCCGATCCGAGCGACGAGATCCATTACGCCCTCGTCGTCCACGTCGCCGAAATACTCGCAGGCGACGTTGATGATGCCGCCGGCATTGATCACGTAGTCGGGCGCATAGAGAATGCCCGCATCGGCCAGGCGTTGGCCGTCTTCCGGTCTGCGTAACTGGTTGTTGGCGCCGCCGGCGATTATCTTCGCCCGTATCCCGGGAATCGAGTCCTCGTGGAGGACGGCGCCGAGCGCACATGGCGCCAGAACGTCGGCGTCGGCGGACAGGATATCGTCGAGACCGGCACGCTCGGCCGCGAATTCGCTGCACGCCCTGTCGACCCTGGCCTCGTCGAGATCGGACACCACGAGTGTTGCGCCGGCTTCATCGAGCAGTTTGCAAAGGTAATAGCCGACATTACCAACACCCTGCACGGCAACGCGAATGCCCTCCAGGTCGTCGCGCCCGAGCCGCGCCCTGGCTGCAGCCTGGATACCGCAATAAATACCGTACGCGGTCTTCGGCGACGGATCGCCACCCGCCTTGCCCGACCGCAAGGGCAGCCCGGATACGTATCTTGTCCTGCGCGCGATGGTCTCCATGATGTCGACGCTCATGCCGACATCTTCGGCCGTAACGTAGTCGCCGCCGAGCGTATCGACAAACTCGCCGAATCGCTCGAACAGCGCGTCGCTGCCCTCGAAGCCGGGCGTCTTCATGATCACGGCCTTGCCGCCGCCGAACTTCAGCCCCGCCATCGCGTTCTTGTAGCTCATGCCCTGCGACAGTCGCAGCACATCGTAGAGCGCGTCGTCGTCGCTGGCATAGGTCCAGAGGCGCGTTCCGCCGGCCGCCGGACCGAGCACGGTCGAATGTATCGCAATGATCGCGCAAAGACCGGTGGGTTCGTCATGGCAAAACACCACGCGCTCATGATTGTCGAAACCGGGGTTAGTGAAGACTGTCATCGCTTCGTTCCTTTAGAAAGGCACGCCAACGGCTTTACACAGGAACCTCATGAACGGCTCCGCCGCACCGAAAGATGATTCGACCTTGCGCTGGAACTGCGGGCTCAGACTGGCCCCGACATCGAGATTCCTGACCGCGATGAAGCTCTTGCGCTTGATATCCGCTATCAGCTCGTGATCCTTGTCGAAGCCCCTCGGAGGACGAGTCAGTGACTCCCCACCCAGTTCGAAGTAGCGGCGGAACTTCGGATCGCCGAGCGCATTCTTCCATTCGGATGGCCTTGCGACGATGCGCTGCCGGATGGCAAGCAATGCATCGGATTCGGGCCGCCACATGCCCACCCCGAGAAACACCTGCTCGGGATCCACGTGCACGTAGTAGCCGGGCGAGTGAACGTCCTTCGCCTGTTCGTGGCGAAACTGGATGCCGATATTGGTCTTGTAAGGCAGCTTGTTCTTCGAGAACCGGGTGTCCCTGTAGACCCGCATCAACGAGCCGCCGACGCGCTGCGGGATCGCGGTGAAATGCGGTGCGAACTGCGCGAGTGGCTCCTGCATGGACTCGATGAAACGCAGCGCCACGTCGAGCACCTGCTCTTCGTACCGCGCCTTGTTTTCATTGAACCACTCGCGGTTGTTGTTGCCGGCAAGCTGCTGCAGAAACTCGATCGACGCCTTCTCGAAGCCGACGTAACGGGGGCCGCCCATCAGCTTCGACCCGCTGTTTTATCGCGGGCGCAGTCGGCACTGTCCTTCGCGACGACGATCGCGAGCTTTTCACCATCCACGAGCACCTGCTCACCTTCGATCGCGGCCTGCTCCGTCGTGGCCCAGGCAAGCACAGCGGTCTCCGGCAGGCGCACGGTGATTACATTGTCGGAAAAGAACGCAGCCGGGGCGACGCTGGCCGGACTGCTCTCGACTTCGTAGCGCAATTCGCGCCCGCCCGGGAAGCCTGTTCGCGCCGACAGGACGCCCTGCTTCCGCAGGGTCTCTATTTCGTCCTGAGTCAGGCGCAACCCCACGGAATTGTCACGGATTCTGAGTTTCACTATTGTCTACGATTGTCCGCCGGCCCCGATTAAAGCATGAATCCCCGGGGCCGGTAAGCCCGCCCGGCAGGAGCAGCCCTTGATCACTGACCCCTGGTTTTACGCGGCTGCCGTCCCGGCCGTGCTCCTGTTCGGCATCGCGAAGGGCGGATTCGGCGGCGGGCTCGGCGTACTCGCGGTGCCGCTCATGGCGCTCGCCGTCTCGCCGGTTCAGGCGGCTGCCGTGTTGCTGCCGATTCTTTGCCTGATGGACCTCGTCGGTCTCTGGGCCTACCGCGGCAGGTGGTTGTGGCCAGAGCTGCGCCTGCTCATCCCGGCCTCGATGGTCGGCATCGCCGTCGGCACATTGTTGTTCGGCTTCATGAGCGCGGCGACCGTCAGAATCGTCGTCGGCGTGGTCGCAATCGTGTTTACCGTCCACTTCTACTACTCGCTGCGCCACGGGAAGGAAGCCGCGTTGCCGCATTTCCCACCGTCGATGGGGATCGCCGCCGGCGCGGCGGGAGGGTTCACGAGTTTCATCGCCCATTCCGGCGGACCGCCGATCAGCATGTACCTGCTGCGGAGGCCACTCGACAGGACGGATTTCGTTGCGACAACGGTACTGCTGTTCGCGGCCATCAATTACGTCAAACTGTTGCCGTACGCCTGGCTCGGTCAACTGTCTGCCGGCAACCTGGCGACGTCGCTGGTGCTCGCCCCGCTGGCGCCCGTCGGCGTATACGCCGGGGTGTGGCTGCACCGGCGCGTCACGGACCGGTTCTTCTTCCACCTGATGTACGTGGTGCTGTTCGTCGTCGGCTGCAAGCTGCTCTACGACGGGATTGGCTCGAACTGGTGAGTCGACCGCGCCGAGCGGCCTCGGCGAGCGCAAAGCAACCGTGTCAGGCAGGTCTTTTCACGACCAGCCTGCTGCGGTATTCGCCGAGGGGGTTGCCGGTGACCCGCGAAGCGGACCGGCATCGCATCGCCTATTCGGGGATGACGTTCTCCGCCTGGGGTCCTTTCTGGCCCTGGGTTACTTCCATCGTAACCTTCTGGCCTTCTTTCAACGTTCTGAATCCTTCCGCAACGATGGCGCTGTGGTGAACAAAGACGTCCTTGCCGTCTTCGCGCTCGATGAAGCCGAATCCCTTATCGTCATTGAACCACTTAACGGTTCCCGAAACTCTTTCTTCTGACATACATACCTCAACAAAACCCGCCTGCACGCTCGGCACGACTCCGCCGCAACGTGTCAGGATTCCCATCGTACCCGCAATTCGCACCGTGGGCGCAAATTTGAACGAGTGCATTATAAGGTCGAAATATTACAGAAATAGTAAAACCGCTTTTTTTAGCGGGCTTTATCAGGCTTGCCGCGACGCAGCAGGTGAACCACCTGCGCACCGATCGAGATCTGATTTGCGCGGCTTTGCGCAAATTGCAGTGCGTCAGCCGCGGCGCCTGACGTGGCTGCGCCCTAGATTGCGCACGGAGTTGCAGCCGGCGAGCGCCATCGTGCGTTCCACTTCGGCACGCAGCAGCGTCAGCGCGCGCTCGACGCCCGGCTGGCCACCTGCGGCCAGCGCGAACAGGTAACCCCGCCCGATACTGCAGGCGTGAGCGCCGAGTGCCAGTGCCTTGACCACGTGGTTGCCGCGACGGATGCCGCCATCACAGATGATCTCCAGACGATCACGCAATGCATCTGCCACAGCGGCGATGCAGTCTACCGGTGCCGGCGACGACTCCAGTTGCCGCCCGCCGTGATTCGACAGCATGACGGCGGTAGCGCCCGACTCGGCCGCCTTGCGGCAATCCTCGACGGTCTGTACCCCTTTCAGAACGAGTGCGCCGGACCAGCGCCCCGCAAGCCACTCGACGTCTTTCCAGGTGAGCGAGCGTTCGAGTTGCTCATCGATGTACTTGCGGATGCCGCCCTTCCAGTTCCGCGCAGCCTCGCTGCCGCTCGTGATGTTGACCATCTCGAGATCCTTGCGGACCAGCGCCCTGTACAGCCATCCGGGATAGTGCGCGAAACTCGCGACCTGGCGCAGCCGCGACCTTGGCGGCGCGCCGAAGCCGTAGACGAAGTCCCGTTCCCGGTTCCCGGCCACCGGCGTATCGACCGTCAGCTGCAGCGCGACGTAGCCGGTCTCGCTGCAACGCTTGAGCCACTCGTCGGTCAGTCCACGATCCTTGAAAATGTAGAGCTGAAACGCCTTGGGCCCCTCGCTTGCGGCCGCGACGTCCTCGATCGTCGCCGTGCTCAACGTGGACAGGCTGTAGACCATGCCGAATTTCGCGGCGGCGCGCGCCACGGCCGTCTCACCCGAGCGGTGAAACAACTTCGAGGCACCGGTCGGCGCGATCATCACCGGCCAGTGCACCGGCTGCCCGAAGAGCGTCGAACGCAAGTCGACATTGCTGACGTCCGATAACTGCGACGGCAGCAACTCGTAGTCGCCGAATGCGTCGGTATTGCGCGCCAGAGACAACTCGTCGTCGGCACCGCCATCGAGGTAGTGGAAGACCGGCGCAGGCAGACGGCGTTTCGCCAGGCTGCGGAAGTC
>Ga0224502_10000127_pt1 | contig 21969 bp, 23 predicted proteins | sample SF_Oct11_sed_USG_5_FD_169104 | JGI IMG/M metagenome (GOLD analysis project Ga0224502, IMG submission 169104) | Sediment microbial communities from San Francisco Bay, California, United States - SF_Oct11_sed_USGS_13 | ecosystem: Environmental > Aquatic > Marine > Sediment | place: USA... | reverse complement strand
AACGCAGCCCCATTGTCACCGACAAGCCCGCAGCCCTGAAAAAGGCCATCATCGATGCTGTTGACCGCTATGATCTCGTTATCGTCAATGCCGGGGCTTCTGCCGGGTCCAGGGACCATACCGCCGGGGTCATTGAAGAGCTTGGCGATATCGTGCTCCACGGCGTCAACATCAAACCGGGAAAACCGGTGATCCTGGGAATCGTCAAAGGTAAACCTGTTATCGGTTTGCCGGGATACACGATCTCCGCTGTCATTACCCTGAACCTTTTTGTCAGGAACCTGGCCGACACTCTTCTCGGGATGCAATCCCCACCAGCAAAAACTCTAAAAGCCACCCTGGCCCGGCCGCTTTCATCTAAGCTGGGCGTGGAGGAATTCATCAGGGTCAAGCTGGGACAGGTGGGTGATACCATGATGGCAACACCGGCCGGCCGCGGGGCCGGGGCGGTCATGTCCCTGGTGCAGGCGGACGGATTCCTCCGGGTGCCGGCCCACAGCGAAGGTATCGGGCCCGGCGAAAAGGTAAAAATTGAATTGTTGCGCGATGAACATGAAATCCAGAATACCCTGGTCTTTATCGGCAGCCATGACAACATTCTCGATGTGCTGGCCAACCTCCTGCACCGGCAGCGCCCTATCTGCCGCCTTTCCTCGGCCCATGTCGGCTCCATGGGCGGCATCATGGCCATCAAACGCTCCGAAGCGCATCTGGCCGGCACCCATCTGCTCGACGAAGAAACCGGGGAATACAATATCCCCTATATCAAAAAATTTCTGCCTGATATACCACTGCAGCTCATCAATCTGACCTACCGGGAGCAGGGCCTCCTGGTGCCCAGGGGCAACCCGCTCGACATCAAGGGATTCCAGGACCTGGCTCGCAGAGAGGTGCGGTTTATCAACCGGCAGCGCGGCGCCGGCACCCGGCTGCTTACCGATATGCACCTGGGCAGGCTCGGCATCAACCCGGAGCAGGTAAATGGCTATGAACGCGAAGAATACACCCACATGAACGTGGCCTCGGCCATTGCCAGCAATAATGTTGACACCGGCCTGGCCATCCGGGCTGCCGCCGTGGCCCTTGACCTGGACTTCATTCCCGTGGCCCAGGAGCGCTATGATATTATCCTGCCCAAAGCCTTTCTCCATGATCCCAAGGTCATTGCCCTGCTGCAGACAATCCGCGAAAACGAGGAATTCCGCCGGACAGTTGCAGGCCTCGGTGGCTACGACCTGCGCGACTGCGGCATGGTCATTTACGAGCAGTAGGTTCCATCTGTTTTGGTATCAGGTATTTTTTTCTCCGGCCCACCATACCGAATCCTCAAGGCCTGGCAGGAAAGCAAAATCATTGTGAGCGGTGATAAGCATCTATTAAAAATTTCCGGGTATGAAGGGATTCAAGTGCTAAAACCGCGCGAATTCACAGACAAGTTTTTTAAATAAAGAGAAAAGCTAACCAATCACTGCAGTTGACATCCTGAATCGGGCGCAACTGAGCGCAAACGTTAAATGTATGATCAATTATGAACGATATACTCATGCACAACGCCAACATCCTGGCCCGCATTGTCTTTTATAGTCTATGGGCCTGGATTTTTTATTTTGACGGCCTGCATCTTTCTGTGGCCATGCAAAGCTTTCTGAATTGCCTTGTCCTGGCCGATATTGTCACCTGGCTGATGTATCAATTTTATCTTCTGCCCAAAATGGTGGTGCAGTTCGGCATAGGAACCCTGGTCAATGTGGCCGTGATGATCCTGCTGATCAGAGACGCGAAGTCGCTGGTCCCGGAATCGGTGGACATGCAGGCCATGGCGATCATGGTATTTTTTTCGGTGGCCGCGGTGAAGGGATTTTATTATCTGCTGATCGAGATGGGCTATGGCGACTCACAAGCCTGATAACCCTATTACACGTTACTTACATAACACTACCAATAGGTGTAGACACAGACGACGAATTCAGCATCGTACCGATTAACTCCGGTGGAATTCAGCTTCAACATATGGGCCAACAAATACTCTCTTTTCTTACAACAGGAAGCATCCTGGGTCTTTCGGCCGGATTTGCCCCCGGCCCACTGCTGACTCTCGTTGTTGCCGAAACCCTGCAGCATGGCATGAAGGCCGGGGTGAGGGTCGCCCTTGCGCCCATCCTGACAGATCTGCCGATCATAATTCTCACCCTTTTCTTTCTGGCGAAATTATCACGCTTTCACCACGTCCTAGGCGCCATTTCAATACTCGGGGCCTGTTTTATCCTGTACCTGGGAATTAAAAATATCAAGACAACGGGAGTGAATCCTGAACAAGACCCAAGCCCGCTCAGATCCCTGCAGAAAGGCATTTTCGTTAATGCCCTGAGCCCTTATCCATACCTGTTCTGGTTCACTGTGGGTGGCCCGACAACGATGAAGGCCATGGAAGTAAGCCTGATTGCTGCAATTTATTTTATTGGCAGCTTTTATGTGCTGCTTGTCGGCGCCAAGATTGTTCTTGCTGTCCTGGTTGGCCAGTCGCGCTCTTTTCTGCAGGGGAACATCTATATTTCCATCATGCGGCTGTTAGGGGTTGTATTAATTGTATTGGCCTGCATTCTTTTGCGTGACGGGTTGCACCTGCTCAACATTCTCTGAATTGCGAACCATTTTCAGAACCATTCTATTTCCTGCGGATCGTACGAGACATTCACCTCTTTGCCCGGGCAAAGCCTCAGCGCCTCTACTTTGTGTCGCTCCATGCGTAGGGTAATGATAAGTTCTGCAACTTTTATGGCTGTTTGAACCGTAGCACCATTTCTTTCAAGAAATAACCGGGCAACAAACCCGTTGAGCGTCTTGCAATTCCCCTGCACTAGAGCCATGCCGGGCAATGTAATCTGCACACTGGATGGATCCAGAACTGCCATACGTTTTCCTTCTTCAGGTTTGGGAGCAAGCAGGACTTGACCGTCCTCCAGCTCTTTCTGCAACATATCCATCTGGCCAATGCGCCAGGGTCCGTAAACTGCACAGCCCAGGCCTTTTTTAAAAACCCTTCCTTGCAGCAGGTGCAGGATGGAGTCACAGGTTTCATACAACCACTGCCAGTCATGAGTGGCCACTACCAGGGTGGTACCCCACTCGTCCCTGGCCTTAAGTGAAGCTTTCCTTATAAGACGGGCACTGTGCGCATCAACACTGGCGGTCGGCTCGTCAAGCAGCAGCACATTGGGTTTAAGAATCAAACGTGCGGCCAGAGCTACACGTTGTGCCTCTCCCCCGGATAACGCTGTCCACTTCCTCCTGGCAAAACTTTCAGGTTCCAGGCCTACCTGTTCTAATACTTTGGCGACACGACTTCTGGTTTCGCGGTTATCGCCCCTTATTTTTAAGCCATAAGCAACATTGTCAAAAACAGAGCGGCGCATGAGGTAGGGCTCCTGGATCAGCAGGGTCACCCTGGAACGAATTACTTTGGAAAAAGGGGCGGCTTTTCGACCCTGAAACAGGATCGTGCCATAGGTTGGTGCTTCAAGAAAACCGAGAAGTTTGAGCAAGGTCGATTTGCCACTGCCGTTCGGACCGATAAGGCCGGTTATGGAGGCAGACGGGATGGCCAGATCCTCTATGGAGAGCACCTGTTTGTCTCCGTAAAAATGGTCTACGTCCCGGATCTGATACAAATACATTTCAGATTCTCCTCCGCAATCCTGCCAGGGAAATATTGACGACCAGAGCGATCAGAAGCAACACCAGGCCCAGGGCGATCCCCATGCCGAATTCCCCCTTGCTTGTCTCCAATGCGATTGCCGTTGTAATGGTCCTGGTATGCCACTTGATATTTCCACCCACCATCAACGAAATTCCGACCTCGGTCAACACCCGTCCCGTGGCAGTCACCGCCGCAGCAAAGATGCCCAACCGCACTTCCCACAAGGTGCTTGCCGCAATCTGGCGACGGTTTGCCCCGAGGGACATGAGGGTTATGCGTAAATTGCGGTCTGCTGCTTCCACAGCTGTTGCTGTCAGGGCAATAACAATGGGCAAAGCTAAAATTGTCTGGCCGATGGCAATGCCGGGTATGCTGAAAATGAGCCCCATTTCACCGAAGGGCCCATTTCGGGTAAGCAACGCATAGATGACAAGGCCGATAAATACTGTGGGCAATGACAGGAGGGTGTCAACAATGATGCGGAGCTGTTTCTTCAACCTGAAATCAAAGTATCCCAGCAGATAACCAAGAGGAATACCCAACACCAGGCTTGCGGCCATTGCCAGACCGGAAGCGCGCAGGGTGGTGTTTATGGCCGAATAGGTTGCAGGATCAAGATTGATTAGAAGTGTTACGGCCTGCCTGAAACCCTCTTGAATAAAATCCATTTCTTTTACTGTGCTGCATTAGGTGTGAAAAGTTTTTTGTCAAGCAGCTTGAATTCCCCGATCAGCTGCTGAGACTCTTTACCGGCCATCCAGGCGGAAAAAACCTGCGCCTTTTCGTATTTCACATTGGGGCAATGCTCCCGATTAACCGGAATAATACTGTACTGATTGAGCAGATCAGGGTCGCCCTCACCCAAGATGACGAGTACGGGATTGCTCTCAACAACATCCTCGTATTTGATGTAGGTCCCGCGATCGGTCAGGGTATAGCCCTGGAGCTCTGCAGCCATGTTAATGGTTGCCAGCATGCCCTGGCCGCTCTGCCTGTACCATGGTTCCTGGTCAGGCGTCGGCACATCGGCGGAATTCCAGAGGGTTTGTTCTTTTTTATTGGTGCCGGAATTGTCGCCCCGGCTGACAAAAAAATTACCTGAAGACCTTATGGCCTGCAGTGCCTGAGAAACATTCTTGCCCCTGACCCCTGCCGGGTCTTCAGGGGGTCCTATAAGCACAAAGTCGTTGTACATTATTGGCCGGCGATCAATACCGAACCCTCTGGCGACGAAATCGATCTCAGCTTGGGGGGCATGGACAAGGAGGACATCCACGTCACAGTTTTCTCCCAGTTTCAGTGCCTTGCCTGTGCCGGTTGATATCCATTTGATATCTATCCCGGTCCTTGCGCTAAAGAGGGGCATGAGATACTCAAGGAGCCCGGTGTTGTCGGTACTTGTCGTTGTCGCCAGCAACAGCTCTTCACCTGCTTCTCCAGCCCGCCCCGGTTCGCCTGCAAGAAAAATTACGCTGCCCAGGACACTTATAACAACAAGCAGCATATATATAATATAGCTTTTTGCTTTTTTTTCTTCCATTACCCCTGTCTCTTTTTTGTTACGAGCAATTATAATCCTAGAATCGGGCTTGATTACACAAAGGCAAACATTTAATTATAGGTGATATTGTTTATATTCACCATAATTCCAAAAAGATTTTTAAAATAAGTTCTGCATAATATATCACGTTTTCCTGAGCTTTCGCAAAAAGGGACTGATTGTCAAGCCCTGGACAAGGATGGAAAAAACAACTACGCCGTAGGTTATAGCCAGCAGGACATCACGCTCAATGCCGACAGGCAATGACAGAGCCAGGGCTATGGAGATGCCGCCGCGCAAACCGCCCCATGTGAGGATCTTGGCAACATGAGGGCTGAAGGACCGAGAGCGTTTTAACAGGTGAATGGGGATAGACACGCTTACCAGACGCGCTGACAGAACTATAAGAATTCCCAGAAGAGCAGCAGCCAGATTCAACCAGCTATAGTTTAAAACCATGACCTCCAAACCTATGAGCAGGAAGAGGACCGCATTGAGCACCTCGTCGGCCAACTCCCAGAAGGTGTCAAGATTCTGACGAGTGTCTTCTGACATGGCAAAGCTTCTGCCATGATTGCCGATGAGGAGGCCGGCAACCACTATGGCAATGGGAGCAGAAAGATGCAGTGCATCCGCCAGGGCATACCCTCCGGTGACCAATCCCAGGGTGATCAGTATTTCAACCTGGTAATTATCTACCTGTTTCAGCATCCGGTAGGCAAGGAGGCCAACACCCAAACCCAGCAGGCCTCCACCGATTGCCTCCTGCACAAAAAGCCTGAAAACCCTGGCAATCCCAAGTTCCGCACCGCTGACTATTGTTTCCAGGAGAATAAGAAAAATGACAACCCCCACCCCGTCGTTGAACAGTGATTCGCCGACGATCTTGATCTCAAGGCTTTTGGGAACATCGGCCTTTTTTAGGATTCCCAGAACAGCTATTGGATCTGTCGGCGAGATAAGGGCGCCGAAAAGCAGGCAATAGATGTATGATATATTGAATCCCAGGAGGTTAAGGACCACCCAGCTCAGGAATCCTACAATAAGGGTTGACAGGACTACCCCGGCAGTTGCCAGACCCAAAATAATTCTGTACTGCTGCCGCAGTTCATTGATGTTTACATGCAGAGCACCTGCAAAAAGGAGAAAGCTGAGCATGCCATGCAACAGGGTCTCATCAAAATCAATCTGGAGGAGCATGGCTACCGCCCAGTGTTTTGAGCCTGGAAAAAATCTGCTGATTGTAAGCAGAAGAAGCGAGAAAAGCAGGCCGATCAACATTACGCCGATGGTATTGGGCAGCCTTAAAAAACGGTAATTGATAAAACTGAAAAACGCGGAAAGAGTGAGCAGGATGGCAATTATTTCAAAGAGTCCCATACGCCGATCTCCCGGAAAAACAAAAAAGGACCCAAGCTGTCAGATTGCATTATGGAATGCACCGGGCTTGAGTCCTTTGGACTTAGAATTTATCGTGGTAAATTTATGCGCCGATGATCTTTACCAGGACCCTTTTTTTTCGACCACCGTCGAATTCACCGTAAAAGATCTGCTCCCAGGTGCCGAAATCAAGCTGACCATTAGTGATCGCAACAACCACTTCCCTTCCCATTACCTGCCTTTTTAAATGAGCATCGGCATTGTCTTCATAACCGTTATGGCGGTATTGGGAGACCGGTTCATGCGGGGCGAGTTTCTCAAGCCAGACCTCGTAATCATTATGCAGGCCAGACTCATCATCATTTATAAAAACCGAGGCGGTTATGTGCATGGCATTGACCAAGGCCAACCCTTCATGCACTCCGCTTTCCCGTAAACACTTCTCCACCTGGGGCGTAATGTTTATAAAGGCACGCCTTGTTGGAACATTGAACCAGAGCTCTTTGCGAAAGCTTTTCATGGCGACCTCCATCTGCAGCACAAACCCATAAAATCTGGAAGTTGACGTTTATTTTTTCTTTGCCAGTTCCTCATCTATGATCTGCTTGAAGCCGGGCAGGCTTCTCTGCTGCAGCAAGCGGCCATTTACAAAGATAGATGGCGTGCCCCGCACCCCCGCTTCCACGCCATCTTTGAGATCCCTCTGGACCATGGCTGCCAGGGCTGGATTCTGCCTGTCCTGGTTGAACTGTTCCATATCAAGTCCAACTGCCTGCGCTAATTCATCAAACTTTTCAGCGTTCAGGTTGTTATAGTTTTTGAAAAGCTCGTCGTGGAACTCCCAGAACTTTCCCTGCTGATTGGCAGCCATGGAAGCCACTGCTGCATCCATGGCAAACTTGTGTATTCTTGTAAGAGGAAAATTCTTGAAAACCAGTTTAACGTCGTTTGGATACTGCTCGAGCACCTGCTCAAGTAAAGGTTCAACCTTTGCGCAGTACGGTCATTGATAGTCGCTGAATACTGCAACCACAACCTGGGCATCGGCCGGGCCCTTGAACGGCAGACCTGATATGTCGATATCAACGACAAAACTGATCGTGAGAACTTCAAGGGTGTTGGCTTTGCTGTCTGCAAGCAGGAGATAATCACCCTTGGGTGAAGTGCCTATGCTCACCACAGAATCACTGACTTTCAGGGTGTCCTTAAGGGCGCCAGCGCTGTCGTAAATAAGGATTTTGCCGCCCTCGGCAAGTATAAATGTATATTTTCCGTCAGCAGAAACAGTCATATCAACAGGCTTGGCCTCAAGTTTGAAAGTTTTTGAAGCCCCCGTCTCAACTTCAGCCAGAGCAATGGCACTGAAGCTGAAAAGTAACACTAAAATTATGATGCAGACACCGCGGATAGAACGCATAATCTAAATCCTCCTCAGTTACGGTTAATTTTATTAAAATCAATTCGTTATCAGCAAAACAACTGCTACGGTTTTTTACAGAATCTTTTGACCTGCATGGCAGCAACAAGTACACGACGATACCCTGCAAGCCTTTTTGTGGCAAGTATTTTCCTTGAATATATCGCTTCATTTACAATGAATTTTTCTAAGGCGATATATCTCTTATTAAGACTCTGTCTTGCCTAATGCAACTGTATCGTTTACAATTTTAATCTTTCTGATGAACTTATGAGATGCATTGTATGGGCCTCTCTTTTTTGTTAATAATATCTGAACGGTCTGGAATATTATAGATTCATGAAAATAACAATTCCCATTTACAGTTTCTTTGCCATTACTGCCGCCATCCTGCTGTTAAGCTCCTGTTCAGGAGAAAGCACCAAAGCAATTCGAACAGGGGATACCATTGCTTCGTTTTCCGGAACCGATCTGGAAGGCAGGAATTTCTCACTGGCTTCACATATAGGCAAGCCGGTTATCGTGCGTTTTTTTCTGCTCAATTGCCCTTATTGCAAAGCGGACACCCCCATATTTAATATGTTTTACGATAAATACAGGCAAAGAGGCCTAGAAATTGTCTATATAAATAATAATGGGGCTAACGCTGAAGAAGTTAAAATCTTTGCGCATGAGCTCAAAATTAATTTCCCTGTAATATTTGACCAGGAAGGCAAAATCGCCAAGCAGTACAACGTAAAAGTACAGCCGCTGACCCTGGTTTTATCTCCTGAGCACAAATTGCTGGCAGCCCTTTTAGGGGGAGTAAGCGAAGCAGAACTAAACGAACTGTTGAGTCAATACATTCTATGATTCTGAGAGACTGTGGAGAGACACCATGAAAACAAGGCGAATTTTCCTGCTGTTTATAACTATCCAACTTGTTGTATCTGTTTCAATGGGTTTCGCCAACGAAGTCGCAACAGACACGGTATCAGATCAGACCCGCTGCACTGTCTGTGGCATGTTCGTGGCCAAATATCCCAACTGGCTGGCCCGGATACAGTATTCTGATCCTGCACAAACCAGATTCTTTGACGGCCCGAAGGATATGATGGTTTTCTATTTCAATCCTGAACGGTATGACGGTCCTCCGCGGGAAGCAATCCAGGATATCTTTGTTAAAGATTATTATTCGCTCAATTGGCTGTCGGCACGAGAGGCTTTTTACGTGATCGGCAGCGATGTATACGGCCCCATGGGCCATGAACTTATTCCATTTGTAACAGGGGAGGCTGCAGAATCATTCAGCAAGGACCATCACGGCAAAGAGGTCCTCTCGTTCGATGATATCACTCCGGAGCTTATTGAGTCGCTGCAGGCAGGGCAGAAAATGCGATGATGCCTGCAGTAGAATTTCCTCACATAACAATACTGCCTTAACATTACGAAAATTAGCACATTATGCGTCCTTCTCATTTACTCTTTATTTTTCTCCTTTTGCTTACATTTATCGATGCAACGCTTTATTTACATGCCAAACGCATGGCCAATGACCTTAAAACGGATCAGGCTTTACAAACAATTGCTGTTGCCGGGCTTGGGCTCACTGACCTCTGTATTGCAACCGAGGCCCGTTACACAAGGCACCCAGCCGTGAGTGATCCCATGGCTCCCTTTATGGACCATCCGGGCGCCATCGAACATTTTCCAACCGGCTCCTTCTGGAATGCACCAACAAATACTGAAACTCGCTAAAACTGTATGCCTATGCTGCCTAAAGGTTTAGAGAAACAATTGAATATCCTGGATTTCTCACTCTCTTCCCTTTGGCGAAGAAAGCTGAAAAATCTCAGCATAATGCTGGTTTTTGCGCTGGTGATCTTTCTGCTGGGCTCCTTTCAAATGCTGACAGGTGCCTTGACAAATTCTGCTGACGCAGTTCTGAAAAATACGGCTGATATAACAATACAAAAAATGTCTGCCGGCAGACAAGAAGCAATTCCGCTTGCGTATATCGAAAAATTACATTCCATATACGGTATTCGGGCAATTATTCCCAGGGTATGGGGATACTATTTTGATGAGTCCAACCTGGCCAATTTTACCATTATGGCACTGGACTCAGACTCCATGCCCGATGGTAATAAACTTGATCTCACTTTAGCCCATGGGCATTTCCCCAAAAAAACCGAAACAGACACTGTTGTCATAGGCCGCTCGGTTCACAATATTCTCGGGCTCGGAGAGCGGCGCATCTTCTCCCTGTTCAGGCCCGACCTTTCTTTGAAATCTTTCAATATGGTTGGACTCTTCGCTCAGCAGACAGATCTCTTGACCAATGATTTAATCGTCATGAACCTGTCCGATGCCAGAGATCTCTTTAATATTCCTCCATCAATGGCAACGGATCTCTGCGTCTATGTTGCAAATCCCTCTGAAATCGAAACCATTGCCAAAAAAATCGCCGGGCTGCTTCCCGACACAAGAGTTCTGACCAAAAAACAGATACAGAAAACGTACCAGGTGGTTTTCAGCTGGCGCAGCGGTTTTGCCTCAATATGTCTTTTAACTGCCTTGGTTGCCTTTGCCATTCTTGCCTGGGACAAGGCTTCAGGCTTGTCCCCTGAGGAAAAAAGGGAGATAGGCATACTCAAAATCCTTGGCTGGGAAACCGGGGATATCCTGGCAATCCGCTTCTGGGAAAGCACACTGGTATCAGCCCTTGCCTTTATAATCGGCTGTACTGCGGCATATTTTCATGTGGCTTTTTTTGACGCCTCCCTCTTAAAACCGGTCATGGTTGGATGGTCTGTTATTCATCCGCCTTTTAAATTATTGCCTTCTGTAAACCTGGCAGACCTTCTGCTCATATTCACATTTTCAGTGCTTCCCTATCTTGGTGCTACGGTTATCCCTGCCTGGCGCTGCTCCACCGTGCCGCCTGATTCGGTGATACGATGAAAAAAATGCAAATAACCGCATTGGCTCTGTATTCCGGTGGCCTTGACTCTACCCTGGCCTGCAGAGTTGTTGCTGAGCAGGGAATAAAAGTTGTGGCCGTAAAATTTGTCACTCCGTTTTTCGGCTATGACCTTTTGCTCAGAAAGGAAGACTACATAAGGACAACAAAAGAAAGGTCAGGAATTGACGTCCTTTTAAAGGATGTCACAATCCCCTACCTGGAATTGCTCAAAAAACCTGCGCACGGTTTTGGCAAATACTTCAACCCCTGTATAGACTGTAAAATTTTCCTGCTTTCAGAAGCAAAAAAAATGATGCCTAAACTTGGAGCATCATTTCTAGTGACCGGTGAGGTTGTCGGCCAGCGCCCCATGTCCCAGCGGCGTGACACCTTACGGGTCATTGAACGTGACAGCGGTTGCGAGGGGATTCTTGTACGGCCTCTCTGCGCCAAGAACCTGGAACCGACACAGGCTGAACGTGACGGCCTTATTGACCGGGAACAGCTGTATGCCTTCAGCGGCCGCAACCGGACTCCACAAATGAAACTGGCGGACCAGTTCGGCATCAACGATTATCCCAGTCCAGCAGGTGGCTGCATCCTGGCAGACCCAATCTTGAGTGCGCGCATACAAGAATACTACAAAAAAAACAAAAGAATCGTGCCGGCGGATATCCTGCTGCTGATGGTTGGACGTCAGTTCCGACTGCCAAGCGGCGGCTGGCTGGTTGTAGGCCGAGACGAAAAGCAAAACGACAGGATTGCAGCATTGCGGCAACCTGATGATTGGCTGCTGCAACCCAATATTATTCCCGGCCCAACAGCCATTTTGCGCCATAGCACAAATTCGGAAGAACTTGAAATTGCCGCGGCTTTAGTGGCCCGCTATGCAAAAAAATCCGCCCTTGTGCAGGGCGCTGCAATAATAACTGCTGAGCGCCGGGGCACTGTGCACCATATGGAAGCCCTTGCCCTTGATGACTCCATTTTTCAACCTTGGTTAATAAAGTAATCAAGACCTTGGAATAAAAATGAATAGTAACAATGCGACAATTTTCTTTCTCTTTGTTTTGGGAGCAATCTGCGCAGGTTTTTTTCTGTTACAAGGATGTTCAATGACCTATGATGGTGAAAAGCTTTTCTTTCGGGAAGGCTGCAGCAATTGCCATTCATATAAAGGCAGAGGCGGCAGGATGGGGCCGGACATCTCCGCTGTGACCAATATACGAAGTGCCAGCTGGATCGACAGTTACCTGCAGGACCCGAAAAAGATAAATCCTCTCTCCCGAATGCCCTCTTTCAGACATCTCTCACGCAGTAAACGAAAGGCAATTATCGCTTTTTTGAAAAACTGAGCCCTCTTTTTACTGCTCTTCATACATGTTTTATACTTTTATGGCCGCCTGACCATAAAATCATTTTGTTTGCAAACTGTCTCTGCAAAATCCGGCACAGATTTCCGCTGTTATATCGCCTCCCATAGAAATAAGCATTTCTTTTTATTTCATGTGTTTCAAAATTCCTCATCAAAATATAATTTTTGGTCAAAATACAAAAAAGTACTTGCAATTATGGTTAATTAGGTATTAATACCTAAGCCATTAGTAGAACTACCTATTTCCCTTAGTGCTAAACAGGGTTTATGACCGAAACTCGATCAAGGAGGGTTATCATGAGATGCAGAGAGTCTGAATTTGATAAAATTCCCGGCGGAGTGTCGCGGAGGGACTTTCTCAAAGTGTGTACCGCAACCGCGGTATATATGGGTCTTCCCGCCAGCCTGGGCCCGAAGATTGCCGAGGCGGCAACAACTGCAAAAAAACGCCCTCCAGTAATATGGCTTTCAGCGCAGGAGTGTACGGGCTGCGTCGAAACACTGCTGCGTGCCACACACCCTACAGTCGAACATCTGATCCTCGATCTTATTTCTCTTGATTATTCAGAAACCCTGAATACCGGCGCAGGTCACCAGGCCGAGGAATTCAGGGCCAAGTCCATCGAGGAGAACAAGGGTAAGTTTATCCTTGTCTGTGATGGTTCCATACCGGTAAAAGACGGCGGTATTTACTGCAAGATTGCCGGAAAACCAGTCCTTGAGATCTTAAAGGAAACTGCACCCAAGGCTGCAGCTGTTATATCTCTCGGCTCCTGTGCCTCTTGGGGTGGAGTCCCTTCAGCAGACCCGAACCCAACAGGCGCGACACCTGTATATAAGATCCTTGAAGGTACGGGTATCCCGATAATCAATATTCCAGGATGCCCTCCCAATGGTTACAACTTTCTGTCAACAGTTCTCTACTATGTAACCTTTAAAAAACTACCGGAACTCGACGACAAGCTAAGACCAAAATTCGCCTATGGCCGCCTGATCCATGAAAACTGCGAACGGAGACCGCACTTTGACGCAGGCCGTTTTGCCGAGCAGTTTGGAGATGAAGGTCATCGTAATGGTTACTGCCTCTACAAACTTGGCTGCAAAGGCCCTGAAACCTTTAATAACTGTTCGACCCTCCGATTCAATGACATGGGTACCTGGCCTGTTAATACGGGGCACCCCTGTTTCGGCTGTTCAGAAGAAGGCGTGGGCTTCAATATTCCGCTCCATACCCCGGCAGAAGTAAAAAATGTCACGCCAGCCGCTGTCCAGACACCTATTAACGTCGATCATGGTGGCGGCATGAGTGCCGGAGCAGTAGCCCTTGCTGCAGGGGTAGCAGGTGCTGCAGTTGGGGCCGGTGCTGTAGCGATAAAGAAAATTGACCAGGAAGACAAAAATCAGGACTAATTACCTAGGGAGCTCAGGCTAATGAAAATCAAACGACGAGATTTTCTAAAGGGAGCTGCCGGGTGCGGCGTCCTGGCAGCAGTTGGTCAACCGACCTTTGCCGAAGCTAAGAAAAAAGAGCGCCTGCCCGGCGCACTCGGCTTCCTGTACGATTCAACTCTCTGTATAGGGTGCCAGGCTTGCATGGTTGGTTGTAAAAAAGCAAATAACATGCCGGTAGAAAGTTCTGACCTGTTGCCCATTTGGGAAAACCCCCGTGACTTGTCAGCCAAAACGCTCAATGTCATCAAGAAATTTGAGAGTGGCACCGGCTTGAACAAAGATCAGGAAACAGACGGATTTGCTTATGTAAAAAGGCAATGCATGCACTGCGTCGATCCCGGTTGCGTTTCAGCATGTCCGGTATCTGCAATGCGCAAAAATCCTGACACTGGGGTTGTGACTTATAACAAGGATGCCTGCATAGGATGTCGCTACTGCCAAATTGCCTGCCCATTTAATATTCCGAAATTCCAGTGGGATTCCGCTTTTCCGCAAATCGTCAAATGCCAGCTCTGCTCGCACCTGCTGCCAAAAGGTGAAATAGCAGCTTGCTGCAGTTTCTGCCCTACCGGTGCCTCACTTTTCGGGCCTACTAATGAACTGATGGCAGAGGCAAAGCGGCGCCAACAGATGGAGCCCGGAAAATACTATGACTTCCCGGTTTCCTCCATTGATTCAGGTAAGATATTTTCCCAGAAGGCAGCCAGCTATGTCCCTCAGATTTATGGTGAAAACGCGGTTGGCGGCACCCAGGTCCTCATGCTTGCAGGTGTTCCTTTCAGCAAGCTTGGCCTGCCTGAACTTCCGGAAAAATCTTACGCTTCTACCGCAGAAAGCATTCAGCATACACTCTACAAAGGTATGATTGCACCGATTGTGGTGCTTGCCGGTTTGTTCTACTTCGTCAATAGAAGTCAGAGAGACAAAGACTAAAACCTCAATATAAAAGGACTGGAGGTATAGAATATGAGCGAGGCGAAACCTGTAGGAGGGAAAGTTTTCACGGGTCCGTTCCTTTTTTTCCTCGTAATAACCCTGATCGGGATATATTTCCTGGCAAAACGATTTATGTTCGGCATTGGTGCCGTCACTAATATGAATGACGGCTTCCCCTGGGGCATCTGGATTACCTACGACGTTGTTGTGGGAACGGCTTTTGCCTGCGGCGGCTATTCCATGGCGCTTCTGGTATATGTCTTCAACAATGGTGAATATCACCCATTGGTGCGGCCGGCACTGCTTGCCAGCATGTTCGGCTACACCCTGGCCGGCGTGTCTGTTTTCATTGATATCGGACGTTACTGGCAAATCTACAATGTTTTTCTGCCCTGGTACACTAATTTTAACTCTATTCTCCTCGAAGTCGCCCTCTGTATTGCCGCCTACATAGCTGTTCTCTGGATAGAGTTCTCCCCGGCCTTTCTTGAAGCCAAGACCGGCACCAAGTCAAAGGTCAACAAGCTCCTGATCTTCTTTATTGCCCTTGGCATCCTGCTGCCGACCATGCATCAGTCCTCACTGGGCAGTCTCATGATTCTGGCAGGGCACAAGCTTTCACCGCTCTGGTGGTCACCTGCCCTGCCGTTGATCTTTCTCATATCTGCCATTACCATGGGCTATACGGTGGTCATTTTTGAATCAACACTCTCCTCTTTTGGCTTTAAAAGGCCTCTTGAAACGAGCATACTTGCAAAACTGTCCCTGGTTATCCCAATACTCCTGGTCATTTTTCTTGTTGTCCGCTTCGGTGACCTCCTGATGCGGGGTCAACTTGGACTTGCTTTCAGTGGGAACCTGCAGGGAAACATGTTTTTACTGGAAAACATTCTGCATATTCTGCCGCTGGTAATACTGGCTTCGGCAAAAAACAGAAAAAGTGCCAAGATGCTCTTTTTATCAGCTTGCTTCCTGATGTTTGGCGGACTGCTCTTCCGTTTCAATACCTATCTTATCGGTTTTGACCCGGGTGCAGGATGGCACTATTTTCCAGCCATCGGTGAACAGTTCATAACCTATGCGATCATCTCAGCCGAGATTCTGCTGTATATGGTCTTTGTCAAGAAACTGCCGGTCCTGCCAGGCCAAGAGCAGGCCAGGGCTTAAAAAACTATAATTTGCATTTATACATTGCTGACTCAAAAGTTAAGGAGAAAAAGAAATGGCAAAAAGAATAACAATTGACCCAGTTACCAGGATTGAGGGACATCTTCGGATTGACTGCGAGATTGACAATGGCAAGGTCAGTAATGCCTGGTCATCGGGCCAGATGTGGCGGGGTTTCGAGGTAATTCTCCAGGGCCGCGACCCCCGGGATGCATGGTTGTTCACCCAGCGCTTCTGTGGAGTCTGAACGTCAGTCCACGCACTGGCTTCAGTGCGTTCGGTTGAAAATGCACTCGGCATGGAAATTCCCAAGAATGCCCAGTACATCAGAAACATGATTATGGGTGCGCATGCTGTCCATGACCATATCGTTCATTTCTATCATCTCTGTGCCCTTGACTGGGTTGATATTGTTTCAGCTCTCGCGGCAGACCCAAAAGCTACAGCGAAACTGGGCCAAAGCTTATCGCCCTGGAAGCGCAACAGCTACGAGGAAATCAAGGGTGCTCAGCAGCGTTTGCAGACCCTGGTGGATTCGGGACAGCTCGGCATCTACGGCAGCGGATACTGGGGGCATCCGGCCATGAAACTCAAGCCGGAGGTAAATCTGCTGGCGGCAACCCATTATCTGCAGGCTCTTGAATATCAGAGAAAGATCAATAATGTCGTTGCGATCCTGGGCAGCAAAACGCCCCATATCCAGAATGTAGCTGTGGGTGGTGTTTCCAATGCCATTAACCTTGACAGCCCTGACACGCTGAACATGGAGAAACTCTACCACATCAAGACCCTGATCGACGAGGCCAATGATTTTGTCAAGCAGGTTGCCCTGGTGGATGTGGCTGCAGTGGGGGCCTTTTATGCTGAATGGACCGGCTACGGCAAGGGTGTGACCAACTATCTTTCCGCACCTGATATGCCAATGGACACCAAGGGTACTGAATTTGCACTGCCGGGCGGCTACATTCCTGATGGTGACATCGGCAAGTTCACGCCGATCAAGAGCTTTAATGATCCCTTCTTTGAGGACAATGTCAAAGAATCCATCAAGCACTCATGGTATGACGGCGAATGGAACCGGCATCCTTATAAAGGGGAAACCGTACCAAATTATACCGACTGGCAGGATGACGGCAAATATTCGTGGGTTAAATCACCCACCTTCCAGGATAAGCCGGCCCAGGTCGGGCCGCTGGCCAATGTTCTCTGCATGTTTGCAGCCGGGCATAAGCCTACACAGACCTATGCCACCCAGGTGCTTGACACGGTCAGTTCACTTGTAGGCAGCAAGGTTGGTGTCGATGCTCTCCATTCCACCATCGGCAGGATCGCGGCCCGTGTCATCCGCTGTGCCGTGCTTAACGACACCCTTGAAGGCCAGTGGGCAGCCCTGGTGAACAATGTTGCCAGCGGCGATATCACTACATTTAATCCGCCGAGCTTTCCCAAAGGCGAGGTCCAGGGATTCGGTTACCATGAAGCCCCCCGCGGCATTCTGTCCCACTGGATAGTCATTGATAACGGCCGGATCAAAAATTACCAGGCGGTCGTGCCCTCTACCTGGAATGCCGGACCCCGCAATGCTAACGATGATCTTGGTCCTTATGAAGCAGCATTACTCGGTAACCCTGTGGCTGAACCCGAAAAACCGCTCGAGATTCTGCGTACAATCCATTCATTTGACCCATGCCTGGCATGCGCCATCCACATGGTGGACAAAAACAATAACGAGATTATCAGGGTAAGAGCCCTGTAAATCATAGTATAGGAGCTTACGTGGAAATACTTGTTCTCGGCATAGGCAATGTCCTCTTAACAGACGAGGGCATTGGCGTCCGGGCACTGAAGGAGCTGGAAAGAATGTACACCTTTCCAGTCAATGTGGAACTTCTTGACGGAGGTACAGCCGGCATTGAACTTCTGCGCCATATCCGTAAACGCGATTGTCTCATCATCATAGATGCCATGAAATGCAACCAGGAACCGGGAACAGTGGTTCGAGTTGAAGGAGAGGATGTGCCGGCAGCGTTTCGGACCAGGATATCACCGCACCAACTCGGCCTGTCAGACCTTCTGGCCGCAGCCATGCTGACCGATGAACTCCCGAAGAACCTGGTTCTTTTTGGGGTTGAACCGGAAAGCATTGATATCGGGCTCGACCTGACCGATGCGGTCGAGGCAAGCGTGGACAAACTGGTCGGTGCTGTTGCTGATGAACTCCGCTCAATCGGCTGCTCATTGGTGCCCACTGATGCAATCTTTAGCGAAAAGGCGCGCTTCTGGGATACTGTTTAACTTATCATTACATTGAGGGCTTTCAAATTTACTGGAAATATAAGGAAGAGGGGGCTTCGCTATACATTAGTATGCGAAGCCCCTGATGACACAGTAGATTCAGTGAATTTGAAAAGCCATTAAATCAAGCTATCACCAGCCTCTTAAAAAGGCTTTTAACCTATATATCCCCCTTTTCAGGTGATAGACCTAAAAAAGCGGGACATCAATCGGCGGATGTCCCGCTTTTGTTTTCTCCTGCGAACTGCTATTGGTTTGTGTGATAAATTTGTTCCAGCACATCAAGCAGTCTGTCCCGGTTGTTTTGCCCCTGATTCAGCAGCAAGACAAAACTGTCCAGCCTTTCATTTTCCATAAAATATCCGGCATAGGAATAAACATCTTTCAAGGTGCCTGACTTTAAAAGTTTACCATCTTCCTGAGGCAGGAGTTTCGCGTAGGGCTTGAAAGAATCCAGCAGTTGCAACATTGCATGGGATGATGCCCGGTTCTTTCTGGAAAGGCCAGAGCCTTCAATAATCCTTAGCTCATTATCAGATACGTTGTAATTTTTCTTTAGGTAGTCAGCCATAACCTGCTTGGATTTTTCCCAGGTGGCAGGATAACCGCTTTGAAAAGCGCCCAGAGTTAGAAAAAGCTGATTTGCAATAAAATTGTTGGAGAAGAGCAAGAGCGGCTCAATAATATCTTCAAGGGTTTTGCTCGATGGATGAGTATAAAAAAGCTTCAGGTTTTCCGGTATTTTCCGGGAGGTAATCGTGCCCTCGCCACCAATATTTTCCTGTTTCAGAAAGACCCGGAAAAGCTCCCCAACATAGCGGTTTATGTTTGCTGTCCCGCTGCTTTCCTCATTGGTGATGTTAATCCGGTGGAGACCCGGGGGCAGTTTTTCAGCCAGCTCCGCCATCAACGCCAGGGCCGGTGTCTGTTCTTCAGCCGATACAAACGATCCGGATGTATCTTTTATGATATTTACCGTGTTGAAATTAACGGCCAATGCGCTGTTATGTGCATCAAAAGGATTATCACTTGCGCCTGCTCCATCAGCTGCTGCAATTAGCTGGAAAGCCGTATTGTCCAAATAGATATCATTGATATTCCTGCAGCCGCGCTCTTTGAGTTTTGCTGCAATGACTGCGACTTCTTCTGAAATGAGAAACGGGTCCCCGAAGCCCTTAATATAAAGATTCTGCTGGTCATCCAGGTAAAAGTCGGTATTAAAACGGAATTCAGGTCCCAAAATTTCAAGGGCTGCAAGTGCGGTTGCGATCTTTATGATGCTGGCAGGAACATAAGGTATGTGCAGATTATGGGTAACAAGATATTTATCGTTCTTTTCGACTGCGTAGCCGCCGTTATCAATCAGACCTTCTGTTGCCGCAACGGCGGCGGCGCCAATGTCATATGCCCGAGCCGGCAGCAGGTGGCAGAAGGTTGCGGCCGAGAACAAAACCAGGAGTGGCACAATAATTTTTTTATGTAAGAACAATTTGCTTACACCAGACACTTCATAGAGCAAAAAACGTGGTTCGTTAAAATTATCGGGTGACGGTGATTTCCAGCACTGTTGAATTCATTTCTCAAAGGCTTGTCTGTCTGTCAATCATCGGGCTGTCTCGTTACCCGATAATCATCAGTAGTCCCGTATGCTGATAATCACCTTCTGGCTTATGTACAAATGGAGATTGAACTGAATATTGTTTAGAGCCGCTAATAAAAACAGGCGGCAGGAATACTCCTGCCGCCCAGTAACAATAACAGATTGAATACGTTACTTTTTTCTCTCATTATAATTGCGGCAAATGCTTCATTGACGCCTCTATGGCCTCGGCAGGGTACTCATAATCATGCAGCGCCCCGCTGAAGTATTGCTCATAAGCGGAAAGATCAAGCAAGCCGTGACCAGAAAAATTAAAAAGGATTGTTTTGGGGTCATTCAGGTCACGGGTTGCCTCTATGATGGCACCTCGCACCGCATGACAGGTCTCCGGTGCAGGAATGATACCCTCTGTCCGGGCAAAAAGGACACCTGCCTCGAAAGACTCCATCTGGTGGACGCTTATGGGATCAACTATTTTTTCCCGGACAAGTGCGCTGATAATCGGTGCCATGCCATGATAACGCAGGCCGCCGGCGTGTATGCCCGGAGAAACAAAATCATGCCCAAGTGTGTACATGTTTAGCAGAGGGGTTGTCTGGCCTGTATCACCGAAGTCATAGGTAAGTTTTCCCTTGGTCAGGGTTGGGCATGATGCCGGCTCAACTCCGATAAAACGTATCTTCTTGCCCTCAAGCATGTCAGCGATAAAAGGTACTGCAAGGCCGGCAAAGTTGGAACCACCGCCGCAGCAGCCGATCACGACATCAGGATAATCACCGGCAATCTGCATCTGCTTCTTGGCTTCCAGGCCGACGATTGTCTGGTGCAGGATAACATGGTTTAAAACCGAACCCAGGGAGTAATTTGTTCCTTCAGTCGTTGCAGCGTCTTCAATGGCCTCACTGATGGCAAGACCAAGGGAGCCGGGTGTATTGGGGTCTTTTTCAAGAAAGGCCCTGCCCGTATTGGTATCCGGGCTCGGGCTGGGAACCACTGTGCCGCCGAAGGTCTGCATCATTGTCTTACGATATGGTTTCTGGTCAAAGGAAATCCGCACCATGTAAACCTTGCATTCAAGGCCGAACTTATTGGTTGCAAAACAGAGGGCACTGCCCCATTGCCCGGCGCCGGTCTCTGTGGCAAGTCTTGTTATACCCTCTCTCTTGTTATAATAGGCCTGTGCCACAGCACTGTTTGGCTTATGACTGCCGTTGGGGGAAACCCCTTCATTCTTATAGTAGATCTTGGCTTTGGTACCCAAGGCCTGTTCGAGTTTGGTAGCCCTGATCAAAGGTGAGGGACGCCAGATGGAATATATCTCTCTTACCTCGTCCGGAATATCTATCCAGCGGTTAGGGCTCATCTCCTGTTCGAGAAGTCCCATCGGGAAAATCGCGGCGAGTTTTTCAGGCGCCATGGGTTCTTTTGTCCCCGGATCCAGGGGCGGTTGCATTCCATTGGGGATATCAGGGCAGATATTATACCACTGCTTGGGCATCTCATCTTCACGAAGAACAATCTTTTTCTGAATCATACTATCTCCTTTCTATTAGCAACTTTTTTCAGCTCTATATACCATCCGCAAATGCAGATAAAGCAATACTATAAAGTTTTTCAAATCGCAAACGCAAATGTAAAAAGAGCGGCAAAAGACTAAAGATTAAAAGGGATAAGGAGAAAAATAAAATTCTGGTTATTAGGTGCCGGGTCCCGGGTTATTTAAAAAATAAGAACAAGAACCAATAAGCCTGAAACAATGGCGGAGCTTTTTCAACCTTTGTCCTGAAATCCGTTCTTCAAGCTGATTTACTCCAAACCTTAAGGATACTCATTACCAGGCATTCTTCTTCAGTGATATCCAACACAGCGTCGAGGATCTCAACAGGTTTGCTGGAAGCCACACCCTCTTCACTGAGCAAAACCATCTCAAGGCTCTTTTCTCCTGATACAACGAGACTCTGCACCACCTTTCTGATGTCCAGTAAACGTTGTCTGCCCTTCCTGATTTTTGTTATGGTAACGCTGTCACATTCCATAAAGCTTTTAAGGTTCTTTCTGTCTTCTGCTGACAGTTCACGGCTCAGGCTTACAGTATAGCAGCAGAGATTTCTTGCGGCTGCATCAGTTGTTTTGTCAGGTACTCCGGCAATTGACAGGACCTTAATG
>Ga0224502_10000125_pt1 | contig 22114 bp, 23 predicted proteins | sample SF_Oct11_sed_USG_5_FD_169104 | JGI IMG/M metagenome (GOLD analysis project Ga0224502, IMG submission 169104) | Sediment microbial communities from San Francisco Bay, California, United States - SF_Oct11_sed_USGS_13 | ecosystem: Environmental > Aquatic > Marine > Sediment | place: USA... | reverse complement strand
GTTTTGATGCCATGTTGCCTAAGCCCTACGAGGTGGAGGAACTGGCCAAAATTCTACACAAGGTCATTCACCTGTCCGACTAAAGAATTTCAGTCCTGTACACCCGCATCTCTTGGATTTTCTGCATCAGGGCTGACACAGCATTTAACAAATAATGGAGATAGCACATAAAATGATGAAAAAGAAAACATTATTGTCATGGAGCAGCGGCAAAGATAGCGCCTGGGCTCTCCATGTGCTGCGCCAGCAGCATGATATTGAAGTTGTGGGTCTTTTCTGCACGTTTAATAAGAAATTCGAACGCGGCGCAATGCATGCAGTAAGAAATGAGTTAATTTGCCAACAGGCGGAAAGTATTGGACTGCCCCTGCAGCTCATCCCAATTCCAGATCCATGCAGCGATTCTGAATATAAAAGAATTATGGCGAATTTTATTGAACAGGTAAAATCTCAGGGAATTGACACTATTGCTTTTGGCGATCTGTTCTTAGAGGAGATACGCAGTTACCGGGAAGAGAGTCTGGTAGGAACCGGAATCACACCGCTTTTCCCGATTTGGGGAATACCAACAAATGAACTTTCTAAAGAAATGATCAACAGTGGTCTTCGTGCAAAAATTACCTGCATTGATCCCAAATATCTCCCAGCGGAATTTGCCGGGCATGAATATGACAGCACTTTTCTTGAGCAGATTCCAGACGCCATAGATCCATGCGGGGAAAAAGGTGAATTTCACAGTTTTGCTTATGATGGTCCTATGTTTAAAAACAAACTAAATATCAGTGTGGGGGAAACTGTAACTCGAGATGGCTTTGTATACACCGATTTATTACCAGAAGAATAGTGGTTCTGGTGTAAATGAAAAATGAGTCTTGACCAAAAGTAATTAATTCAGTAAGAATATTTATTAATCAGGTGCTCATTTGAGAGCATAAAAGGGAACTCCGTGCAATTCGGAGACGGGCCCGCCGCTGTAACCGGGGACGAAAACCGCAGTTTGTCACTGTCCGCTTGAGAAGGATGGGAAGGCGCGGCAAGTAGAATGATCCGGAAGTCAGAAGACCTGCCTGAAGTTTTACATGATATACCTCCGCGGACAGAGGTGTGTGTGATCTGGTGGATAAAAAGGGACATCCTGGGTCGATGAAAATCGGTCCGGGATTTTTTTTTGCCCCCGGACCCTTGATGAAAATTTTTTAAAGGAGAATGTACATGCAACACGAACAAGCGCATTTAAAAATGACTCTTCTGCTGATAAGGGACTGGGATGGTTTTCAGGTAGCCATGCGAGAAATCATGCAGCATTCAAAGAGGAAAAGCGTCTGATGGAAAAGAAAATTTTATATTCAAGCGTTGTTGTCCTCATGCTATTCCCTGTTGCAGGTATAGCAGAGGAAACTGCAGAGAAAAAGATGAAAACGCTGGACGAGGTGGTTGTGACAGCCACCAAAACCGAGGAAACAAGACAGGATATTCCCAACAGCGTCATCCTCTATGATCAGTATGATATAGAGGATGTCCCTGCCATAAGCATTGGAGAACTGATGGCAAATGATCCGGGTATTGACTGGCGAACCCAGGGAGACTCCGGTGGCGCTGCTCAGACTATTCATATCCGCGGCATGAGCGGAGAGGCCACCCAGGTTTTCATCAACGGCGTCAACATCAATTCTCCCTCACTGGGTCTTGCCGAAGTCGGCCGTCTGCCCCTCAATAACATTGCCAATATCGAGGTAGTGAAAGGCTCTGGTTCCCTGCTGTACGGAACCGGTGCCATGGGAGGTACCGTTTCAATTTTTACCAAAAGGCCTACTCGAGATATTGTCGATCTTAAAGTAGAAGGAGGTGTAGGTACAGAACAGACCTATCACCTGGGATTTGAAAACGGCTTGTTTTTCAGCAATACCATGGGATATTTTCTAACTGCCAGTTATGATGAAACCGATGGATTCCGTTCCAACTCAGACCTTGATCACAAGGATGTGTCATTGAACCTGGTGCTGGATACAGGCGACAAGCTGGACCTAAGCCTCTACGGCCAGTATCTTGACCGGGATTTTGGCAGGCCAGGAGTCAAGCCGCCGGACGGCACTGAAGCCTTTTATATAGGAGATGTGGCAGTCTATGACAGTGAATCCGCCAGCCTGCTTGACAGGGGCGGCGATAAGGACGGCCTTCTGGTCCTTACCGCAAACAGCAAGTTAAATGATATGCTGAACATAACTGTATTGGCTGATATTACATCCATGGAGAATTATAACTATTTGCGGTATGTGAACAGCTTCAGTTTCCCTGCGACTTTACCTGGCGCTGAATCATGGACAACCAACACTGTTTATGAGATTGAGGGGAATATGGATATCGCTTTTTCTGACCGAGGCGATCTGCTCCTGGGGGCAGAATATATACGATATGACTGGGAAAATGAAAGTGTTAATCTGGATGGTACAGGCCAGAGGTTTGAGGACAGCAGGACTATAATTGACGCAGACCTTCACAGCACCGGCATTTATGGTGAATTGCAGTACCAGCTCTTTTCACCAATACGAGCACTTGCCGGCCTGCGCTATGAAGACAACTCCGAATTTGGCAATGAAACTCTACCGCGTTTTGGTATTGTCGCCACCCCCTGGCAGAATACGGCGCTGAAGTTAAGCAGCGGCAAGCATTTCGCAGCACCGACCCCCAATGATCTCTTTTGGCCCGATGACGGCTTCAGCAAGGGGAATCCTGATCTTCTTCCGGAAACCGGCTGGCATTCAGACATTACCTGGGAACAATCCTTAAAAGATGACCGTATCTTCTTCTCAGCCTCATACTTCCACTGGACAATAGACGACAAAATCCAGTGGGAGCCTGATTCCAATGGTATTTATTCACCGGTCAACCTGCGTTCTTTTACCGGGGACGGTTTTGAAGCAGGAGCAAAGTTCAAACTGATGGCCAACCTCCAGTTAGGCCTTGACTATACGTACATCGATGCCGTGGAAGAAAGCAGGGCCTATACGGTTATGGACTATGGCTGGCCCCCTGATTTCCCGGCCAATTTCGAATATGACTGGGTAGAAAGGAGAGCAGCCTATACACCGCAGCACCTGTTCAAAGGTGCTCTCACCTACTTTACAGATTTCGGCTTGACTCTTTCGGCAGTTGCCCGCTACACAGGTGACAGGGTTACCTACCGGACCGAAACGGACGGTTTTTATCCGAACACAAAAACCGTTGCATATGATATGGACAGCTACTGGACCTTTGACATGAAATTGGTGCAACAAATAAAAGATCACGTGTTTATCACTTTGTTAGGCACGAACCTGTTTGACGAAGAGTATGATACCTATTTGGACTCATTTACTGACTACAATACTTATGCCACCACTGTGGAAGGATATCCGGGGGCAGGCAGGTCTGTTTTTGTTAAACTGGCGTATGCATATTAACTGAAGTTTATAAGAAAAAAGGATAATATCTTATAAATATTTATACTTTGATGGTAAAAACATGATTGATCTTTTCTTCCATGGCGGGCCTGTAATGTATCCTTTACTGGCCTGTTCAATCCTGGTCCTGACCGTGGTCATCGAACGGCTGTTTTTCTGGGCCTCGGTTGATTTTACCCGTAACAGGCAACTCATAGAGGATGTTCTGGAGCTCTGCCGTCAGGGAGACTGGGAAGCGGTGCGTGCCAGGGTGTCAGGCTCCAAGGATTTTATTGTCCGGGTTCTGGTAAGCGGGATACTGCACCGTGAGTTTTCCATGACAAAAGCCATGGAAGCTACAGCAGCTGAGGAAATAAGGAATATGCGGCGCTATATGGGAGTCCTGGATACCATGATCACCGTGGCGCCGCTGCTCGGTATTTTCGGTACGGTCATTGGCATTATTGGTTCGTTTGAGGCACTGGGCACTGCCGGTATTGACCAGCCCCAGGCCGTGACCGCCGGTATTGCCCAGGCCCTGATCACCACGGCAGCGGGCCTCGGCATTGCCATACTCTCAGTTTTTCCGTACAATTATTTTAATTCCAAAGTGGAAAAAGCAGTACTCAATATCGAGAAATATGCCACCAGCCTAGAGATCGTCTATGAAAAGCTGGAAGGCAAGCCGGAGGTATCCGAACCATGAAGGTGCCGAGCAGCCGTCTGGGAATTAAAAAAACCCGCATTGAGATGCTGCCGTTGATTGACGTCGTCTTCCTTCTGCTCGTATTTTTTATCTATGCCATGCTTTCCATGGCAGTGCACCGCAGCCTGCCCGTGTCTCTTCCGGTTTCCTCGGCAACGGAAATTCGTACTGAAGTAAATCTGACAATAACCGTCAATGACAATGGTGAAATTTTCCTTGATAATACAAGCGTTTCCCAGGATGAACTGCAGACGTTTTTGCTGAAAGAGAAGCAAAAGGAGACCGATAATAAATCTGTTCAGGTAGACTTGTTTGCAGATAAGGCGCTTTCCTATCAGGAGTTGTACCGTGTCCTTGATATTATAAGAACTGCAGGAATATCAAATGTTTCATTACAGGCTGACATCCCTAAATAGCCGATCCAGAATGCTTATTGCCGTTCTTCTGGCAACACTGATCCACGTGGGCCTTATGAACTTTGAATTTGCCTCAAAGCCTGTTCTTGCCCCAAGTGTATCACTTCCCCGTTCAGTCAGTGTTTTTCTGGGACAGGGGAACATGGCTGAAACACCCGTGATGCAGACAGAAAAAGCATCAAGTGCGGAACCTGTTCCAAAGGAACAACAGAAAGCAGGAACAGAACTGAAAAAACCTCTTTTGCAGGAAATCTCTACTGTGAAAGAAAAACCTACCAGTCAGCTTCCGCAGCCGGTCTTGCCACAAAAAACCGTCAAGCAGCCTGCTGTTGAAACGACAAAACCTGCAGCGCAGAGCTCGGAATACACTCAAAAAGATTTATTGCCGGCCCCAGGCGAAGCTGCAAAGGCTCAAGAATCTGCCACACCGGCACAACCTCTTACGGCACAGGAAAATGACGGGGTAATCCTGCCGGGAACGATGCAGATGGCATATCCGCGTTACCAGTTGAACGCTCCGCCGACATATCCTGGCCTGGCAAGGAAAAGAGGGCAGGAGGGTACAGTTTTCCTAAAGGTTCTTGTTAACAAAGAGGGCAGGGTGGACGAGCTTGAAATTGAAACCTCAAGCGGTTTTACACTGCTTGACCGTGCTGCAGTATCAGCTGTTCGGAAGTGGAGTTTCGAACCCGGAAGGCGGGGAGATGAAAGGATGCCGATGTGGGTCAGGGTGCCTGTAACTTTTAAACTGAATAAATAGTACTCAGGTATTTGTTTCATGTCAAAAAAGACTCATATAATTCTTGTTCTTGTATTGATATTCCTGTTGCAAGCAGTTCTTCTCATTGCAGGGTCGGTGACTGATCAGGTTGGCAGAACCCTCGTAGTACCTGAGAATCCCACGAGGGTTATCGCGCTTGCTCCCAGCATCACGGAGATCATCTATGATCTGGGACAGGAAAAAAGACTTGTCGGGGTAACCCAGTACAGCACTTATCCATCAGAAGCGGAATTACTGCCCCGTGTCGGCTCATATGTCCGTCTTGACATAGAAAAAATTGTCGCCTTGAAACCTGATCTCTGTCTGGCTACAAAGGATGGCAATCCAAAACATATAGTGGACAAGATCGTCAGTCTCGGCATACCAGTCTATGTCATAAATCCGCAAAATCTTCAACAGATCATGGATACAATTACCAGGCTTGGATCCCTGTTACATGCTGAACAAACTGCAGCAGCGTTGGTTTCTGACATGGAGAAAAGAATAGGGCAGGTACAGGCACGGGTTAAAAACATGCCTGACAGGCCGCGTGTATTTTTCCAGATCGATGCAGAACCGCTCTTTTCAGCGGGCACAGATACCTTCATTCATGAATTGATCGAGCTGGCTGGAGGGATTAACACAACTGCAGGGGAAGTTTCCTATCCCCGCTATTCCTGGGAGGATATTATCGTGCTGCAACCAGAGATAGTCCTGATAAGTTCCATGGCAGGAGGATTGGCACCGGAATATCTCTTAAATTCCTGGAAAAAATGGAACCTTTTATCAGCGGTAAAAAACGACCAGATATTTGTTGTGGATGCCGAACTGTTTGACCGTCCAACCCCCAGGTTGGTTAATGGTCTTGAGGTTATTGCAGCAATTATTCATCCTGAACTTTTTATTAAAAGCGATCAGAAGTTGGAAGAATGAATACGCCCATTGGCAAAAAAATTGTACTCACCACATTTCTGCTGGGTACAGTTCTCATATTGATCAGCATAATTGCTATTTCCGCAGGCTCGTCTGGTGTACATTTTTGGGAAACCCTGGCTATCCTGGCTGGGAAAACTAACCCCGATTCTGCGACGGCAACAATACTCTATCAGATACGTCTGCCCAGGGTAATTCTTGCAGCATTTGTTGGAGGCAGCCTGGCTCTCGGTGGGCTGGTTTTCCAGGCCCTGCTGCGCAACCCCCTGGCAGAACCATATATACTTGGCATTTCCGGGGGATCTGCAATTGGAGCTATCCTTGCAATGCTCCTAGGGCTGTCTTATTTCCCGGGGGTTACAATCTTTTCTTTTACCGGAAGTCTTCTGGTTTTGGCATTTGTCACAACACTTGCAGGCACGACCATGGGAAATACCATGCTCAGCAGAGATTCCCTCCTGCTTGGCGGAGTGATGATGAATGCTTTCTGTGCTGCGGTCATCATGTTCCTCATCTCCATGACCCGATCATTCCAGGTCCAGCATATTCTCTACTGGCTGATGGGAGACCTGGCCACAATGCAGAAAGGACAACTGCCGATACTTTTACTGGTACTTCCCTGTTTTGTTATAATTTTCATTTTAGCCCGCCCCATGAATCTTCTCCTTCTTGGCAGGGAAACAGCCGCAGCCATGGGAATTAATGTAAAAAGCATCGTTATGCTGCTCCTTGTTATAACATCACTTATGGTCAGCATTATTGTAAGTTTATCCGGTCTTATAGGGTTTGTCGGACTTGTTATTCCCCATATTTTCAGACTTTTACTTGGACCTGATCATCGTCTGCTTGTCCCGTCATGTTTGCTGGGTGGTGCTTCATATCTTATTGTATGTGACCTTCTTGCCAGGGTTCTCCCCTCATCCGGTGAACTGCCGGTCGGCATTATCACAGCCCTGATCGGTGCTCCGCTTTTCATCGTATTATTATTGCGGAGCAGGACATGAGTCACATTTTAGATATAAACAATATATCATTGAGTTTCCGAGATAATTTTATTTTGTCAAATGTCTCGCTTGATGTGTCAGCAGGAGAGTTTTTTGTCATAATCGGACCGAACGGTGCCGGGAAAACCAGCCTGTTAAAAGTTCTTTCAGGTCTTCAAAAAGCACAAAAGGGTACGGTTACTATCAAGGATAAAAATATCTTGAATTACAGGCGGCGCAATCTTTCGCAGATCATGGCAATTGTCCCCCAGCATATCGAGGTGGGATTCCCCTTTACAGTTGCTGATACAGTAATCATGGGACGATCGCCCCATCTGGGTATCCTTGGCATGGAAGGGGAAAATGACTTTCACATTGCCGAGGAAGCAATGAAATTCACTGATGTGTCCCACCTAACTGACCGCAAGCTCTTCCAGTTAAGCGGTGGGGAACTGCAACGGGTCATTATTGCCCGGGCCATCTGCCAGCAGCCTGAGATAATCTTGCTTGATGAACCGACAACAGCCCTGGACCCGGCCCACCAGTTAAAAATTATGGATCTGATGGAAAAATTCCGCCGGGAACATGGAACCACCATCATCATGGTTTCCCATGATTTGAATCTGGCATCCATGTATGGCGACAGGGTGCTGCTCCTGAAGAGCGGCAGGGTTGTCAAAACGGGCGATCCCAAGTCAGTGCTCAATAAAGAGCTTCTTGAGGATAGTTACGGTTGCCGGATACAGGTTGATGAAAGTCCTTTGGGAGGGGTTGCCAGGGTAACCCCAATTCCTGATAAATATCTGCATAATTATGATTAATTCTCTATCCTTTTCTTATTTGAATATTTTGAATGCGGTGCTTGAACGTGTCAAAAAATATAACAGAAAACCAGTAATTAACCTATCTGAGCTAAATATGTATCAGAGCAAAGACCATGTCCAGTCTCCCTGTATAGAGAGTTGTATTTTGAATGATAAAAAATTTTGCCTGGGTTGTTTCAGGTCGCTTGGAGAAATTGTTCAATGGCAAGAGATGGATGATAAAATGCGCCGGGAAGTTTTGCTTAAAACTGAACGCCGCAGAAAGGAATGTGATTTTGAAAGGTCAGAACAAACACGAATAAGCTTGAGTGATAAAACAGGCTGAAAGTTACAACATAATGACAAAAATAATGTTTTGTTAATGTTAAGACATGTATGGAATATGGTAACTTTTTAAAGCCATTAATCAACTGATGAATAGTAAAATTACTGGAGCTCTTGATGCCTAAAATAGAAATCTATGACCCTCCTATGTGTTGTCCTACGGGAGTATGTGGTCCCAATGTTGATCCGAAGCTCGTTCAGTTTGCTGCTGACCTTGAATGGCTGAAAGGCAAAGGTGTGAAGGTAGAGCGCTACAACCTTGCTCAGCAACCGGATAAGTTTGCCGGCTGCAAACCAGTAACTGATGCCATGGTGTTGGCAGGTGATCTCTGTCTGCCGCTGATCCTTGCTAACGGTGAGATAGTAAGTCGAAATACCTATCCGAATCGTGCCGATCTTGCCAGGTTGGCAGGCGTGGATTCTGAGTAGTGAAGAGCAGAATGAATTTTTTAATAAAGCCGAACAGATTTCTTTTCTTTACAGGAAAAGGTGGCGTAGGCAAAACATCACTTTCCTGTGCAACAGCAGTTGCCCTGGCAGACCAAGGTAACAAAGTTTTTCTGGTTTGCACTGACCCCGCTTCAAACCTAAGTGAGGTATTGAGCTTACAGATAGGAGCATCTCCCGCAAACCATCCGGAAGTTCCGGGACTGCAGGCAATTAATATTGACCCTGAAGAGGCGGCAGGCAGGTACCGGGAAAGAATTATTGGACCTTACCGCGGCAAACTTCCAGAAGTTGCCCTGGCAGCCATGGCAGAGCAGCTTTCCGGCGCCTGTACCATGGAGATTGCTGCCTTTGACGAATTTGCCGGATGGCTTGGCAAAAAGGAAGCATTACAAGAATTTGATTATGTCATTTTCGACACTGCACCCACAGGGCATACTCTCCGTCTCCTGCAGCTGCCCTCTGCCTGGGACGGCTTTATTGAGGCGAACACCACAGGCACATCCTGCCTTGGCCCCCTTGCCGGGCTGACCCAGCAGCATGAAATATACAAAAATACTATAGCAACATTGACAAATCCGAAAATGACAACTGTAATGCTCGTTTGCAGGCCGGAGCGGACAAGCCTGGATGAGGCCGCACGTACGAGTGCAGAACTCTCCGCCTTGGACATGGACAACCAGAAACTCATCATTAACGGCGTGTTTCGTTCTTCATCCAATGACCGATTGGCGCAAGCCTGGCATAAACGTACCCGCAATGTACTCACTGCATTGCCCGAAGTTTTATCAAAGGCTGAGAGTATAGAAGCACCATTGTTGCCCTTCCTGCCATTAGGGGTGAAAAAATTGCGTCTACTTTGGCAGGCAATGTTGGGCAAGGCTATAGATGTTCCATCCAATGAATATGATGATAATATGCTACTGCCTCCTTCTCCTTTAGCGTTGTTCAAAGAAATTGAATTACAGGGCAGGGGAGTCATTATGGCCATGGGTAAAGGAGGGGTCGGTAAAACCACCATTGCGACAGAATTGGCAAAATATCTGGCACATGAAGGCCATGCTGTTCTGCTTGCAACAACGGACCCTGCAACCCACCTCGACTTTTCCCTTGGCAGAACCTTAGAAAATTTGACAGTTGCCAGGATCGACCCTAAGGGGGAGACAAAGAAATATAGTGATAAAGTTATGGCTGAAGCGGGAAAAAATTTGGATGAGCAGGGTAAAAATCTACTGGCAGAAGATCTGCAGTCACCCTGCACCGAAGAGATAGCCGTATTCCAGGCCTTTGCCCAATTAGTTGATCAGGGAAAGGATCAATTCATAGTGCTTGATACGGCCCCCACCGGACATACATTATTGTTGCTGGACGCAGCGCGGGCTTATCACCGGGAAGTGGAGCGTACGACGCAGCATATACCAGAACCGGTGCAGAAGCTTCTCCCCCGTTTGCGCGACTCCGATTATACAAAAGTTTTGATCATAACCTTGCCGGAAATGACGCCTGTTCATGAAGCAAGGCAGCTTGAAAGAGATTTGGAGCGAGCTGGCATTTCACCCTATGCCTGGATTATTAACCAGAGTCTTGCCCCTCTGGACATTACCGATTCCTTTCTGGCTGCAAAACGACAGGAGGAATTTCAATACATCAGCCAGGTCATGACACACTATAGTGAGCATGTTTTCTTAGAAGCATGGCGTGATGACGAATAAAATAATTTCATCCGGCCCTTTGTGGCAGATATTAAAAAAAAGGACATTTGAATGATTTTAGAAAAAATTGCGAAGACTTTATCCGATCTTGACAAGGAGGAAACAATTTCCCTTACAGTACAGGCAGTACTGGAAGGTGTAACTTCCAAGAAAATTATTCTCCATGGCCTTTTTCCCGGTTTGGAAGAGGTGGCGAAACGTTATGGAAAAAAAGACCACCTGTATCCTGACATGTATAAGGCCTCCCTTATTTTCAGTGAAGCACTTGCAAAGATTAAACATCAAATTATTTCCATTGAGACAAAAACCGGAGTGAGGGGGGCAATTGGACTAGTCCAAGGTGATATGCAGGACTTCGGTAAAAATATTGTGCATATGACCCTGGAAACCAATGGATTTGATGTTAAGGATTTGGGGAAATCCGTTTCCGCAGAAGAGTTTCTGCAGGCTGCCCGGGAAGGTGCTGATTTCATAGCGATTTCAATTATGACAGATGAAGGGGTGGAAGAAGCGAAAAAAGTTGTGCAGGAATTAATAGACGCCGGAGTAAGGGAGCACGTAAAAATAATTGTAGGTGGCGCCGGGGTTAACGCTCAAAAAGCAGCTGAGATTATAGAAGCTGATGGCTATGCCGAAGACGCTGCAGAGGTGGTTGAGTTCTTGAAGATTTTTTTCCAGGTCGAGAAAGACATGTAGTTATTCTGGTGCAGTTTTTTTGATAGTTACTGTCTCTTCATAAGAGATCAGTGATGTTAATTAGCCCAAGGGACATTCTCCCTTGGGCTTTTTTATGCAAAAATCATCCTTTGGACGATTTACAGGAAAACAGCCTTTTTGTTAAACATATAGAATCGCAGAAATGTGCTGCAAGATTATCATTCTCTCAATTTTCACCTGTGAAGGTTTTTGGGAGGCCGGATAGTCTGGCATCACATTGTTTGTTTTGAGGTTGCAGTTTGAAGGATCATGGAAAAGCTGAATAAGGAGGAATGGATGTTTCAATTTGAGACGGAACAAAAAGTTTGCGAAGTGGGTGGGGTCAAGTTTGGCGGACAGCCGGGAGAGTATCCGACAGTTACCTGTTCATCTATCTTTCAGAAGGGGGACAAGGTATTTGAAGGCAAGCGCAAGGAGGGGTTTGACGAGAAAAGGGCCGCAGAACTTCTGCAGACTCAGGATAGTTTTTGGCAAGAAACAGGGATACCCGGGATGGCCGATATAGTTGCCAATACCGGAGATGAATTCAAGACCTATATTGATTTTGTTACCTCTGTAAGTGATATGCCCTTTTGTATTGACGCCTGGGTGATGAAACCGAAACTGGAAGGTGCTGCGTATTGTGCGGAGAAAGGTTTGCTTGACCGCATGTTCTACAACAGTCTTACAGTCTGGGAGCAGGACCTTGAGACTGAAATCAAGGAAATTGCCGATATAGGGGTTAAGCATGTTCTGCTTGTGGCCTATGACCAGGAAGACCAAATGCCGTCAGGCAGGATTACAGGAACACAGAAGCTCCTGGATGCTATTGAGAATGTGGGTGCAAATTTCGAGAGTGTCTTCGTAGACACTTCTGTGATGAACGGCCCGGCCACTGCTTTATGCGGCATGGCAAACAAAATGATCAAGGAAAAATGGGGCTTTCCCACCGGCAGTGCACCAAGCAATGGCTCGTATATGTGGAAACATGCAAGAGATAGTTGGGGATTCAAGGGGTGGGCTGCTGCAGATGCAGCCCTGGAGTCTCTTGCCTCCTTTTTCTATCACGACATAATTTTTTCCGGACCCATGGCAGGCGCGTCGCGGGTTATGCCCGCAGTGGCTATGGCTAATGCTTTCCAGGCAACAGCGGTTTTCAGTGAAACAGGACGACTGCCAAAGGAACCGAACCACCCTCTCTACAAACTGTTTCCCGAGTTTGTGGAACAGCTTAAAAGCTCTCTCTAAGGGCTATACAAGTTTTCACACGGAGAACAAGAAAAGTGGTCGAGGATAAAAAAAACAGCTGCGAGACACACCTCTCTGAAGATGTGAAGTATGAGCCTGTTGAGCCTCGTGTAGCCACAGGAAAAGCACCCGTTCTTGTCGAAATAATCTGCGAACGTGTCCATTGCGTCCTCTATGATTTTGCGATTAACACTGTAGATATGATTGCGGAAAAATTTGATGGTCTGATCGATATTCGGACCGTAATCAGGCAAGGGGACGAAAAGGATGCCAAGTATTTTCTGACTTTATGTGAAAAGGCCGGAAAAATGCTGACAGTACCAACAATCCTTATAAACGGAGAAGTAATCTTTTCAACCGTCCCGCATCCCGATGAGCTTGAGGCAGCAATCGAGGCAGCATTGGCCCGGAATGGTATTGTACAGAAAAAATAAATAATCAAACACTATACCTGAGTAAATAATTTAAGAAATTGGAGGAGTTATGGCAGAACTAACCGGAAAAGAAAGAGTTCTAAAGATGTTCAGGCGAGAACCAATTGACAGGATGGCCTGTTTCAGTGGTCAGGGTACGGTCACTGTGCAGGCAATTGAGAAAATGGGCACCAATTTTGCCAAGATCCATGCCGATCCGGCATTAATGGCCGGGGCTGCACTTACCTCTGCCAGAATGTGGGGTCTAGATGGACTTGTTATTCCATATGACATGGCAACTGTGGCCGAGGCAATGGGTCGAGGGATCAGTTTGTATGACAATGTTGAGGGTATAATTTATCCCACTGTACCCAACAAATGGAAAGATCTTGATGAAATAGACATCCCTGACAATTACATGAGCCAGGGGCGCATGCCGGTGATCGATAAAGCCTTTGAGATTCTGAAAAATGATGCCCCTGATCTTGCTGTCGGTGCCTGGGTCCTTGGACCTTTTACCCTGGCCGGCCAGATAATGGAACTTGATATCCTGTTAAAAGGGCTGAAGAAGAAAAAAGATCAGATAGAATCATTCCTCGGAAAGGTAACCCTGGTAACCATTGACCTTTGCAAACATTACGAGAGCCTCGGAGTAGATTTTATCAGTGTAAGAGAAATGGGGTCAGGGACCGACCTGCTCTCACCGCGCATGTGGAAAACTCTCATCCAGCCGAATCTCACCAAGGTTTTTGATGCCATCTCAATTCCTTCTGTAAATCATATCTGCGGTTCCACTGATATGATCATTGAGATGATGCACGAGTGCGGTGCTGATGCCTTAAGCGTTGATCAGAAGAATGATGTTGCCGAAACCCGGAAAAAACTGGGGAATGATGTATTAATATTCGGCAATTTTGACCCCTATGGCACATTGACCACACTGGAAAATATTGGAGAAGTAGAAAATGTAATTAAGCAGTGTATTGACAATGGCGTTGATGCTGTATGGCCCGGTTGTGATATCTGGCCTGATGTCAAACAAGAAAACATGGAAGCCTATATCAGGACTGTAAAAGAATATGGGTTAAAAGCATCCCCGGCTGTGGGACGTATTTAATGGAGGAACGGATATGACAACTAAAGCAGAAATTTTAAAAGAGTTGATAGATGCTGTCGTTGAGTACGAAGAGGATGATTGCAAGGCTGCTGCCCAGAAGGTTCTTGACAATCCTGACCTGCTGACCCCCATGGATGGTGTGTTGGACGGTCTGGCCGCGGGGATGGAGAAAGTCGGGGTACTCTTTGATACGCATGAATATTTTGTTCCAGAGGTATTGATGTGTGCCGACGCTCTTTATGCAGGGCTCGACATTCTCAGGCCCCATATAACGGTTGACGAAAAGGGCCCGCGTGCCTCGGTAGTTCTCGGCAGTGTTCAGGGTGATGTTCACGATATCGGCAAGAACCTGGTCAAAATGATGTTCGATATTGCCGGCTGGGAAGTCTATGACCTGGGGCGTGATGTACCTCTTGAGCAGTTTGTGGAAAAGCAACTGGATACCAAGTCGGATGTTCTGGCTATGTCTGCCATGATGACTACCACCATGCTGGGCATGAAAAAAGTTATCGCCATGGTCAAAGAGAAGAATCCGGATTGTTTGATCATGCTGGGCGGTGCACCTTTGACAAGGGACGTGGCAAACCTTTTTGGAGCTGACGGCTATGCCGAATCAGCAGGAAATGCTGTATCCGAGGGTATTAAAATGATCAGCTCGTTGCGGAAATACCAGAAGGGAGACATACCCGAGTAACTCAAAGATAAAGGGTATTTGTGCCCGTGGCATGAAATGTTTTTTTTGAAATGCAGCGGTTCAGGGCACTTTAACTCCGCTAGTTTATTCAACTGTAGCTGCACGAGCGAGACAATTGGTTTCCCTCCGGACAATAAATTGTTTGCAGGGATGGAAGCAATACTATTTTCCTGTGTAGCATCCAGAATCACAACGAAAGAATGAAAAAGGCAACTTAACAAGGAGTTATAATATAAATGGGTGATGATAAAGTTATGGTGATATTCCAGCCTTCCGGCCGCCGTGGCGAGGTGCCGAAAGGTGTAAATATAATTGAGGCTTCGCGCCTGCTCGGGGTGGACATTGAAGCCCTTTGCGGCGAAAAGAAAGTCTGCGGTAAATGCGTAGTGCGGATTGAAGAGGGCCATTTCGAAAAATATAACATTCAATCCAGTATGGAGCACGTGAGCCCCTGGAAGGAAGAGGAAGCCAAATTCATTAATGAGGAACGCAGGAAAAAAGGGTTTCGCCTCGGCTGTGTTGCAAAGATTACCGGCGACATTTTAGTCTTCGTGCCTGAGGAGTCCCGGGCCGGGAAACAGATAGTGAGCAAGGCTGCCCGTGATATAAATATTGAACATAATCCGGCGGTCAAACTCTATACCGTGCAGCTTGACGGTCCTACTTTTGAAAATAAAATCGGTGATTTTGAGCGGCTGTGCAACGGCCTGGAAAGGGAGTTCGGACTTACAGATTTAACTATTGACATTCTTACCTTGCGCCAACTGCCCATGGTGTTGCGCCAGGAGAAATGGCTGGTGACGGTCAGCGTCTGGAACGATAAGGAAATTATACGGATACGACCCGGACGTTTAGAGGCCTCCTACGGCATAGCCATTGATGTTGGCACCACAACATGCGCCGGCTATCTGTGCAATCTGCAAACCATGGAAGTTATCAACACCGCTTCGCTCATGAACCCGCAGTGCAAATACGGTGAAGATGTCATGGCGCGCATTACTTTCAGTATGACCACGCCGGACGGCCTGCAGAGGATGAGCGATGATATTATCGAAGGGCTGAATGATCTGATTGGCAAGGCAATAGCTGATACACACCCTCCCAAAAAGAAAGTGAAAAAGAAAAAGGGCGAAAAAGGGCCTGATGAATTTGTTGAAGCACCTGAAGAGGGCAGGACGTATCTCCGTCTGATGAAAGAAGATATCGAAGACATTACCATCGGTTTTAACACCGCGATGAATCATATTCTTCTCGGTCTCAATCCTGAGTACGTCGGTCTTGCCCCCTTTCCGCCGGTTATCCACCATAGTCTTGATATCAGAGCCCGGGACCTGAAATTAAATATCAATCCTTCCTCATATGTTTTTGTACTTCCCAACGAGGCCGGCTTTGTCGGTGGTGATAACGTCGGTGTGTTGTTGGCGGAAGAACCCTATAAACATGATGAAACACAACTTATAATCGATATTGGCACCAATGGCGAATTGGTACTTGGAAACAGGCATAAGTTGATCTCGTCATCCTGTGCCACCGGACCGGCAATGGAGGGGGCCCAGCTTAGTTTCGGGATGCGGGCAGCACCTGGTGCCATAGAGCGAATTGAAATTGATCCGGAAACCCATGATGTTGACTATAAGGTCATCGGTCGGGAAGCAACCCGTAAATTTTCGAAACCTGAGGAAATGAAGGCCAAGGGAATCTGCGGTTCAGGTATTCTTGATGTTCTGGCCGAGCTTTACAGCTCAGGGGTCATTACCAAGACAGGCGTTTTCAACAAAAAAGCCCTTAAAGGTCATCCACGCTTCCGTAAAAACGCTGACACCGAGCAACCTGAATTTATTCTGGCTTTTAAGGAAGAATCAAGTATCGACAAGGACATTGTTATTACCCAGAAGGATATCAGGCAGATTCAGCTGGCAAAGGGTGCGCTGTATGCTGGCTGCAAGCTGATGATGAAGCGAATGGGTGTAGAGAAGGTTGACAAGGTGAAAATTGCCGGTGCTTTCGGCACCCATGTGGACCGCACCAAGGCTTTGGTTATGGGGCTTTTCCCGGACTGTAAAATTGAAAATATCTTTGGAGTCGGCAATGCCGCAGGCGATGGCTGTCGTGCAGCCCTTTTGAACATTCAGAAAAGGGTTGAGGCCAATTGGTGCTCCCGAAATGTTGAGTACCTAGAACTTACTGTGGAGCCGACTTTTGAGCAGGATTTTATGGAGGCTATGCAATTGCCACACATGACAGACAAATTTCCAAATCTTGAGGGTGTTGTGCCGGATTATATTTTGAACCAGAGCCCAAAAGGTCCCGTACGTCCAGAATGATCTGTGCTGTTAGAACTTGTGACAAGAGTAAAAAATATTGACGACTTAAGGGACTTGAACTGATCATGGAAAGTATTCATATCATTGTTGAACCAGGTATTTGCGGTTTTTCTTGCCAGGTGGAAGCCAGGCAGAAGGACAAGCATTGTGCTATCGTCGAGATCACAGGTTCTGAGTGTGAGTTGATCCACAAATTGGTCGAAAGTCTCAAAGAAGTAACACTGAGTGATATTTTTAAGCCGCACACCCGCAATCCGGTATTTAAAGCTGCAGAACTGGCGGGCTGCCATCTTACTTGTCCAGTTCCATTGGCTGTATTGAAGGCAGCAGAGGTTGCGCTGGAATTGGCCCTGCCACAGAACACGTGCATCAGTTTTGTGCAGCATGAAAAGAAGGAGACAACATGAATGCGTCTTCCATGGAAAAAGGGGAAATCGTAGGGTTTCCTGATAATTGTACTAAAAGCCCCCCTTCTTTTAGGAGCAATAAACAGATTTCCGATCATTTTTTGCGCAGGCTGTTGGAAAAAAACAGTGATTACGGCCTTGAAAGCATTATATCTTTTCCAATTGAAAAGATCGATGTAGCCGAGTGGGTCAGTCTTAAATGCCAGTTCGGCTGTTCGCAATACAATACCAACTGGTGCTGTCCTCCGGCCAGCCCTGAACTGCCAAAAGTTCGGGCTGTTCTGCAGGAATATTCACAAGCACTGCTTTTAATTGGCAGCCGCCAATGCAAAGATTTCTACCTGAATAATGCCAAGAGGCGGGCGGAGCAGGTCCGCTCCTGGAAAGAGGTTGTCGGGATAGAACGGCGGCTTTTTCTTGAAGGCTTCGATAAGGCAATAAGTTTGGTCAGCGGCTCCTGTGCACTTTGCAAGAAGTGTACATATCCCGAGGCCTGCCGGTTTCCCCAGGAAAGACGGCCGCCCATTGAAGCGTTTTCTATTGATTTGATCGGCACCCTCAAAAATTTGGGAAGAAGTACACCGGTTGCTCAGAATACTGACGATACATTTAATTATTATGCAATTATTCTTCTGGAATAAGAAATTGCAGTTTTTTGAAGGTGTAATGAATACAGGCCCATTTTTAATTTTTACACACAGTGACTGATATCATCATTACAAAGCTATATGGAGTGGGCAATTACTGTGAAAAAAAGGAGGTGCTTAACAAAAAAAGCAAAAGAAAAGAAGTTGGGAAATTTGCTAATTAAATTTAACTTTGGAGTAGATCTATGGCAAAACAAAAATTTATTGACGCTGTGAGAGGAAAAAGGACAGCATCGGCGCCCTGGGTACCCTATGCAGGGATGCACTGTGCTTTTGTTATCAATGAACCAGCTGATAAGTATTTGCAAGATCCTGAAATTTTAGCCAAAGGACTTGTAGAAACAGCAAAAAAATATAAGGCGGACGGCATTCCCCTTATTTTTGATCTTTCCATCGAAGCCAATGCCCTTGGCTGCGAACTGAAATGGTGGCCTGATAACGTACCCTCGGTAACCACTCATCCATGCTCCGACAAGACTCCTACCGAGGCAGGTTTGCAGATGCCAACCAAGGACTCAGGGCGCTGGCCGGTTATATTTGAAGCTGCAAGGATCGCCAAGCCACAATTGGATGCATTGGATTGCGGCTTAATAGGCGGGTTATGCGGTCCACTGACACTGGCTTCCCACTTGGCCGGTGTGCGTATCTTTACAGATGTTATTAAAAACCCGGGGTTTGCTGCTGAAGTCTGTGAATTTGCCGGCAGGGTCGGTGCAATCTCCGCTCAGTTCTACGCTGAGATGGGATGCGATGTTATTGCTATAATTGACCCTGTAGCCTCCCAAATCAGATCAGCAACATTTAAAGAGTTTGTGTCCCCGAATGTTGAGGCAGCAATCAACGCGATAAATGATTCAGGGAAAACATCCACATTTTTTATCTGCGGCGATGCCACCAAGGTACTCAAGGATGTTTGCGAATTGAAGACGCACGGTTTTGCCATTGACGAACAGTTGAACATGAACTTTGTCCGTGATTTGGCAAAGGAACACTGCAAGGGTTTCGGCGGCAACCTGAAACTGACACTTGCCCTTAGCCTGGGACTGCTTTCACCCCGTGAGGATGCTATTGTCAGCCTATCAGCAGGAGGGCATATCGGCTATACTTTTGCCCCTGGCTGAGACATGCCTTATGATGTTCCGTCGGAACATATAGCGCAAGTACTCGAAGCTAAGGAATGGTATGAAACCTATTACGCCAAGTATCCTGAATCTTGGTAGAAACTTGTATAAAGGAGAGTGGTCTAATGGCAGAAAAAATTCAGATTGATGTCTTGACCCTTGATAGTGTGCAGTGTGCTGCCTGTGGATACATGATGGAATCCATCGCGGCTCTGCCGGATGATATTCAGGATATGATTCAATATTCGGAATGGTCAATCAAGAATAAAGAAGGTATCGGAAAATTTATGGAATTGAAGGGCAAGGTTTTGCCAAGCATTTGCATCCAAGGGGATCTTGTTTTTGAAAGTATTATCCCTCAGTATGAGGAGCTTATTGATGAAATGGCAAAACGTGCGCCCGATGAGGCAATAAAAAACAGACTGATGTCACTCCGAGATGAAGGATTCAACTTTGCTAATATCGCAGAGAATCTCAAAAAAGCCGGTTCTGGACAGAAAACAAAAGCTGATTGAGCTATTTTTGTTCAGGCCTGGATTGATAATCAGGAAATTTAAAAGCCCCGTTCGGGACTCAGTTTAGTACCGTTTTGTGGGGTATAAGTGCTTTCACGAAATTGATTTTTTGTTTAAGAAACAAGAAATCAATTTCTAATACACTAAAGTTATTAGTCTTTTGACTGGACTGGAAATCTGCGAACGCAGCTTTCCAGTCCAGTCTTCCTTGTGATAATCATTGTTAAGTCTTAACTTATAAATATTGGCCATGGCAGAAAACACAAAAGTATTTCTTATCACCGGATTCCTGGGAAGCGGTAAAACAACATTGCTCAACAGGATTATTGCCCGGTTTCCCAAGGACAAAAAACTCACCATTCTCATGAATGAATTCGGTGAAATCGGCATTGACGGCACACTGGTGGAAGGCGATGACATAGATATGATGGAAATCAGCCGCGGTTCAATTTTCTGCGTTTGCGTCAAAACCGATTTTATCAAAGGCCTTTATGAACTGAATACAAAGATCAAACCTGACATTTTGCTTATGGAGTCAACCGGAGTTGCCAATCCCTCTGACTTGAAACGGGACCTGCAACTGCCGATATTCAATAATCGTTTTCAATTTAAGGAACAATTCTGCATTCTCGATGCGGTTCATTTTCATGATGCCTTTGAGGCTTTTGCCTCCCTGGAAAAACAGATTGCATCCTCCACTGTTTTTGTCATCAATAAAGTTGATCTTGCAACACCTGAATCCATCGACAGGGTTAAACAAATTGTGACTGAATTTCATCCTGACCCTGTTTTTATTGAAACAACTTACTCCGATATTTCCATAGAGCAGTTTTTTTTCGAGGAACTGCAGGAAGCAAACAGCAGCTTGCCTCCAGGCCCTGCTGAAAGTACTCAAAGAATTTTATCTGCATCGGAGCTCGAAACATATATTGATGACCTTTTAGATCAGCCCGACCTAGAGATAACACCTCCGGATGCATTGGTTTCTGTTACCTACAAATGGACAGGTGATGATCTCAACCAGATAAAAGCAATGGCGGACAGCCTGCCTTCCTCTGTTGTTCGGGCCAAGGGTTTTGTTGAGGCACAGGGCAGCATGTATATTTTCAGTTATGTCATGGGGGACTGGACTTTAGAGGACCCTGGAATACCGGCTGAGCGCATAAAGCACAAGAACATCGTGGTTTTTATCGGCCCCATCGATTCCATGGCAGAGATCGACAGGACTGTCGAAACTGGGAATTGGTCGAAAGGCTCAGTGTTCCAGCCAAAAAGCTAGAAAAGCAAGACGACGTTTATAGTGATCAAGAATAGGATGAATGACTAGCGCACCTTTTGAATACAACCCCCGGGCAGCCGATATTTTTACCCGGGAAGTGATGGCACGATCGGGTCAGAATCTTACCGCCTGTTACCAGTGCAAAAGATGCGCTTCCGGGTGCCCGGTTGCCGAAGATACAGACATGGTTACTCCCAACCGGTTGGTTCGCATGGTCGTGCTTGGAGATATTGAAAATTCCTTAACAAATAAATTAACCTGGAAGTGCCTGTTCTGTCATACCTGCGGTACCAGATGCCCCAACAATATCAAAACCGGCAGAATTGCCGACACCCTGAAAAAAATGGCGCTAGACGCCGGAATAGATCCGCAGCAGCCCGAATACAAAAATTTCCACAGGGCCTTTTTCAACTATAGCCTGCGCCACGGCCGTATAAATGAAATAGGCATGATGGGTGAATTTCAGCTTCGAAACATGTGGGATCATCTCAAAAAGGGAAATTACGTCGCCATTCTTTCCGAAATCATCAGTAAATCAACGTTAGCCTGGAATATGTTCAAACAAAAGCGGTTGCACCTCTCCTTTCATTCAAGCAAGGGACGTGATGAAATTTCCCGCCTCTATAAAAAATCGGCAGGTAGAAAATGGATTTAGCATATTATCCGGGATATTCACTTTATCAGTCCGCCAAACTTTATAATCATCAGACCAAACTGGTTTTTGGAATTCTTGACCTTAAATTAATAGAATTAGAAGACTGGAGCTGCTGCGGAGCGACATCAGCAGGCAAAATCAATGATTTCATGGCCGTCGCCCTGCCGGCCAGAAACCTGGGGAAAGCTGAGTCCACAGGAAGGCTACAATCGGCCTGCTACTCCGGTCCTATGAATACAAGGTTTCCCTATGATGTGCCCATTTCAGATAATGTTGAGAATCCCCAGGGAATGGAAACAGTCCTCAAGGCTATAGGGGTTACGGCTCTTGACTGGAACTATAAAATCCTCTGCTGTGGAGCTTCATCGATTATCTGCAACCCCGATAACGCCCTGGATTTGATCGCAAAAATCATGCGGGATGCACTATCCATGGGATCTGACTGCCTTGTGGTTAATTGCCCGATGTGCCAGA
>Ga0224502_10000123_pt1 | contig 22325 bp, 17 predicted proteins | sample SF_Oct11_sed_USG_5_FD_169104 | JGI IMG/M metagenome (GOLD analysis project Ga0224502, IMG submission 169104) | Sediment microbial communities from San Francisco Bay, California, United States - SF_Oct11_sed_USGS_13 | ecosystem: Environmental > Aquatic > Marine > Sediment | place: USA... | reverse complement strand
CCAAAATATTTTTTTTAAAAGGAAAATATTTCTTCAAATCAATAAAGTACGGCGCGAAAATACAACGTATTTATTATATTTAAAAATTTTCCCGGCCTGCTACGCTTTTCTGGATTTGCTAAAAATTAAGGGTGCAAGACTTGAGATCCAATTTTAAACTGTTTTGGTTATTATTTCATCAACCGATTGTCAAGGGAAAATAAAACGTGGACATTATTTGAAGACCGATCTTTTTTCTTGACACAACGTATACCTTTTTTTAGGTTTGAAGTTCAATCATTTTAATACGGTACCCTGATTGTTTTACAAAGACAACAACCATATGTGTGAAAAGGGGGATTTATGATCGCAGGATGTTTCACGGCAATTGTTACACCATTTAAAGACGATGCTGTCGACTATGAAGGTCTGGGTAGATTAACAGACTTCCAGATCAAAAATGGAATTACCGGAATATTGGCCGTGGGGACCACCGGAGAAAGTCCTGTTTTGAACTGGGATGAACATAACCGTGTTATTGAAACCGTTGCAGAAAAGACAAAAGGTAAGTGTCTTTGCATTGCCGGTGCCGGAAGCAATAACACAAAGGAATCTCTGGAAGGAACAAAACATGCTGTCTCGGTCGGTGCAGATGCGGTTCTGCTGGTGGATCCATACTACAATGGACCCAGTTCTATTGAAATACGCAAAGAATATGTCGCTCCGGTGGCCAAAGCTTTTCCGAATATAGAGATTATTCCTTATGTCATTCCGGGCAGAACCGGTGCGCAACTGTTGCCCCAAGATCTGGCACTTTTAAATGAAACGTTTGATAATGTTAATACGGTCAAAGAAGCCACCGGTAATATTGAAAACATGAAGAATACAAGAAGATGCTGCGGATCGGATTTTACCATATTGTCCGGTGATGACGGGATGACATTGGAAATGATGTTGGACCCTGAAATAAAGGCTTCCGGAGTCATTTCCGTGGCGTCGAATGTTGTGCCCAAAGCGGTGTCACAGATGGTTCACCTGCTTCAGGAAGGTAACCAGGCTGAGGCCAAAAAACTGCTCAGCGCCCTTGGACCTCTTTTTGATCTGGTAACGGTTAAAACAATGGAAGCGACACCCTTTGGTGAAGTGGTATGCCGCGCCAGAAACCCGCTGGCTTTCAAAACACTGATGTCGATTCTGGGAATGCCCGCCGGCAGGTGCAGGCAGCCTCTTGGTAAAATGACACGAAACGGCCTGGAAACGGTGCTTAAATCAGCACGAAAAGTACAGACGGACAATCCTGAAATATTGAAACCTGTGGCCGAATTCTTCAACGTTGACATTGAGGGGCGCTTGAACGATCCATCTATATTGGAAGGGCTTTATTACAAAGAATATTGACGACGTCGTAAAAGTAAAAAAAATTTTGCGGAAATCTTTTGTACTTTCAGGTCTAACAAATTAATATCTAAGTATGTATTTTAAATAAAAGCCCCAAACACTTAATAAAACATGGTTTGATGCCGGATATTATCATGCTCAACATGAGGTGTCCGGCATCAAAATTCTTATCTAAGAGTTCGCATCTTCTTTCAATTTAAAACTGCCTTCTTTAAACAAAACATCTTTTAACCATTTTAATCCAAATTTCAAAAGTGCTACGTCATCTGCTTTTATTTTTTCTATGGCTTCAGCGTCTATGTCATATCGATCCAAGAAAGAGCTTTCAAAAACAAAGGCTTTAAATTTATCGATATTATAGCTGACCAAAAAAAACATTTTTTTACTTTCTTCAATGAGCTTGAGATTGGGGGGGAAGGATCGCTTCCGCACCACCAGATCGGTCCATTCGGCGTTGATATCATCATGGATGTCGACCCCCTGATCTTTTCGCCACTCACGGATGGTCCATTCTTTTTCTTCTTCAAACCCCAGACAGTGCGGTTCATGAACAAAAAAATAAAATCCTTCATCACTCTTCTGCTCTTTATGGCTGAGTGAAGCAACCCCCAGCGGATAATACCGGCAGGTGGTAGGCCTGTCAGCATAAATGATGCAACCATCGTCTTTGACAAAAGGACATGATTGTAATTCGTCATCCATCAACTTTAAGGTCACAACCGGCAAGTCCGTTTTTTCCCAAATCTGAAGAGTGGTATACACGGCAAGAAATTCTTCCGAAGACAGCTGCAAGCGTTTTTTAAGTCTAATAATATCATAGGGAGTCAGTATGATATTAATCCCCCTACAGCATTTGGTGAAACATTTTACACCTTTATGACATTTAAATTTGAACTTGCTGTCTAACCCAAGTCTTACAGTTGGTATATCAGCCATACGATCTGATGAATTCATATTTTTTCTTCCTTTTTTATATTAAAATTTTGGATCTTACTACCTGAAGCTTCTGCCGATGTCAACCATTGAAAAATAAGATATTATCTGCCAATATCTTCTTAAAAAGTAACATTTCAATAGGTCCCGGGTGGTAAGTATCCGTAGCGCCGATTTACTGAGAAGTGGCCTTAAACATAACTTAGGTCTTGATTTCAACTCAAAAAGTGCTATAGCTTTCGAATCACATGGTATTGTTTGAATTTTACCTGAATTTTGCACGAGTTGGCGGCTTTCATATGCAAGATTCAGGTTTTATATCATTTAGGTGTTTTATGGATGAACTGATCTGCTCTGAATTCAAACTCGGACGTCGCTTGTTAGGACGACTTCCTCACGGAAAAGACCTGATCACATCCATTGAGAACTTTTGCAGGGCATCCGATATCCGGACAGCAACATTTTCCGTTATTGGTGCTGTTTCGTCTGCCACCATAGGCGTTTATGACCAAAAACAATATGTCTACGTCACTTTTACTGAAAATACAACCATGGAAATCGTAAATTGCATCGGCAATGTTTCATTAAAGGATAAAACTCCGGTAATCCAATCCCATATTGTCCTGGCCGATGAACACGGTAAAATAATCGGTGGGCACCTTTTTTCAGAAACCATACTTTTTGCCGGAGAAATTGATCTTCAGGAAATGACCGGAAAACCTTTAGAAAGGGTTTACGACAATACAACAGGGCTAATGCTGTGGAACTTAGAGAGTCAAGGAGGAAGTTAACATGCAACTGAATATTACAAAAGCAGATCAATTAAAGACCAAGCCTGACGATTCCAAACTCAGTTTTGGTACCATTTTTACAGATTACATGTTCAACATGGATTACAATCCTCAAGATGGATGGCACAATCCACGTATCGAGCCCTATGCACCCATAAATATGGACCCGGCAACCATGGTGCTGCATTATGGCCAGGGTGTTTTTGAAGGACTCAAAGCATATCGGACAGAAACAGGCGCTGTCCAGCTTTTCCGTCCAAAAGACAATTTTAAACGGATGAACAACTCTTCGCGCCTTTTATGCATACCTGAAATTGATGAAAATTTTGCATTAGACGCCCTCAAAGAACTTCTTATCATTGAAAAAGACTGGGTGCCTAGCGCTCTGGGAACCTCTCTTTACATACGGCCAACGATCATCGCCACAGATCCTTTTTTGGGTGTGCGCGCCTCGCATACTTATCGATTCTTCATCATTTTTTCTCCTGTGGGGGCCTATTACCCCGAAGGCTTTAACCCCGTCAAAATCTGGGTCACCCGTAACCATGTGCGGGCCGTTCGGGGCGGTGTGGGTGAAGCCAAAACTCCCGGGAATTACGCAGCAAGTCTTTATGCCGGTGAACAGGCACACAAGCATGGTTATACCCAGGTTTTGTGGCTTGACGGCATTGAGCAGGAATATATCGAAGAAGTCGGCGCAATGAACATCTTTTTCGTCATCAATGGTGAGCTGATCACCCCCATACTAAACGGAAGCATCCTTCCGGGTATTACCAGAGATTCTGTAATAAACCTTGCCAAAATGTGGGGCATAAAGGTTTCTGAACGAAAAATCGGCATCAGTGAGGTGGTAGATGTCCATGCCTCTGGAAAACTTGACGAAATTTTTGGTTCAGGTACTGCAGCCGTTATATCCCCGGTGGGTGAAATTAAGTACGGAGATACCGTGATCACCGTCAGTGACGGCAAAGTCGGTGCCATGGCAAACAGATTCTACAAAGAATTGACAGATATTCAGTACGGTAAAACCAAAGATCCTGCAGGTTGGATCGAACCCATTTAAACATAAAAACTCATGCAGAAAAATTCAGATGCACACAAACACCTCCCATCTTTTATATTAAAGATGGAACGTGCGAACCTTCATCCTGTTGTCATCGATACGTTTGCCCATTATTATAAAAAAATCATTTCAGGCGCAACCGGCCTCATCTCTGACAAAGATATACGGCCGGTGACCTCAGACCATATCGAAGATGCCGATCGCATTCAAAAATATGCCAACGCCGGCAGGCATGCGTCTCCGAATGCTGTGATGATAAAACTCAACGGCGGTCTGGGCACCAGTATGGGGCTTACACGGGCAAAGTCTTTTCTTAAAGTAAAAAATGAAAAAACTTTTCTCGAGATCATATTGAAACAGGCAGAAAAGCGTCATGTAAAACTTGCCCTGATGAACAGTTTCAGCACCCATGAGGACACGCTTGACGCCCTTTCAAAAATTAAACCGTCAGATCCACCGCTCTTATTCCTTCAGAATAAGTTTCCAAAAATCCTTCAGAAAAATTTTGCACCTGCTGACTGGCCCAAAAGTCCTGACCTGGAATGGAATCCTCCCGGGCATGGTGATATATACTCGGCTATTTATACGTCCGGAATATTAGACACACTGCTCGAAAAAGAAATCGTATATGCTTTCATTTCCAATTCAGACAATTTGGGAGCGACACTGGATGAATCGCTTCTGGGGTATTTTGTTGAAAAGGGTTTCCCTTTTATGATGGAAGTGGCACCCAGAACCCCTTCAGACGTGAAAGGAGGGCATATCGCAAGACATAAAGACGGACGATTGATTCTGAGAGAGTCGGCCCAGTGCCCGGAAAATGAAATGAGCGCATTCAGAGACATAAAGCGCTATGGATTTTTTAACACCAACAACATCTGGATAAATCTCAAAGTACTTCACACGTTGATTCAAAAGATCGGGGCTGTAAAACTCCCCATCATCCGCAATCCCAAAACCCTCGACCCCAGAGATGAAAACAGCCCGAAGGTTTTTCAGATTGAAACCGCCATGGGCGCTGCCATATCCCTTTTTGAAGGTGCAGCTGTTATTAAAGTTCCTGCATCACGTTTTTTACCGGTTAAAAAATGTAACGACCTTTTGTCGATCCGATCCGACCGCTTTATCTTTTCTACAGAAAACAATCTGATTGCAAATCCAAATACTGGAACAAAAACGATCCAGGTCGATCTTGACCCGAAATACTACGGAAAAATAGATCTTTTTGACGAAAGATTTTCCAAGGGCGAACCGTCACTAGCGAATTGCGAATCTCTGACCGTCAAAGGAGATGTGCGGTTTGAAAATAATGTTGCCATCAGGGGTAAGATTGTTATCACAAACAAAGGAAAAACACAGGCTGTAATCAAAGAAGGAACCGTCGTAGAGAAAGATATCGTCTTTAATTGAGCGGCTAACCCGTATATTTCATGAAATTTTTTGAAAATTTGAATTAGAAAATATTCGGGCTAACTCTCTTTAAAAATGGAATAATATTTCATCACCTGTTTCACAAAATTTTCTGTTTCTTTGTAAGGGGGAATCCGCTGATACTGTTCAACGGCTTTGGGGCCTGCATTATAGGCCGCAAGCGCCAGATGCAGCTTTCCTTCAAAGCGATGAATCATTTGTTTTAGATATCGGGTACCTCCCATTACATTATCCTTTGGATCGAAAGGGTCTTTTATATTAAGTCTCCTGACATTCTCCGGCATAATTTGCATTAACCCCATTGCTCCGGCCTTTGAAACCGCCCTGGGATCAAAATCCGACTCTATTTTGATCAATGCTTTCAGCAATGAAAAAGAAACGCCGTGCTTTTTAGATGCTTCTGAAATAACATGATCATATAAATTGGTAGTATCTGATTCTAACGAATTTTTAGGGGTCTCTTTGATATAGACCTTATAATTGGATGAATTGGATGATGTGGGCACGTTTGTAAAATGAAGCACCCCTTCTTTGTCGGCATACACATAGATATCGGCATACAGGGGCGTAGCCACCGAAACCATAATATATAAAAATGTATAAATTCCGATAAAAAAACAATTCATGCCGATTCGAGTCATCACTTTAAGTATGATTTTACCTAAAAATTTTTCCGGCCTGCTACGCTGTATTGACATCGATAAAAATTAAGGGTGCGAAATTTGAATATTTGTTTAAGCCGTCAGCCGACCTTTTTTGTTTGCAAATATAACCATTGTTGGATATCTTTAATTTTTAAAACCCTTAATTTAAACTCATCCAAACCTATAATACGTTGTTCTAATGGACGTTATCATATGAAAAAAGGATCAAAACGCATTATTTATCGCAACCGGCACTTCGCGGTCATTGTTGCTGTTTTTCTTCTTTTTAGTATTGTATCATGCAAAAATAATACCAACGAGAAACATAAAGCGCAGACCAACAATTCTATTATTACCAGCATCGACAATGTGGAGCAGCTCAATAAGGTCGTCGAGACATCTAACGAACGCCTGTTGATTTTAGAATTCTATGCTGATTGGTGCCCTCCATGTAAAGACCTTGCCCCTATTCTTGAAAAAATTGCCAAGGAAAAAAGTGCAACCGTAGCAATTTACAAAATTGACATCGATCGACACCGGGAACTTTCGAATTCATTTCGCGTAACCGGCATCCCCCATGTATCTTTTGTTAAAAACAAAGAAAATGTTTTTGCCTTAACAGGCTTATATCCAAAAACCATGTACTTGAAGGTCATTGAACAGTATACCCAGCCCGACAAATCCTAGAAGTGGTTTCAAAACCTCCCCTCAGGCCCAATTCCTGTGTTGGACCGAGGGGTTCAATACTCGAAATATTCAATATATTCATGTGTTTGAATCCCTCGGTCCGCCTTGACTTTGAACCTGATTGAAGGTTTTGAAACCACTTCTAATTCAAGAGTGCATCAAGCCTTTTGTTTTACATCCTCTGTATAATTGTTTTTACAAAATTACCATCTGCTGTTGCGCCGAAATGCTTCATAATTAAACTCATTGCCTGCATTTTGTTTTCAAACTGAGAGAAATCTATATTCTGATGAATCCATGCCGCAATTTCCTCTTCAGTGGCCATTTTCGGCAAATAGTTCTCTATAACTTTAATAAACTCTGAATCCGCTGCCTCACCTTTTTGTTCCAATACTTCTTTTTCTGATTTCATTAACTTTTTCAAGATCTTTACAATTTCATCATCTGAAATCTCTTTTTTATCGAGCCTTCCGAACTCTCCAAGGATGACACGGAGCGCGTCTTTTTTCTTTTCCTCTTTTGCCTTTATTGCCGCAGACAAATCCTTTTTCATCTGACGTTGAAGATTCATTTTTCACCCTTTTATTTTTGAAATAAATTTTGACGGTATCGCTAAAAATCAAAAAAGATGCAGTTAAAATATTATCGTTCATTGCTATATCGTGTCAATAAAGTATTGATTAACAGGTAAAAGTCTTTTAGGATCTCTTCAACTTTAACATTCACGACCTAACACGATCTGAAAATATTCTAAAAACCCGTGATTGTAGATAAAAAATTCAATCGAAAAATCTCGACAGCGCTGCTCATTTTGTTTTTTTTTGCATTTGCATGTTCGGATGTCAAAGAGCAGACCCAAACGCCTATTTCCGAAATACCCCCCACCTTGACAAAACAGTGCTACGAGTACGGCATTAACTGCGAAGATTTAATCCTTATAAAAGATACGGTTCAACCCCATCAAAATCTGTCGGACATTTTATCGAAGTATAAAGTTCCAAATGCTGTTATTCATGCTGTTGCGTTTTCATCCAGACCCGTATTTGACGTTCGAAAAATTAAAGCCGGCAATCTTTTTTGTATTATCCGCGACAAGAATACTACTAAAAAGGTTCGTTATTTTGTGTATGAAATAAACCCTGTGGATTACGTGATCTTCAAACTCGAAGATCCGACAACCATTTCTTTAGGGAAAAAACCTGTACTCATCGAAATAGAAACCGTTTCGGAATCAATTGAATCCTCGTTATGGGAAACCCTGACGGAAAAAGAAATCGATCATGAACTTGCCATCAAACTTTCTGAAATTTACGCATGGGCCATCGATTTTCATCATCTTCAAAAGGGAGACGGCTTTCAGGCGATTTTTGAAAAGAAATTCATTAAGGGAAAACCCATCGGTCTTGGAAGGATAAAGGCCGCTAGAATTTATCACAAGGGTCAATTTTTTTATGCTTTTTATTTTGAACAGGATGCCAAAGGAAGTTATTTTGATGAACATGCAAACAGTCTAGAAAAAATATTTCTCAAGGCTCCCATAAAATTTTCAAGAATTACATCGGGCTATTCGAAACGAAGATTCCACCCGATTCTGAAAAAATACAAGGCTCATTTTGGCATAGATTACGCTGCCAAGACCGGCACGCCAATTATAAGTACCGGTGATGGGGTTGTTGTGAAAACCGGCTATGACTCAAAAAACGGCAGGTATGTCAAAATAAAACATAACGGCATCTATACAACTCAGTATCTTCATATGTCCAGAATCGCCCGTGGAATCAAACCGCGAGTAAAAGTTGAACAGGGAGACATCATCGGTTATGTGGGGTCCACCGGATTGGCTACCGGACCTCACCTTTGTTATAGATTCTGGAAAAACGGCAGGCAGATCAACCCTTTCAAGGAAGACATTCCATCAATTGAACCTGTCAAAAAAGAAAATCTTCAACAGTTTAATCAGCAAATGGCGGAACTGAACCAACAATTGAACGCCCTTGACAAATCGATATTATCAATGGGTATCAGATAAGGAAGATTTATAATAGCTTAGTCCTTTGAAACAAATCGATTTCAAAGGAGCATCAGGTATGATTAAATTTTTTACTGGAAGCTGTCTGAGTGGATTAGGGATCGTTTTGAAAGAACCATAGGCAATTTTATTTATCGATAAAACCATCTATTAAAGCGAGTATTTTTATTAGAAGCCCATGCAGGTTCTTTCATTACAAGCCCTTATTCACGAGTTCTTTCAGAAAAAATTTAATCATACCTGATGCGGTAATGTTTTCAAACGGCTAAAGTGTTATGAAGATTTAAGTTTTTCACATACCAGGATATCCGTGGGGAATGCCATCTCTTCGGGTAAATTGCCCAATGGAAAAAATTTTACTTCACTGGCATCGGACCCGGCCTCTAGCTTGCCACCGAAAGAGGTTCCCATAAACCATATTCCCACCGTCTGATTTTCCAAGTCATGAAAATTAGAATGAACGGCAAAAACAGGCCCGATTTTCACATCCAGCCCTGTTTCTTCTTTAAACTCTCGTGTCGCCGCCACCCGAACATCTTCATCGTACTCAACATGCCCGCAGGGTATACACCACATGCCCTTATATGAACTGTTCCGTTTGACCAAGAGCAGTTCGTTATCTTTCAATACGATCACTGCAACACCGACCGTTGGATTTTTATAATGGGTCCATTTACACCGGCTGCAATACATCCTTTTTCGATGTCCTTTTTGTTTGAGTTGCAATTGTTCTCCACAAAAGGGACAAAATTTGAAATTCATTGTGTTATCCTTCATCTCTACTGGCGTTTAACAATGACTTTTTCACCTCTTCTTTGTACGTTTTTAGTATGTATTGTTTCGGGAAGATTTCTTTTGACAGGTAATTCAGAGAGCTGTTCAAGAACATATCGCACAATTCTTTAAACGCGGTTTCTTTTTTGGTTTTATCGATAAAAATTTTTTCTCTTTTCATCTCAAAAAGCACGCTGTCCCCAAGCACATCTGTTATTTCACCGATGCTCTCCGTTAACTGCCGGCTGTCTTTTTTCAATGCTTCCGTCACCGGAATATCCATTCGAACGATCAGGGAAACCAGCCAACGATCACCCACCAGCTTTCTCGATCCATCATATAAATTCAATTGCAATCCGTTTTCTAAATCTATGGTTTTTATGAGCTTCTCTTTCATGTATAAACCCTCTTTTTTCACGTTTAGCGTTAACCGTTTTCAAATTCTAACTTTTTATACCAGCTTTGCTTAAATTAACAATGCTTTTTCGGGGGCTCTTTTTATATTTGCCATATTACCTTATTTATTGGTATGGTAGCCTTATCGTAAAAGAAAATGCCTTAATTGTAATGGAGTTGCAAGAGCTGGATAGAACACAGATTTTCACAGATAATTTTTTTAATATTTTATGAAACAAGTCGAATCTAAAGGAGCTTCAGGTATGATTAAATTTTTGACTGGAAGCTGTCTGAGTGGATTAGGAATCGTTTTGAAATAACCATGTGAGAATTTATATTTTGGATGAAATACCCTGTTAAAGCAGAGGAATTTATTAATTGCCTGGGCAAGTTATTTCATTACGAGCCCTTGTTCACGAGTTCTTTCAGCAAAATTTTAATTATACCTGAAGCGGTAATACTCTAAAAATCTTAACAATCTGTGTTCATCCGTGCCCAAAAAAAGAAATTCCAATGCTATTAAATATATTGTGAACCGCTCTTCGTATTTTCGGAAAAGGCAGGGAAAATCTCATGAAATATTTACCCATTGACAGCAGCCTGTTTGTTCAGAACCGGCAAAGGTTTGCCGCTAAGCTCAAATCCAATGCCATTGCCGTGCTGAATTCCAATGATATTATGCCAACGAGTGCCGACGGTGTCCGATCTTTTATTCAAAACACTGATCTTTTTTACTTAACCGGAATTGATGAGGAAGAGAGTATTCTTGTAATTTTTCCGGATGCCAGAGAAGAAAAGCTCAAAGAAATCTTGTTTATTAAAGAAACCAACGAAGAAATTGCCATCTGGGAAGGACCGAAATATTCGAAAGAAGAAGCGTCGAAGATATCCGGAATTAAGACGATTTTCCAGACTAAAGAATTCGAAAAAACTTTCAGAAGTTTGGTTTTTGAGGCTGACCGGATTTATCTGAATTCCAATGAACACCTGCGGGCCGACGTTTTCGTTGAGACCAGAGACAATCGTTTTCTAAATTGGTGTAAACGCCATTATCCTTTGCATAAATACGAAAGATTGGCGCCCATTATGCACCATATCCGGCCCATCAAATTCAAGATAGAAGTGGAATTGATCAAACAGGCCTGCGACATTACCGAAAAGGCCTTTTTGCGATTGCTTGACGTCATCCGGCCCGGGATATGGGAGTTCGAGATCGAAGCGGAAATTTATCACGAATTTTTGTCCAATCGATCGCGGGGGCCTGCATATGCGCCCATCGTTGCTTCAGGGGCCAATGCGTGCATTTTGCATTATGTCAAAAACAATCGACAATGTGAGGATGGTGATCTTGTACTGATGGATTTTGGCGCTGAATATGCCAACTATGCCTCGGACCTGACGCGAACAATCCCGGTGAACGGTAAATTTACCCCGCGCCAAAAAGAGATCTACAATGCGGTGCTTCGCGTCCAGAAGGCGGCCGTTCAAATGCTCACACCGGGCAATACCTTTGAAGCGTACAATAAAAAAGTCGGACTCATTATGGAAAAAGAGCTCATCGGTCTGGGTTTGCTGGACGCTAAGGCAATAAAGAACCAGCCCCCGGATGAGCCGCTATATAAACAATATTTCATGCACGGCGCATCCCATCATTTGGGTCTGGATGTACACGACCTTGGGAGTAAATACCGAAAATTTGAAGAGGGCATGGTGTTTACGTGTGAACCGGGGATTTACATTAAAGCAGAAGGGATCGGCATCCGGCTGGAAAATGACATACTGGTCACCAAAGACGGTCCTGTTGATCTCATGGAAAACATTCCGATCGAAGCCGATGAGATTGAAAACTTGATGAACAAATAAAGAATCCTGGCCCAAAGGACCAGGCTTTGGCTTGCCCCTGAAAGGGGCTGTTTTAAGCCGTACAAGTTAAAAGTGTCTAAAGTGATCTAAAGTGCCTATTTATCCCGAATTCATCGGGGAAGTTATGGTGTCGCTTCGCTCCAATGTTTTTATAAAATTGACAGAATTCCTTAACTTTAGCTCACTTTAAACTTTAGTTCACTTCAAACTCTTGCAGCGATTCTCCAGGCAGAGCCAAAGAACTCTGACCACGCCCATCTTAGATCCCGCATTGCGGGGGAGGACGTGGTTTTCTAAGCCGAAATAAGAACAGGTTTCGTTTTCAATATCACCTTGCATTTTTTTAGGTTTCCAAGTTGTTCAGAGACCTTTGAAAAATCCTCATTTTTGTTTAAGTTCAAGGAAGGCGAAAATTTTAACCACCCCGATGAAAAAGCCATCGGGACAGGCATCCATACATTTCGTATTTCGAGGATTAAAATTTGAGCCTGTTGATAAATCCCGATTATCGGGGACGCAGAAATTGGGCAAAAAGGGGGGTTTTGCAAAGGTCTCATTCAAGGTTTTGATCAACTATATACCGATCACCTATACAATAGGAAGCGGCAGTTCCCGTAAAGTGAATAAGTTCCGGCAAAGAAATTCTTTGATTAAACCCTCCCAGATGTGGACCTGTCATAATTGTTATATCCTCCAGACCTTTTGATAGGCCATTTATGTTGTCCCCGGTAAACCCGCGCTCCAATAAAAATTCATTGAATTCATCATCGCTCATTTCCTGTTGATCGGTCGCTCTAAAAATTTCCTCCATGTATTGATCGACTCCGAATTCATCAATGGAACGCAAAACAAAATTATCGAAATCAACCGGCAAACGATCACCTATTTTTCTTCCTGTGAATCCTTCATAATAGGAATTAAACGAAGCCTCTATCAACTCTTGCATTAAATCAGGACAGAAAAGATTCCTTACATCTATGGGATATCCTTTTTTATCAAAACCTGTCCGTTCAGGATGATGATTGCGGAAATAACTTGCACATATAAGAATAATACTCATAAAATGATTCCCGATAAGCCTGTAATACCTGTAAGAAGATCCTGAAATAGCCTCAAAGTGCTCAAAATCTCTGACACCTGATTTCCCCAAATTAGGATAACGGCATGACATTAGCCATCTATCCAGTCTTCCTCCTCTCGGCCATTCATAATATCCTTCATCGCGCCGCCTGTGCCGTTGTACACGATTGTGAAAAAGGGGTACCGGAGCTGTATGAACGATACCCATTGAGGTAAGCCTTCCCAGAAGCCAAGCGTTCCGCCTCATAACCTCCATAAAATTGTTCCAATCAACGCTTTTTTCATCAGGAAGAGGATTCGGATAAACAAAATAGTCGGAATGGACCATAAACCCTATGGCGGAATCCATATGTATTGTCATTTTCTTTTTCAGCTTATCTGGAAAATCTGTAAGTCTGAATAGATGCGCTTCCCCGAACCTAAGGGGTGTCGGTATATCAAATTTTATCGGAAATTCGTGCTTAATCGCCTGCAAATACTCCATCCATAATGCCTCACGATTCAATGCTGTACTCTCGGAATCCGATCTCGATAATTTTATTACAAAGAAAAGATTGCTCGCTATGGAAAACACCAAACTCCGGCCGATACATTTCATATCGCAGCCTTCATTTAAACCTGTTTTACGACATAAATCATCCCAGCGGATCGAGGTAACCTTGCTTATGCTCTTTTCCCTTAAAGACGGCCCTTTTATTTTCAGAGGAAGTGAGCCCAATGCCTCCGCCGCCGCCCGATGTGAAGGTCCGACGGAATCAGCAACAATATGTTTAAGACACTTTATAGATTCTGCCGCCAGACCCGGATCTTCACCGGCGGACGCAAGAAACGACAGGGTGTTTGCCGCTTTTCTGTATAAAAAATAGGACTGTCTCTGGGAAGAGTGAACTTTTTTAATGATCACATTATACAAAGCATTAACCGTCTTCGATGATCCTAAAGAAACGTTTTTGCTCAGATCATGTTCAAGCATGGAAACTGCCATATAGGTGGCGGAAAAATCCATACATGAGTTTAACAAATATTTTTCACTGGCAACAAGATCTCTGTGCATTTCCTTGCTCTTCATTCAGTTCAATGAACAATTATGACGACTTCGTAAAAATTTTAACTTCTGAGTTGCGCTGCATTCCTTGTCATTGCAACGTATGATAAGCCCCCCTTATTCCTTGAAGCTTAGGGGTTTTTCATTTGTGCAAAGAACCAAAAGGAACCCATTTATATAATAAATATCTCTGTATAATTTCTTAATCAAAGAACCGATACCACAAAATATGGAAGAAAGCTATAATGCCATCTTTCCATGTGATCTTCTTTCCTTCAGAATAGGTTCGGCGGCTGTAACTTATACCTAAGTTGAGCGATTTTCAAGTTTGCCGCCCCAGAGAAATAAGCTCTGCATTTCACAGGGCCCCGATAACGGGATCTACACTTCGTTCCGACAGGCAGATAAGCCCCGCGGAGCGGGATCTCCGCTTCGCTACGACAAGTCTTGAGCGTAGCGAAATCCCGCTTTGCGGGAGAAGATGTTGTTTCGCTATAGTCGTCTATTGTCCGGCTTTATGAGCAAAAGCCGCCGAATAGAATAGAAAGGCGACTTGGGGAATATGTTTTAAGGTGGATTTGCTGGGTCGGGTCTGGCTTGTGGACGCAACTGCCCCTAATTTGGTGCAATTTTATATCTATTTGCCCCAATAAAAAAAAGGTTGTTTAATTGCTTTTTGAAATTACTGAGATTCATTTGAAGCGTATCTCTGCCAAATGGATGAATTGTCTCTAGATCATTAGTGTCTATAAATATATCCCAATAACCGACACCCTGTGTTAGTAAAGTGTTGGTCAATTCTTGTGCAGCATTTACATCAAAATCACCATACAATTTCAGGTGGAGGTTGTCATTGGTTTTAAAAGAAGAAATTTGGAAATTTGCTGCCATAAATTTGCCTCCTTGTTTTTGATTTCATTTTCTTTATTATATCTTGCAAAAATCATGCAAACACCTGCGACTAGATAACAATTGCTTATATATAAAATATTTATACCAATTATTGTATAAGAATAGTCGGGCTTATTCATATAAAAAACGATGCAATTGTAAAGCAAATCACATTTAATTAGGAGTTTTTTTACATAGACAGGCGAATTGTAGAATTGGCAAAGGGGAGTAGAGGTAGGCTTGATTAACGTATAGCGTGGTTCAAGCACGCATTTCCAAAAATTGAAGATTGCTAACTGAAATCAAAATTTTAGTTATAAATATAGGCAATATGATCAGAGTCGAATCGATATGGATATGTTGAACGGAGGTTATATTCTTCCAGAATTTTTCCCACCTGATTGATGATCTCTGCAGCTGTTGCCTTGTCCTTAAAAACGACTCTTTTCCTGGCATCAACTTTGAGCTGCGTGGTTTTTGACGTTACTTTTTCTAAATTGATTACGATGTCAAGTTCCTTTGTAGATGCAGTTATGGCTCTGCCATCTTCTGACTCGCCGTCACTAATAATCTTAATGTCCATTTTTTTCAAAGCAGCAACTGTAGCGTCGTGAACCCGATCCACAGGAGAACTGAAAGATCTGTATGCTACATTGCTAAGGGTGTAGCTTATCCCGGCTCCTGCACCGGTAAGGGCAACAGCTGTACATCCTGACAGCAAAGGAAGAAGAAACACAACGAAGAATTTTCTGAAGACAATCATTGGCTTTCAATGCTCTTGGTTTAGTTTGTTTTGCGATAGCATAGTGTCCGGGAGGGTAAAGGCAAATCTCCACGAACCATACACATTTCATATGGCCATCCGAAATCATCATAAATTACAGATCGCTTACCAATATTTTGATTATAAACTATTTAGCAGGCATTGTGATATCTGTAAAGATTTTAGGCCTGAAATTCCTGCCATACATAGCGAAACTGTCGAAAAAGTCCAAATTTGGCCATTTTATCAATTTTTAGCACAATAAAATCATTGGGTTGTGGACCTTGAAGCCACAAGTTTAGAGTTTTTAGACAGTCTCAGCAAGTTTTCAAACATCAAAAAGGCAGGGCCAAATGACCCTGCCTTCTGAAATGAATGATTGGAAGATGCTTATTTCTTAAACTTCCTCCTGAACCCTACAAAACCAACGATACCGGAAAATATAATTTTATAGTATGCATCTATTCGGTCAAGTTAACAGGTTTCATCCTTTGCTTAAGATATCCGATCAAGCTTCTAAAATAAGATTGCCGGCTATGAACTCATTAAGGAAATTTCTCAATTCGGCTTCGTAGAAGGCCAGGCGCCACCAGGAATGATATATCGTCACTTGAGAGATCTGGAAGAAAATGGTCTGGATTGACTTTTCACGAGTTAATCAATAATTTTAATGTTTATCAAGGAATGCCTTCTTGTCAGTGATAGTGTGACCTGCCCCCGTTTTTTGGGGGCAGGTCATAAGTATGTTGGTCGATTGCAAAGGGCTTGCCTGCTACAATGTATCATTTTAGGTGATATTCTTGACATGTTGGGTTAAATATTCGAAAAGAATAAAGATTTTGAAATAGTTGCTTTAACCTTAAACAAAGGAAGATCATATGATGTTAGAAGAAACCCCGTTTCTCACTTAGAGAGGTGAGGTTTTGTATTTGCGTTGATAACGATTAGATATCACAACACCGGCAATAAGCCATGTATTGGTAAGAAAACACAACTTTTGAATCATACCAAATTTGAGTCTGATGGTATGATATCACAGGTTTCTTGTGGGCTTTGATAATCTCAGAGACTGTCGAAAAAGGTCAGGCCAACCATTCCATAAAAAGGCCAATATTCATACCTAAAATCTATTGACATAACGTGTCGTTATGCTAGTTACCATACAGGCAAGTAAACATAAGATATCCTTCCATCAAATGAGAGGCTTGTATGGCCAAATATAAGAAGTATGACTACTCCCAAAGTTTACTAATTCCTGTTTCTCTCGAAGATCAATTGATGCCCGGTACCTTGGAGTTCGCCATCCACACACTGGTGGAAAGGCGAATGGACATGTCTGTTTTTGATGTAAAGTACCAAAATGACGAGACCGGTCGCAGAGCCTATGATCCCAAGGTATTATTGAAAGTTATTTTGATAGCCTATTCTCGTGGTTTGATATCATCACGCCAGATTGAACGTGCATGTTGTGAAAATGTTACTTTTATGGCGATGTCCTGTAATCAAAGGCCTGATCACAGCACCATTGCGTCGTTTGTTTCTTCCATGAAAGATCAAATTAAGCCGCTGTTCAGAGATATCTTGCTGGTGTGCGAGCAAGAGCAACTTTTAGGCGGGACTTTTTTTGCCATTGATGGTTGCAAAATATCTTCCAATGCCTCCAAAGAATGGAGTGGTAAAATAGAAGATTTGAAGAAAAAGAAGGAAAAAATTGAATGCAAGATCAAGTCATTGGTTGAAGATCATATTGAGGTAGACAAAACGGAAGATACCGTAGAAGAACAGATGTCTACAAGCCGTGAAAAACAAATTAAGAGACTTCAACAGCAGGCCGACAAAGTTGAGAAGTGGCTGACAGAACATGATAAGAAAATCGGAAGCAATGGGAAAGAGCTTCAAAGCAACGTTACCGACAATGATTCTGCAAAAATGCATACGTCTCACGGAACCGTTCAGGGGTATAACGGCCAAGCGATAGTCGATTCAAAACATCAGGTAATCGTTCATGGCGAGGCCATTGGAAAAGGGCCTGACAATGACAATTTACCACCAGTGATCGATGGTGCAAAAGAGAATCTTCAAAACATCGGCAAGGCAAAGGATTATTTTGAAGGCAAGGTTCTAACGGCTGATTCAAGTTACCACAGCATTCCCAATCTAAACAAATGCCATGAAGAAAAACTGGATGCTTATATTCCCGACAATAAATTTCGTAATCGAGATGAAAGATTTTCAAGTCGGGTCGGCTATCGACCGAGGTCAAAAAAGTTTTCATTTGCTGATTTTCAATATGACCGCGATCAAGACCAATATATTTGCCCGAATGGTAAACGACTTAAGAAAAATACCAAGCCAAGGCAGTATAAGGGTAAACTTTTGAAAAGTTATGTTTCCAAGGAAACAGATTGCGGACCCTGCCAGCTCAGAGCCAAATGCCTTAGATATAAAGATGCTAAACGTCGCCATTTTACATACTATGCCGATGCATCGGGCAATAACATATCACAGGCAATGGTGAAAAAGATCGAAACAGAAAAGGGTCGTAAAATATATCCACAGCGAATCGCCATAGTTGAACCTGTATTTGCGAACATTCGTGTTCAAAAACGGATGGACAAATTTAACTTAAGGGGAAAGATAAAAGTAAATATCCAGTGGTTGCTTTATTGTATGATACACAACATAGAAAAAATAGCGAATTACGGTTTTGCATAGGCAATAAAAAGCGGTTCAGGGAAGGAAAAAATAAAATATAACATAGTCATTGATTAAAAAAGGTAAATTTTCGAAAGCAGGAAATATCGAGAGATGATCCGGTTTGTGAAAACGGCTTTTTCGACAGTCTCTCAATATATCACAGTAATTGTCAGGCCTGAGATAATGAAAGGATATTTCAGGTATCTACGAATCTTATAAGATTTAATCGTTACCAGAAATCGGAATTATTAATAAGGCCATATTCAGGCTAAATCAAAATTTCGCAAAGTGAATTTGCCGGTTATCCGAATGATTTAACCTTCTGTGATTTAAATAAAATATTGACCCTTCATATTTTATTATATTATGAATAAACATTAGCCCACCTTAATTTCTTGCTCCCACCGATTTAAAGCTAATTTCTTTCGGAACTTGTTGTCTGGGTTAAAGCTCTTTTCTTTACGGCACTATCTAACTTTTTTGCCTCTATACCATTAGGAAGGTGCTATCATGACCACACAAGGCTTCAAACGCAAGCTCACCGCAATCCTCAGTGCCGATGTCAAAGGTTACAGCCGACTCATGGGCGAGGATGACGAGGCCACTGTCCGTACCATTACCGCTTACCGGAAGGTTATTGCTGAGGTTGTCCAGAAATACAGAGGCCGAGTGGTGGACTCTCCGGGCGATAATATTCTGGCAGAATTTGCCAGTGTGATTGACGCAGTGAGTAGTTCGGTCGAGATCCAAGAAGAGCTTAGAATTAGAAATGCTGAGTTACCTGAAGATCGAAAGATGGAGTTTCGCATTGGAGTCAACCTTGGTGATGTGATCCATGAGGAAGATAGGATATATGGCGATGGAGTCAACGTCGCGGCCAGAGTAGAAAGTCTTGCTGACCCTGGAGGGATCTGCGTTTCTGGCACCGTATTTGATCAGGTCGAAAGCAAGCTTCCCTTGGGATACGAATTTCTTGGGGAACAAAGTGTAAAAAATATCCCAAAGCCGGTGCGAATCTATAAAGCTCTTATGGATCCCGAGGCAGTGGGCAAGGTTATCGGGGAGCAAAGGGTTGAACCAAGGCGAGGTCAAAGAGTAGCTCTTGTGGTCGTGACCTTACTCCTTCTGATAGTGGGCGGTCTGTTGATTTGGCGCACTGCCTTCCCACCAGTGCAAATAGCCTCAGTGGAAAAGATGGCATTTCCTTTGCCTGACAAGCCCTCCATTGCAGTCTTGCCGTTTGACAATATGAGCGATGATCCAAAGCAGGAATATTTCAGCGATGGACTAACAGAACAAATCATAAGTAGTTTGTCCAAGATCCCATATTTATTTGTAATTGCTCGCAACTCGACATTTACTTACAAAGGAAAAGCGGTGAAGGTTCAAAAGGTCGCTGAGGATTTAGGTGTGAAGTATGTCCTTGAGGGTAGCGTACAGAAAACTCCTGATAGGGTTCGGATTACGGCCCAGCTTGTCGATACAATCACAGGACATCACCTTTGGTCGGAAAGATACGACCGCGAACTGGAAGATATATTCGCCATTCAAGATGACATTACAATGGAGATTATGAAGGCAATGCAAGTAAAGCTCACGCGGGGCGAGCAGGCCCGCCTGTGGGGAAAACATGAGACGACCAATCTTGAGGCCTATGAAAAATCTCAAGAGGGACGTGCATATATATTAAGGTACTCTAAAGAAAATAATGCTTTAGGGCGGCAGTTACTTGAGGAAGCCATTGCCTTGGATTCTGGGTTTGCAGTTGCTTACGCGTTTTTGGGTTGGACTCACTTTTTTGATGCGAGGTTTGGATGGACTGAGTCTCGTTCCAAATCGGCCAAGATGGCATTTGAATATGCGCAAAAGTCCCTCGAAATGGATGATACCTTGGACCTTGCTCGGACCTTATTGAGTGCCGTTTACCTGGTGAAACGACAGCATGATGAGGCCGTTGTTGAAGCAGAAAGGGCGGTCGCTCTTAATCCAGGCACGGCTCACTCTCTTGGTACTTTGGCTGGAGTTTTAGGTTGTTCAGGCAGGTGGGAAGACAGTATTATCTATTTTAAAAAAGCGATCCGTGTCGACCCAATCCCACCAATTACCTATTTAACGTGGTTAGGTCGCGCCTATTTCATGACAGGGCAGTACGATGAGAGCATCCCGACTTTTAAAAAGGCGCTTGATCGTAACCCCAATTATCTGCCTGCCCACGCTTTTCTTGCCGCTTCTTACATTTCATTAGATAAAGAACCTGAAGCTGTTGCAGCAGCTGAAGAAGTTCTCAGGATAAATCCCAAGTTCTCTCTTGAGTCTTATGCGAAAACACTTCCATACAAGAATAAAGCTGATATAGATCGCTATGTTTCAGCCTTGCGCAAGGCGGGATTGCCTGAATCGCTACCTCTTGAACTGCCTGATAAACCCTCTATAGCCGTACTGCCATTTGTCAATATGAGTGGAGATCCAGAGCAGGAATATTTTAGCGATGGTCTAACAGAAGAAATCATTACAGCACTCTCAAAAGTCCAGCGTCTTTTTGTTATCGCTCGCAATTCAACATTCACTTACAAGGGCAAACCTGTGAAAGTGCAGAAAGTGAATAGAGAATTGGGTGTGCGCTATGTTTTGGAGGGTAGCGTAAGAAAGTCTGGTGATCAAGTAAGAATAACTGCCCAGCTTATTGATGCTACCACAGGCAATCATCTTTGGGCAGAGCGTTATGATCGAGAGTTGAAAGATATATTTGTTGTTCAAGATGAAATTACTAAAAATATCATCATGGCCATGCAGGTAAAGTTAACAGATGGGGAGCAGGCCCGAGCGGCTGCAAAAGGCACAACAAACCTTGAGGCTTATCTAAAGTATTTGCAGGCGAGAGATTATGCTCTCAAGTTAAATCCAGAAAGTAATGCTTTAGGAAAACAATTGGCAGAGGAAGCCATTAGTTTAGACCCAGAGTATGCTTCGGCCTACAGGCTCATAGGCGGAGCCCACATGAGTGATTTGTTTCTTGGAACAAGCAAATCCCCCAAGGATTCTATAGCGAAAGCCATAGCATTGACGAAAAAGGCTATTGCTTTGGATGAGACTTATGCAGAAGCTTACGGCCAGCTGGGCTTTTTATATTCAATTACAGGGCAATATGATAAGGGAATTGCTGAAGCAGAGAAAGCTGTGGCAATTAACCCAAATTCAGCTCAATCACATTATAGAGTGGGTAAAACGCTTAGTTATGCCGGAAGGTGGGAGGAATCTATTCCGGCATATAAGAAAGCGATACGCCTTAATCCTATTCCACCAAATATGTATTTATGGAGCTTGGGATTGTCTTATTGTTATATTGGGCAATACGAGGAAGCAATAACATGGAGTGAAAAAGCAATTCGACAAGAACCCGATTCTCTATTAGCCAACAGATCTATGACTGCGATTTATAGCATGTCAGGAATGGAAGAGGAAGCTCGAGCCCAAGCCGCTGAGGTGATTAGGATACAACCCAAATTTTCTCTCGAGAAATGGGCCAAGAGAATCACATATAAGAATCAAGAGGATAAAGAGCGGCTTATTAGCGCTTTGCGCAAAGCAGGGCTGAAGTGATAGGAAACAAGCATTTCGATTAAAGTGGATAATACAGGATTTGACTTTTATTCATAGAACTTTACAACTATATTACGACTACAAAAATAGTTCAATCTGAGATATGTAGTTGAGATCACATGAATTTTGAACGTTTTAAAACCTGCACTATCTCCAACATATCGACCAAAATTAGAGACTAAAAAACCTGTGATATCATCCATCCTAGTTCTTAGGGATGAATTGCATGTTACTGCTATATATTTGCAATCCCAAAAGCCG
>Ga0224502_10000122_pt1 | contig 22342 bp, 20 predicted proteins | sample SF_Oct11_sed_USG_5_FD_169104 | JGI IMG/M metagenome (GOLD analysis project Ga0224502, IMG submission 169104) | Sediment microbial communities from San Francisco Bay, California, United States - SF_Oct11_sed_USGS_13 | ecosystem: Environmental > Aquatic > Marine > Sediment | place: USA... | reverse complement strand
CGTCGAACCTGCTCAGTCCCTCTACCTCGTTTGAGACGCCATGGGAATGAATCAGGTCCATAATTACGCGAAGGCCCAACGCATGGGCCGTGTCCACAAGCTCTTTGAAATCCTCGGGTGGTCCAAACCGTGATGAAGCGGCAAAAAAATTGGACACCTGGTAACCAAAGGATCCGTAATAAGGATGTTCCTGAATCGCCATCAGTTGAAGCGTATTGTAGCCGGCGGCAACGATGCGCGGCAGGGTCCTCAGGGTAAATTCTCGAAAAGAACTGATCTTCTCATCTTCCTGGGCCATGCCCACATGGGCTTCATAAACCAAAAGCGCGTCTTTCGAAGGTTGAAAATCCGTGCATTTCCAGATATAAGGTGACCGAGGGAACCAGACTTGGGCATTGAAAATCAGTGTGTCGGGATCCTGAACCACCCGCCGTGAATAAGCGGGTATCCGGTCTCCCTGTCCTCCGGGCCAGTGGATCCGAAGCCGGTATAAATCCTCATGCCCCATTGCATCAGCGGGCAGTCGGATTTCCCACACCCCTTCACTGTTGATTCGTTCAAGCGCAAACTTTTTTTTCTCCTGCCAGTTCGTCATATCTCCAATCAGATATATCGCATCGGCATTGGGCGCCCATTCCCGAAAAATCCATTCGTTGCGGTAAAAATGAAGACCGAAGTATTCGTGGCCTGAAGCAAAATCCGCCAGACTGATCTTATCACCGGTAAGCATCTTTTCCGTTTTAGTAATTCGGGCAAACCGCCGCCTGAGATCTTTTTCATACGGCTTAAGATAGGGGTCTCTCTCCAGAAGAAGTTTTACGAGGTCATGGGTCATTAGTGCCTTAATTGTTAATTTTTTGTATTTAAAGATACCACAAAGATTCCCTCCGGGCCGTAGACTCTGCGGGCCGGAGGTAATCGTCAATATTCAATATGGCATTTGTAATTTGCTGCTCGTCACTAATTCTTTGGATTTAAATCCTTCATTATAAGCGTGGGGTAATCAGCGGACGCTGCAGCATTTTTTCGTAAAGTTCAATGTATTGTTGGGCTGTAACGTCATGATTGAAGGTGGCGGCACTTTCTGTCATAATGCGTCCGATTTGTCGCGCTTTGGTTTTTGCCGGGAGTTTATAAAATTTCATGGTTTCTTGAATCACCCAGAACAGGCCGCCAGCATCATACGTTTCAAAGACAAAGCCGTTGCCCAAATTCTTTTTAACGTCAATATGAATAACCGTATCGTGAAGCCCTCCTGTATCGTGGACCACTGGCAATGCGCCATAGATGGCGCCGATCATTTGCGGCAGCCCACAGGGCTCAAAAAGGGAAGGCATCAGTACAAAATCAGAAGCACCGTAAGACAGATGTTCCAACCCCTCGTTAAAATCGCATATCGCCACTCGTTCATGTATTTGATGAAGATTAACGATATCTCTAAAATGCCCCTGAAACTCGCCGTTGGCCACAAAGACAACCTGAAGATGCTCGTTCCAGTATGTAGACACGACCCGGTAGAGGATGTCCGCCAGCAATTGGCATCCTTTTTGTCTGTTGTCCAGTCGCGAAGGCCAAAAAAAGATCGGGGCTTTTTCGTCCTGAATTAGGCCGAGTTTTTCCTGGAGATAGCGCTTGTTTTCATTCTTTCCTTCTGAATGATCTTTGGCATCGTACTGACGGTAAAGCTCCTCATCTATTGAGGGATCAAAGCTGGGATCCGGGGCGTTGAGAATACCCGCTGCACATCCTGCATACCATTTATTGGTGAGTTCTTCTCTCAACGGCGGCTCAATAAAATCGTGTCGCCCTACAATGATCTCCCTTAAAAAGGTCGGACTAACCGTATTGACAAAATGGGCAGCAAAGACACCGCTGACCAGAAAATCCACTGGATTGAAGTCTCGGGCCTGCTCGTATTCGTAACCGTAATTTACATAATACAGATGCTGCCAAAAATACGCTGCATCGATCCCACGATCCTCGATAGTGGAAAGAAGGGTTCTTACCGTATGGATATTGTGGATAGTAAAGAGACACGGGATACCCCCTTCTCTGGCAAAGGACGGAATCAGGCCGGTCATCCAGTCGTTGCAATGGATCAAATCCGGCTGCACACGGGGAATGATATTATTGATGACTTCCCTTTGAAACGCCAGTGAAAGTTTGGTGTTTTCGCCGCCGTAATCGGAATAGACCTGGTTAAGATAAAAAAATGCGCGATCTTCCGCCAAATGCACCCTGTCATCCGGCATAATCCGGTGGATGGCGTTCAACTCCTTTTTAAGAAAAGGGGCAAGACGGTCCCTGAATATGGAGCGGTAATCAGGAAGCGCCACATGAACATCAGCACCCTGATCAAATAAGGCCTTGATCAGGGCAGCAGATACATCGGCCAGACCTCCGGCCTTGGCCGTAAGATAGCTGGCCATGCTTTTCATGCGGTCAGGCAGATAGGTGACCTCAGGGGTAACGATAAGTATGCGGGGATTTGCCATTTTACTATCCCTATTGATATGTTTTTATACGGGTAGCATGTATTTACTAAGGAATACAAATCCTACTCGATATTTTTTACTGATATACTGACTTTGATATTAAAACAGAAAAAGTTGCAAATGCCTAAAGTGAGCTAAAGTAAAGGAATTTTTTAGCCAATTATATTTTAATGACAGCGCGTCAGCGCTACATCAACTTTAGACACTTTAGATCACTTCAAACTTCAGGCACTTGTGAAAAGTCTTTTGGTAACATTTCCATGAACAAGGGTCATTTCGAGTGTCTAATTTACCTATAAGTAAATTGGTTCATCACGCCCATGTAATGCGTCCGGGAGCGAACTTTATCCGATCATCTCCACGGGGAACGGCCCTGACAGTAAATCCGTATCGGCCTGAAGCAGCACAGGTGATGTTGCAGATGTATAGATATCTACCATTTCCTTGATCTTCTTTGACTGTCATCTCTTCATAATGACTTTCAGATATCATATCCACTGCTTTCAGGGGTCCATAATAGAGTTCTACGTTGACCTCGTCCGGGCGAAGTTCTCCCAGATTCACCATCGCCGTTACCGTAAAATTGTCTCCCACTCGAAAGGGACCTTCTGTTTCCTGAACAGGCGTCTCGATATTTATGTTACCCCACAAGGTGTCGAGCCGTTGATATTGTTTTGAAAAAACGACAGCCTCTTTGGCACTATCCGAAGTCAGAGATTCCAGACGCCTCGCAGCCGGTGCATAGAAAAGCGATTCATATTTAGAAATCATGACATGGGTGCAAAAATGCTGCATCGCCATCCCCATCGACGCTTTCATCATTTTTAACCACCGGACCGGAATATCTCCGTTTTTTCTCTCATAGAAACAGGGAATGACTTCATTCTCCAGAACATTATATAGGGCCTGACTTTCCACCGAATCTTGATATGCCGGATCTGTGTACTCTTCACCGTTTCCGATACGCCATCCTGTTTCTTCAGTATATCCTTCACACCACCATCCATCGAGGATACTCACATTGAGACCGCCGTTGGCAGCTGCTTTCATTCCGGAAGTGCCGCATGCTTCAAAGGGACGTCTGGGTGTGTTCAGCCACACATCCGCGCCCTGAACCAAATGCCTGGCAATGTTGATGTCATAATCTTCAAGAAAAGCTATTCTGGGACGCACTTTGGTTCTGCGTGCAAATTCAATGATGCGCTTGATCAGATCTTTGCCCTCATTGTCGCTGGGATGGGCTTTTCCTGCAAAAATAAACTGGACCGGATGGTCCTCCGATGTAATCATGGCCTCAAGTCGCTCAGGATCTCTCAGCAGAAGATAGGCGCGCTTATACGTTGCAAACCGACGGGCGAACACAATGGTCAATATGTCCTGATCCAGAACCGATTCAGCATCCCTCATCATTGCTCTGGGAGCATTTCGTCGGCTGTATTGTTTTACCATCAGTGCTCTACAGGTTCGGATGAGGCGGCTACGGCTCATTTCGTGAGCACGCCACAGCTCTTCATCATAAATATCATCAACCCGATGGGTTATTTCCGGACTCGACACGTGCAAATGCCATTCAGGTCCCAGATATCTTTCAAACAGCATGACATTCTCTGTGGAAATCCAGGATGGAATGTGTACACCGTTGGTAACATGGATGATAGGTATCTCATCTTCAGGAATTCCTTCCCAGACATGAGACCACATCCGCCGAGCCACCTTTCCGTGCAACTCGCTGACACCGTTTTTGTATTGGGCCATTCGCAAACCCAGCACAAACATGCAAAGGGGGGAATCTGAACCGGATTTCACGGCTTGCCCCCACGATATAACCTCGTCAACGGTCACCCCCAACCGGCCCGCCAAAGAACTTAGATACGGTTTTACACTATCCACCGGGAACTCATCATGTCCGGCGGCCACAGGCGTATGGGTGGTCAAGATCGTTGTTCTGGAAACAATCTCTTCGGCTGTCTTCATATCGACGTTATATTTCGACATCGTTTGGGAAAGTCGTTCCAGGGTGGCAAAAGCACAATGCCCTTCATTCAAGTGGCACACCAAGGGATAAATTCCCATGGCTTCAAGGCAGCGCATCCCCCCGATTCCCAGAAGCACTTCCTGGGCCAGCCTTATCTTTGAATCCCCGGCATACAGACGTGATGTGATCTCTCTAATCTGCGGAGGATTCTCCGGCAAATTGGTATCGAGCAGATACAGCGGAACACGCCCAACCATTATTTTCCATACAGCGGCCCTGATTTCGCCGGACGGCCCCTCCACAGATACGGTGACATCTTTCCCTGAACGATCTTTCGCCCGCTTCAGGGGCAGATGATAGATATCGGTCTCCGGATACTCCTCCTGCTGCCATCCATCCGGATCAAGGAACTGATGAAAATAGCCTTTACTATATAGAATCCCCACCCCGATCAACGGAAGGGCAAAATCGGACGCCGCCTTCAGGTGATCACCTGCAAGTATACCAAGACCACCGGCAGAGATAGGTACACTCTCATGAATTCCATATTCCATGGAAAAATACGCAATGGTTCCATTTTGTCCGTATGGTGTTTCGCTATGATCCACAGGGGTTAAAACCTCAGCGACAAAACGCTCTTTCACCCGTTGCTGATGGGCCAGAAAGCTTTTGTCTTTTGATAGTTTTTCCAGTTGTTTTTGGGGAATTAAGGTTGAAAAAACAATGGGATTTCGCCCGGACTGTTCCCAGAGTCTGGGATTAATTCGACGAAACAGCTCAATGGCGTCCAACCGCCAGCACCACCAAAGATTGCGTGCCAAAATCTGGAGAAAAGAAAGCGGTTCAGGAACAGCAGGAAAAACCTGAAAAGTTTGTATAAGACTCATCTTCATCTATCCTTGTTGTTGGTCATTTGTCTATCCCGTGAAATCCTTCCGGGATTATTTCACAGGAGGCCCCCGTTATCTCATATTTTAACTATTGTTTAATGCCGTACGACTATGTGTCAATGAAATATTTTGCCTTCCGGCCGGAGTCGGGCAAGAATACATTTATTTCGGCCTGCTGCTTCAAAATCTTTTTAGTGATATTGGAGTGCGACCCTTGAATTATTTATTATACACTCAACTACTTAACTACTAAATCATTTTTCAATAGTCAATTCAAAGATTCAATCAGCTTCCACACCCGAACGATCTCGCTGGCACCCCAGGCCTGGGCATCGCAGCCCCGTGATTGATGTGGAAAATCTCCGTCCAGAATTTCCGGCACATGACCGATGCAACCTTTGGAAACGAGTCCGGCACTGCTTGCCAGCCAGTCAAGTGCCGTCTTTTTCCCTTTATCACCATAGGCTTTTATCCACGCTTCACAATAACTGGGAAACATCCATGTCCAGGCCGTACCGTTATGATAGGCCGGCTTCCGCATTGTATCTTCATCTCCGGTATATTCTCCCTGGTAGGGATAACCTGGATCATTCATCGTTTTTCCATGATGCTCTATAATTAGAGGACGTCGAACAGGACGGTCGGCAAGACTCCGTATGGCACCGGGTATCAAAAGTTCCTCGCATGCTGCGACGACCTTTCGGCAAACATCCACGTCGGATACAGCACCAAGGGTAACGGCAAGAAGCTGATTCGGTCTCAATGCATCGTCGGGCTCCGCCTGACTGGCCGGCACTCCTGGCCCGGCATGGAGACAATCGGCCAGATGCGCTTCATTTTTGAGAATATAAAGCTTTAGAATCGAAGACTGAACTTGATTTGCTTTCCGTTCCCAATCGCCGTTATCCCCCGAAGAATCGATGCGGGCCAAAAAAGAGAGTGTCGCATACCACAGTGCCTGTATTTCGATGGGGTAGCCTTCTCGTGGCGTGCCTGCCGGGAAGTTGGTATCCATCCAGGTAAAATGGGATGGGCTGAAAATAAGACCCGATTCTGGATCCATCCGAATGCCGTTGGATGTGCCGTTCATGTAAGCATGGCCGATGGAAAAGAGCGTCTGGCGGATGGTTCGATTGCCACATTGCATATCAAGGAAAGCATCGCTCCCCTCAAAGTTTAAAAAATCATCACAAGCAACACAATACCAAAGAGGAGCGTCGGAAGTGTCCCTGTTTCGCGCATTTTCTCCCTGAATCATGTTGGGGATCGTTCCGTCGGTTTCATATTGGCCAAACAGTTCTATTATATCCCGAGCCTCATCGGTTTTCCCTGCTGCTATCAACCCTCGAACAAAGATCAGGGCATCTCGCCCCCAGTCGAGGAACCATGGATATCCGGCAATAACCGTATGCAATGCACCTCGATTCACCGTATAGTGATCCATCGCTTTTTCCAGTACATCCATTGGTGCTAATACTCTGTTTTTTTCAAAGTTAAACGACTCACTGTCTTTTATCGATGGCATGATGATCTCGGGATCGGGTGTTTTTTCCTCCCCAACTCGTACATTCAATGCCACAGATCCATCGCCGGTCAGGAACGTCTGAAAATAACCCGGACTAAAGAGGTCCGAATCCGGGTCAAGACCTCGCTCAGCCTCTTTGGGTCTGTGAACCATGTATTGCCACTCAGGCTCCCACACAAAGTCACCGTCAGAAATACCCATATTCAGTTGATGCTTCTGATCCGGGGAAAAATTGAAGCCATCCGGCTTTGAATCGATAGCATTCTGCCAAATGTGTTCAGGCCCCTGGTAGGCTTTGATGGTATCATGAAAGTTCCGGTTTTCAATATCAGGCCGTAAGATGAGGCGAACCGGTTCGCGGTCAGGCAGCCGTCCATTTCGGCCTTTGGCCGGTTCTCGGTTAAACATCATTCGCAAACAATTCTCTCCGGATATCATCTCCACATAAACGGACAAAAATACATGTTGCCCCTGCCCTGTGGGCACCTGAAATCGCCATATCCCTTTTGAGTCCGAGTTAAAATAAAAGGAAACAAAACAATCATCGCAGATCTCTTGTGAATATTCCTGAAACACCAGCCATGCGCGACATCGAGCGAACATGATCCAGCGATCTTCGGGAATTTCGCAATCTATATTTGCCGCCAATAAGGCATCGTAACGGCTTGAAAGCTCACCCCAGGAAACAAAGGCCCTGAGCATACCGCCCCGACCGTTGGTCCCAAGCATAAGGAGAGAGCGGTCTGAAAGATCCGCCCGGTCAAAAATTCCTTTTACCGTTGCATCTTTCGCCCTGGGAAGGAAAAAAAGTGGCCCATTAACATGTTGGGTTTCTCCTGGTGTGTAAACCGATATCTTCAGAGTGCAAGAAGGATGCGTTTCTGTAGGATGCATAGGGGAAAAGAGGGCAAAAAACGACCCGTCCGAGCACGGCAAACTCTCTTCTTGGGCAAGGCACCGGTCCTTGTCCATAATCCGGGCACGAAAAGAAGTATCTGCACGGACCATCAAGAAATGATTCGGCGGAATCATGACCTCTCGTCGGGTGTCCCTGGGCCACTGCCATGTGATAATCCTTGATTCATCACTGAAAGGGTTAAGGCTGCGACAAAACTCAACGGGATTTTCCGTAAACTTTTGCGCCATTTCATCCGGATCAAGGGGTTCCAAATCCTTGACACCTTTGTAGAATCGAAAGATGTCCAGGGTCTTGGCGCGCAGCCGCTGTTTCTTTATCCTCTCCGGATAAAGCAAGGCACAAGATTCTGCTTCGAGGATAGGATTCATGTCAAGAGGGTCATCGGTAAGACAAAGGACCTCTCCGGGATCGAGGAGATGGGAAAACTGCTCATGAGATTCGGTAACCGTCACCATCTCTCCGGAAATCAGGTCCATCAAAGACAATTCTGACATGCCTGTCTTTTGAGGATCCCAGGTCCCCAGAGTCTCTTTCTTATCATCCAGATTTGCCAAAACAATGAGCTTTTTTTCCGATGGCAGGTGATGCCTTACAAGGGCCAAATGATTCCCTTCTCCTTTTTGAGCCATTTTCAGTTCTGTTTGATCATGAAAAGCCGGATGCAGTTTGAGGATAGTGTTGAGACGTCGGATGTGTTTTACCTGGTTCGTCTTTGAACCCCAGTTTAATGAAGAAGCCCCATGGACATTGATCTTTTCGGTGGCATACCATTCCACACCATTGGCAAATCCGAAACCGCCTTGGGAACTGCAAAGGGCACACAGGGCGGTGCGCATACGGGCATAAATTTCGGACCGTTCAGCCAGACGCAGGTTGTCGTGGGTCTCGGCAAAATGGACGGCAATCCCGTCACTGGCGGATATCTCGTTGGCTCCCGGCAGATACGCTTCGATCTGGTTGCGGTCATAGTTCTGAAACAACTCAGAATAGGCCCAGTTGAAATTGGCCCTGTTCAAAATGTCACGGGACACTGAAATTTTTCCGCCAAGTCCCTCTAAGACAAAAATGGTGTCCGGATACTGCTCCCTGACCCTGGCGACAATATACCGCCATGCAGAAACCGGTATCATGTATCCTGCATCGCAGCGAAATCCGTCCACACCCCGGCGACACCAGGTAATAAAAACATCTGCCATATATTCCCACAGATCCTTTTTAGTATAATCGAGCCGCGTAAGGTCCGCCCACACGACTCCCCAGGCGCCCGGAACTTCGATTTTACCGTCAGAGTCCCGAACCAGCCACTGCGGGTGGGTTTCATGGAGACCGGCGGCCCAACCGGTGTGGTTGATGGCGATGTCGATAAAAATCGAAGCCTGACGCTCATGGATGGCATCCACCAGTTCGATGAATTGCTCAAGGGGTGTGGCCCGTGAATCGAACTCGGCCAATGCCGAATCAACGGCTGTAAAACTAAGGGCCGCATACGGGCTGCCAAAGCGTCCCATCCGGGCATAGGTGGTGGGCGTGGGATGGATCGGTAGCAACTGGATAACCCTGCACCCCAGCTCACCGATGATAAAATCCAACTCTTTTATCAAATCACGAAAGGTTCCTGACGGCGGAATAACAGTATATCCATTTTTGTCCAGACCTTGGATCAAATCATCATCTACATCCTGAAAAAAATTACCGCTTTTGTTTGGTCCGAACTGTCGAACAAACGCATTGTAAATGATATTGGAGCAGCAGGTGTCTGCCGGCTCAACATTGACAACGACATTCGGCCCTTCCGGCCATACCGGTCGTGTTTCTCCTTTGGGTAAAAAGAAACATTTTCCCTCAAAATGTCCGACTTCACAAATCGGAACTGTAATTTTAAAGTTTTGGTCGTCAATGCGCTTCATCGGCAGATCGAACCATTCCCTGCCCATCGGCGGCCGGTTATTTTCGACCGCCGTGATGATCTCTTTTCTGGCTGTTTTTGCATGCCCGATGTTCGTCCGAAGCCAAGCGCTTCCTTTTTGAGGGTGGGGAAGAGAGAGGGTAAATGAACCGGTATCACCCCGAAACATCAGAATGCGGGTCCCTGGTACAGGATTCTGGATAACGTTATTTAAATTCTTCATGGAGCTTCACTCTTTATGATCTTGGCAAAAAGTCAAAAAATAACTTTTTACGAGAGTGTTTCGTATTTGGTGTAAAGCCTCTTACCTTAAAAATTTTCCCCGGCCTGCTAAGCGGTATTGGCTTTGCTGATAATGAAGGATGCGAAACTTGAGTTATTAATATAAGTCAATGAAAATTGGGTGTCAAAGGAAAAGGCATCGTTATGATAATACTGAAGGTTTAAATAGATGAAGAAGTTTGCGGCCTATCCACAACCTCAGACCGAGAAGCCAACAGATTAGAAATCTTTTGTCTGAGTTCTTCGGCTGCTGAATGGCTGTTGACCACATACCCATCAGCCATAGAAAGTTGGGGACAATCCAGGTGGGTGTCGTGAATGGTAACGATAAGAACCGGAAGATTCGGATCACGAACCTTTATTTCTTTTAATACATCCCATACCAAAAATCCATGTTTCAGGTATTGATTCAGTAAAACAATATTGGGCTTAAATGATAAAATATCTTCCTTAACAGCTTCGATATTGTCCGTTGTTGAGACATTATGCTTCTCACCCGTCAGTCCTTCCCTGCAAAGGTCCTTTATCCATGCCTGATCATCGATGATAAGGATATTGGCCATTTTTATCTCCCGGCCGAGCTTCCTTGCAAGAGTTCCACCTAAGCTGAGCGTTTCCAATTTCACCGCATCTACTGCGTCAGGTGCCGTTACGCATAGACGACTATAGCGAAACAACATCTTCTCCCGCGAAGCGGGATTTCGCTATGCTCAAGGCTTGTCGTAGCGAAGCGGAGATCCCGCCACGCGGGGCTTATCTGCAGTAAACTTGAAAATCGCTCAACTTAGGTTCCACTATGGTGAAATGGAATCGGCACATTCAAACAGCATAAAAATAATTTATATTGAAAATCGAACGTATTACTTCCATTAAGGTGTTACAGTTTTAATAGTATTCTAAATACTTAACACCGACTCCAAAATGATTGTCTTCTTCACCGCCAATATCTTTCCACCATTTGACTTCAGCAAGGGAAATGGTCCGCAACCCCTCACTGAGTTCAGGATCAGAAGCATCAAACAGACAGTCATTCATTTGGAAATAAATATTTGCTCCTTCTTTGAAAAAAACATCGGACTCGAAATACATGCCATCCTTGCTGTAGTTGAGCACTTTGGCATTGAACATCTTTTTTTTGTTAAAACAACCCCATGCGATGGATGCTTTGCATCTGTGACGTTTATCGATTCTTTTTTCCATAAGCCATGAATCTCCTGCAATACGTTATTTCTTAAGCTCAAATGGAAGATAAATAAATCAGGTGTGTTAAGTTAATGCACAACGTGCCTGTTTAATCCCACTAAGGCTTGGTCATCAAGATATAGAAAAATGAGTTCCAGGGTATAATTGTCTAAAAGATATCTTTCCCATCCAAGCCTTTCCAGTGCATATTTTACATCAGCTGTTGTAAAATACCACTCACTTCCTATAATATTGTATACGTCTTTAATCAGCCGAGTTATCTCAATGGGGGCCAGCCCTCTGTTTTTTAATCTCCCCGATATTTTATTTCTTATATTTAGCACCAAAGCCTCAGGATTAATTTGAATCACTTAATTCATTCAAATGAAGATAGGGAATGAACTTCTTTATTCCTCTTGCAGACAACTTCTCAATCAGCTTTGAATCGTCAAGCGCATCACAGGTGGTCAAAATAAGGACAAGGCCTGTACCTGTAAAAAAGATACCTGCTTTAAGGGGCACCTCCCTTTTAATATTTAGAAAAAATATCAATGTCTAAATTTCGATATACTCATGCTTATCAAATTACGATTTGCAATGTCTATAGAGGGGAGGCTTCATTTTTATAGGGAAAACTCCTATAAAGTGGGAACTTATCCTAATTGCAGCTGGAACAAATTACAGCCTATTTAAAAGTTGATTGCACTCGCCGGTTGTTTAAACGTTAAAGCTAAATGAAATGCCGAAGCAGATCAACTCTTGACAAAAAATGTCGGACCTGAGAATATTTATTTTTTATTTTTAAACATATTAGACTCAGATTTGATGAAAAACTGAATCTATTCCAGCTTACGATATTATTCTCTATTGACTTCTTTTTATTAATTTTTTATTTAATCTGACAGGTTATCTATTATGAAATGGTTTCTTTATGCCTTTAGCTTTATCTGGATCTCTTTCGGCGCCGGGCTTATCATCTACACCCGCGAATCGAAAAACGTGATAAAAAGCTTCGTTTCGAATCTTGACCGCAGAATCTTATCGGCATTACCGGCGATCTTGGGTGTTTTTCTTATCATTGCTGCATCGGAGAGCCGTCACTCGTGGTTTATAAGATTAATCGGAATCTTGGCTGTTCTTAAAGGTGGGTTTATATTCTGGAACCCTCAAAACTTGTATGATAAAACTGTTGACTGGTATTTAAATTCTTTGTCGGATCAAACATTTAGATTCTTTGGAATTATTACACTCATTCTGGGTACTGTCATTTTATCCTGGATAGTGTAGGCCGAAAGGAGCAATGGACCATGACATTAACAAAAGCCCAAATCATTGAAGAAATCAGTAGCAAAGACGGATTCACAAAGAAAAATTCCATTGAAATCGTGGAAACGCTGTTAGATATCATCAAGAGCACTTTAGAATCCGGCGATGATGTTTTGATCAGTGGATTTGGGAAATTCTGTGTAAAAGAAAAGAAAGAGCGTAGAGGCAGAAACCCTGCCACCGGTGACGACATGATGCTTTCAGCAAGAAAGGTCGTTACGTTTAAATGTTCCTCCAAGCTGAGGGATATGATTAACGGGTAATAAACGAATATTAATATAGTAAAATCTTTTACTCGCGATACAAAGAGCAAAATTCCAATATGGCTCACAAAGCGGATAAAATAGATTTTTCCAGACAATCTTAACAATAAATGGAGGAATATGAACTTTAAAAGGCCCTTGTCGGGCCTTTTAAATAAAACTAAGAAGGATGTTGAAAATCAAAATCTCGCAACAGAAATACCTATCCATCGAAACAATAAAAAAAACATCATCAACTCCTGAGAAAAATTCCCGACCCAAATCCCCATATAGAATTTATCATCGACAAAACAATAAACTGTGTGTTGTTTCAGTTTAACGTCCTGAAATTATTTAACACACTGGCTTAATGACAGGGTTTTTAAAGGCTATCCAAATTCTTCATGAGCTTTATCGGGAAAAGGGATTTCCTATGCTCGTATACCAATATGAACACTACGAACGGTATGAGCCTTTTTGTTTTGAGTTTAAATGGAGGATTCAAAGATATGGCTGAAAAACCAACTTGCGAAATCACCAAACTTTCTCCCGATTGTTCGGGATAAACCCCCGCTCTTTGGGGATTCGGCCCATTAAAATGAAGCCTCTCATCTATAGACAGAAAGAATGACAACCTGATATTGATCTATTCAATTCGGATTTATTTAAATTTTTGAAATGAAGATCTTTCAAGGAGGCATCCGATGACAAAAATCATACCAAAAAAGAAAATCAAACGGCGAAAAATAATGTTTTCATTCGAATCATCGGATGCAAAAGAGGTTATCCTGATGGGAGATTTTAATAATTGGAACCCCAAAAAGCATCCCATGAAAAAAGATGTCGATGGAAAATGGACAAAGGCCGTTATCCTTCCTCCCGGACAATATGAATATAAGTTTCTGGTGGATGGCCAATGGAAGGAAGACCCCCAAAGTGAACGGAATTGCCCCAACAAATTCGGAACCTACAACAATGTTTTTAACCTGACGAAACGTTAAACCAATCCGTCTGCTAATAAATCCGGGTTACCTGTACACACGGTGCTTGGCAGACTGTCTGTAAAGCGAAGACAACTCACACAAAAAATTATCTCATCCTACAAAAACAAACCGTGGTATTCAGGAGAAGATTGATGGCATCAAATTTCCGTATCTTTTTTCATCGAAACAGTGACAACCTTCACCTTAAACTCATGGGTGATTTCGATGGTTCTTCCGCGCATCAACTGATTAACATCCTCAAAGAACAAAACGGAAACGTCAGCAAAATTTTTATTCATACATGTCACCTTTCTTCCCTGGATCCTTTTGGCATAGACGTGTTCCAAAAAAGCTTTTCTGTCAATAAACTTTCCGATCGCCTGACATTTACCGGTGAATATAGTGATAAAATGGCGTTGGAAGGAAGCAGATTGGCTTGACTTCCGTATAGACTCGATACACCCTTTAATCCTCTCTAATTCCCATCATTGTAAAAAGCCAGAATCCGGGATATGGTTTTTCTTGACATTCCAGATTCCTTCGATAAACTCGAATCTGGTGTAAAAATTGGTTATCGCTAAAAAATCGTATGTGTTCACGGGGTTTGCTTTCTCGTGAACACTGATAAAAGATTTTTCGAATCATCGTATGACGACTTAATTCCTGAATCTTACATGAGGAGGTGACCATGGACAAAATTCTAAGAATCAACATGGGAGACAAAAACGGACCAAAAGCCAGTGAAGGACCGTTGGGCGACTATGCCGGTTTGGGCGGCCGCGGTATGACATCGGCAATTATCAGCAAGGAGGTACCGCCGTTATGCCATCCTCTGGGAAAAGACAATAAACTGGTTATCGCCCCCGGACTTTTGAGCGGAAGTCACGCGGCTCAGTCCGGACGGGCTTCGGTGGGTTGCAAAAGCCCGCTCACCGGCGGTATCAAGGAAGCCAATGTCGGCGGCCAGGGTGCTCAAGTTCTTGCCCGTCTCGGATATGCCGCCATTGTGCTCGAAGGTAAACCCGGCGACGACACTCTTTACAAGGTAGTCATCAAAAAAGACGGTGTAGAAATTACCCCTGAAAACAGCTTTAAAATGTTGGGTAACTATGATCTGGTTGACAAACTTAAAGAAGAATACGGTGATAAGGTTGCCTGCATCTCCATTGGACCGGCCGGCGAGATGAAAATGGCTGCCGCTTCCATTGCCTTTACTAACATGGAGCAAAGACCGACCCGGCATGCAGGTCGCGGGGGTGTCGGTGCGGTTATGGGCGCCAAAGGCGTCAAAGTTATCATTCTGGACGACACCGGCATGCCCACCCGATCACCCAAAGACCCGGAAAAATTTAAAGCCGCCAACAAGGCATTTGTCCAGGGGCTTAAAAAACACCCGATAACAGGAGAGGGGCTTCCTGCCTTTGGAACAAACATCCTGACCAATGTCATTAACGAGGCCGGTGCATTGCCCACCCATAATTTTAAAACCGGTCGATTTGACGGTGCCGGCAATATCAGCGGTGAAACCCAGTCGGAAATTATGAAAGCCCGAGGCGGCATGGTTGCCCACGGCTGCCACAAAGGCTGTGTCATCCGGTGCTCGGGCATCTACAATGACAAAGACGGCAATTATATTACCAAAAGACCGGAATATGAAACGGTCTGGGCTCACGGCGGAAACTGCGGTATCGATGACATGGACGCCATCGCCGAACTCGACCGTATGGACGATGACTACGGTCTGGATACCATTGAAATGGGCGCCACCATCGGTGTGGCCATGGAAGCAGGTCTGGCCAAATTCGGTGATGCTCAAGCCGCCATCAACCTTCTCAAAGACGTCGGCAAAGGAACTCCGCTGGGCCGCATCCTCGGAAGCGGCGCTGCTGTAACCGGCAAAGTCTTTGGTGTTGAAAGGGTTCCCGTGGTCAAAGGTCAGGCCCTGCCGGCTTACGATCCCCGATCCGTCCAGGGAATGGGCGTGACATATGCCACCAGTACCATGGGTGCCGATCACACAGCCGGTTACGCAGTCACCGCAAACATTCTCAATGTGGGGGGCAGCGTAGACCCGTTAAAACCTGAAGGCCAGGTGGAACTTTCCAGAAACCTTCAAATTGCCACAGCCGCCATCGACGCCACCGGCATGTGCCTCTTTATCGCCTTTGCGATCCTGGATCAGCCGGAAACATTTAATGCCCTTGTGGACATGATCGGTGCATTTACCGGACAGGACCTTACGGCAGACGATGTGACCGAATTGGGAAAGAACATCCTTTCCTTTGAAAGAGATTTCAATTCTAGAGCCGGCTTTTCGGCCAAAGATGACCGTTTGCCTGATTTTTTCAAGGCAGAAGCGCTCCCGCCCCATAATGTCATCTTTGAGGTCAAGGATGAAGATCTTGATCAGGTCTATAATTGGTAAAACCAACTATCTATGACGTATACACAATGGGGAGATCCTCTGGGGACTCCCCATTTTTTTCAACCCGAAGACACCATCCATTCTCAATAACCCCATGAAAACGGAATTTCAAAACAATTTGACCACAAAAATAAATTTGACCGTAAAACCGGACAGGATGTCACTTTTTTCCTCTCTGCTCGGACAAGGTTTTACCTTAAAAATCCGGACAGGAATTTCCATCCGAGATCTGCTGTGCCGGCAAATCGACGTGAGTGACGACTATCTCGACCAGAGGATTCAAACCATATTCTTAGACGGAAAGGTTGTTGATAATGTGGACACTGCTGTGGTCCGCCAAGGATCCTCACTGGCACTTTCCGCCGCCATGCCGGGTCTGGCCGGGGCCGTTTTGCGCCGGGGCGGTACTTACGCAGCCATGCGCAGCCAAATCTCCCATAAGAATAATACAGTCGACGATTCTGCTGAAAACGGAACCGTTACGCTAAAGCTCTTTAACCTCGTGGCTTTAGAGTTGGGCCCCCTGTTTCTAAAGCAGGGTATCTGGATCAGTGGAAAAAATCTGGGAAATTTTTTCCGGAGAGTACCCGATTTTTTCTGGGATGGATGCCTGACTGCAGAAATTGACGGCATATCTCAGGATGTCCGGAAAATGTCACTTATGGAATGGAGGCAGGAGCAGATCTTTTTGAAGCTCAAAACCAAAAAAGAGCTCCACCAGCAAAAGCTTGATATTTCCTGATAAATCCTGTAGAAGGAGATACCCCATGAGGCCTCAAATCGGCGTCGCAATCATAGTGCCTAAATTGAGCAATTAATGTTATGTCACAAATTGAAACGCTCAACTTAGTTTAACAATACCTTTTCACAACAACTTTTGGATCTACAAGGAGCCAATTATGAACGTGTTTCTTTATGCAATTAGTTTTCTTTGTATTGCAATCGGGTGTTGCACAATTCTTTATACCAATGAAACCAGAAATTTTCTGAGGCGTTTATTCAACAAAATCGATCGAAGATTTCTTTCGGTCTTTGAAGCGATATTGGGGATCCTGCTTTTGGTTTCTGCAACTGCAAGTCATCATTCCTGGTTTATAAGATTAATTGGACTCATGGCTATCATTGAAGGGGGTGCAATTTTTTTAATGCCTAAAAACCTGTATGATGAACTCATTAATTGGTATGTTAATTCATTATCAGATCAAACCTACAGGTTATTTGGCACCTTGTCGTTAATACTTGGAACTGCAATGTTATCTTGGGTTTTATAGACACAAAGGAGATCCTGCCATGACACTCACAAAAGCTCAAATCATAGACTCCATTCAAAATCAGACAGGATTCCCGAAGACGACATCTTCAGAAATTGTAGAGACCCTTCTTGAAATAATTAAAGGCACTTTAGCGTCCGGTGAAGATGTCCTCATAAGCAGTTTTGGAAAATTTTGTGTTCGTGAAAAACGAGAGCGTAAAGGAAGGAATCCGGCAACCGGTAATGCCATGATGCTCGGATCCCGGAAAGTCGTTACGTTTAGATGTTCCGGCAAATTGCGGAATAAAATTAACGCCGATTAACAAGAAAGGTGTTTCTTATATGCTGGCCAAATTTAATAATGAGGTTTTAAAAAATGGACCTGATGCAGTTCTTCCTCAGAATCTGAACAAAAAATGGTTAGATACATTGCAAAAGATGGCAGAAGACTTTTTAGAAGCCAACTATGATCTTGAACAATGTAAAAAACCGGAAGACACTGCAGATCCAATTCTTTCAGTCTGTGTATCAGAATTATTAAGATCTCAACGTAATGACAAAACCGATATTTCTGATGAAGACATATTAAAAAAGATTCCGATCTACTCCCTATCGTTAATTATAGAGGCAGTTAGCAGGGAATCTGATCTTGGAATAGAAAAGCCTATCTTAGAAAACATTCTTTCATGGGACAGAATTATAAGAATAAAAGAAACCAACCCGGAATTTATTAAGGCCCTTGAGCAGGCATGTATTTTACAAGTCTCGGGTACAGCAGGTTTCAAAGAATGAAAAACTTTACATAAAATTATGTTTAAGATTACATAAAATTTATGGCTTGCACCTTCCGTTTATTATTTATTTTCCATAACCATCTTATTTAACCCATAAAATTATTATTCAATTTTTTGTGCACGCTTTTTGCAATCCCATCACCTTATCTCACGATTCTAAGAATTTCTTTAAAAATATAATTTTTTATTAAATGGAGATTTATACAATGATCATTAAAACTGAAAACTCTGAACTTGAAATTTCTATCGGAACGGATGTTTATCTTGGATCAAAGGCAGCAGGACAAATTTTCAAAAAGTGGGATGATATCGAAGATAATCAAAAAGTTAGATTAGAAATCTTACTTAAAAAAGTTGAGGAACTCATATTTGAATCTGAAAAAATGTTATTAGAAACACGAGCAATGAATAATGAAGGTTCAAATTTAATCGTTTAAAAGTGTGCCGGGAACAACACTTTTATCACCAAATTTTTCGTATAACGAATCTAAAACCGTATTCAATCTCTGACGTTTTTGAGATGACGGGTCCTGATCAAAAAGAGAGAGCTGGGTTCCAGAACCCAAAAAACTGAGTTGAGACAAAGAAATCCCTAAAAGCCTGATCGGTTTTTTCGTTACCTCAGTCTTTTTTAAAAGACGACAAGCAACTGAATATATCTCCAAACCGTCATCAATGGGTTTAGGCAAAGTTGTTGACCGGGTGATCTGAACAAAGTCAAAATATTTGACCTTCAGTGTGATGGTTTTTCCTTTTAGACCCTTATGCCGCATCCGTCGAGCCACTTTACTACCCAAAGACAGGAGCTCTTTTCGAGCCACATCCAAAGATATGATGTCTTGTAAAAAAGTCTGTTCATGACCGATAGACTTCACATCATGTTCCGGTATCACATCTCGTTCATCTACCCCCATGGACAACAGATGTATTTTGACACCATGTCTTCCAAATTTTTTCTCCAAGAACTTGACCGGCGTTTGTCTCAAATCCCTAAAAGAGTGGATATTGAGACGACTTAAGAGTCGCTGGGTCACTTTTCCAACCCCCCACATTTTCTCGACCGGGAGGGGATCTAAGAAATCTCTAACACCATCGGGATGTACAACCGTTAAACCGTCAGGTTTGTCAATGTCAGAGGCAATCTTTGCCACAAATTTTGAAGGAGCGACACCGGCTGAAATTGTCAAGCCTGTCTCTGTTAAAATTATTTGCTTAATCTTTTTCGCAATGTTCTCGGGATGACCAAAAAGACGTATGGAACCTGTTATATCAAGAAATGCTTCATCAATAGATAAGGGCTCAACCAATGGTGTGAAACGATGGAATATTTCAAATGCTTGTAGGGAGACTTCCTGGTATCTTGACATTCTGACAGGTAAAAAAATCCCACCCGGACAAAGGCGTTTTGCATTTGCAATGGGTTGCGCAGAATGAATTCCAAATTTTCGAGCTTCATATGAGGCAGATGACACCACACCTCTTTCCTTGCTACCTCCCACTATGACCGGCTTTCCCTTTAATTCGGGATTGTCCAGCATCTCAACCGAGGGATAAAAAGCATCCATATCAAAATGAATGATTTGTTTTGACTGAACTGGCTTATCCATAAAAACCTAAAGAAACTGTATTTCCTGATAATTCCATAACTATTCAGGTTGTGCAGAAATTCTTTTGACCAAAACAAAGAGAACATAAATAAGCAATGCCCATAACAGACTATTGATAAAAAGGGGTATAATTACAAAATTTCCGGGGAAAAACTGCCTCGGATACAATGCAAATGTAAAAACCGGAAAGTATAACGCTTTAGACATTACCATTAACGATCGACCAATAAAAGGCAGCTGACTTTCATGCACATTGGCTGTGACAACAGACAATGCGATGATTGAAATCACCTTCGTGAAAACTAAATGAACCACAGCAATAGCGAGGATTTTAAAAACGTTCTTCATAAAGGACCCGTTACGAATGTTTTGGCTGCCACATCACATCGACATCATCCTCAATATCATCTTCCACAGTATCATCCAACAGATTATTAAAATCCAATTCAGCCCGTCGATTAACTTCATCAACATTAGAAGCCATCTCGATAAAAAGCCTTTTGTTACTTGAAAAAATGTTGAATCAGTTCTATAGATTTGGATACTTTTTACAAAATTAGTATTGTAAATGTTAAAACCTAATAGAGGGATATTATCGTGAACCCGGATCGATCTAGTATGACCTACGGATTTGGATCAAATTTGACACTTCTCGGAAAGAGACTCTTACTTATTTACGGGGCAATCTATATTTTAGAACTTTTATTTGAGCACTGGTTAAAAATTCCAGTCGTTGAAGTTCTCCAGCTTTACCCTTTTAAGTATAAGAGTTTTCATATTTGGCAGATTTTTATCCATCCGTTTATTCACAATCCCCAAGCGCCCATCAGTTTTCTGATTAACTGCATCGTATTTTATTTTTTTGCTGCGCCGGTTGAAAATGCTTTTGGCTCTAAGCGTTTTCTAATCTTTTTTTATTTGTCTGCGTTAGGTGGAGCTTTATGCGGGCTTGCCTTTAGCAGCGTATCCGGTTTTAATGCACCATTTTTAGGCATGATGCCGAGTATACTATCCATGATCGTTATTTTTGGATTGCTAAGTCCCGAATCTACCATATTATTAATGTTTATTTTACCAATAAAAGCAAAGTATATCAGTTACGGTACTGCCTTAATAACCTTTTTGACTTTTTTGGCTAAGGTAAATCCTCAAGGTGCATATCATCTTGGTGGGATTCTTTTTGGTTATATCTATTTTAAAGGACCAAAAACTCTATTCGATCCCAATTTAATTTATACAAAATATCTCGAATGGCAGCTTAAGAGGAAACGATCTCGGTTTAAAGTTTTAGACGGCCATAAAAAGAAGGATGATGATAAGCCAACGTATCATTGATGTTTTTCAAAATATCTAATCGCCTTCCTTGATTCGGATACAAGCGCAAATTAAGCCTTCAAGTAAACACCTTTTTCAACACTCTTAATCTTTGACAGAATCGTAAGGCAGGTCGATACATGACTTGACAGTTTAATCTTTAGAATTTGATATCACAACTTTTTAACCGGCTTCAAAACTCAAGATCTTGTCATGAACCCAAATTTTAGTTAGTTGAGCCCTCGGGTGTTTTTATTCTAAATCCTTGAATATAGCGGAATGGATGATCTTTTTTTAAATCGGATGCTGTTTGAGTGGCTTAGGGATCGTTAGAAAGAACAGGCGCATGCCGAAATCGTATCTTTAAAAGAAATTTTAAGATGGTGCTGTGAATCTATTGATTTTTCAAAGATAGTTTCCTGTTCTTTTTTACGATCCCTTGCCACGAGTTCATGCGGTTTAAAAAAAGATTATCCATGCAGCGGTTATTTATAAAAACACTCCGACCCCTCAGTTAGTTACAGATATAATTTGCCTGTAAAAAAATGTGTTAAAAATCACTTAAGAGCTTATTGAATTTCACACCGATCCCTCCTGAATCGACCCTTATAACTTTTCCTAAAACCTTGATAGGAGCACCGGAGCCCGGATGAGAAAAAGTCATTGTTAATTTTTGACCAAGCTCTGATAACAAGTTTGTTTCAATAAATAGACCATCAGCACTTATATTTCGAACGAAATCTTCAAAAATACGCCTTTGATCTGCTGAATAGGTTATGTCTATAAGCGTCGATCTCCGAGGATATTTTCTCTTTTCATTCTTGGATTTCTGCCAGTTCTCCAGATCTTTCAAGAGTTGTCGCATTTCCGTTTCTGACATATCATCGATTATTTCAAATATGAAAGCACGGACCTCATTTCTGCCGAGTTCAATATCATTATTTTCCATGTTGACCCCGTTTTAATTTCAGTCTCAGATATTTCTTTGTAAGCTCAGGATCTCACCGGATATTCAGATGTAAGGGTCAAAGCTTGACTGGCTGTTGAATTGTGAACGAAAATAAATAAAAGTTTCAAAAGGTTATGGCTATTCTGCATTTTATCTTTCTTTTCCATTAGCTAAACAACAGCTTTCTTGCCAAAGAGTCAACCATCTAAATGATTCCGTGGGTTGAGATACGCTTAAGGCATAAAGCCGCCTCAGAGGTTCAGGAAAAATCATATC
>Ga0224502_10000120_pt1 | contig 22493 bp, 21 predicted proteins | sample SF_Oct11_sed_USG_5_FD_169104 | JGI IMG/M metagenome (GOLD analysis project Ga0224502, IMG submission 169104) | Sediment microbial communities from San Francisco Bay, California, United States - SF_Oct11_sed_USGS_13 | ecosystem: Environmental > Aquatic > Marine > Sediment | place: USA... | reverse complement strand
TCGCAACCTCGGGCGAATAGCCGCGCCGCAACATGGTCGGTAGCGACAGCAGGCCCATCGTCACCACGGTAGCGCCGACGATGCCGGTGCTGGCCGCCAGCAGCATCCCCACCAGGGTCACCGAGATGCCGAGCCCTCCCCGAAGGGCGCCGAACAGCCGGCTGAGGGTGTCGAGCAACTCCTCGGCTATGCGTGCCCGCTCGAGCGTGACGCCCATGAATACGAACAGGGGCACGGCGACGAGGGTCTCATTGACCATGATGCCGAAGATCCGATTCGGCAGGCTCGACAGCAGCGCGTCGTTAAAAGTGCCGGTAACGGTCCCTGCTGCAGCGAATACCAGGGCCGTGCCGGCCAGCGTGAAGGCGACCGGGAAACCTGCAAGCAACACGACTATCACGGTCGCGAAAAGCAACAGCGCCAGCCACTCCATCAGCGATCAGTCCCTGAGCGCCCGCAGGGCGCGAACGAGTATCGAGACACCCTGTAGCGCCAGCAGCAAAGGCATTATCAGCAGCACGGACTTCAGCAACGGCACGAATGGGTAGGGCATGCCGCCCGGCTCCCGCGAAGACTCGCCGAGCTGCCAGGAAACCGCCACGAAATCCCAGGCCTTGTAGCCGAGAAAGGCGCACAGCGGCAGCAGGAACAAGAGCGTCCCGAGCAGGTCCACCCAGGCTCGCCGACGTTCGCTCATCGCGCGATAGAAGATGTCGACGCGTACGTGCTCGTCCTGCTGCAAGGTATACGCGGCGCCGATCATGAACACGACGGCGTGCATCCAGACGACCGACTCCTGCAGCCAGACGGCCCCCGCGTCGAACACGTAGCGCATGACCACGATGACGAAGGTCACGATGACCATGACCACCGTCAGCCAGGATGTCAGTCGCCCGGATACGACGCTGATCCTGTCGAGCGCGTCAAGCAGGCGATTGTCGGCCGGCGATTCTTCCAAGGTTCAGCGACGCCAGAACGTGGGAGTAATGAGGACGAGCAGCGTGAAGATCTCGAGCCTGCCGAGCAACATCCCGGCGATTGCGATCCACTTGCCGATATCGCTCACGGACATGAATCCCTTGGCCACGTCGCCGAGGCCGGGCCCGAGGTTATTGAGCGTGGCCGCCACGGCGGAAAACGCGGTTACCTGGTCGAGGCCGGTAGCCATCATGGCAAGCATCATCGCCGCGAACACGATGACGTAGATCGAGAAGAAGCCCCAGACGGCGTCCACGACCCGGTAAGGCACCGCCTTGTTGCCGAGCTTGACGGGGATCTCCGCCGAAGGGTGCACGAGGCGAACGATCTCGCGGACGCCCTGCTTGTATACCAGCAGCCAGCGGATGACCTTGATGCCGCCGGCGGTCGAGCCTGCGGAACCGCCGATGAAACTGGCGAAAATCAGCAGCACCGGAATGGCGGTGGGCCAGGCCGAGAAATCGCTCGTCGTAAAGCCGGTCGTCGTGGCGATGGATACCGCCTGGAAAAGCCCGTTGACGATGGAATCGCCCGGCGCAGCAAAGGTGCCGAAATAGAGCAGCGCCGCGATGACCATCACCGAGATGACCACCAGCACGAAGGTGTAGGCGCGAAACTCTGGGTCCTGGCCGTAGTGTTTCACCGAGACGTACCGCCAGGCATAAAAGTGCAGTGAGAAATTGATGCCGGCAAAGAACATGAATACGACGGCGACGAGGTCGATCGCGGCACTGTCGAAATAACCGATGCTCAGGTCGTGAGTCGAGAAACCGCCGATCGCCACTGTCGAGAATGCGTGGCACAGCGCATCGAACCAGCCCATGCCGGCCAGCATGTATGAAACGAAGCAGGCGATCGTGAACGCGAGGTAGACGTACCAGAGAGCCTTGGCGGTCTCGGTGATCCGGGGCGTCAGCTTGGTGTCCTTTACCGGACCGGGCGTCTCGGCGCGATACAGCTGCATGCCGCCGACGCCGAGCATCGGCAGCACGGCGACCGCGAGGACGATGATACCCATGCCGCCGAGCCACTGCAGTTGCTGACGGTAATAGAGGATCGACCGCGGCAGTTCATCGAGGCCCGTCAGGACCGTCGCTCCCGTGGTGGTCAGGCCCGATATGGATTCGAAGATCGCGTCCGTGATCGACAGCGACAGGCTGTCATCGAAATACAGCGGCGCGGCACCGAAAGTGCCGAGCACGGTCCAGAACGACGCGACGACGAGGAAGCCGTCGCGCAGCCGGAGTTCCCTGCGTTCGCGGTGGACCGGGAACCAGCAGATGACACCGGCGACCAGCGTCAGCGCGAAACCCTCGATGAACGACAACCAGGCCTGGTCGCCGAACCAAAGGCTCACGAGGATCGGCGGCAGCATGGTAATGCTGAACATCATCAGGAGCAGCCCGAGAATGCGTTGTACGACGGTCCAGTTCATCCCGAGGCAGGATCCCTAGACGAAAGATACGCCGACCTGGAACAGCTGCTCGAGGCGCTCGATCTTGCGTCGATCGGTCATGAAGAGAATGACGTGGTCGTCGGTCTCGATAACGGTGTCGTGATGCGCGATGATTACCTTGTCGTTGCGTACCAGCGCGACGATGGCAGTGCCTTTCGGCAGCTCTATGTCCTCGATCTTGCGGCCGACGACACGCGACTCCTTCTCCGTGCCGTGTGCGATGGCTTCGATGGCCTCGGCGGCGCCGCGGCGCAGGGAATGGACCTTGGCGACGTCACCGCGCCGGACGTGTGCCAGGAGTGAACCTATCGTGACCTGCTGCGGGGAGATCGCGATGTCGATGCTGCCGGCTTCCACGAGGTCGACATAGGCAGCGCGGTTGATCAGCGCCATGACCTTGTGGGCGCCGAGGCTCTTCGCGAGCATCGAACTGAGGATGTTTGCTTCCTCGGAGTTCGTCAGGGCGCAGAACACGTCGACGTTGTCGACGTTTTCCTCGAGCAGCAGTTCTTCGTCGGCGGCGTCGCCGACGAGTACGATGGCGCGATTGAGTTGCTCCGAGATGACCCGTGCCCGGCGCGGATCTCGCTCGATGATCTTGACCTGGTTGGTCTGTTCCAGCGCCAGCGCCAGCCGCACCCCGATATTGCCGCCACCGGCGATGAGAACCCGGCGCACCGGGTCTTCGAGCCGGCGCATCTCGCTCATGAATACGCGGATGTCCTTGCGATCGGCGATGAAAAAGACCTCATCGCCTTCCTGGATCACGGTCTCACCGTCCGGCAGCATGGCCTTGCCCTGGCGGTAGATGGCCGCGATCCGGCCTTCGGTGTTCGGTACGTGTTCCTTGAGCGTCGCGATGCGCTGCCCGACGAGCAGCCCGTCGCGGTCGGCGATCACGCCGACGAGCCTGACGCGGCCGCCCGCGAAATCCAGTACTTGCGACGCACCCGGGTACAGGATCAGCTGCTCTATGTACTCGCACACCAGCTGTTCCGGGCTGATGCCGACGTCGATGGGGACAGCGTCGGGCGAGAAGAGGCGCTCCGTTTTCATGTACTCGGCAGAACGGATTCGGGCGATCTTGGTCGGCGTATGGAACAACGTGTAAGCAATCTGGCACGCGACCATGTTGATTTCGTCCATGTCCGTCAGAGCGACGACGATATCCGCATCGTTGGCCCCGGCACGGTCGAGGACTTCCGGGTACGCCGCGTGCCCGACGACGGTGCGAATGTCCAGCCGGTCCTGCAGTTCGCGCAGGACGTCGGGGCGGACATCGACGACGGTGACATCATTGGCTTCTTCGCGCGACAGATGGTAGGCGGCGGAAGAACCAACCTGACCTGCACCGAGTATTAGAATCTTCATTGTTGTCGACAGGCTTTTGAGCGCGGCACGAGGTGTCGCTGCAGAGTGCCAAGTCTACATCAGATCGAGATTTGCATAAGAGAGAACCAGCCATTTTGTGCCGGCCGTCTCAAAATTTACTTCGACCCTTGCATGTGCGCCCTGCCCCTCGTAATTGAGAATGACGCCGTCACCGAATTTACCGTGGCGGACGCGCTGGCCCAATCTCACACCCATCTCGGCATCGGAGGACTGCCTGGGCGAACTCGCAGCCCGGGAACGCGGTGCCCGGACCGGTCGCGACACCTGGACGCGCGGCCGGATTTCCTCGAGATACTCGTTCGGAATCTCCGATATGAAGCGCGACCGCTGGGAGAAACTGTCCATACCATGCAGGCGGCGCTGCTCGGCATGCGTGACGTACAGGGACTGCTTCGCGCGCGTGATGCCGACGTAGCACAGGCGCCTCTCTTCCTCCAGGCCATTGGGGTCGGCGATCGAACGCTGGTGCGGGAACAGGCCGTCCTCCATGCCGCACATGAACACCAGCGGAAACTCGAGGCCTTTCGCCGAGTGCATGGTCATCAGTTGCACGCAGTCTTCCCATGCTTCCGCCTGTCCTTCGCCCGCCTCCAGCGCGGCGTGAGACAGGAACTCGTCGAGAGGCGACATCTCGCCGGCCGGGTCGGGTTCGAAACTCTTCGCCGCACTCACCAGCTCCATCAGGTTTTCGACCCTGGTTTCGCCGCGTTCACCTTTGTCATTGCGGAACATCTCGACGAGGCCGCTGGCATGAATCACGTGGTCGACCTTGTCCTGCAGGTCGAGCCCCGTCGTTTCGCGCGCCAGGCGTTCGATGAGGTTCATGAATGCGAGCACTGCATTGGCGGCGCGACCTGCGAGTTCGTCGCTGGCTACTGCGCCGGCCGCTCGCCACATCGTGCAGCTATGGGCGCGCGCATACGCGCGCATGATCTCGATCGTGCGGGCGCCGATGCCGCGTGTCGGCCGATTGACGATACGCTCGAATGACGCATCGTCTTCCCGGTGGGATATGAGACGCAGGTAGGCGAGTGCGTCCTTGATCTCGGCGCGCTCGAAAAAGCGCAGGCCACCGTAGACGCGATACGGGATTCCCGCGTTGATGAGGCCTTCTTCGAGTACCCGGGACTGGGCGTTGGAACGGTACAGCACGGCAGCTTCGGCACGCAGGTTGCCCTGGTCGATCCAGTCGCGCAGCCGGCCGATGACGAAGTCGGCTTCATCACGCTCGTTGTATGCCGCGTAGAGCCTGATCGGCTCGCCCTCCACGCCTTCCGTCCAGAGGTTCTTGCCCATGCGCTCGGCGTTGTTGGCGATGACGGCGTTGGCGGCGTTGAGAATGGTCGCCGTGGAGCGGTAGTTCTGTTCCAGCTTCACGACGGCCGCGTTGGGGAAATCCCGCTGGAAGCGGTGGATGTGTTCTACGCGGGCTCCCCGCCAGCGATAGATCGACTGATCATCATCACCGACGACGAACGGAATCGCCGCATTATCGCCCGCGAGCAGCCGCAGCCACGCATACTGTATCGCGTTCGTGTCCTGGAACTCGTCGACGAGCAGGTGCGAGAAACGCTGCTGATAGTGGGCCAGCAGCTCGGGATTGTCCCGCCATAGTTCGTGCGCGCGCAGAAGCAGCTCCGCGAAATCGACGAGTCCGCCACGCTCACAGACTTCCTGGTATGCGGCATAAAGCGCGATCATCTGCCGGCGGTTCGGGTCGCGATCGTCATCCAGGTGCTGCGGGCGCAGGCCTTCGTCTTTCTGCGCATTGATGAACCACTGGATCTCCTTGGGTACCCAGCGGCTGTCGTCGATCTCCAGGTTCTTGAGCAGGCGCTTGATAAGACGCAGCTGGTCGTCCGAGTCGATGATCTGGAAGTTCTGCGGCAGTTTCGCCTCCTGCCAGTGCCGCCGCAGCAGGCGATGGGCGAGGCCATGAAACGTGCCGATCCAGAGATGGCTGACGGACATGCCGAGCAGCGCCTCGATGCGGCCGCGCATCTCGGCGGCCGCCTTGTTCGTAAACGTGACGGCGAGCAAGCCCTGGGGCGACACGCCCTCGACATCGATCAGCCATGCGGCCCGGTGCACCAGTACGCGGGTCTTGCCGCTGCCGGCACCGGCGATAACGAGCGTCGGTTCCGCGGGAGCCGTGACGGCCTGCCGCTGCGCGTCGTTGAGGGATTCGAGTATCGGGGTGACGTCCATGAAGCGCGCAAGTTTAGCAGGATTGCGCGCGGATTCGGGCGCGGGAAAAGCGGTGATCAGCAGGGGAACAGCCGCCCCCGGAGGCTAATTCTCGCGCCAGGCGAGACCCAGCGAGTAGCGGCCGCGATCGTACTCGATGCGGGCATCGTTCGAGACGAACTCGTCGAAGCGCCCTTCCAGGGCGATGCTGAGCCTGGGCGTAATCCGGTAGCTCAGCGATACGTCGGCCCTGGCTGTCTCCAGCGTCTTGGTGGGAAGGGCCGGGTTATTGAACGCGAACGCGTTGTCGAAGTTGTAGCTGCGGTAATACCCGGAAAGCTCGACGTCGAAGCGGACACCGGGAGACCAGTGAAACTCGAATTCGTAATGATCGCGGACGTAATCGTTGTAACCCGCGTGGCGGTCTTCGCGGTCGACGCGCTCATACTCGAAGCCCACCCACATGCTATCGGTGATGCGTTGCCTGGTGAGCAGGGAAAGCCCGATATAGTCGTAGCGCACGCCCGGGCTGCCGATCGGCTGCGTGCCGTCCGGGTCGAAGGACGGCCTGTCACTGTACCGGCGGCTGAATGTCTCCGCCGTGAAGCGCAGCAGAGAGGTCGGGGTGAACCTGTACTGCGTGTGCAGGCTCAACAGGAAATATTCGTGGTCATACGACGGCACGACCTCTACGTCCTCGTAGTCGTACAGGTATCCCTTCGCGACCAGACCGAGGGCGAGTTTGCCCAGGTGCTGGCGGATGCGAATATCGGGCCCGTAGCGCGTGAAGTTCATGCGGTCCCCGATGTCTACCCCGCCAACCGCTCGCGGCAGACCGTCGTCGGGGTCGTAGTACACGCCATCGCGTTGTGCGAAGCGGAACGAGCTGTAGACTTCCCGCTCGCGGCCTTCCTGCTCGCGAACGTATTCGTTGCCGATACGCAGCTCGTGCCGGAATTCGTCGGCCTCGGACTGGGCGCGGTCCTGGTAGTACTCGCCGGCGGCACGGTAGGCGGCGTAGAATCCTTCGAACCGGTACGCGTTGATCATGTACTTTGCGCCGATCTCGTACGGCAGGTAGCTGCCGGTCCGGACCTCCGGCACGATAAGCGGCAGGTTGGAGTCCGCAAAGTCGATATAGGGCTCGGACGGCGAGCGAAACACGTTGCTGTCATTGCCGTAGCCCATGCTCGCGAAGTAGCTGAAGTCGAAGATGTCGCGTTCTTCCCGTTCCAGAACCGCGCGCTGGTACACGGGATCCTCCGCCCGACGGCCGCGCTCGATGCGTCCGATAGCCGTGCCGGCAAGCCCCGCTATTTCCTCGCTGGCGCCCTGGTCGCGGGCGTAGCGGAACCATCGCAACGCATTGTCGACGTCGCCAGCGGCGTAGGCGTTCAGCCCCAGGTTGTAATGGGCGAGCTGCCGCAGCCATGGCGATTTCGTCGCTCTCTGCAGTGACTCGCGTGCCCTCGCGTGCTGCCCCGCCCTGTAATGCGTGACGCCGGTGTTGTAGTGCAGCAGCGGCGTATCCAGCCCGGCTTCGGCGGCCTGTTCGTAGCGCAGCAGCGCGGCCCAATACAGCTCGTCACGAAACAGGCGATTGCCGTCCTGGAGGAGTTCCTCGGCGTTCATCGCGGAAGCCAGGCCGCCAGCGAACAGGCAAATCAGCGCCGTTGCGACGGCCGATGCTCGGGCCGGCAGGCATATTTCCGGTTGTCGGGCTGCGGCGGTAATTCGCTGAGCTCCCGGGTGGCGTTATGTCAGGTTGCCAAAATGCCCGATATCCACCGCCAAAACTATGACGTAGTGCAAGAAAATACCCTTCGGGAAAGCTGCCCGGGGACGCCGAGGATATCGCCGGATATTCGGCAGGCGGGATTCGTTTGGCCTGGAATCAGTCGTCCTCGTTGTCGAATTCGTCTTGCTCGATGTCTTCACCTTCCTCGTGATCACGTGCATCGTCATCGATCTCGTCGACGTCGTCTATCTCGTCGTCGCGCTCGAAATCGTCTTCGAAGTCATCGTCTTCATGATCGCGGTACTCGTTTTCGGCCTCGGCGTCCCCGGCTTCCTCCCGATTGTCATCGTCGTCTTGCGGACCCTGCATCTCGGCCATGTCCGCGATGTCGTCGCCGAGGTCGGTGTCGTCATCCAGAACTTCCATCGTTACGTCGAGATCGTCGAGATCTTCGTCCGCCCATGCGGCTGCCGGCAGCAATGCGAAGCACGTCAGCACCAGCACGGCAACAAGTACGTCGAAAGGTTTCATGGCCTTACTCCATTAATATTTGCGGGACATCCGTTCCGGCCGCGAATCAGGAAACATTCGCCCGTAACCGGAAAGTCCGGTTGCGGCCTTCCGTTTCGAGGCGCATCAGCCATCAGGGCACTCGAAGGCCCCGGCCTCTTGTCGGTCAGTCATCTCAGCGCCAAGTGTATAGCTGCTGTCACCGGTTCCGGCAAGGACGTGTCCTGCTATTCTTGAACAAAAGCAGCGGGTCAAATGAAGGCGAATACACTGATTCTGACGGCGGCCGCCATGGTCGCATTTGCGGCGAACTCGGTCCTGTGCCGGCTTGCGCTCGGCGCGGGACTGATCGATGCGGCCAGCTTTGCTACGGTGCGGACGGTCTCCGGGGCGGTCATGCTCGGCGCCATCCTCGTCCTGAGGCGGAAGCCGGTCACGGCGAGGCCGGATTGGCGATCCGTGCTGACGCTGTACCTGTACATGGTGTTCTTTGCGTTCGCCTACCTGTCGCTGAGTGCGGGTACCGGCGCGCTGATCCTGTTCGGCGCCGTACAGTTGACGATGTTTACAGTCGCGCTACGTTCGGGAGAGCACTTCTCCGGCGCCTCCTGGGCCGGACTGTTTCTCGCCATCGCCGGACTGGTTTACCTGGTGTCGCCGGGCCTGACCGCGCCGGATCCGCTGGGGGCGGGCCTGATGACGGTCGCCGGCATCTCCTGGGGATTCTACTCGCTGGTAGGCAGGTCGGCGGGTGACCCGACCGAGGCGACGGCTCACAACTTCCTGTATGCCGTGCCGTTGGTCGTGATCACCAACCTGGTCTTCGCCGGCGACTTCGAGACGACCGCCGCCGGCGTTGCCTATGCGGTAGCATCCGGCGCCGTCGCGTCGGGAATCGGCTACGCGATCTGGTATGCCGCGCTGAAAGGCCTGACCGGCACCGGCGCCGCCACCGTGCAGCTCTCCGTGCCCGTCATCGCTGCAATCGGGGGCGTGCTGCTGCTGTCGGAAGTGGTGACGCTGCGCCTGGCCGTCGCATCCGCCGCCACGCTCGGCGGGGTGGCGGTGGTTCTCACGCAGCGAAACCGTGCGCGCTAGATGCTCAGCTGCAGCAGGAAATAGTGATCGACGAGCAGCGCAGCGAACAGGATGGCGAGATAGCTTATCGAAAACCTGAACGTGCGCATGGGCAGCTCGACGTCGTCCCTGTCCCGTAGCATCCGCACGGCGTAGTTCAGGAAGATCGCCCCGAGCACGATAGCTGCGGCGAGGTAGATGAGGCCGCTCATGCCCGTGAGATACGGTATCACGGTGATCACCACGAGCAGTATCGTGTACAGCAGGATGTGGAGCCGCGTGTATCCTTCGCCATGCGTCACGGGCAGCATCGGGATGCCGACCTTTGCGTACTCGTCTTTTCTCGCGATCGCGAGCGCCCAGAAATGCGGCGGCGTCCACACGAATATGACCAGGAACAACAGCAAGGCGCTGCTCGTGATTTCTCCCGTGACCGCGGTCCAGCCGAGCACCGGGGGGGCCGCCCCTGCCGCGCCGCCGATAACGATATTCTGCGGTGTCGCCCGTTTCAGGAACACGGTATAGATGACGGCGTAGCCGATCAGGGAGCCGAAGGTCAGCACGGCGGTCAGCGGATTCACCAGGAACCACAGTATGATCATCGACAGCACACAGGTCGCCGATGCAAAAGCCAGCGCGTTGGTCTCGCTCACACGTCCTTCGGGCAGCGGGCGGCCGCGCGTACGCAGCATGTGGATATCGATGCGGGCGTCGAGTACGTGATTGAATACGGCAGCGGCCGACGCGGCCATGCCGATGCCGACTGTGCCGAAAAGCATCGCCATCGTGCCGGGCCAGCCCGGTGTGGCGAGGAACATGCCGACTACCGCGGTGAATACGATCAGCATGACCACGCGAGGCTTCGTCAACTCGTAGTAGTCGCGCCAGTCCGTCAGTCTTTCTATGTTCGCGCTCAAGGTCATTCCTCGTTCAGCCGATGCGAGACAATTTCAGCAACCGCTTGATGTCATCGACCATGTCTCGCGGCTCGATGTCCCGGGTGAAATAAAGCACCAGGTTGCCGTGCGGATCGATGAGGTAGAAACCGCCTGCCGGGAGAGTTCCGGGCCTCTTGTCGTCGAGGACGGCGCGGAGCGCCGTGTCCTGCAGCGTAACCAGGCCCTGGTGCTCTTCGGCAACGAGGAGGGTATCGGGAGCTTGTTCTCCATGCAAGAACACGCGCTCGACCCGGTCCATCTCCTTGCCGAGCATCAGGCGTGACTGCCGCAACGTGTACAGGGCATTGCGACAGCTCTCGCCGCACTCGCCGTCGTTGGCATACAGGAGGCGCCACGAGCGGCTGTCGTGAAGCGCCGAGCCGGGTACGGCGTCGACGAGGCTGACGATGGGCTCCAGCAGCGTGCCGTGGTTCGCCCGGGACTCCGGCTGCAGGGCGTCGCTGCCGTAGTACATCCACGCGGCAAACAGCAGCGGGCCGAAGAACATTGCGGCGATCAGCAGGAACTGCAGGCGGCCCCTGGTACGTTGAGAATCGCTCACTTGCCAACTCCTCGCTTGCGGAAGTTCCAGGCCAGCAGGCCGGCCAGCACGGCGGCCATCGCAAACCATTGGAATGCGTATGCGTAGTGCCGTCCCGGGCCGATCTCCACCGGCGCCCAGCGCCGCAGCAGCCCGTAATCGTCCCCGGGTTCCATCAGCAGCACGAAGGGCTGCAGCTCCATGCCGAGGTATGCCGCGAGTTCATCGAGCGTCGGGTAGACCGCGTGCAGGGGCCACTCCGATGCCGATTCGACGGCTGCGCCCATGCGGTAGCCAGCCCTCGGGAGCGCGCCGGCGCGGCCGCGCACCGTGACCGGGCCGTCCGGCAGTGCGAGCGCCGACGGGTCGATGTCTTGCCCCGACTTTTCGATCCAGCCGCGGTTCACGATCAGCACCGGCTCATCATCCGAATACACGAGTGGCGTCAGGACGTAGTGGCCGTTACGGCTGTCGACGATGATGTTGTCGAGCAAAAACTGGTGATCGGCATCGAATACGCCCTCGGCCGAGAGCTGCTGGTACGGCCGCACGTCCATGCCGTGGACGAACCGGGTAAAGCGCATCTCGCTGTCGAAAGCCTCCTGCGCCGCAAGCTTTTCTTGCGCGCGACTGATCTGCCACGCGCCAAGACCGATGAACAGGGCAACCAGCACGGCACCGAGCGCATACGGCAGCCAGCCTTTTGTTGATTTCTGCTGCGATGTCTCCACGTTATACTGTTCAAGTCTGCGCCACTGGGTTTGCAATGAAAGCCTTGATCCTGATCTTGCTGGCGGCCGTAGTGGTCAGCCTGTTCTCCGGACTGTTCTTCCTCGTCAAGGACAGTGACTCGACGGGGTCGACCAGGATGCTGACGTCGCTGAAGATCCGCGTCGTACTGTCGATCGCCCTGATCGTGCTCCTCGTCGTGTCGTACCTGGCTGGCTGGATCGGCTAGTACGAGCGATTTTCGACCGCACCTCGGCGCTTAAGTCTATTTCGCGCTTACAGAAGCGCTCCTACGGCTCGTATCAGGGCCGGCCGGGATGTTCCTCGACCGAAGTAGAGCGCAGCCGTGCGTAGCGCGGCGAGCCATGAGGGAGAGGAATCAACCCGTCGGCCCGCAAAAAGTCAGCACAGCCATGACTGAGACAAACAGCCCGGGACTCCGCCAGCACCCCCTACATCCAATACACGAACACGTACAGGCCGATCCAGACGACGTCGACGAAGTGCCAGTACCAGGCCACCGCTTCGAAGGCGAAATGATTCGTCGCCGTGAAATGCCCCTTCATCACCCGTAGCCAGATGATCAGCAGCATGATCGCGCCGATCGTCACGTGCATGCCGTGGAAGCCGGTGAGCATGAAGAACGTCGATCCGTAGATGCCCGTCGACAGCTTCAGGTTCAGGTCCTCGTAGGCATGGATGTACTCGTAACCCTGCAGGAACACGAAGATGAAGCCGAGAATGAACGTCAGCGCGAGGAACGTCTTCAGAATGCCCCGCTGCCCGGCGATCAGGGCGTGGTGCGCTATCGTCACAGTCACCGAGCTGGTAAGAAGAATTGCCGTATTGATCAGCGGCAGGCCGAAGGGCCCCATCACCTCGAAATCGCCGCCGACCTCGCCGGGACCATTCGTGGGCCAGCTCGCCTCGTAACCCCCCCACAACAGCAGGTTGGTAAAGAAGTTGTTGCTGTCTCCGCCGAGCCACGGCACCGCCATGGTGCGAGCGTAGAACAGGGCGCCGAAAAACGCCGCGAAGAACATGACCTCGGAAAAGATGAACCAGAACATGCCCATGCGGAAGGAGTGGTCGACCTGATCGTTGTACAGTCCGCCCTGGCTCTCGCTGATGACCGCGCCGAACCAGCCGACCAGCATGAATACCATGACCGCGACCCCGGCCAGCATGATCCAGAAACCGGCGCCGGCGCCGTTCAGCCAGTTGGAGACACCCACCATCAGGAACAGCAGCCCGATCGAGCCGACGATGGGCCAATGGCTGCCATGGGGTACGTAATAGCGGTCTTCAGCGTGGGACATGATTATTCTCGATACGTTGTCGTTCAGGACCCGCCGTTCGCCGAGACGCGGACGGTGTCATAAAAAGTGTACTGCAGCGTGATCGTGTCCACGAACTCGGGCAGGTCCGGGTCGACGATGAACTGCAGTGGCATGGCTCGCTCTTCGTTGGCCTGGAATTCCTGGTTCGTGAAACAGAAACATTCGATCTTCTTGAAATGCCCGGACGCGCTGATGGGCGCGACGCTCGGGACGGCCTGCGCAACCTTCTTGTCTCCCGTGAGGTTCTTCGCCGTGAAGGTGGCGAAATACATCTTGCCCGGCGTTACCTCCATGCTGTCGCGGTCCGCCGCGAACTCCCAGGGAGCGTACTCGTTGACGGTCGTCACGAACTCCACGCGGATCGAGCGCGTGTAGTCCGGGTTCTCCGCGCTGTTTTCCGCCACAGTATTGGTGCGGCCGCCAAAGCCCGTGATCTCGCAGAATACGTCGTACAAAGGCACCAGCAGAAAGCCGAAACCGAACATCGCGGCCGCGAGCAACAGCAGCTTCCCGGTCAGCAACCGGTTGTCGTTCGCAGGTTTGTTTTCGTCGTTGTCGTACATGTGGTTCAGGCGCGCAACACACCGATCAGGATAAATCCGAGATAGAAAGCAAGCGCGACGGCGACGAGGATAATCGTCGTTCGCCGTATTCCTTTGCGCCGGTCCTTCTGTTCATCTATCACCCGAGGGCTTCCTTGATCGCACGGGCCGAGGGCGGTGCGTCGAAGGTGTGGTACGGCGCCGGCGACGGTACCGTCCACTCGAGTCCTCGCGGAGCCTCCCAGACGCTGTCGCTCGCCGTTGCGCCCTTCTTCGCCGTGAGCAGCACCCACACGAAGACCAGCTGCGAGAAGCCGAAGCCGAGTGCACCAATACTCGCGATCATGTTGAAGTCCGCGAACTGGGTCGAGTAGTCCGGAATGCGGCGCGGCATGCCGGCGAGCCCGAGGAAGTGCATCGGGAAGAACGTAACGTTGACGAAAATCGTCGACAGCCAGAAATGCAGCTTGCCCAGCGATTCGTTGTACATGTAGCCGGTCCACTTCGGCAGCCAGTAATACGCTCCCGCCATCAGGGCGAAGATCGAGCCGGGCACGAGCACGTAGTGGAAGTGTGCGACGACGAAATAAGTATCGTGGTACTGGATGTCAGCCGGGGCGATGGCGAGCATCAGCCCCGAGAAGCCACCGATCGTGAACAGGAAGACGAAAGCCAGCGCGAACAGCATCGGCGTCTCGAAGGTCATCGAGCCGCGCCACATGGTCGCTACCCAGTTGAAGACTTTAACGCCTGTCGGCACCGCGATCAGCATGGTTGCGAACATGAAGAACATCTGCCCAGACAGCGGCATGCCGACGGTGAACATATGGTGCGCCCAGACGATGAAGGACAGGAACGCAATGCTCGATGCGGCGTAGACCATCGAGTCGTGGCCGAAGAGCGGCTTACGCGAGAATGTCGGGATGATTTCCGACACGACGCCGAAAGCCGGCAGGATCATGATGTAGACCTCGGGGTGCCCGAAGAACCAGAAAATGTGCTGGAACATGACGGGATCGCCGCCACCGGCCGCGAGGAAGAAGCTGGTGCCGAAGAACTGGTCCGTCAGCAGCATCGTGACGGCGCCCGCGAGTACCGGCATGACCGCTATCAGCAGGTAGGCGGTAATGAGCCAGCACCAGACGAAGATAGGCATCCGCAGCAGGTCCATGTCCGGCGCGCGCATGTTCAGGATCGTGACGATGATGTTGATCGCGCCCATAATCGACGAGATACCCATCAGGTGCACCGCGAAGATCAGGAACGGAAACGCGTCGCCGGTCTGCAGGATGAGCGGCGGGTACATAGTCCAGCCGCCGGCGGGAGCCCCGCCTTCCATGAACAGCGTCGACAGCAGGATGCCGAAGGCGACCGGCAGGATCCAGAACGACCAGTTGTTCATGCGCGGCAACGCCATATCCGGCGCGCCGATCATCATCGGGATCATCCAGTTGGCGAGGCCGACGAAGGCCGGCATGACCGCGCCGAAGACCATGATCAGCGCATGCATCGTGGTCATCGAGTTGAAGAACTCGGGATGCACGAACTGCAGCCCCGGTTGCATCAGCTCGCTGCGGATGACAAGGGCCATCGCGCCGCCGATGAAGAACATTACGAGGCTGAAGATGAGGTACAGCGTACCGATGTCCTTGTGGTTGGTCGTAAACAGCCAGCGCCGGATGCCTTTCTCCGGGCCGTGATGCTCGTCGTGTGCGTCCTGCGCCTCTGCGACTGCTGTTGTCATACCGCTTTTCTCCGTTCACGCGCCGCTTTGCGGCACATTTCTGAATTCGTTTACTGGCTTGTGGCGACGCGTTCGCCGGTCTTCTGGTTAGTCTCGACCCAGGCGATGTACTCGTCGGGCTCGACGACTTCGACGACGATCGGCATGTAGCCGTGATCCTTGCCGCAAAGTTCGGTGCACTGGCCGCGGAACGTGCCGGTCTGCTCCGCGCGGAACCAGGTCTCGTTGATGATGCCGGGCACGGCGTCTTTCTTGATGGCCAGCTCCGGTACCCACCAGGAATGGATGACGTCGTTGGACGTTATCAGCAACCGCACCTTGGCGCCTTTCGGAACGATCATCGGCCGGTCTACCTCGAGCAGGAAATTCTCCACGTCGAACGGGTCGATGCCGGAGTCCTTCGGCCGTGCCTCGACGCTGGCGCGGTCCAGGCTCGAGTAGAACGCGATGTCCTCGTCCTGGTACTTGTAGTGCCATTTCCACTGGTAGGCGGTGACGACAACGGATACGTCAGGGTCACGCGAGTCTTCGAGCTTGATCATCGTCTCTGCCGCCGGCACGGCCATCACGAGGAGGATCACGACGGGGATGATCGTCCAGATGACCTCCGCAGCGGTGCTGTGCGAAAAGGTCGCGGGTTTGACGCCCTTCGACTTCCGGTGCTTCACCAGCGAGATGATCATGACGCCGAATACGACGACACCGATCGCCACGCACCACCAGAACACCATCATGTGCAGGTCATAGGTCTCGGCGCTCAGCTCGGTTACGCCTTTGGGCATGTTGAGGGCCCAGTCGGCGCTTGCCGCGCCGGCCCACAACGTTGCGAGTAAGCTGAGTAGCGATTTTCGAATCATTGTGTATCCACTCCACAGACCGACGTGGGCCCGCGCTCTTTATATGTATGAATCAACAGGTGGCAGATATGAGGTTCGGGACAGCCGGACGCCCCGCTCAAGAGCCCCGGAAGTTTACTGAAACGTGCAGGCACAGGCAATCCTGTCCCTGCAGCCGCCAAATTCGAAAATAATTAGATTACAACGGCTTATCACGAAGCGGTGGTGGGCGCATGAAGTTGCGCGCCGTGGTGCCACAAGTCATTGCCGCCGCAAAGGAATTTTCCCGGCATCCACGGCAATCTCGGCGCCAGTCCGGCGAACCTCGCCACCCCAGCAGTGGCCGTAGACGAGTTCGAACGTGATCGAACATCCTGTACCTTCGGCGAACAACGCGTCGATAAAGCGCCGGAATCGACCGCGCCCCATCAGGCCCGCCTGTCGCTGACGCAGACTGTTGCGCGCGCCAACGGCGGAAAGGTCGCGAAACAGTGCCTCGCTGTTCTGAAAGTTCACGGTCAGCCTGTCGACGTCCAGCACCGGGTCTCGCAGGCCGGCACGCACGAGTGCGTCCCCGACGTCGTGCATGTCCGGGAACTGCCGCACGTGCTCTCCCCCGTCCACGGTTCGCCAGGCCTCGCGGATCTCGACCAGGCTGTCCGGCCCGAGTGTCGCGAAGGCGAACAGGCCATCGCGGCGCAGCACCCGCGCAACCTCGGCGAATACTGCATCCGGGCGATCGAGCCACGGCAGCATCAGGTTGGAGAAGAACACGTCCACACTCCCGTTCGCGAACGGCAGCGCCGCGGCATCGGCCTGTACCTCACGCTGTTTCGACAGCAGGCCGCGTTTGCTGCGCGCGGCGTGCAGCATGGCTTCGGAACTGTCGACCGCGATCACCCGGGCATGACGAAAGCGCCGCCGCAACAGGGGGACGGCGCTCCCCGTCGCTGCGCCGAGGTCGACGACGACGGCCGCATCGACGGTCATCGGGCGCAAGCGCTCGAGCAGGCCGTCGCGGGTAAGGCCATGGACGAAGTCGGCTGTGTCGAAAGAGCTTGCCGCGCTGTCGAGACGGCGCCGAACGTCCCGGCGGCGCAAGTCCGGAATGTCTGTACTGGCGTTCATGGCACGTTGGCAGCTGCGGGACGCGAAACGTTAGCACGCTTTCCGGTGAAACCGCGCGAATTAGCCGGGTTCCGGCCGGCCGCGGGATCGCGACAATGGGCGCATGCCACTGCGCCGATTACTGATGCCGGCCTTGCGGTTAGCCTGCCGTTCGGGGCGTGCGCTCGAATTTGCCGTAATGCCCCTTTGCTGCGCCTTTTGCGGCGCAGCAAGGCGCCGCGGAGAGCCCGCGATCTGTGCAGGCTGCGAAGCCGACCTGCCGTGGATATCCACTCGGTGCACCGGTTGCGCCCGGCCGCTCGCCGCCGAGCCGGGCGCAGGCGTCGTGTGCGCCGAGTGCCAGGATCGCCCGATGCCGTTCCAGGCCGCAGTCGCGCCGCTCGCCTACGCGTTCCCGGTCGACGCGGCCATCCGCAATTTCAAGTACCACCGCAAAATGTACTACGCGACTGCTTTCGGCGAGTTGATCTGCAGTGCGGCGGCGGAACTTCCAGGTGACATCGATGCCCTCCTCCCGGTGCCTCTGCACTGGCTTCGGCACGGCCTCCGGGGTTTCAACCAGGCGGCCGAAATCTGCAGGCCACTGCAGCGCGCGAGCGGCCTGCCCGTCCTTCGCAATGTGGCGCGGGTCCGGCGCACGCCCTACCAGTCCGGCCTGGCAGTGCGGGAGCGGCGCCGCAATCTTTCCGGCGCGTTTGCCGCCAGGGGTGCGATCCGGGCACGGCACGTTCTGTTGATCGACGACGTGATTACGTCGGGCGAGACCTGCGCACGGCTCGCACAGGTATTGCTGGCCAACAAGGTGGCGAAAGTCAGTGTGCTCGCACTGGCAAGAGCCTGAACTCCGGCACAAGTTCGGATTGCGCAACAGACCGTTTTTGTGTACTCATCTCGCTGTGTGTAAGGGGGGACAGACAATCCGAGCGGGCCTGGCGTTGCTGCTGGTCACGTCGTGCGCCGCGGTCGCCCGGGCGGAAGGCGAGCCGCAGCCTGAGGAGCCCGCGGCGGAGATCCCGGATCGGTTTTCGATAAGTGGAAGCTTCCGGCTGCGCTACGAGTCCATGGACAACACCTTCCGGCTCGTCGGTCCGGGACAGGATGAGCTGCTGTTGTCACGGCTGCTGCTGCACGCCCAGGTCAACGGCGAGCGTTTCTACGGCGGGTTCGAGCTGCAGGACTCCCGCGCGTGGCTGCACCAGGACCTGACGCCTGTCGGTACCGACGACGTCAACGCGCTCGAGCCACTGCGCGCGTATGTCGGTTACAGGAACCAGGATGTGGACATCCAGGTCGGCCGGATGACGATGGATGTCGGCAGCCGTCGCCTGGTGTCGCGCAATCGCATGCGCAATACGATCAATTCCTTCACGGGCGTGCACGCGCGGTGGTCGAGACCCGGAGGCGTCCGGCTGCAGGCATTCCTGACGATGCCGGTTGCCCGCCTCCCCAACAATCTCGAACGCGAGCGCCTGCGAGACAACGAATTCGAGCTCGACCAGGAACACTGGGACAGGATTCTCTGGGGATTGCACCTGTCCGACGTCAGTATCGGCAAGCAGATCGACACCGAGTGGTACCTGTTCGGAATCCGCGAGAAGGACCGCCCCGGCCTGCCCACGCGCAATCGTGATTTCCTGACCGCCGGTCTCCGCGCGAGCAACTCGGGTGCCTCATGGGCATACGAGCTTGAGACCGCGATCCAGCACGGCAAGAGCCGCGCAAGCCTGTTGCCGATCGATACCACGGACCTCGATCACCGGGCGTGGTTCATCCACGCGGAAGTCAGCCGCAAGTTGCGGGGCAGCTGGGAGCCCCGCGTGATCTTCCGTTTCGATTATGCATCGGGCGATGAAGATCCAGATGACGGCGAATTCAACCGTTTCGACAGCCTTTACGGCGACAGGCGCTGGGAGTTCGGACCGACCGGCATCTACGGTGCGTTGACGCGCAGTAACATCCTGTCGCCCGGTATCGCGCTGCGGTCGAAGCCGGGATTGTCGACGGATTTTCGTATGGACTACCGGCCCGCGTGGCTCGCCAGCGACCGCGACTTCATGCCGACGGCCGCGCTGCGGGACCGTGACGGCAATTCAGGGTCGTTTATCGGCCACCAGGTCGATTTGCGCTGGCGCTGGTGGTCAGTCTCGCGAAACCTGACGGTCGATTTCACGGCCGCCTACCTGTGGAAGGGGGAATTTCTGAAGAATGCCCCGGGGGCACCGCCGTCCTCCAATACCGCATACGCGTACATCTCGACAGCGATGTCGTTCTGATCAGGACGGGAACTTTCGGCGCCAGCCCGCGAGGCCGCCGTCCAGGTTGTGCACGAGCCTGTAACCGCGCTTGAGCAGCGACTCTGCAGCAAGCAGGCTCCTGCTCCCTGTCGCACAAATGAGAACAATGTTCGACGAGGTCGGGAACGGCACGCCGTCTGCAATCAGGTCGTTCAGCGGAATGTGTTCGGACCGCGGCAGGCTGTCTGCAAGACGCTCGTGCAAGTCTCGTACGTCGACGAAAATGGCGTCTGCCGACTCGAGCAGCTCGGCAGCTTCAACCGGTGTTATCCGGGGCACGAGCGAATCCGGCGCAGCGTTGCCACCGCAGAATGCGTCGTAGTCGACGAGCTCGGTGATCGCGGGGTCTTTACCGCAGACCAGGCACTGCGGGTCCTGCTGCACGTTGAAGCTCGAGAATACGAGGGCGAGCGCGTCGAAGTGCAGCAGCCGTCCGCTCGCGATCTCGCCGAGCCCGAGCACGATCTTGATGACCTCGGTTGCCTGCAGCGTACCCATGACACCGGGCAAAATGCCGAGCACGCCGCCCTCCGCGCAGGAGGGTACGACGCCGGCCGGCGGCGGCACCGGAAACAGGCAGCGGTAGCAGGGACCGTCGCCGTGGTTGTAGACCGAGAGTTGCCCTTCGAAGGCGAGGATCGATGCCGACACCAGCGGCTTGCCTTCCAGCACGCAGGCATCGTTGACGAGGTAGCGCGTCGCAAAGTTATCGGCGCCGTCGGCGACGACATCGTAGCGGGAGACGATCTCCCTGGCGTTGTCGCGGGTCAGCGCGCAAGCGTGCTCGTCGACGGTGATGTGCGGGTTCAGGTCGCGGAGTCGAGCCGCGCCGCAGGCGAGCTTCGCCTGGCCGACCTGGCTGCTGCCGTAGAGCACCTGGCGCTGCAGGTTCGATGCATCCACCGCGTCGAATTCGACGATGCCGATCCGGCCGACGCCTGCAGCCGCGAGGTACATGGCCAGCGGCGAACCCAGCCCACCCAGGCCGATGAGGAGCACGGACGCGCCCTTCAGCCTTGCCTGGCCCTCCGGCCCGACTTCACGCAGGCTCAGGTGCCGGCTGTAGTGCGCCAGTTCGCCGTCGGTGAATGTTCGCAAATCGTCGGGCACCCTAGTCCTGCCTGCATCAGCCGTTCCTGCGATTTCGATCATAGCAGCTGCCGCCCGCCACGATTCTGCTACTATTTTTCGATGGCCGATTCCGAATCATTCGACAGGCGCAGGTTCATCAAGGCCTGCATGGGCGCCGGTGCCGCGGTGGCCGCGGACCCGGCGCTGATGGCGCAGCCGGCGGGCGAGCTCTTGCCCGCCGAGCGCGTCAGGCTGGTGGACGCGGCCGGCGAGACGCTGCAGCCGGGCTCGCTGACGGCGGGACAGAGTTATGTCTTCCACTACCCCTACGTGACGACACCGTGTTTTCTCATCGACCTCGGGTCCCCGGCGGAGCCGGGTGCGGAACTCGAAACGTCGGACGGCCGACCCTACCGCTGGAGCGGCGGCGTCGGGCCCGGGCAGTCTATCGTGGCGTTCTCGGCGATCTGCGCGCACCGGATGAGCTACCCGACGCGTAACGTGAGCTTCATCGACTACCGGCACAAGCCCATGAACCCGGAGGCCGCTGGCGACGACTGGTGGTCGCGCGGCCAGGTCATTTATTGCTGTTCGGAAGGCAGCGTTTATGATCCCAGCGACGGCGCACGGGTGCTGGCGGGACCCGCGCCGCAGCCGCTCGCGGCGGTGCAGCTCGAGTACGACGATGGCCGGGATGCCTTGTTTGCAACCGGCGTTTATGGCGGCGACATGCTCGAGCGGTTTCTCACCGAGTTCGGCTTCCAGGTCGCGCTGGCGCACAAGAGCGACGACATTCGTCGTCCCGCCAGGAGCGTCACCACGGTCTGGCCGATGAGCGAGTATTCGCGCGCCGGCGCCTGCTAGTCGTTTTCGAGCGCCTCGAGGTAGTCCGATATTTCCGGGTGACCGGCGGACCTCGCGATCACCGCCGCGGTGTCGCCGTTGCGATCGCCGGCAAAGAGATCCGCGCCACGATCGACGAGCAGCCTGACGATGTCGAGGTCTCCGGACGCCGCGGCAATATGCAACGCGGTCGCGCCGTCTTCCTGTCGCACGCCGAGATCGGCGCCGGGGCTTTCGAGCAACAGGCGTACGAAATCGATGCGTCTCCTGTCGACGGCGCGCATCAGCGGCGTCCAGCCGTAGGCGTCGCGGACGCCCTGGTCCGCACCCGCATCCAGCAGCACCTCGGCCACCTCCGTGTGCCCCTTGACGGCGGCGAGGCCCAGCGCCGTCCAGCCGAGCTTCGCCTTTGCGTCCGTCTGCGCACCCGCCCTGACCAGCAGGCTGGTGACCATCGGGTCGCCGCCGAGCGCCGCAAACATCAGCGCGGTGGCGCCGCCGGCGTTGGCGGCATTGACGTCTGCGCCGCCGGCAATCAGGCGCGCGACCGCGGCCGCATCGCCCTGCTTCGCCGCCGACATCAGCGGGGTCTTACTGTTGCCGGTGCCGTCCTGCAGCAGGGAGTCCGCGGTGCTCGCGACGGAGAAGGCGAGCATCAGGAATACAACGAAAAACCGGCCGGCGAATGCCGGCCGGTTGCTCAGGAGTATTTGCGGCCGCCGCGGCTCAGGTCGTGGCGGCACTCGATGCGCCCGCTGCCGCCTCGCCTTCCGCGGCTTTGGCGCTGCCCTTGACCTCTTCGTACCAGAGGCTGTGGTGCTGCCTGGCGAAGCCCTCGTCGACCTCGCCCTTCACCATGCCCTCGAGTACGCCCTCGGTACCGATGCTGCCGAGATAGATGTGGCCAAGCGCAACCGCGATCAGGAACAGGCCGGAGGACGCGTGCAGGATGTGCCAGAGCTGCATCGACTCGCGGGCCGTCTCGAGGTTCGGGAACAGCAGAAAGATGCCTGAGAGAGTCATGACGACGCCGCCCGAGAAGATCAGCCAGAAGAAGACCTTCTCACCCGCGTTGAAGAAACCGGCCGGCGGGTGGCCGTCACCGATGGCCCCGCCCAGGGACATCAGCCACTTCAAGTCGTAGCTCTT
>Ga0224502_10000119_pt1 | contig 22564 bp, 22 predicted proteins | sample SF_Oct11_sed_USG_5_FD_169104 | JGI IMG/M metagenome (GOLD analysis project Ga0224502, IMG submission 169104) | Sediment microbial communities from San Francisco Bay, California, United States - SF_Oct11_sed_USGS_13 | ecosystem: Environmental > Aquatic > Marine > Sediment | place: USA... | reverse complement strand
GTATCCCGTGGGGCGAGATCAATCGCTTCCAGCGGCTGTCGGGCGCTATTGATCTCGAGTATGACGACGACAAACCGAGCCTGGCCGTCGGCATGGCGAACAGCCGCTGGGGCGCGCTGGCGGATTTCGGTGCGAAACGCCGCGAAGGTACGAAGCGGCTGTACGGCGACAATGGCAACAGTTTCGTGGCGGTCGTGGAGTTTGGCGACAAGGTGACAGCGAAATCGATCCTCGTGGGCGGCCAGAGCAACGACCCGGACTCGCCGCACTTCGATGACCAGGCCCCGTTGTACGTGAAACAGCAATTCAAGGACGTGGCCTATTACCGTGAAGACGTAGAGCGTCGCGCCGCAGAACACTACGTACCGGGCAGGCGTGGGGCGGCGCCCTGAGATGCGGGATTCCACCAGTGACTACCACGATGTCGTCATCCTCGGTGCGGGCCTGTCCGGTATCGGCGCCGCATGCCATCTCAAGGAAGCGTTGCCTGACATCGATTTCGTCATCCTGGAAGGCCGCGAGCGGATGGGCGGGACCTGGGACCTGTTCCGCTACCCGGGAATCCGCTCCGACAGCGACATGCACACGCTCGGTTACCGGTTCAAGCCCTGGAAGGACGCGAAGGCGATCGCGGATGGGCCGGCGATCCTGCAGTACATCCGGGAGACGGCCGATGAATACGACATCGAGGACCGGATTCGCTACCGGCACCACCTGACCAGGGCGGAGTGGTCCAGCGGCGACTGCGCATGGACGCTGACCGTTGAAGTCGGCGAAGAGAAAGAACTGCGAGAGGTACGTTGCGGTTTCCTGTTGATGTGCGCCGGCTACTACAGCTATGAGCACGGGCACACGCCCGATTTTCCGAGCCGGGAGCGCTTTACTGGCGATATCGTGCACCCCCAGGGGTGGCCCGAAGACCTCGACTACAGCGGCAAGCGCGTGGTGGTCATCGGCTCCGGAGCGACCGCAGTCACGTTACTGCCGGAGCTTGCAAAGACGGCCGGGCACGTGACGATGCTGCAGCGCTCGCCGACGTACATGATCGCGTTCCCGGATGAGGACATCATTGCCAACGTGCTCGGCAAGATCCTGCCTGCGAAGCTCGCGTATCGAATCACGCGCTGGAAGAACATCCGATTGCAGGCATTCATATTCCGGTTTGCACGCAAGCGACCCAGGTTCGCGCGATGGTTCCTGGTCGGGCACGCACGCAGAAAGCTGGGTCCAAACTACGACGTCGACAAGCACTTCAATCCGTACTACGAACCATGGGAAGAACGGCTCTGCCTGGTACCGAACGACGACCTGTTCAAAACGATCCGGTCAGGCCGAGCGTCTGTCGTCACGGACCGGGTCCGGTCTTTCACGGACTCGGGCATCCTGCTCGAGTCCGGCGAGTCGATCGATGCGGATATCATCATTACGGCCACCGGTCTCGATATTGTCGTGTTCGGTGGTGCCGAGTTTCACGTCGACGGCAAACGCGTCGACTTTTCCAACGCGTTCACCTACAAGGGCGTGATGATCGAAGGCGTGCCGAACATGGTATCGACCTTCGGCTACATCAATGCGTCCTGGACGCTAAGGGCCGACCTGATCGCCCGGTTTTCATGTCGCGTGCTCGGGCACATGCAGGACCGGGGCTACCGCACCTGCACCCCTGTCTTGCGTGTCGAAGACGAGGGCATGCAGCCGCAGCCCTGGGTCACCGGTTTTTCATCCGGTTACCTGCAGCGTGTGATGGCGCAATTGCCGAAGCAGGGCGATCGCGAGCCGTGGCTCAATTCGCAGAACTACTTCGACGATCGCCAGAAGTTTCTCAAGGGTACGCTCGACGACGGCGCGTTGTGTTTCGAAGGATCCGCACGAGCCGGGGTGGACACGGCCGCCTGATCCGGACGGTGCCGGTATTATGTCGACCGGGCGGCGTGAACTGCGTCACAAAAACTTCCGAACTGAACCTAAGTAGAGCTATTTATTGGCTTTCCTGACGGCGGAGACGCGCCCGTCATAAGGCTACCTTTGGGCTGCAAAACCGTGATGCGCGCAGTGCCCAGGCGCGCGCACGGACGAGTCGGAGGGAACTGACCATGAAGAACACGACATTTGCATTCGGTCCGATGGCGGGGGATCGTGAAGACGGCGCACCCGTGGATTACGCCCAATACCGTGCCGAGATCCGCGACCAGCTCGACGCGACCGACATCATGCTCGCGCTTGTTCTCGATAAGGACGACGAGCAGCAGGGCTCGCAGCACGGATTCGATCCCTACAATTCGGCGGACGCCTGACCAGGCACTGCTCCCCCGCGCTGATGCCCGCGACGCCGCGACGACGTCGTCAGTGGCCAAGTTACTGCCGGGCGCGCCTGTGAAGGCGGATTCGGGTACCCTTGACTCCTGAACGCGGCTAGAATCGCTAACCCGAATACATGCGCCCGTAGCTCAGCTGGATAGAGTACTGCCCTCCGAAGGCAGGGGTCACAGGTTCGAATCCTGTCGGGCGCGCCAGAAATTGAAATCGCCCCCTTTATGGGGGCGTTTTCAATTTTGGCTTCCCAACAGGTTCGAACCTATAGGTTCGAACCGAGGAGGCCGCAGGCCGACGACAGGCGGAGGAGCGAAGCGACGACGAGGCGGCGTAGCCGCCGTCCAATCCTGTCGGGCGCGCCATTCTTGGATACTAAATCAGTGGGCTTTGTTGCCGGTATGCCGAATCATTGCCTCGATCGCCTTGCCGGCATTTACAGTGTGAATGACAATTTCCGGATGCGCGGACGCGAATACACGAAAGATCTCATCGGCAAAACCCTGTCCGACACTCGTAACGTCACGCATATCCAGCTCGATCTCGGAAAACCTGTCGAGGTTGTGTAGCAGTCGTTTTGCTTCTGATCGGGATACGTACTCACGCTGAAGGAGCTTCACAAGGACACGGGTTTTTTCGAACTGGTAGTCGTACTCTTCCGGTGCAAATTCGGCGAAAACCTTTTCGAGGCGAGTTCGCGAATCAGTGTTAATCTCGAACCGCACGAGTGTTCCTCTCAAAAAGCGTGGTTCAGAGACAAAAACGTCATCGCGATAGCGATCCCACTCGATCTGCAGTCGATGAGATCTGAGCACAAATCGATCGGCCGCCCGCGAAACGAAGAATATGCCTTCACCGGAATGTGCATCGGGCTGTGTAGTCGTCTTGCCCTTCACCAGCTCGATCATCGCCGCATGTTCGTCCTGGAGTTCGAATTTATCCGCGATTGAGTGAAATACGCCGATGCCGGTGTCTCTTACGGTGAAAGACAGGCACGTGGCATCTAACCGGACTTCGATCTTGCACTGGTCGGTCATCGAATGATCGATGGCATTATTCAGCATCTCGGTGAAAGCGTAGTGCACTATCGACTCAACATTGTCAGAAAGCCTGGACAGCGTAAGCGTGATCGCAACGTCTTCGTAGACGATGGACTCATCGAGGCCGGCAAGGACAAGGTCGCGCTTAAGGCGCCGTTCCGGGGCCGCAGCTGCACGCGGGAAATACCGTGCCGCTCGGGTCGAACCCGTCTTGAATATCTCCCCGTCAGCGAGCAACCGGCGCAAATGCAGGCTGACCGCCTGTCGCGTAATGCCCAGGTAATCTGCCAGTTGCCGGCTCGTTGCGGATCCTTCCTCCGCAACGTAGTCGCGAATGGCGTCACGGGTCGTCTGATCTCTCGGCATGTCGCTGATTATAAAATAATTCGCAAGGTTATTAAATAATAATAGTAAAGTATTTCATCTGCATAGTCTGCAATTGTCAAACAATACGCAAGAAGTAAAAAAATCAATTAGAAAGGTGAATTTTCTCTGGTATCGCGCCGGGGCGTCGGGATCAATGCCCCGGGGAAGGCAGGGATCTGAGGTTCGCAGCGAGTGGTCATCCTGTCGGGCGCCAAATACGAACTGCTGCCGGCAAAATGCGGCACAATCAGCATGGCGTAAAGGGCCGGGCGGTGGCCAGAGTTCGTGAACCGGGGAGCAGTCACTGAAAAACAAAACGGTTTGTCTGGTGCTACTCGGCGGCGTGGTCGCCTGCGGTGCGGGCTTGTCTGACGATCCGGTTGCGGCGAGTGAAGACGCCACCGATGACGCGGCGCAGGTTACCGGCACGCTGATGTACCGCGAACGGGTTGCGCTGCGGCCGGGCTCTGTCGCGGAAGTCTGGCTGCTGGATACGTCGCTTGCCGATGCACCAGCAGTAGAGATTGCGTACCAGAGGATCGAGGACCCGGGAAACCCGCCAATTCCGTTCGTGCTCGACTATGATCCGCAGGAAATCCGGGAGGGAATGCAGTACGGCGTCCGCGCCACGATCCGGCAAGCGGACCAACTCCTGTTTACGAGTGATACGCACTACCCGGTGCTGACGCGAGGCGCGGGCAATACGGCCGAAGTAATGCTGATCATGGTCGATCGCACACAGACAAAGTCCGATGCATCATCCGGTGATTCAACCAGGTAGGGGAGCCAGATGCCACGTTTAACGATTGCAATTATCACAGCCACGGTCCTGCTGGCGGGCTGCACGGGTATGAGACCCGGTTACGAGACCCCGACGGTCACCGTCAAATCGGTTCGCGCGATTCCATCAGAGGGGATGTTGCCTGAGTTCGAGATTGACCTGCATGTCGTCAACCCGAACCGCGAGGCATTGAAACTCGTTGGCGTTTCCTACACCGTGAGTCTCGAAGGGCACGAGTTGATCAAGGGCGTCGGCAACGATTTGCCGGTAATCGAAGGCTACGGCGAGGGGGATATCACGCTCAATGCGTCAGCGGACCTGTTCGCCGGCATGGGCCTGATTCGCGAGCTGATGTCGAGCCATAAGGATACGCTCAGCTACAGCTTTGAAGCGAAGCTGGATCCCGGCGCACTTCGGCCGTCAATACGTGTCAAGGATTCCGGCGAGGTATCCCTTACCGGCGGTCGCGGTGCCGCAGGCAGTACGCGTTAGCGGTCGAGTTGCTCCAGTAACCAGGCTCGCCAATGAGGCCCTGATCCATGATAACTTTCGGGCTCCATATTCGTGGCCTGGTCCGTTCCACCATTCCCAATGACAAGTGCATTCATCCCGGAACATGAGGTCTACGGATTCCTGTCCGCCGTCGGCATCAAGACGCCGCGTTATTTCTATGCTGACCATGAGAGCAAGATTGCCGATGCGCCGTTTGAAAATGGCGACCCGGTTGTCGTCAAGGGAACAGCCCGCGACCTCTGGCACAAGTCAGACAACGGTGCGCTGACCTTTTGCGATTTCGATAGCGAAGCCGTTGCGGCAATGCACGGCAAAATGCGTGAACGGATAGGCGAGCAGTTCGAGTGGCTCGGGACCCTGATTGCGGAGCGTGTCGAATTCCAGCCTGCCAGGCATACGCCGTGCGAGATCTTCGTAAGTTTGCAGAGAGACCAATGCTGCGGGGCCATCATCAGCTTCGGTTTCGGCGGGCTTTTGACGGAAGACTGGGCGCGGGAGCTCAAGCAGTCATTGCTCGTCTGGCCGGCCACGGCGTACACGCCTGAGGAAGCCTTCGAAGAACTCCGCCAGCACTGGCTCGGCAAGATCCTGCTCGGTGAGGCGCGTCAGCAAGAGCCGCTTACGAACAGCGAGACCCTGCTGGGCTTTCTGGAGAAGCTCTGGAAGCTCGATGAATTGATGGCGCGGGAACAGCTCGGACTACTGGAGATGAACCCGGTGATCATCGACAAAGCAGGCGACTTCGTCGCACTCGATGGCGTTGGCCTTCGCGCTACAGAAGCGCACGAAGAGACCTACCCGGTGCCGTTACAGGACGACAGTTTCCTGCATCCCCGCCGGATCGCACTGGCGGGTGTATCGGCGAAAGCCGGGAGCGTTGGCGGCCTGATTTTGGAGAACCTGCGCCAGGCGTCCCTGCCGGAGGACGGCTTGCTGGTCATTAAACCCGGCGTCGACGAGTTTGCCGGCGTTCGCTGTGTGCCCGACGTTGCCGCACTGGTAGACGAGCCGGTCGACATACTGATCGTTGCTTTGCCCGCCACTCAATGCGTGCCCATGATCGAGCAGCTGTGCGCGCAGGGCGGTGGCGCGGCGATCGTCTACATCGTCGCCGGCGGCATCGGTGACGGCGCTGACAAGAGCGGTTTCGGTAATCGGCTGTCCGGGCTCATCGAATCACGCCGGCAAAAAGGCCAGTGGTGCCCGGCAATCGTCGGCCCCAACGGCCTCGGCATGTTGCTGTCGCCGCTGCAGCTCAACAGCCTGTTCATCCCGCAGAGCAAGCTGAACGTAGAGTTTGCGCCGGAATCGGACGTCGCGCTGATCAGCCAGAGCGGTGCATTCCTGATTACCCGCCTGTCTCGCCACTCCAACCTGGACCTCAAGTACGGTTTTTCTATCGGCAACCAGCTGGACATGAAGCTCTCGGACTTCATGGCCCTGGTGTCGCGCGACAAGTCCGTGCGTGTGCTGGGTATCTATGTCGAAGGCTTTGTTGGCGGCGACGCCTGCGCGGTCGCAAAGCTGGTCGAGGAATTTCGCGCGGAAAATCGCCACGTCATCATCTACAAAGGCGGCCGTTCGCGGCTGGGGCAGTCGGCGGCGGAGAGTCATACCGGTGCGATGACAGGTGATTACCATGTGCAAAAGAGACTGTTGCACAAAGCGGGCGCGATACTCACCGAGTCGTTCAACCAGTTCAACGCGGTGCTCAAATGGATGGCGGCGTACCCGGATCTGCGCACCCTCGGCAAGCTGGCCATCGTCACGAACGCAGGCTACGAAACGGTCGGTAGTGTCGACACGCTGGGCGATAATGACTCCGAACGTCTGTACAAGCTCACCGAAAACGACCGCGCCGCGCTCGGCGATGTGCTTGAACGTCACGGCATGCAGGGCCTCGTGGCAGCATCGAATCCGCTGGACCTGACACCGATGGCGGACGAGGATGTGTACTTCGATTGCGTCAGGGCGATGATCGAATTTGGTGCCGGCGTCGTCATGCTGGGGCTGGTGCCGTTATCGGAGCAACTCGACACGGACCAACTGACGCAGGCGGAAGCTTTTGCGGCCAGGCTCAAATCACTTGCAGAGTCGAAGGGCCGCCTGGTCGGGATCGTTATCGACGCCGGCGTGCCCTACCAGCGATACAAGGCAGTTTTCGAGCGCGCGGGCTTTCCCGTGTTCGACGGCATGGATATGGGCGTACTCGGCATTAATGTCCTCAAGAATAGCCGGTAGAATGATCCAGTGAGCGATAAAACCCAGAACGTCCACAGCGGCATCAGGCAGCACGGCATTCGCGTAGCCCGGCTCGTCGAAGACGCAGGCCTCAGCATCATCCTCCTGGCAACGCTGGTCGCCGGCGGCATTGAAATACACCACATGTGGGCTCAGCGAAATGTGATGCTGACGGACCTGCTGCTCATGTTCATCTACGTAGAGACCGTTACCATGGTCAAGGTGTACTGGGAGTCGGGAAAACTGCCGGTCAGGATGCCGCTTTACATCGCCATCGTCGCGATCGCGCGTTACGTCATTATCGACATCAAGGACATGGAAGCCGTGCGCGTGATAGCGATTTCCTCGAGCATTCTGTTGATCGCGGTAGCCGTCCTGATCGTGCGGTGGGGGCACGTCAAACTCCCCTACCCGCAGGGCCGCGACTCTGAACGGGACACCGAGTAGTCGATCGGGACCTATAGATCTCCGACGATGCAATGCGGACCCAGGTGAATCGACGAAGGAGCTAGTGATGTTTGCAAGATCAGTCAAGACTCGGAGTCTCATTGGCACACTCTTCGTCATGAGTGCGGTGCTGTGCAATTCAGGCTGCGCGAGCGACAGCCATGCCGCCAAGGGCGCGTCCAAAGGCGCGGGGACGGGAGCCATAGCTGGTGCGGTCGGCGCAGCGGCGACGGCTCTTATCTTCGGCGGCAACGTCGGCGAAGCCGCTGCTCGTGGTGCGGTCTACGGCGGCGCCAGCGGCGCCGTGGTCGGCGGAATGTCAGGTGCCGAGGCGGACAAGCGGGTCGCCGCGCAGGAACGTGCTGAATATGAAAAGCGCATTCAGCAGTTTCGGGAAGACATTGGCACAGACGCCTTCAATGGCTTTGTGGCTCTCGCCGAATGCAAGCACGAGATTGCGCTCGCAAATGCACGCGAGGCACAGAAGTCGCGTAACCGGGACTTTGCCCTGGCCGGGCTCTGGGTCGAGGCGCTAACCGAAGCCGACCGCGGACAAACGCAGGCCGCGACCGCGATGTTGCCGGCCATTGCGGATCAGGATCGCGAGATTCAGGATGTGGCGAACGCGCAGGCACGGCTTGACGAGACGCTTGCGGAAATCGGTGAGATTCGTACCCAGTACGATTTGCCGGCGGCTTGCGAAACAAAATGATCGCCCGGTCGTAACCACAAAGACGGAGACTCGCTTGGCTGGCGCCAGTTTGCTGACATTGCTCGACGATATCGCCACGTTGCTCGACGACGTGTCGGTTCTGACGAAGGTTGCCGCGAAAAAAACGGCCGGTGTCCTGGGCGACGACCTTGCTCTCAACGCGCAACAAGTCACGGGCGTACGCGCGGAACGCGAGCTTCCGGTCGTGTGGGCGGTGTTCAAGGGTTCGGCGCTCAACAAGCTCATCATGGTGCCTGCCGCCCTGTTTCTGAGCGCGGTGTTCCCATGGATCATCACGCCGCTGCTTATGCTCGGCGGTGCCTTCCTGTGTTACGAGGGTTTTGAAAAAGTTGCGCATCGATTGCTTCACACACCCGACGAGGAGCAGCAAGACCATGCCAAACGCTTGCAGGCGGTCTCCGATCGCGAGGTAGACATGGTTCAGTTCGAGAAGCGGCGTATTCGCGGCGCGATCCGCACTGACGCCATCTTGTCGGCCGAGATCATCGTCATCGCGCTTGGCACCGTCCGTGAGGCGGATCTCGCTGTTCGCATTGGCGTTGTGTCGGTGATCGCCGCGGTCATAACCGTGGGCGTGTACGGTCTCGTCGCCGGTATCGTCAAACTCGATGATGTCGGCATGCACCTGATGGAGAAGGCCGGCGACTCGAAGTTAGCTGCAGTGCAAAGACGATTCGGAGAGATGATCCTGCGCTTCGCGCCGAAAATGATGAAAACATTGTCGGTGCTGGGTACCGCAGCGATGTTCCTGGTCGGCGGCGGCATCCTCGTGCACGGCGTGCCGCAGCTCGCTCTGTTACTGCACGACGTCGAGGATCTGGCGCACAGCGTCCCGGTTGCCGCTGACCTGTTCTCGGGAATAGCGTCGATGATCTTCAACGGGGTTGCCGGGATCGTGGCCGGGGGAGTACTCGTCGGTGCGCATAGCCTGGCCGAGCGATTCAAGCCTGGAAAGGCGTGACCGAGCCCGTCGCCGAACACCGAATCGATGCAGGGGGTCACGCGCTCGAGTGGGCGCGATGGTGCAGGGATCGTAATTACCTCCTCGGCGACGAAACGCTGCCACTCGACCGGTACGACGCGCTCGCGGCACCGATTCTCGCCTACAGCATCGAAGACGACGACCGGGGCACGGCGCGCGCCGTCGACGACATGATGCGAGCTTATTCCAGCGTGACCCGGCGGCACCTGGTGCCCACCGATTACGGACTCGAGAAGATCTGCCACATGGGATTCTTTCGCAGTGGCTCCGAGGCGATATGGGACGAGATGATCGCCTGGCCAGAAGACGCCCCTAGCCGGGGTTGACGATCCAGTCGGGATCTTCGAACTCGCCGATCACACGAACGTCTACGAATTCGGCCTGCTCGGCAATGATGCGCTTAACCTCATCCGACGGGGTCGATTCCATCGCATCGCGGGACGTCTTGCTGTCCCAGCTCGCGATCGCGAGTAGTTTGCGATCGTCGCCGATCCTGCGATGCAGGCGCGTGCCGCAAGCACCCGGCGCACGCTGGATGATCTCGCTCGCGCGTACCCAGGCCTCGGCATAGGCTTCCGCAGTGTGCCCGGGGTGCACGTGCACTTCGAAGACGAAGATCACGGGTACTCGCGCCCGCTCTCGATGTCCCGCACTACGCGGCCGAACGGCAACAGCGCGAGCGGCAGCAACTTGATGTGTTGAGCGGCAAGCGGGATGCCAACGATCGTAACGGCGAAGAATGCCGCGAGCAGGAGATGCATGATCGCGAGTTCGAGGCCCGGAAGGATGATCCAGATGATGTTCATGATCAGCGCGAGTGCGCCGCCCGGGGGCTCGGTTTCGCGCACCTCGCGGCCGAATGGTGCCAGGACGCCGCCGGCGAGCTTGAAGCACTGGATGCCGAACGGAATCCCGATGATCGTCAGGCAAAGGACTATTCCGCCGAGCAGGTAGCCGAGGAAGATCAGGAATCCACCGAAGATAAAGAACAGGATATTGCCTATCAGTGACATCGTGCTTCGTCCTCCATACGAGCAATGCTACACCAATGAGACTGACAGCCGTCGCCTCGTCCCGGCAGACTGTCATTCGTCCCAGGCCGATAGCCAGGGCCGAACCCCGGCCAGCGAGAATCGTCGTATTTCCTGTACGGATATGGGGATGTTTACATGAGAAACAGCAAGATCGAGACTGATCGCTTCCGTTTGTGGGCGGGACTTGCACTGCTGATTGTTGCAATTGCCGGCTGCGAGGGCGGTGGCGACGGCATCGCGCAACAGCCCGAACCCAGGGACGTAAGCTGCGATTCGACCAGTGTCCTCGAGAACGGCGCCTGTCGGACGTTTGCGGAGCGGATCGATGCCCGCGCGTCGACGCCGTTCACCGAAGACGGTGAGCCGGTGGAACTCGAAGTGGTCATTTTCAAGCCGCTGGAAGGCGAGCGGTTCCCGTTGCTCGTGGTCAACCACGGCTCGACGGGAAGCGGTTCTGACCCGTCGCTGTTCGACGATACGTTCACGCACAAGCCGACAGCACTGCACTTCGTTGAGCGCGGCTGGATGGTCGCGTTTCCGCAGCGCCGCGGTCGCGGTCAGTCGGACGGTCTCTACGACGAGGGTTTCACGTCCAATCGCAGCGGCTATTCCTGCGACGCCACGATCGCGCTGGCCGGGGCCGATCGTGCACTCGATGACCTGGATGCCGTGACCGACTGGCTGCGGATGCGGTCGGATGTCGATACGACGCGCACGCTCGTGTCCGGGTCGTCCCGCGGCGGCATACTCTCCATCGCCTACCTCGCGCGACGGCCGGACGTGTACCTCGGCGCAATCAACTTCGTGGGTGGCTGGCTCGGCGAAGGCTGCGGGGATTTTGCCGCGGTGAATCGCACGCTGTTCGTCGATGGTGCGGCGTTTCCCGGGCGCTCCCTTTGGATCTACGGGGAAAACGACTCCTTTTACAGCCTGGGTCACAGCCAGGCCAACTTCGACGCATTCACGCAGGCGGGTGGCGTCGGCGATTTCGAGGTATTGCAGAGAGATCCCGGTTTGAACGGGCACTTCATCATCAATGACGCGGACCGCTGGGCAAATATCGTCGACGGCTATATCGACGAGCTTTGAGTTAAGGCTGGCAGACGTGCCAGGCTCGCGCGGTCAGGGCCGGCGCGGTTCGAAGTATTCGTGGTGAACTTTGCCGTTAGCGATCGTCACGAAGCTCGATTCGGGTACCTCCTGCCAGGCATCCGCAAGACTGGTCAGTGGTTCCGAGACGATCGCGTAGGTTTTCGGTGAGACGCGATCCGCTTCCGGTGTAAGGTCCTGCAGCGCTTCGACATCGGTGCTGTGAAACAGCGAGCGCGATTCACGTGCGCTCGAATAACGCACGGCATAGAGGTTTTCGCCGTCGCTGATGCCGAGCGACATCTGTAACGGCTGCTCGATGCCGTGCTCTTCGCCGATCATCTCGACGAAGCCCGCCATACGGGCAATGCCGCTCGCGACATCGCTGGCCATGCCGAAAGTCAGGGCCAGGTAAAACATGATCTCCGAATCGGTCGTGCCCTCGACCGCGTTAAAAAGCTCCGGCGCGACGGCGAACATCAGGTCCCGCCGGATCCGTTCGTAGCCTTCGATGGCGCCGTTGTGTACGAAGAGCCAGTTCTCGTGACGGAACGGGTGGCAATTGCTGCGCTGTACGGAGCCGACAGTAGCCGCCCGGATGTGAGCCAGGAATAACGAGGCCTTGATCTGCTGCGAAAGAGCAAGCAGGTTGCCGTCGTTCCATGCCGGCCGCACGTCCTTGAACACACCGGGAAACTCCCTGTCGTTGTACCAGCCGATGCCGAAGCCATCGCCGTTGGTGGTCGTCTCGCTCGACTTCGCGCGGAGGCTCTGGACGATCAGCGAATGCTCCGGTTCGAACAGGGCTTCGTGAAGATAGATGGGCGTGCCCGAATAGGCGATCCAGCGGCACATTGCGTTCTCCCGTGACGGCAAGGAAACCCGATGATAGCGCGAGGAATATGTTGCGGCTCACCGAGTTGATTCCCCGGAAACATGCGGGTTACTCTTCCAGAAGACCCAGGCATCGCTCGAATGACTAACCAACTCTGAATGTCCCTCCGCCACGGATCCGCGATCTTAGCGGCGATACTCGTTGGTCTCGTCTTCATTGCTTATCATGCGGCCCCGGACAATGGATTCCACTTCGATGACTACGCGAACATCGTCGAACAGAAGCCATTACACGTGGAAGAAGCGAGTCCTTCGGCACTCGTTGATGCAGCGCTCAATGGCAGGCATCCCCAGCGTTTCGTCGCCAATTTGACGCTTGCCTTCGATTGGTGGCGGGGCGACGGGTCGCCGCGGCCGTTTCAGTGGACCAATCTGATCATCCACGTGCTGGGTGCCCTGCTCGTGTTCGCTTTACTGAGGACGGTACTCGCGACGCGCGGACCCGGTGGGGATCTGATCGTTGCCATCTCGGCTTTTTTCGGCGCCGCATGGTGGGCCCTGCATCCCATCCAGGTGCAGGCGGTGACTTACATCGTCCAGCGGATGACCTCCCTGGCCGCGGTTTTCGTGATTGCGGCCGTGCTGGCGTATGTGCATGGTCGAACGAATCCTGCCCGGCGCTGGCGATGGATGACATTGGCGGGGGTTTGCGGGCTGATGGCGATCTTCACCAAGGAGAACGCCTGGGTATTGCCGCTGGTTTTTCTTTTGGCCGAATACGGTGTCGTCCGCACCTCGGGCAGCCTTATTCGTGACCGTCTCGATTGGGCGTTGATCCTCGTTCCGGCAGGCATTGCCCTGTATGTCGCAGTTGCCCTGTGGAGCGGGGCGGGTCCCTTCGCAGAATGGATCTACAGCGCATACGAGGGTAGAGCTTTCACTCTTGAGGAGCGTTTGCTCACTCAGCCCAGGATCGTCGTGTTCCATTTCTCGCAGCTGATCGGGCCGCTGCCGGGAAGATTCGCAATCGAACATGCCTTTCCGGTGTCGCGGGGCCTGTTCGATCCGGCCACCACTTTACCCGCGCTAATGGCGGTCTGCGCGTGGGTCGGATTGGGTCTGTGGTGCCTGGTGTCGCCCGGCCGCAGGCTGGCAGGGTTCTTCATCCTCTGGGTCCCGCTGACCCTTGGCATTGAGAGCAGTATTATCGGGCTGGAGATGGTCTTCGAACACCGGATGTACTTGCCCTCTGTCGGGATCGCCGGTCTTCTCGCAATCGCTTGCAGATGGGCGCTCGCGCATACGGCGATGCCGGTCAGGGCTGGCGCCGCGGCTTTGTGCGTTACCTTACTGGCCGCGGTACTCGTTTCCACCCTGAGCCGGGTGCCGGAATGGGCCTCTGACGTCAAACTCCTGGAACGGGCTTACCAGCATGCCCCGGAGTCACCCCGTGTCATCGGCAACCTCGGTGTTGCGTATATGAATGCAGACCGTCTCGACACGGCCGGTGATTTTCTAGAGCGGGCGATCGAATTGGACCCCCAGTGGCCCAAGGCCTGGTACAACCTTGCTGTCTGGCACGCAAAACGGGGTCAGGACGTCGCTGCCGTATCCGCTTATCGGAAGACACTGGAACTGTCACCGGAAAGCGTGCCGGCGTGGCAGGGTCTCGGTGATGTTTATCTCGATTCAGGAAAGGCTGCGGAGGCCAAAGCAGCCTACGATGAAGCCTTGCGCATCGCGCCGCAACGTGCGGACATCCTTAGACGCCGGGGAAGACTGCTCAGCGACGCTTTTGCTCAGCACGAGGACGCATTACGCGACCTGGACCGCGCGCTGACGATTAGCGCCAAATCTTACGAAGTGCGGGTGGATCGGGCCGTGGTGCTTGGCCGGCTGGGAAGAAGCAGTGAAGCCATCGAGGAATTTACCGCAGCGATTAACCTGCGGCCGCAGGATCCGCAGGCCTACTACGACAGGGGGCTGACCCACTTTCGCGAGAACGACAATGCGGCGGCGCGTATGGACTTTTTCACCGCCGCGCAACTCAATCCGGCTTATGCGGATGCCCATGTAGGGCTGGCTTCGGTGAGCCTCATGGAACGGAACTATGCCGAGGCCCGCGCCGGGTTCGAACACGCCCTGTCGCTGGACCCGGGTCACGTGCATGCTCGCTTCAATCTCGGCGTCGTCATGGAGACCATGGGCGATCGTGAGAGCGCCCTGGTTCATTTTAATGAGGCCTGTGTTGGCGGTCATCCGCGAGCCTGCCGCGAAGCTGGCCGGCCGGAGCTTTCGAACTAACCGCAAGGACCCTGCCGATCCGCTTCGGATTTCAGCTAGAATCAGTACTGTCGGCACCAATCACTGGAGCGACACCATGCAGGACAAACTTCGCAAGCTGCGTAACATCGCGAACGATGTGACGCTGAGCCCCGCGCAAAAAGCGCGCTACCTGTCCCTCGAAGCCGAGAACATGCTGGCTTATCCGTCGCTGGATACGGAGACGCAAGACGCGCTCGACGAGCGCGTCATCTGCGACATGTACGAAGGACACGCGCCTTACAAACCGCGTTATGTCCTGCCGGACTACAGTGTCGTCATGCAAAACGGCAGCGAGTACCTTGAGCTGCCGGCACCCGAGACGCTGGATGAAGCGATCAACACGCTGATGATCGCCTACCACCACGTGCCCTCGGTGACGGGCATGCCTGTGTACATCGGCCAGCTGGACGAGCTGCTGTTGCCGTTCTGCGAAGGCGTCAGCGACGAGACTCTTTACGAAAAGATCAAGCTGTTCTGGCGTTACCTCGATCGCACGCTGCCCGATGCATTTATGCATGCCAACATCGGCCCGAAAGATAATCGCGTCGCCCGCACTATCCTGCGCGTCGACGCGGAACTCAAACAGATCGCGCCCAACCTTACTCTGCTCTACGACCCGCAAGAGAGCGGCGACGAAATCCTGGCAATGGCCGGCAGCAATATCGCGGAGTGCTGCAAGCCACACATCGCGAACCACCCCGTTCACGCGGATGCGTTCGACGAGCGCGGCTACGGCATCGTCAGCTGCTATAACGTGCTGCCGCTGGCGGGGGGTGCTTCCACGCTCACGCGCGTCAACCTGAAAGAGGTCGCCCTTCGAGCCAGCAGCGAGGCGGGCTTCTTTGCCGAAACCTTGCCGTATTACCTCGAACTCAATTTCCGCCTCACGCAGGCGCGCATCGACTACCTGTTCGACGAGTCCGGTTTCTTCGACGGTTTCCTCGTGAAGGAAGGATGGATCGACAAGGACCGGTTCACGGCGATGTTCGGCATTTTTGCCATGGCTGAAGCGGTCAACGTGCTGCAGGATAAAGAAGGACGTGAAGGCCGCTACGGTTTCGACGACACCGCAAATGCCATCGGCCACAGGATTTCAGAAGCACTCGCCGAGGCGGTAGAGGCCCGGTCACTCGACAATGTCTGGCGAAGCCATGCGCTGCTGCATTCGCAGGCAGGGCTGAGTGACGACGTTGAAGCGACGCCCGGCGTGCGCATTCCCTACGGCACCGAGCCGGACCCGGTCACGCACGTGCAGGCACTCGCGCCGCACCATCAGTATTACGACGCAGGGATCAGCGAGATTCTGACCGTGGACGAGAGCGTGACGAACAATCCCGAGGCGCTGGTGCAGTTGTGCAAGGGGGCTTTTGCCAGTGGTTTCCGCGAGTTCACGGTGAACGTCGCCAGCAACGACCTCGTGCGCGTCACCGGCTACATGGTGCGGCTCTCGGATATCCGCAAGTTCAGGGATCAGCAGGGCTCCCGCACGAATACGACCGTGCTCGGGGCGGAAGCCGCCGAAATGACCGGCATACTCGACCGCAAGCCACGCGTGGTGGGCAATGAACTCTCCCCGGGCTACCGTCAGTAAGATCCTTACCTATTCGATCGTGGACGGTCCGGGCAACCGGCTCGTCATCTTCCTGCAGGGCTGTAACTTTAACTGCACCGCCTGCCACAACCCTCACACCATCGGTGAATGCAATCACTGCGGCGACTGCGTGCCTGCCTGTCACGCCGACGCGCTGTCGCTGGTGGACGGCCGGATCGTGTTCAATCCGCTGACCTGCGACCAGTGTGACGATTGCCTCGCGGTGTGCCCGATCAATGCCAATCCCATGGTGCGCGATTACGACGTTGCGGACATCCTGGAACTGGCGCGCAGGCACCGGCCGTTCCTGACCGGGGTTACGGTATCGGGCGGCGAGCCGACCAGGCAGCTCGGTTTCGTCGTGGCCCTGTTCGAGGCGATCAAGGCGGACGAGGAGCTCGCGGGCCTCGACTGCTTCATCGACAGTAACGGCCATCTTGGCGCATCGGGATGGGACTCCCTGCTGCCGGTAACCGATGGCGTCATGCTCGACATCAAGAGCTTCGACGATGCTGTCCACCGCGAGCTGACCGGCAAGGAGAATCTGAAGAGCCTGCGGTCCGCACGACTAATCCATGAAGCCGGCAAACTGTACGAGCTGCGCTTCCTGCTGGTGCCCGGAGTAACGGATAGCGATGATGAACTGGACGGACTGGTCGATTTTATGAAGGATCTTGGCGGTGATGTCCGGGTCAAGCTCAATGCCTTCCAGCACCACGGTGTCCGACCAAAGGCGCTGGAATGGGAGAAGATGTCGAAAGCTGGCGTGGACAAGGCCGCCGCGCGCCTCCGCGAAGCGGGCATTCCCAACGTCGTTACACCGGCCGTGTACCTGTAGCGCCCTGCCGATACCCGGCGCAGAATAATCTCAGTCCTGATGCTGTAGCACGCGCTCCGTAGCCTGTCCGACGTCACGGCCGAACGATACGATCCCTTCTTCGTGACCGCCCATGATGGCGACGCCCTGTTGCCCGAAATCGGTCTCTTCATAAAGCCGCCGGAATTCGCGCGCCATCTCCGGCGTGCCGTAGGAGACGTCGCGCGAGGTTGTGGGAAACGTGTCAATCAGCTTGTTCCACATGGCCACACTGTGCACGTGCACCACGGCGCGGATGGCCGGGTCGAGCGCGTAGATGGCGGCGTGCGTCAGCGCCTCCGACGAGGCCTGCACCGGCCCCTCGCAGTGGACCTTGTTGGCCTCGATATCGCACCGGGTTACCCGGGCGTAGTGACGCTCGTCGGTCCGGGCGATGTCACCGGTCTGCGTGCCGCTTATGAGGAACGCGTCCGTATCGCCTTCACGGATGCTGACGTTGCCGAAGCCGACGCCGTGCTGCGGGTAATAGCCGATGAGCCCTTGCTCATGGAGCCGGTTGCGCCACGCGTTGAGTTCCGCGACGGCTTCTTCCGGCAAGGCAGGCGCCTCGCGCCAGTCACACTCGTACTTTGTATAGCCTTCGTCGATCATCACCCGACGCCGGCGCGCTCCGGGAACAGCGCAGCGAGCCCTTCTTCGCTCGCTGCGCACACACCGCGTTCCGTGATGAGCCCGGTTACGAGTCGCGCCGGGGTGACGTCGAAGGCGTCGTTCCTGACCGGGGAGCTTTCGGGGACGATGCGTACTTCCCGGATCGCGTCCCCGTCCAGCCCGGAGACATGCGTCACTTCGTCGGCGCTACGCTCCTCGATGGGGATGTCGCGCAAGCCGTCGCTGATGGTCCAGTCAATGGTGGTCGACGGCAGAGCAACATAAAACGGGACGCCGTTGTCGTGCGCCGCGAGCGCTTTCAGGTAAGTGCCGATCTTGTTGGCGACGTCACCGGCGCACGTTGTCCGGTCGGTGCCGGTGATGCATATGTCCACGTGTCCGTGCTGCATCAGGTGGCCGCCGGCGTTATCGACGATAACCGTGTGCGCGATGCCGCTTTGCGTCAGTTCCCAGGCCGTGAGCTGCGAGCCCTGGTTGCGCGGCCGCGTTTCGTCCACCCAGACATGGATGGGGATGCCGCGTTCCTGCGCAACGTACATCGGTGCGGTTGCCGTGCCCCAGTTGATCGTCGCGAGAGAACCCGCGTTGCAGTGGGTCAGTATGTTCACGGGCTCGCCGTTCTTGCCTTCTGCAATCGTGCCGAGAAGTTCCGCGCCGTGCTCGCCGATGCCGCGCGAGATCGCGATGTCTTCTTCGCAGATGGTCTCTGCCTCGGCGCGCAGCCTCGTCACCATCGCCTCGCTATCGGATACGTCGGCCAGCACCGCCAGCATGCGCTCTATACCCCAGCGAAGGTTGACGGCCGTCGGCCGTGTCCCAGCGAGTGCCTCCGCGGCCGAGCGGACGAATTGGAGCTGCCGGGCGAGTGAATTGGCGGATGAGCAAGCCTCCAATGCCGCGAGATAGAGGCTCCAGGCCGCCGTCGCACCGATCAGGGGCGCACCCCGCACGAGCATGTCGCGGATGGCAATCGCTCCGTCGGCGTGGGTCCGGAGGTCGACTATCTCGTAGCGGTGCGGCAGGCGCCGCTGGTCGATGATCTGCACCGTCGCAGGATCGTCGGGGTGCAACCAGATCGTTCGGAAAGTCTCTCGAGCGGTTTTCATCGTGCGGTGAAATCGTCTGTTCCGGGGCGGATCGTACGAGGAAACAGTCTGTAACAAATTGGATGGTTTTGGAAATTGTCGTGAAACATCATCGTCGCACAGTTTCATCGTGGGTCGACGATCTCCATTCGATACTGCCACAAAAGAGTGTGGAGAGAGCGATCAGGAGCACGACCGATTAAAGGAGGATCGACAAATGACTTACAAATTATCTATCACTCTCATCCTGGCATCGATACTGGTTCTCATGTTTGCGGCCGTTGGCGCCCAGCAGGGACAAGGCGGCGGCAGCGGTGACCGCGACCAGCAGATGGATCGCGACTACGACCGTGACATGGACCGGGATCGCGACTATGACCGTGACATGACCCAGGATCGCGATTACGACCGTGATATGGACCAGGACCGCGATCGTGACCAGTTAAAGGGACAGGATCAGGACCAGGACCGCGACCGCGTTCAGGATCGTGACCGCCTGCATATTACGGATCCGGCGAGCCTCAGAGACGAAGACATTTATGGTAGTGCGCTGATGTCCGAAGAAGAGCTACGGCAATATCGTAATCAGCTCATGAACATGGAGACGAATCAGGCTCGCGAACACTTCCAGATTCAGCATGAATCGAAGATGCAGGAACGTGCACAACTGCAGGGCGAAGACCTCGTGCCGGCAGGTCAGGGTTCCATCTACGGGGGCGAACTGATGACCGTGCAGGAGCGCAACCAGTATCGTGAGCAGCTGCGCCACATGGACTCGGATGAGGAACGAGAAAAGTTCCAGGCTCGGCACCAGGAGCAGATGAATCTGCGTGCAAAGGCCCTGGAGCTTGACATCGAGGAAGCCGAGTAACCCCGTCCCCCGAATTCGGTGACCTCACTGACTGGGGGCCGGTGCAGTCCGGCCCCCTTTTTACCGGGAGGACAGCATGAAATCCGTACAGAAAAGTTTGTTGCTCGGCGGCCTGATCCTGTTTGCAGGCGTGACAGCGGCCGAGCAGGACGACGATCCGCGCTTCTCCATCTCGGCTGGCGCGGAATACACGACAGGCACCTATGGCGGCGATGCGGACATCGAGGACTTCTACGTACCGATCAAGGCCACGATGGACTTCCGCCGGCTTTCGTTCCGTCTGACAGTGCCGTACCTCAGCGTGAGGGCGCCTGAGGGAACGGTCATCACCGGACCCGGCGGCGAGCCGATTCCCGGTACCGGAGATATCGTGACCAATAGCGGCATCGGCGACGTGATCGGCAGCATAACGCTCCACGACGTCATTCAGAACCGGCGGCTGGGCTTTGCCATGGATCTCACGGGCAAGGTCAAGTTCGGCACGGCCGACGTGGACAAGGGCCTCGGAACGGGCGAGAACGACTTCACGGTCCAGGCCGACTTCCTGAAGTTCGCCGACAGGGTTACGTGGGTCGGCTCGATCGGTTACAGGTTCCGGGGGCAGCCGCCCGGCGCTACGCTGGACGATGCGCTCCTGGCCTCGGCCGGCGGCATCTACAAATTCAGCGGCGACACGAGAGCCGGAATGTTCTTCGACTACCGTGAGTCGTCAATCGGTGCCGACCCGACGCAGGAGCTCAGTATCTTCCTGTCGAACCGCGTCAGTGCCGACTGGCGTCTCCAGGCCTTCGTCTTCAGGGGATTCACTGATAGCGGTGCGGACTGGGGTGCCGGATTGCAGATCAAACGGTATCTCCCGTCGCTTCGTTGAAGACCCGCAAAGCCCGAAGCGCTGTCCGGGCGGCAGGGAGAGCTTCGCGACCGTGCCGCCGCCTTCCCGAGGAAGCAGCTGAATCTTCCAGTTGTGTTTGAGGACCAACTGGTTTGCGATGGCAAGGCCGAGCCCCGAGCCCCCGGTCGTTTGCCCATTCGGCGAGACGACGCGGTGGAACGGCCGGAACACGGCGTGTACTTCCTCTGCAGGTATCCCGGGCCCTCGATCAGCAATCTCGATAGCGACCTCTTCGTCGCTGCAGTGCAGCTCGACGTCGATGGGTTTGCCGTTTCCATGCTGCGCGGCGTTCTTCAATAGATTCGCCAACACACGCTCGAGGGCGGCCGCGTCGGCGAAATAGACGCAGGGAGGGTCTTTGCGGTGCAGTCTCAGCTCGGATCCTTCGAGTTTCAGATCTCCCGCGAGCGACTCGATCATCTGCCAAAGGTCCAGCTGCACCGGGAGATCGCCTTCCACGCCCCGCGAGAACTGCAGGAACTGCCGGATGAGGCTGTTCATTGTTTCCAGGTTATGCCGAATCCGTTCGACGAGTTCCGGGTTCGAGTCCTGGTCGAGCATCTCGACCGCGAGACCCAGGCGGGTGAGCGGCGTACGCAGATCATGCGAGATGCCCGCGATCATCACCGTGCGATTTTCCGACAGCTGCTGCAGGTCGGCAGACATGCGGTTGAATGTCCTGGCGAGGCTGGCAATCTCCTCGGGACCCTCCTCGGAAATCGACGGCGGGTTCCCCCCCCGCCCCAGTTTCTTCACCGCGTCCGATAACCGATTGAGGGGCCGGACGACCCTGCGAACCTCCAATACGCTCGCTAGCAATGTGAGCAAGGCACCGACGCCAACCGTCAGGATCAATACGACCGGCGAGTTGATGCCGAGTCGCTCCTTGTCGAATCCCAGTCTGTAGATCACGCCGTGAGCGGGAACGTCCACCCAGATGATCGGACTGGCATGAGACTCAACGATGCGCAGGTCTTTGCCTGCGCGCGCATCGAGTGCCTCGTGAAAGAACGGGTAGAAAGGCAGGTCCGAGGTGGTCTCGAGTGACTCGAATGGCTGTTCGGCGACGATCAGGCCGTGATCCTGCATCAGCCGGTCTTTCAGTTCTGCATGCATTGCCACAGGGAGACTCTGTAAAGAATGTGCGGCCGCGACGACGACCGCGGCGAAATCGTCCGCCGAGCGTTTTGCCATCGGGTTGTATACAAAGTACACGGCGGCGGCCATGGAGATAGCCATGAAGGCGACGAGGGTAAGCGCGATCGTTACCACGGTCCTCCCCAGTAGCGAGCGTGGATAATGTTTCACGATGCGCCTCCTTCGGGCGTGAACTGGTAACCGACGCCCCAGACGGTCCGAATGAGTTTGGGGTCGGAGGGATCGTCTTCGATCTTGTGTCTGAGTCGCGTTACGCGGACGTCGATACTGCGGTCGAACGGGTCCCGCTCGCTCCCGCCGAGGCAGTCCATGATGAAGTCTCTGCTGAGGACGCGGTTCGGGCGATGCACCAGGACCTGCAGCAGGTCGAACTCGGCTCGCGAAAGATCCACCTCGTCGCTGCCGCGATACAGGACACGTCGTTGACCGTCAAAACGGAAATCACCGAAGCGATAGCCCGTATCGCGTTGCGGTTCGGGTTCGCCGGACGGAGCGCTGCGGCGCAGGACCGCGCGGATCCGTGCGAGCAGCTCGCGCGGATTGAAGGGTTTGGGCAGGTAGTCATCGGCGCCGACCTCGAGCCCGACGATGCGGTCGAGCTCCTCGCCCCGGGCCGAGATCATCACGATGGGTAATTTGTGGTCGCTCCGCAGGCGCCTCGCGATCGACAGGCCGTCCTCGCCGGGGAGCATCAGGTCGAGTATGACAAGGTCGGTGACGTTGTCGGCGAGCCAGGCGTCCATCGCCTCGCCGTCCTCGACAACGGCAACGTCGAAACCTTGT
>Ga0224502_10000118_pt1 | contig 22664 bp, 19 predicted proteins | sample SF_Oct11_sed_USG_5_FD_169104 | JGI IMG/M metagenome (GOLD analysis project Ga0224502, IMG submission 169104) | Sediment microbial communities from San Francisco Bay, California, United States - SF_Oct11_sed_USGS_13 | ecosystem: Environmental > Aquatic > Marine > Sediment | place: USA... | reverse complement strand
TGCTTACGGCAGGCAAATCGACTCGTTTATAAGCCATGTGGATGTGCCATTTTTGAAAGGATCTGCGAGGTTCAAGACGGTGTTCATTAGAGCGCCTAAGATTAGAAATGTTGGTTCACAGGTTGAAGTTTTGATGGAGTTACACGGAAACCCAATAATGGTGCAGGAAAGTAATGTTCTTGCCCTGACATTCCACCCTGAATTGACGAGTGATCCACGCATTCACAAATATTTTTTAGAACATTTCTTGAGCACTCAGGCTCTACTCTAACGTTGCAGACCGCCTACGGCGGGATGCGCTCTTGGCCCTCTTCTTGCAAAGGCTTGTAAGAATACAAGAGAGGGTGGTCATTGCAGTTATTTGGCAAACGGAAGGAAGAAAGAGCTGTCATGAAAGTCTTAATAAGAATAGGTCTGTCGGTTCTAATGGTATTATTTTTATCGATTGGTCTCTGCTATGCTCAAAATGTTGCAGGGCAAAGTACCACGAAAGGTGTGGACTATGCTGCACAAGGTAAATTCAAAGAGGCCAACGAGGAATTTGCAAGAGCCTTGAAGGTTGACCCGTCATTTGGACCTGCAAAAAGAGCCTCGAAAGTCATGGAAGATGTGTCTGACCAGAAGATAGAAAGTCAGACAGCTGTTCATTATTTCAAGGGTATATCCTACGCCATAAAAGGCCAATATGACCAGGCGATCTCCCATTACAACCAGGCCATAGAGATAAATCCAACGTTTGCAAATGCCTACATCAGTAGAGGGGTTGCCTATGCTCAAAGTAGGGGCCAATATGACCAGGCTATCTCTGATTTTAGCAAGGCCATAGAGATCAGCCCTCAGTTTGCGAAAGCCTACAAAGACCGGGGATTTGCCTATTACAACAAGGGCCAGTATGACCAGGCTATCTCCGATTACAGTAAGGCCATAGAGATTACCCCGAGATTTGCGGATGTCTACTTCAATCGGGCGGTTGCATATTACTCGAAGGGAGAATATGAGAAAGCCTGGGGCGATGTCCACAAGGTACAAAGTTTCGGTCATCAGGTTCACCCGGGCTTTCTCAATGCTCTCCGTGCAGCCTCCGGAAGACAAGGATAAACGAGGTGAATCCAATCTCTACATTAGGCTGGACCAAAAGTTAAGCGGTAATAACGAAACGTTCCTGTCAAAACAGTCGGACCTTAGAAGGCAAATTTATTAAGTTTAGAAGCTTGCCTCGGTAGTCAAGATCTACCATTACCCCCTCTTTTTGATCTACCCGACCCATGCCACAGTGTGCTAGTATTCAGATTAACCCACAAGGCTCCTTGATGCCAAATTTCCTTTGATCGAAAGGGAGTTAGTAGCAATTGCTTTTCTTCCATTTTTAAAACCTTGCTGTGGTGAAAGAAAAGATTTTAATCCACTCTTGAAATCCGCAGGGTCGATAGATTCTTGGCGATTGACTGGTTATAAGGATATGATTGATTCTCTATTTTCAAGCTCCCTGAAACATTGATAGCGGCTGTGCAAGTGAATTTGTGATTAGAAATGCTGAATCAAATCATTGCTGTTTTCTTTATCGCCTTTTTCGTTGCAACCTCCGCGCTTTTCTTTTGCGTCGCTCTTGTCATATGGCTTTTTACTGTGCTGTTTGACAACCGCTTGGTGCTGCTCCACCTGTTTTCCTCCTTCTGGGCCTCGGTTTACCTGTGGGCCATGCCCGCCTGGTCGGTTCGTGTTGAAGGAAGAAGCACCATACGGATGAGGGATCGCTATGTCTTTGTCTCCAATCACCAATCCCAGCTGGATATCCTGATGGCTTTCAGGCTCTTTTTCCCCTTCAAGTGGGTGTCAAAGGCAGAGGTGTTCAGGATCCCCTTCATCGGCTGGAACATGTATCTGAACCGGTACATTAAGCTGAAAAGGGGAGATAAAAAGGCCATCGCGAAAATGTTTGTCGATTGTGAACAGGCACTTGCCGAAGGCAACTCCCTTTTTGTCTTTCCAGAAGGCACGCGGTCAGAAACCGGAAGCCTGAAACCGTTCAAGTCGGGGGCATTCATTCTGGCCAAGAAGATGTCGGTTCCCATTGTTCCCGTCGTTATTAGCGGCACAAAGGACGCTCTGCCCAAGCATAGCTTGAATTTTCACGGCAGCCAGAAGATGAGCATAAGGGTGCTCGAACCTGTGCTACCCGAACGTTTTGCCCACCTTTCAGCCAAAGATACAGGCGATATGATCAGAAATATAATTGCCGCCGAGCTCTAGGTTCTTGTTATCAGTGTTGTACACCCGGGCTAGGTCTGATTCTAAGGATATGAGCTTTGGAACACCATGTATAGCAGCAGGACAAATTGGCACCTTGTAGAGCGCTAGGTGTGCAGCCCAACAGGCGGCAGGAGACATGGGATTACATCTGAGAAAAATTCATGACATCAGCCTGAAATGGAAACTACTCATTCCCTTTTTGTTTCTCTCTTTTATAGGGACCACCACCCTTATCCTTTTGGGCCTTACTGCCCAGAGAAAAATAATCGAGAACCAAGAAAAGAAAAAACTGTCCGACTACTATCAAGCTTTCTCGGACCAGGTAAAAGATCGTGAAAACTCGGCATTGAGTCTGGCCTACCAGGTCGCCAAGTCGCCGATAGTGCAAGAGGCATTTGCCCACAAAGATATGAGAGCACTCATTGATTTATTGCGACCCTCTTACGAGGTTCTGAAAGATAAGTTTGATGTAAAACAATTTCACTTCCACACTAAACCAGCCACTTCTTTTCTGCGACTTCATCGGATCTATCAATCCGGCGAGGCCATGGCATCCTTTCGTCACACAATTAATAAGGTTGAGGAGACAGGCCAAGGAATAGCTGGGTTGGAACGAGGTACCACCGGATTCGGGGTTAGGGGCGTGGTGCCAGTCTTCTATCAAGATGAATTTGTCGGAACCTTTGAGATCGGGTACTCGGTGGAGCGTCCTTTTTTGGATTCCCTCAAGCGTCGATACGACATGGATCTTGCCCTCCTCATTCCAATCCACGGGACTGATGGCTTTTATACACTAACGGCCTCTTCGGCTAGCTTACAAATATCGAGTGACGAGATCTGCGGCAGGGTGTTTCGAACTCAGAATCCAGAAATATTGATTAGCCCGCCCGATGCTACTGGCTTGGCTGTTTTCCTGGGGCCATTGAAGGATTTTTACGGGAAGAGTATCGGGGTGGTGGAGATCAGCGTTAACAGATCTGCCACTCTTGCCGAGTTGGCCGAAAACAGAATCGAGATGTTTGCTGTAATGGTGGCAGCCCTGCTGTTCTCATCCATTGTTATTGTTTGGGTGGTGACGGTCTTTCTTCGCCCTGTACGTGACATCGTTGCGGCGGCGCGAGAGATAGCTGCGGGCGAACGGGTCCGGGGAATTTCTGTGCCAGTGCGGGATGAGATCGGCACCCTGGCCAGTTCTCTCAATGACATGCTCGAATCCCTCAACAGGGCAAAGCAAGAGATTCAGGAATACTGCATCACCTTGGAAGAGAGAGTAGAGGCGAGAACACACGATCTCGTGGAAGAGAAGGAGAAATATGAGGCGCTGGTGGAAAATGCCCCTCTGATTGTCTATCGTATTGAACCAGATGGAACTACCGTTTATGTTAACAGGGTTGTTGAGGAAATCCTCGGATACACACCCACAGAGGTAATAGCAGACAGGCAATTCTGGACCAGAATCGCACATCCGGAGGATCAGCAGAAGGTTACCAAACACCTAAGGGCCTGTCTCGCAGAGGGTAAGGAATTTCTCCTCGAGTACCGAGGCAATCGCCGAGACGGCCGGGCAGTATTTCTGCTGAACCATGCAATGCCCTTAACTGACCGGGAGGGCAGGGTGCAGGCGGTGGATGGTATCGTGGTAGACGTGAGTGAGAGGAAGCGGTTACAGGAGCAGATCATTCAAACCGAAGAACTCAAAACTCTAAGCAGTGTTTCTGCTAGGCTGGCACACGAAATCCGCAACCCTCTCACCTCGGCTGGTGGCTTTGCCCGAAGGTTGCTCAAGGAGATGGATCAGAAAGATGCTCACCGAAGTAAGGTTGAGATTATCGTGAAAGAGGTGGGCCGGTTGGAGCACATTCTCAAAATGATTCTCTCCTACATACGCCCCGTCACTCTTGAATTTTCAGACGTTGATCTGAACAAGGTTCTGCAGGAGGCCATCAGCGGTTCCGAGGATAAGCTTGGCAGCCAAGGAATCACGCTTGATCTGCAACTGGCAGGGGACCTTCCTGTTATTCGTGCCGACCGCGGCCATTTGCGCAAGGCGCTGGAAACCATGCTCAAAAACGCTTGCAGCCATATGCCCGAGCAATCCTGCCTTCGAGTCAGCACGACATACAATGGAGCAGCAGTTGTTCAGCTCTGCTATCCTGCGCTTCATGTGGCGGACGACGACATGGAGCACTTCTTCTATCCCTTCGTTAGCGACAAACTCGGGGAGGCTGATTTGCAGCTGCCGTTGACCAAGGTGGTGATTCACAAACATGGAGGTGTTATCAATATAACCCGGGACGAACAGAACCAGGTCGTGATTACCGTCACCTTTTCGTCTATCGGGCATAGGCCCAATGCTTAGCTCCAGACGCGTTGAGCTCTGCGCCATTTATTATTTCGCATCTATCATTTCAACAAACTGTCATTATTAGTGTCTCATATAAATGTGCAATGACAGATGTGAGATGCCAAATGCCAAATGTTCTTAGTGCTTCGGGCCTCGCCACTTGACATCAGGGGGCTTAAGGCCAAGACGATTGCAACTCAATAGACGATAAACTCAGTGGGGGATAGAGTGGCAAGCTCAGATAAGAAGAACAGTTTTAACCAGGAACAGATGGGGCTAACCAAGCTGCAGAAGGATGGGATCAAAAAGAGGCTTGCCAATAATCCTGTCGTCGAATTTGTGGGTATCAAGCTCATGGAGGTGGCCCCCGGGCGTTCCAATCTCGTCTTGCCTCATCGGCAGGAGCTGCAAAATTCCATGGGGGTGTTGCAAGGGGGTATTCTGGGGGTGCTGGCTGATGTGGCTGGTGGTGTTTCTCTCTATTCCGTCCTACCTGATCCAGTGAAGGTAGTTATTCCCACCATTGAGTTCAAGCTGAATTTTCTACGACCGGCTGGAGGGGAGGATGTCAGAGCTCGTGGCAGGGTGGCGCACCATGGACGGCGGATTGCAGTTTGTCAAGTGGATCTTAGTACAGAAGGGGAGACCCTGCTGGCTACAGGGCTTTTTACGTATATGATAAGAGAGGTTGAGAAAGCATAGGGTAGATTGCGGATTTCGGATTTCGGATTTTTAGAAAAGCAGGCAGTTGGCAGATTGCAGCGGGCAGGAGGAACTGGGCACGAGGAACTAAACATTAGGCACCAAGGGCAGAAGATTCTTTGTGGGAGAGGCTTTCAGCCGCGATCTTACGATTTCAACGATTTACCGTTTACTGCTGACACCTGACACCTGACAACTAGATATTTGATCTCAGATTTGAGGTATGCGATTGTCGATAACGATTTGCCGTTTACTGATTACTGTTTACCGTTTACCATATGGGGTCATTTCACAACACAGGTCCTCGGGGGGACTGCATTCATGAAACAAATCATCCTGGGTACGGCTGGGCATATAGATCACGGGAAGACCACCTTGATCAAAGCTCTCACCGGCATTGACCCCGACCGTCTCAAGGAGGAAAAAGAGCGAGGCATCACCATCGAGCTTGGTTTTGCTCACCTCGAGCTCCCCAATGGGCAGGAGTTGGGGATCGTTGATGTGCCGGGACACGAGAAGTTCGTGCGGCACATGGTGGCAGGGGCAACAGGGGTCGATCTGGTAGCGCTGGTCGTGGCCGCTGATGAAGGAGTGATGCCTCAGACACGAGAGCACCTCGAAATCTGCGAACTTCTCAAGGTCAAACAGGGAATTGTGATACTTACCAAGACTGATCTGGTGGAAGACGCGGACTGGCTGGAACTGGTGAGAGAAGACATTCAAGATTTCTTGCAGGGAACGTTTCTTGCCTCTGCGCCAATAATTTCGGTTTCGGCAGTGACCGGTGACGGTTTAGAGTCGTTACTAAACAATTTGCAGAGTCTTTGTGATTCGGTGGAAGCCCGATCGAGCAGTGGAGATTTTCGTCTGGCTGTGGATCGGGTGTTCACCATGAAGGGATTCGGAACGGTGGTCACCGGTACCGCCATTTCCGGGAAGGTCAAGATTGGGGACACCCTGTTTGTCTATCCTCAGCTGCTCAAAACCAAGGTGCGTGGTACTCAAGTCCATAATCGGGAAGTAAGTGAGGCCGTCAGTGGGCAGCGTACGGCCATCAACCTTCAAGGCCTGGAAAAAGCTGCCCTTGAGCGGGGCAATGTGTTGGCGACCCCGGAAAGCCTGATTGCCTCGTTCATGGTGGATGTACGCTTGCAACATCTGGAGACCGCGCCACGGGTTTTGAAAAACCGGGCAAAAGTCCGTCTCCACACCGGCACCAATGAGGAACTGGGCACCCTGATACTCCTGGACGCTGATGAGCTCAAGCCCGGAGCCAGTGGTTATGCCCAGGTGCGTATGGACAAGCCGGTGGTGGTCCGCAGTGGGGACCGTTTTGTCCTGCGAAGCTACTCGCCAATGCGTACCATCGGTGGTGGGCAAATACTGCATCCGGCTCCGAAAAAGAGAAAACGGATGGTTGCTGACACCCTGGAGTCTCTGGCCATCTTAGAAAAGGGTGAATCCGGTAAAATGGCGGAACTCTACCTTAGAGACGCAGGACTTGCCGGCATCGGGGAAAGGGAGCTGAGCATTCTTGCCAATATTACAGAAAAGCAACTCCGTCGTTTGCTTCAAGAGCTGATGAGCCGCGGTGAGGTAATCCAGTTCGATCGGGAGACTGCTAGATTTGTGCATAGGGACGTGTTCAACAAACTCACCGAGCTGCTGTTGGGCCAGCTTGATGAGTTCCATCGGCGGGAACCTTTGCGGTCAGGCATTAATAAGGAAGAGCTCTTTGGCCGGCTGCCCCGCGGAGTGGACGGCAAACTTTTCAACGAACTCATTCAGCGACTGGTTCGCCAGGATGAACTTGTTCAAGAAAAAGATCTCGTGCGGCTCTCTGCTCACCAAGTGGCCCTTGCGGGGAAGCAAGAAGAGGTAAGAGAAAAGCTTGAGGCGATCTACCAGCGGGCAGGGCTGCAACCTCCCTTTTTCCGAGAGGTGGCCCAGTCGCTTGGGGTCTCGGATGGAGAAGCGCGGCAAATTCTTCATTGGATGTTACAACAAGGGTTGTTGGTCAAAGTCAAGGAGGATATGTACTTCCACCACGCAGCCTTGGATGACCTCAAAAAACGATTGTTGGACTTGTTCCAACAGCAGGAAGAGATCACAACTCCTCAGTTTAAAGAGCTTACCCAGACCAGCCGCAAATACACCATACCACTACTGGAATTTTTGGACGGTGTGCGCTTTACCATCAGAGTAGGGGATGTGCGCCGCTTGAGGCAAAAAGGGAAAACGTAGAACGCATAGCGCCAGGCACAGAGCGGATTGCGCAGTAGGAAGTTGGTGCTCATGAAAATATATTAAACATTTAACAATTATAGATAAATTTAGATTTTGTTAGAAATAACTTTAAGTTTATAATTTGTCTTTCAAAGGCTTCATCTGGACCTGGAACATCGCAGGTGAGACTACTATTTTTGAGTAGTTCATAGTACCCAGTGCCTACTGCTTACTCCCCTATGCCCACTGGCCCCCTGGGGACTTCTAGGGTGCCAATTATCTCATTGATATCTGCAAGGCCCTGTTGGCGGAGGTAGTCTTCCAGACCGTCGATTATCTCCAGGGTGACGCCTGGATTGACGAAGTTGGCGGTGCCTACCTGGACAGCCTGGGCACCTACTATCAGGAACTCCAGGGCGTCTTCCGTGGAGACAATTCCTCCCAAGCCGATTACCGGCACCCTGCTCGCCTGTACAACTTGCCACACCATTTTTAAGGCAATGGGCTTGATGGCCGGTCCAGACAGTCCACCGACCACGTTTGCCAATCGGGGCTGGCGGGTCTGTACATCAACTGCCATACCGGCAACGGTATTGATAAGTGACAAGATGTCGGTACCCGCATCCTCGACAGCCTTGGCAATAACGGTGATGTCAGTCACGTTGGGGGTGAGTTTGGTGATGACCGGGAGGTTGGTTTTCGACCTTACTGCCGATACCACCTGGAAAGCCATTTCTGGGTCAGAGCCGAACGTCATTCCGCCCGCCTTAACATTCGGACAGGAAATATTAATCTCTAGCCCATCGATGCCCTCCTGACCGTCCAGTGCCGTAGCCAACTCCCGGTACTCTTCCACTGTATTGCCGAAAAGATTAACAATTACAGGGACGGACAGCGGCCTCAGCCAAGGGAGTTTCTCCTCCAAGAAAGCGCGAAGGCCCACATTCTGCAAACCGATGGAATTGAGCATGCCACCGCACGTCTCCCAGATGCGGGGAGGAGGATTGCCGGAGCGGGGCTCCAGGGAAATTCCTTTTACCACTACTGCACCCAAGCGCTCAGGAGGAACCAGTTCAGCATACTCCTGCCCATAGCCGAATGTGCCCGATGCCACCATCACCGGGTTTTTCAACTTCAGCGGTCCAAGCTCTACTGCTAGACTAATTGGGCTATCATTTGCCATTAGATCAAACCCGCAATGGGTAAATCATAAGCTGCAGGGGATAAGCGCGAAAAGAATACAGAGCAATAAACTTAAGAAACACAATAGTTTTTCCAGCCATGCTCACTTTTATTGCTTTTCTAGTCTTTGTAGCTTTTGTATCCTTTATGACGCTTAAGTCCCCTATTGCCATAGGTACATATTTCCCAATACTCAGTTTAAATGACTGCACGCTGCCAACTGTCAGCTGGAGGATTAATCCCAGACTATCTCCTCTCCGTCAAATACCGGTCCATGCTGGCACACATTTGCATAGTGGGGATCCTGAGCACCTTCTGGCGGGCGACATCTGAGCGAACAACTCAGGCAAGCCCCGACACCACATCCCATTAAGGCCTCCATAGAAAGCTGAGATGGGATACTTAACCGGGCAGCCATCTCTGCCACCAGTCGCTGCATGGGATAGGGACCGCAGGAATACATTACTTTCGGCAATTCATCCTGTTGGGACAGCCACTGTTCCAGGTGGCCGGTGACCAGTCCTTGCAATCCTTCACCGCCGTCTTCGGTGACAAGTTGCACTGCAAAGCCCAGGTCCTGGAAATGCTTGACACAGACAAGATCGGCAGCGGTTTTGCCGCCGAACCACAAGACGAAAGGACCTCTGAAACCTGAGCTGACCAGGGTTTCTGCCAAATGAGGTAGAGGAGCAATGCCAATTCCCCCCGCAACCATGAGAACTAATCCATCCTGCTCCGGCGCTTGGAAGCCGCTACCCAGAGGTCCGAGGAGGTTCAATGATGCGGCTGCTTGCATATCGGCAAGCAGCCGGGTACCGCGTCCGACTACTCGATAGAGCATCTCGAACGAGGTAGGGGGATCGTTATGGTGGATCCGGTGCACGGCAAATGGTCTTCGCAGCAAGGGATCGAAGCCCTCCTGCACTCTTACCATCAGAAACTGCCCTGGCTGGATACGAGCTGCGATTTCAGGACACAGAAGACCCATATGGTAGAGTTCGGGACTCACACGATCGTTAAACAGTATCTCAGCGTTTCTTAGCAGCAACTTACTATTACTCCTGAAAATGCTCCCTATCAATTACCACAAAAAACAGCAAGATCACAAAGAGAAGAGATTTAAATTGTATCCTGTGACCGGTCGTAAGCTTTATTATTTTATCCTGCTTTGTTACCTCTGTGGAATTTTTTCTAAGTCCTTGATGCCGATGACCACTGCAAAGCGGCCGGTTTCGCCTTCACCGCGGTAGGAATAGAAAACCTCAGGATGGCACTTGGTACAAAGCCCGGAAACTTCAATATGTTCCCTGAGTAAACCGGCTTCCATAAGTTGATACTGGCTGATGGCCCAGAAATCGAAGTAATTTTCCTGTGTCTGAAACCGAGAAAAACTAAGCGGAAGTTCCTGTCGCCAGTTACGAAACTCACCACAGCAGGGCCCCAGCGAGGGGCCTATTCCGGCAAAAATGTCTTGGGGCTCGCAGCTAAAGTGAGCTTGCATCAGATGGACAGCATTGCCCGCAATGTTCTTAACACTACCGCGCCAGCCCGCGTGTATGATGGCAACCACTTTTTTCTCAGGATCGTAAAGCAAGATTGCCTGGCAGTCAGCGACTTTTATCATCATGAGAAGGCCGGATAATTGGGTAATGAAACCGTCTTTGCCCTGCAGGGGATATGGAATTGTAGGGTCAAGGCGCGGGTGCTCACGCAGAACCACGATGTCGCTGCTGTGGCTCTGTCGGGCGTAGATAAGGGAAGAACAATCAGTAGCAGCTCGCACCAGGCGTAAGTTCTCTCGAACCTTGCCGGCCTCGTCTCCGGTGTCGTAACTTACGTTAAGACTGGCAAAAGGCGGTGAACTCACCCCTCCCATACGGGTAAGAATGAGGTGTTCTAATTCTTGAAACTCGCTTAACCGATGAAATGTGTAATAGGGGATGGAATTTTCTACGTGAGGTTGAAGAGTTTCTGAGCCAGGGAGCACAGTGATGGCTGATGTGGCCATGGAACTAGATTTCCATTTCCAGACCCTCCCGGGCCATGATGATTTCCAGGTTGCGATTGCCCTTAATCATCTCGTAGTAACGAATGGTCTTGTCGTAAATCTCTTGAAGCTTTTCATCATTGTAGGAGGGCTCATGATGGAAAAGAATCAACCGCTTGATATTGGCCTTGAGAGCGATATCAACTCCCACCATGGAGGAACTGTGGCCCCAACCTTCTTTTTCCATGGCGTCCTCAAGGCTGAATTGGGCATCAAATACCAGAGCCTCACTATTGGCATAGAAGGAGATGTATTCGCCCATTACCTGAGGGCTGAGGTCTTTGTATTCAGCGTCGGTGGCGTAGACAAAAGCACGGCCGTTTTTCTCGATCCTGTAAGAGAATGAGCCGCCAGGGTGTCGCAGTGGCATGCTATTGACCGTAAATTCGCCAATGGTCATCTCATTGTCTTCTTTAAGCTGGACAAACTGAACATCAGCAGACATGGCTTCCAGGCTCACCGGGAAGTGGTCAGGGTGATGCTGGTCCTGAAAACGTTCCTTGATTCGGGGGTGGCGGCCATAAATAAGAACCTGATTGCCAGCTGCATATGCGGGTGTGAAAAAAGGGAAGCCCATTATGTGGTCCCAATGGGTATGGCTTATCAAGAGGTGGACCGTTCCTTTGCCCTGACCGCAGGGTCCCTGCATGAGTTCTATTCCAAGTTGTCGGATGCCGGAGCCGGCGTCAAGTATTATTTTGGTGTTGTCACCGCAGACTTCCACGCAAGAAGTGTTGCCGCCGGTGGTGGTTCGTTGATAGAAGGGTAGGGCTCTAACGTAGTTTTCTATCGCCTCGATATCATCCAGGTCCACACCACTGGCGCCGCCCAAAGCCTGTACGATTTTATTCTCGATTTCGGTTGGAGGGATGGGTGCTGGAAGCGATCCCCGCACACCCCAGAACTTCACTTTCATAAGAACCCCGCTGTAACCGTGGAAGAATATTTCTTTTTTACCCTCCGGCTTTCAAGGTGCTGTAGTCTATCACAAAATTTTTTTCCGAATCAATTCAAAAAAGCAGAGCTTCCAATCACCCCGCCCCTCGTCAGACTCTTGCGGCGGGACAAGCTCATAGCATGCAAGTCGTGTTCCATGATGGTGATTGTGGCCATGGAGGGCGTATAGTGGTTTCCGCATGCTACATGGTCAGAGTGTGGCGTCTGTGTTTGTGGTGAATTTTGCGCCAAAGGCAATGTGATGTGCCAGAGGTTGACTTCTTGTTACCGGCGCGAGAACAGCTTGAGAAGCTCTTCCTGGAGCATTTTTTTCTCATTTCGCTCGGGGGATTCGGCAGGCCGTGCTTTCTGGGGTGCAGTGGATCTATTGAACTCTCTCTTGGCTCTTGCCAGGACACTGTCTTCACGACCGAATACTTCTCGCAGTTCTTTTTCCACCTTCTTCTGCTCTCTGGACCAGGTTTCCTTGAGACTCTCAATGGTGCTCGGACTATCATAGCTGGCTGGCCGGATTTTGGGCTCGATGGCTGTGGACGACTTCTCGGCTGGCCGGCGGCGTCCAGCACGGCGAAATGCTAAAAGGAGAAAGAGCGGCAGTACCACATAGACAATGGTTTTGAACATTTCTCTTCCTTTGGGATCAGAGAGCCATTTTATTAGTTTTTCTATGATTTTTTCTGTGTCCATGGTGTAGTTCTCTTAGCCCTTCATCGCGACCGGCCGGGCTCTTATTGAGCACCATTATCCGGGCAAAAATCAGAAAAACCTGCTTTCCTAGTATTCTAGGGGTAAGCGCTTAGGGTGTCAAGGAGGACGAAGGTCAGCAGGCAGCTGCATAAACGCTATGCGCTATACCTCTTACAACAAATGACAGCGAAGCGTACTGACCTAGTGACGCCGAAGGCATATGACCAATGCCAAATCCGCAATCCTCAATCACCAATCTGCCCGCTGGGCCTTAGGCTCTACCGGGAAGGCATGGCTTCCTGGCGCTCCAACCTCACTCCCTGGGGGACATTCAGGGCGAACCAAGAAGGTTTCAGGCTTGGGTTTACCTGGACATTAGTGAAGGTGATCTCATTGATGTTTCCCAGGGGATCTTCGGTTTGAATGCGTACCACACGATATGATTCAGCAGCTATCCAAAGGGTGACCCGGGCAACCGGTGACTCTGATTCACGCGGCAGCAGCTCCAAACGGAAGCGCAGGGGCGGGCCAGGTTCGGGGGGAAGTTGGTTGATGTCGAACGTTTCAGTCAATTTCCCCAAACCGGAAAAAAAGCTCGAGACAATGGGGGAATTGATGATCTGATCAACCTGGTAAAGGTATATTGTTTTTTCGTTAGGGACATAAAGCCAAGCCTTCTCTGCATTTATGACAAACTGCTGCTTGGGCTCGCTATAGTCCCAACGGATGGAGCGCGGTTTAAGAAAATAGAGTTTTCCTTTGGCGGTTGTGCCGAGGCTTGCAGCGCGAGAGCGGGTTTCTTGGCTAAAATCAGCACGTATAGACCTGGTTTGATCGTATTGCCGCTGAACCTTAGCAACGAGTTCTGATGTGGTCTCTTGGCCATGAGCCTGAACGCTCTGGGCGAGGAAGGCGATTAAGACGCAAAGCGCAAAGCGCAGAGCGCTCTGCGCAGCAGGCAGCCCCGCGACTTTGCTCGGGACAGGCAGGCAGCCCCGCGACTTTGCTCGGGACAGGCAGGCAGTAGGCACTTTCATATTCGGCTTTTGACCTCTATCTATAAACTACACCTTAATGAAAAATGAGTCGAATTTCGCTATGCGCTATGCGATTACTTTGGTGGCAGGACTTCCCGCGGCTTGCTGCCATCGGTTCCGCTCACCAGACCTTGACGCTCCATCATCTCAATCATACGAGCAGCCCGATTGTATCCCACTCGTAGACGTCTCTGTATCATTGAAATCGAGGCCTGCCGGGTTTCCATGACAAGATTGACCGCATCTTCATACTTCTCATCAATCTCATCCTCGGTGTCCCAATCTTCAGACTTTTCTTTATAATTAAGAATTGTATCATCGTAGTCTGGTTTCCGCTGTTTGCGAAGGAAGTCCGTTATCCGCCTGATCTCCGTTTCTGAGGCGTAGGCACCGTGAATGCGCTGTAACTTTGCGGTTCCTGGAGGCAACATGAGCATGTCGCCAGCCCCAAGCAGCGCCTCCGCCCCGTTTGCATCCAAAATGGTGCGGGAATCAGTCCTGGAAGAAACTTGGAAGGAAATACGTGCCGAGATATTAGCTTTGATGATGCCGGTAAGGACATCGACCGAAGGCCGCTGAGTGGCGAGAACCAGATGAATACCAGCTGCTCGTGCCATCTGAGCCAGACGGATTATGGATTCTTCCACCTCGCGGGAGGCCACGATCATAAGATCAGCTAATTCATCAATGATGACAATGATATAGGGTAATGGTTGCTCCTCGGCCTCCTCAGACTCCCCCGTTGGTGGAGGAGTTTGCAGCCGTGGCTTACTCTTTTTGGCCTTTAAAACCATTTGGTTGTAGCGCTCAATACTGCGGACTCCTTTGAGGCTCAAAAGCTCGTAGCGTCTTTCCATCTCGGCTACCGCCCATTTGAGGCCAATATTGGCCTTCTTGGCATCAGTGACCACAGGATGGAGCAGGTGTGGTATGCCCTCGTAGGCCGTGAGCTCAATGCGTTTCGGGTCGATGAGCAAGAGGCGGACTTCATCGGGGGTGGCCTGATAGAGGAGGCTAAGGATAATAGCGTTGAGGCAAACACTTTTTCCCGTGCCAGTGGCACCGGCGATAAGCAGGTGGGGCATTCTGGCAAGGTCGGTTACCATCGGTTTGCCTGTTGTGTCTTTGCCGAGGGCTAAAAGCAATCGTCCTTTTTTCTTACTGAAAACAAGGTCATCGACGACATCTCGAATAACCACCGGCTGACGGCTGACATTGGGGATTTCTATGCCGAGTGTTCCTTTTTGGGGAATTGGCGCTACAATTCTGATGCTTGCTGCTTTCAAGGCTAAGGCCAGGTCGTCGGCCAGACCAACTATCTTGCTTATTTTTACACCTGGTGCCGGTTTATATTCATACATAGTGATCACCGGTCCCGGAGAGACCTCGGTAACTTCTCCTGCCACCCCGAAGTCGGCGAGTTTCTTTTCCAGAATCCTGGAGTTCATCAACAGGCTTTCCTGATCCGGAGCGTCGCCCGTTTGGTCGATCGGATCCAGCAGAGCGATATCCGGCAGCCGGAACTCGCCTTCGGCTGCCATGAACTCGAACTGTGCCTGTTTCTGTTCAGGGACCTCTAGCTTCTTCTCTTTTTGGCTCTTAACCACTGGAGCCTTGGTCCCGGTCTTTCTCGGCTTTTTCTCTTTCTTGAGGCGCCGATTTCTCAAGTCTTGCAGAGTCTGCCAGAGTCTGGTGAAACCTGCATTCAGGGTTATAGCGGTGCGGGCTAGGGAAATGGGGGTTGCCAATAGGATGGCCACGATGGCAACCAACCAGAGCAGGAGGTAGGCACCAGTCGGCTTGAGATAGTATTGCAGATACTTCTTCAGAACCAAACCCAATATGCCGCCGCTTCCAGGCAAAGGCTCGCCCCAGAGCCGAAGTGCGGGCCAATAAAGCGCAGCCAAACCACTCGAGGCAATGACGAGCAGGGCACAGCCGGTGGCGAGTAATAGTGGGCGTGAGATAGCCCGCGGCAGGAAAACTCCCAGGGCTCCAAACATAAGAAAGGCGGGTAGCCAATAGGCGCTTACTCCTACAGCGACTAAAAGGATCGCGGCAAGATTGGCGCCGACAATACCCACAGCATTTTGCACAGGACGTTGGCCACTGGAGGCAGTAAAAAGGGTTGGATCACTGCTATTATAGGTTACCAGGCTGAGCAGTAACAACAACGCCAGTCCAAAAAGGCATAGTGCGGTTATTTCTTTCGCTCTGCGGTCTAGTTTGGGAAACATTGGTTCGTTTGCCTGTTTTGCCTACTTCAGCCTGACTTGAGGTGAGAACCGGATGTTCCTGTTAGCCTTGGAGTTAGACAATTTTTCACCCTTCATACTAGAGGTTCCATTCGGTGTCAACTGTCGCGCTCGGCGCTTCACGCGCTAGGGACTAAACAGTGCACGCAGTTTTCATTTCACATTTCGAAACCAAAGAATTCAGTAGCCAGTAGAACTGAGCATGGAGCATAGGAAAAATTCAAGATCAGTCACTTTTTGCTCTATGTTCTATGCTTTCCCCAATTCGCAATCTGCAATCTCAAATCTGCATTCTTCCCTCTGACCTCTGCGTTATAACTCTACTATGATGGGAAGTATTATCGGGCGACGTTCTAAGACCTTGTTAAAAAACCGCCTGAGTTTTCTGTGTATCTCTTTTCTCACCTGGTCCCAATCAATGGGAGCACCGAGGCCTGCAGCCTCTTTGAGCACTTCGCGAAGGATGGATTCGGCCTCGTCAAGAATGTGGGCTTTTGCTTCCTCAAAGACAAAACCACGGCTGGTGATATCGGGTCCATTAAGAATATCGCCGCTTATTCGATCCACAACCACAACGGCAATAACCAGCCCGTCCTTGGACAGATGGCGCCGATCGCGAAGCACATGATCGCCCACATCACCAACGCCCTTGCCATCCACGAGGACGCGGCCTACCTTGACCCTGCCGCCAATGCGTGCCCCATGATGATCGAACTCTATGACATCGCCGTTTTCCGCCAGGAGCAAGTGATCAGCCGGAATTCCTGTACTGGCGGCCAACTGCAAGTGTTTGACTAGATGGCGGTACTCCCCGTGGATGGGGATGAAGTAGCGCGGCCGGGTGATGTTCAACATCAATTTGAGTTCTTCTTGGTTGGCGTGTCCGGATACGTGAATTTCCGAGACCTTCTCGTAGAGGACCTCAGCACCACGCCGATAAAGATGATTGATAATGTTGGTTATGGATTTTTCATTGCCGGGGATGAATTTGGATGAAAGGATTACCGTATCGCCCGGCTGGATACGGAGTTGACGATGGTCATCGAGGGCCATCCGGGTGAGGGCAGAGAGCGGTTCCCCCTGGCTACCAGTGGTGAGCATCAGTACCTGCTCGTCCGGTAGGGTGGCCATCTCTGGCAGGGTAATCTCCAACTCCTCAGGGAAATCCAAATAGCCAAGCTTCCTGGCTAGGCGAACATTGGCCAGCATGGACTTGCCATTCAGAAAAACCTTTCGGCCAAACTGACGAGCCAGATTTACTACTCGTTGGATGCGAGGAATGTTGGAGGCGAACACGGCAACAATAATACGTCCGCCGCAGTCATCCATGGTATGTCTGATAGTTTCGCCGATCTCCCTTTCAGATAGGGTGTAACCCTCACGCTCCACGTTGGTGGAGTCAGAAAGAAGGGCAAGCACACCCTCCTCACCATAGAATGAGAAGCGGTTGAGATCAGTGTGCCGGCACGCTACCGGGCTATGGTCTATTTTGAAATCGCCAGAATGGATTATAGTTCCGAACGGGCTCTTTATTGCCAAGCCGACACCATCGGAAATACTATGACATACGGGGATAAACTCGATGGTGAAAGGGCCGATGGCAATTGTCTCTTGTGGGCTAACTGTTACAAACGGTACCAGGTCTTCTAGTTGGAACTCTTTAAGCCTCTCAGCCACGAGAGCTAAGGTCAAAGGGGTCCCGTAAATGGGAGCTCTGATTTCCGGGACGATAAAAGGCAGACCACCAATATGATCTTCGTGTCCGTGGGTGAGGATGATACCTGCTACGTGTCCGGCCCGACTCCGCAAGTAAGAAATGTCGGGAATTACCATATCGATTCCCAGCATATGGTCTTCTGGGAACATTACTCCCGCATCCACCACGACAATGGTGTCACCGTACTCAATCAGCATCATGTTGAGGCCGATTTCCCCGAGACCGCCGAGCGGGATTAGTTTCAAGGTGTGATTGCTATCCTGGTTCATTTTCATGAGTGTTTCGATTCCGCCGCAGTTGGCTTTACCTTAATCGGTTCAGGCTCCCCTTTTTCCACCGGAGGCAGCTTCTCCTGAATTCGCCTCCGGATTTCGGAGATCAGCCAATCTCTGTCTCGCAAACTAATGTCCTCGGTGGGTACGGGATCGCCAACGTAAATTAGCACAGTCTGCGGCCTCATCCTGAACCCCTTTTTTGGCAGAATCGCAAAAGTGCCGCTGACGCTCACGGGAACAATGGGGCGCTTGGATTTGATGGCAAGGTGAAAACCTCCTTTTTTAAAGGACTGAAGCGTGCCGTCTGCAGTCCTGGTGCCCTCAGGGAAAATGACAATGGAAGTCCCCTCGCGTACCCGGGCTGCTGCCAGATCAATGCTCCGTAAGGCCTCTCTGCGGTTACTTCGGTCAATGGGGATGTAGCCAGCGCCCTTCATGCCCACCCCAAGAAAGGGAAGCTGAAAAAGCTCTTTTTTGGCGAGCCAGCGAAACTGGGTGGGGAGATGGGCGAGGAGCGCGAAGATGTCAAATTGGCTCTGGTGATTGGCCGCAAACACGTAAGCTTGGTCGGGGTCTATGTTTTGCAGTCCCTCCACTCGGACTTTCACACCAGCTGCAAACAGCACAATCCGGGCCCAGAGTCGAGCTATGAGGTGGGAAAGATTGCCCCCACGGCTTATAAGGGCGAAAATCATGGCGGCACTACCACAAAAGACGGTAGCGAAAAACAGGACAATATAAAATAAGAGAGAGCGCAGCATTCGCAATCCAGGCTGGTTAGTTTTTCGAGTATGTTAAAAGGATTGGCAGCCCTCGTCAAGCACAGTACCCGGATTTCTCCGCTTGATTTGCCTTGATAGAATTGATAGGGTTACATTGTCTGTATGAGCGCATGGGGTCTGGAACTGAGGGCATAGTGTCTTGTTCTCAAACTCTTGGGCCCAGCGCTTCGAGTGTGGTAGGAGGTACATATACCAGTAATCCTCCCTTTATTCAACAATTTCTAATAATTCTGAGATCTTGCTTGTGCGTTACTACCCTATCTTCCTCGATGTTGAGGGTCGGGCCTGTTTGGTGGTGGGCGGTGGAGAGGTGGGGGCGCGGAAAGTCAAGACTTTACTTGATTGCGGTGGTTTGGTGGGGGTTGTTTCCCCTGAGGTTGTAGCGTGGCTGGAGGAAAAAATCCAACAGGGAGTAGTGGAGCTGAAGGGTAGTCATTATGAAGAGCGTCAGCTTCAAGGGTGTTTTCTGGTGATCGCTGCCACTGATGATGTGGAGCTCAACTGCCGCATAGCTCAAGACGCAGAGAAAAGGGGACTGCTTTGCAACGTGGTGGACTATCCCCAAGAGGGGAATTTCATCCTCCCAGCTCTGGTCCAGCGTGGTGCATTGACCGTGGCCATCTCCACCTCGGGCAAGAGCCCCGCCCTGGCGCGCCAGCTTCGCCAGGACCTGGAGCAGCGTTTTGGCGTGGAATACTCTGACTTTCTGGAACTCATGGGGGCGGTGCGAGAGCGGCTTCTCAAGGATAGCCAGGACTCCCGAGCCAACAAGGAGCGCTTTGATCAACTGGTACAGTCGCCGTTGCTCGAACTGGTGCGGCGGCGTGATTATGAGGGTGTGGACCGCATTTTGCGAACAGTTTTGGGACAAGACTATTCGCTCAAAAAATTGGAGATCTCCTGGTGAATGAGTCCGTTCTTCTCTTTTCAGTAATAACCACTCTGCTTTACGCAGTGGGGACGGTGGGTTTTCTCATCTATGTAATTCGGACGGAGAAGGTAATCCACCGTATTGCCTACGGGTTCCTTCTGGCGGGATTCGTGAGCCATACCCTAGGGCTGGCAATGCTGGTGAGCCAATTACGTCAGATGCCCGTAACCACCTTACCCCAAACTTTTTCGCTGTTCGCCTGGGCCATTGTGGGTAGCTATCTCGCCTTCCAATTGAAATTCAACATTCGCATATTGGGTACTTTTGTCTCACCGTTGGCAGTTGTGTTCATGCTGCTTTCCTCAGCGATTCCCGGCCGAGTAATTCCCAACAGTCAGCTATTCAAAAGCTTCTGGCTAACCTTACACGTGGCAACCATGTTTATCGGCATGGCCATTTTTGCGCTGGCATTCTGTGCCGGGATTATGTACCTCCTCCAGGAACGCCAAATCAAGAGCAAGAGCTTCGGGCTCCTTTATCGCCGCCTGCCTTCTCTTGAGGTGCTTGATTCGCTCAACTACGTCTGCCTGACCTTTGGTTTCCCTCTGATCACCATCGGACTTATTTCCGGCTTCGTTTATGCTGGAGCAGTCTGGCAGTCCTTCTGGCACTGGGATCCCAAGGAGATCCTTTCTGTGGTTACATGGTTGATCTATGCTGTACTACTGCATGAACGCTTGGCTGTAGGCTGGCGCGGCAGAAGGGCAGCCATTATGGCGATTATCGGCTTCAGTGTCATTCTGGTGACCTTTGTCGGGACGAGTGTTATCCTTGAAGTTCACCACAGCTTCAAACTTGGTTAGTGGAGGGGTATGGATCGGATTGTCCTCATAGGATTGAATCACAAGACAGCCCCGGTGGAAATCCGGGAGAAGTTTGCCGTTGTCTGCGTGGATACCAGCGGACCGCTCATGAATCTAACCCAGATGCGTGCTTTGCGGGAATCCTTCTATCTATCCACCTGCAACCGCATGGAGGTGCTCTTTACAACCCCGAGACTTGACGAGGGGATCAGTGCTGTGGTGGGTTTGCTGGCGGATATCTACGGCCAGACAGGTTCGGCGCTGAAACCCTATCTTTACACCTATATTGACCAGGACGCAGTGAAACACCTGTATCGCGTTGCATGTAGCCTGGACTCAATGGTGGTGGGTGAATCTCAGATACTCGGCCAGATCAAAGACGCTTACCGCCAGGCTACGGAGGCAAAAACATCTGGGGTAATTCTCAACAGACTTTTGCACAAATCTTTTTCGGTGGCTAAACAGGTGCGGACAGAGACTCGAATTGGCAGCAGTGCCGTCTCCATCAGTTATGCGGCAGTAGAACTCGCCAAGAAGATTTTCCAGGAGCTGCAAGGGAGAACAGCTCTTCTCATTGGTGCCGGCGAGATGGCTGAACTGGCTGCTGAACATCTTCTCTCCAATGGGGTTGAGCGGATTGTGGTAGCCAACCGCACTCTGGAAAGAGCCTTGGCCTTGGCTAAAAGATTCAATGGAACTACGGTGGGCTGGGATGAGTTAGCCGAGGAGCTTAGACGGGTTGACATCATTGTCAGCTCCACTGGTTCACCGGAACCAATTTTGAGTGCTGAGCAAGTAAAACAGCGGATGCGGGCACGGAGGAACCGGCCGCTATTTTTCATAGATATTGCTGTGCCCCGCGATATTGATCCAGAGGTCAACCGCATTGACAATGTATATCTCTACAATATTGACGATCTGCAAGGTATTGTTGAGATGAATCAGGCCGAGCGTCTCAAAGAGGCGGCTCGGGCGGAGCACATTATTGCCGCAGAGGCGTTGAAATTTGACGGTTGGCTAAGGACTTTGGAGGTTGTTCCCACCATAGTCTCCCTGCGGGAGAAAGCCGAGCAGGTCCGGGAGGCAGAGGTTCGCAAAACTCTCAGCCGACTCGAGTCTTTTTCGGAGGAGGAGGTTGAAGCCATTGAAGTGCTGACACAGTCCATGGTTAAAAAATTACTCCATGATCCCATTCTCTTTCTCAAACGAACAAGTAACAGAGAGCGCAAAGATTATTATCTAGATGTTGCCCGGAAATTGTTCCATCTGGATCTGGACCGATCCGAGACGGAGGAGGAAGAGGATCAGCTATCACTTGATTCCGATAAGATGTCATGATAGGGTGAAATTAATATAAACTCTAATGGTTTAGTCCGGAATCAGAAGTCGGAGGGCCAGGTGGCAGATATAATTGAGTTGGAGAAGCGGCGCCAGCAGCACCTGAGCGAGAAAAAGGAGGCGCTGCAAGACGAAAAGATCGAGGTGCTGAGGAAAATCCTTCAGTGTGCCCGGTGTCAGCTCAAATGTTCCAGGTGTGGTACGCAAATTGAGGAATCTGATGAACGACACCACTCCTTTTTGTCTCAGCCGCTTTGCTCTGGCTGTGGAGAGGAACATGAGGCCTACCTGAAGCTGAGTCGAGGAGAATTGGCGGCGGGGCATTACTGGCATAACGAAGAGTGGATGGAAGTGTGGCGCACCTGGCTAGAACACCAGAAGTCCCTTGAACACTATCGCAACTCCAAAGAGTTCATCAAGCTATTGCATGAGTTTGAGGGTTTGTGGTAGGAACTGGTGGTCAGGATCAGGCAGTCTAATGATCATGAGACGACTGCTTTTGAATCGTTAGCATTTGTGATCACTGCTGGGCACGATCATCTGCCCAATTTATAGAAGGAGCGCGATATGATTGGTGGAATCGGCATGCCAGAATTGCTGGTAATCCTAGTGATTATATTGATAATTTTCGGTGCCGGTAAGTTGCCTGAGATCGGAGCGGGGCTCGGGAAAGGAATCAAAAATTTTAGGAAAGCATCCTCGGGCACAGATGAGGTGGAAGCAAAAGACGAAAAAGCGAAGATCGAAGAGAAGCAGGAGGAGGCTTAAACCCTCTAAGGCATAGCGAATCAAATCATAAACAGTAGAATGACTAGTCTTGCGTTATTCGGTACCCAGATCAGAGCATATCCTACCTGCAGCCACCCTTAGCTGAATTTACCCTAACGTTACAAACCCACACCGGCAAAAATCGCTAGGCTCGCGCTATAGTCCCGCCCTCGGCGGGAACGCACTCTGGCGCGTTTTTTCCACGCGGCGCTAGCGCCAACGCTGCGCGTTGGCGCAGGTATGCAACGTTTGGGTTAATCTAACAGCGCGGGGGAGTTAGAAAGGAATATCGTCGTCCGGCTCCGGCATGTCCGGCACTTCCATACCAACTGGGGGTAGCTCCGCTTCGGTGGGGGCTCCCCG
>Ga0224502_10000117_pt1 | contig 22798 bp, 16 predicted proteins | sample SF_Oct11_sed_USG_5_FD_169104 | JGI IMG/M metagenome (GOLD analysis project Ga0224502, IMG submission 169104) | Sediment microbial communities from San Francisco Bay, California, United States - SF_Oct11_sed_USGS_13 | ecosystem: Environmental > Aquatic > Marine > Sediment | place: USA... | reverse complement strand
CGTCGCCATTGACCGCGTCGACACCGGTATCCGGCGTCGGCTCCTCGCCAGCCTCTCTATCGGATTTGTCCATAAGGCATCGATCTTTGCACGGGAATCCTGCGGTTGCCGGCCACGCCTCTGTTTATTGTTATGTAAAGGAGGGCGGGAGACGGTGGTGCCAGCGGCTCTTCTTCTTTTTTTAGCCAACGCTGTATTGCAAACGATTATGCAGCAAGCGGGGGGTGCGGGCCATTTTCATTTAGCAGCGGGCGCGAGACAGGCTTGCCTGATTGGCTGGCGGAAAGGGTTTAGATGTGTCGGTGCGTACGCCGAAGGAGGGTGCCGAGCGCGCTTGCGTGGTGTCGCAACTGCCGGTTCGCCCGACCCCGGGGGTGCTGGAGCCTCGGGGTCGGGCCCGGTGTTGCTGGCGTCCGACCTTTATCAGTCGTCCCGACTTGTTGTCGCGAGCAGCGCCTGGTGATTATCGACCCATGAAACCGCCATCGTTTCGGAACGGGTGATTTCTTCCTCGGTCAGGTAAGCATCAACGGCGTCGCGCTTGCGCGGCGCGTCGACGTCACCGAGCCTGGCGGCAATCGCGAGCCACTTTCTGGCTTCGACCTTGTCGCCCTCGATGCGGTAGCCGCTGAAGTACAGGTTGGCCACCGCGATCTGTGCCTGCGTCAGGCCTTTCTCGGCCGCCATCAGGTACCAGTTGAGCGCATCCTTATCGCTTTGCGGGACGCCCCAGCCATTGGCGTACATCACGCCGAGATTACATTGAGCCTGGGGATGACCCTGTGTGGCTGCCATCATGTACCACTTGAGCGCCATGTCGTCATTCAATGGCACACCGTACCCGTTGGCATAAAGCAGACCCAGCCCGAACTGGGCTTCGACAAAGCCTTCATCGGCCAGCTCCTGCCATTGGGCCATCGCGGTTTCGTAGTCACCGATATCGTAAGCGGCCTGGGCGGTCGCCAGGTCGGCCGGTGAGGCCGTGGTCGATATCAGAAAGAGGAGTGCGGTGACACTGATCGTCTTTGTTATGCGCATGGCGTATACCTCCCTCGAGCGAACCGGTTACGCCACCTCGTTCATGTTTGCCGGTCGTGGGTCGGCAAAGCAATTCGGGGAATTACCTAGATCGGTCCTCGGCAATGCCTGCAGGGTCCTTGCGACGTCGCGTTGCGTCTCGATGTAAACTGGGCGACGCGCGCTTGCAGAGGTGGAAGCATGAAACGAGTGTCTATTCTTCTGATCCTGATCCTGATGACCTCTTCCCGTGCCGCCGACCTGGTCTTCCACAATGGCGACATCTACACAGTCGATGCCGCGCGAAGCTGGGCTTCTGCCGTCGCGATCAGCGGGGAGCGCATCGTCTATGTCGGCGACGATCGAGGAGTGCAGGAACATATCGACGATCAGACGCAGGTCATCGACCTGGACGGCCGCATGATGCTGCCCGGATTTGTGGACTCGCACCTGCACCCGCTGAGTGGCGGCATGAGCATCACGCGTCTGCAGCTCGACAACATTTACGACCGCGAGGAAGTGTTTTCGAGAATCCGCACTTACGTCGAAGCCAATCCCGATTTGCCCTGGATCATCGGCCGCGGCTGGCTGGAAGCCCCTTTCCTGCCGGAGGGCGTGCCGAATCGCCACATGCTCGATCGCATCGAGCCGGATCGTCCCGTGTACATTCGCAATGCCTCGGGGCATCAGTCATGGGTGAATTCGAAGGCGCTCGAGATCGCTGGCATCACGGCCGAGACTCCCGATCCCCCCAATGGCCGCATCGATAGGGAAGAAGACGGATCGCCCAGCGGCAGCCTGCACGAAGCCGCATCTTCGCTCGTGTCGCGTTACATTCCCGAGGAAACCGATAGCGACCGCGAACGCGCGCTCGCGCGCGCAATGGAGGCGATGGGCGCCTACGGGGTCACGTCGATCGTCGATGCTGGTTCGTACCCGGATTCGGAAAGGGCGTTTTCGTCGCTCTACGATCAGGGCGCGATGACCGTTCGGGCCGTACTTTGCCAGCGGCACCTCGCGGACCGCGACGACGACGAGCAGCTGAAGGAGTTCCTTGCGCGTCGCGAAGCATTGAACCACCCGTACCTGCGGGCGAGCTGCGTGAAACTCATGCTGGACGGCATCATCGAGCATCACACATCCGCATTGCTCGAGCCCTATGCCGACAAGCCGGATTCCCGCGGCATGATCTTCCTCGAGCCGGGGCGCGTCGAATCGGTGGTCGAGAAGCTCGATAAGGAAGGATTCCAGGTGCACGTACACTCGATTGCCGACCGTTCGACGCGGGTTGCGCTGGATGCCTTCGAGCACGCTCTCGCGGTGAACGGTTTTCGCGATGCGCGGCCGACTCTGTCGCACCTGCAGCTCGTCAATCCGGTCGACATCGCCCGCTTCCGGGAGCTGGGCGCCATCGCCAATATCACGCCGATCTGGATGCGCCTCGACTTCTGGGAGCGAATGGCGCTCGAGACGATTGGCCCGGAACGTGGCAGGCAACTGTTCCTCAGCCAGGATTACCTGCGCAATGGCGCGACCCTCGTCTGGGGGACCGACTGGAGCGTGACCACGTTGTCACCGCTCGAGGGCATCGAAACGGCGGTCACGAGGCGTCATCTCGGCGGCGTCGATCCGACGACGGGGGAGGAGGACGAGACCTGGATGCCCGACCAGGTAATGAACCTGGAGCAGGCAATTGCCGCCTACACGGTCAACGGTGCCTACCTCATGCACTCGGAGAACGAACTCGGCTCCATCGAGGCCGGCAAGCTCGCGGACCTTGTCGTCCTGGAGGCAAACCTGTTTGATGTTGCTCCCCTGGCGATTCATGCCGTTAAAACCGACATGACAGTGTTCAACGGCAACATTTTGTATGAGCGACAAGGCCGGTAGGTAGCGACACGGATTGCCTGTTCTTACCCGAGCCCACTACGCTCCATTGAATCGGCGAACAGCGTTGCCAGTCATGTTTATCGATGCTGCTTCGCTAGCGGCCGCAAGGCCGGTATGCTGGTGTAGATAAGCGTTGCTTCGGCAGCGTCGGCCCGGAGCCCCGAATGTCCTTTTCGACCTTTGTGTGGATCAGTTTTCTGGCGATAATCGCCCTGTGTCTCGCCCTCGATCTCGGCGTTTTTCACCGGCGAGCACGTGTCGATTCGCTTGCCGAGTCGCTGGGATGGACGGCCGTCTGGGTGTCCCTTGCGCTGGCCTTTAATGTCGGCGTTTACTACCTCTACGAATTCAATCCGAGCGGCTGGGACGTGGATACGTCTCAGCTGTCGGGACAACAGGCGGCCATCGAATTCTTTACCGGTTACCTCGTCGAGAAGTCGCTCTCCGTCGACAACATCTTCGTCATCGCGATGATCTTCGCGACGTTCCGGATCCCTGTCGTCGAGCAGCACCGGGTCCTGTTCTGGGGCATCCTTGGCGCCGTCATATTGCGCGGCGCAATGATTTTCGGCGGCATCGCGCTGCTCGAGCGTTTCGAATGGGTGACCTACGTGCTCGGAGCGATCCTGCTCTGGTCAGCAGCCAAGATGCTTGTGATAAGGCATGACAACGCCGACGTCGAGAACAGCGTCGTGATACGCCTTATTCGTCGACTAATACCGGTGACCGACGAGCTGGTGGGCAGCCGCTTTTTCGTCCGGCGGGATGGCGTGCGCATGGCGACGCCGCTGTTCATTGCACTGGTACTGGTCGAATTCACGGACCTGATGTTCGCCGTTGACTCGATTCCGGCCATTTTCGCAATCACGCGGGATCCGTTCCTGGTCTTTACGTCGAACATATTCGCCGTCCTGGGCCTGCGTTCGCTGTACTTCGTGTTGGCCGGGTTGATGGAGAAGTTCCGCTACCTGAAGATGAGCCTGGTATTCCTGCTGGCGTACATCGGCGTCAAGATGATGCTCGTGCACCATTATCCGATACCTCCGCTGACGTCACTGGCAGTCATCACGGGCATCCTGTCGGTCGGTGTTCTGGCGTCGACGTCGGCAGCCAGGGATACCATTGCCCTGCTTTCGCCGTTAGCGGGCGAAATGGAGAAGCTCGCAATTTCGACTTACCGCCAGGCACGGCGGGCCCTGGTCCTGTTGTTGGGATCGTCGGTGCTATTGATCGGCCTCGCCATGGTCGTGCTGCCGGGGCCGGCGATAATCGTCATTCCGCTCGGTATTGCGATTCTTGCCCTGGAGTTTGCCTGGGCCAGGCGGTGGCTGAACAAGATCCAGCTTGCCGTCGCCCGCGTTAGTGACGCAACGAAGCGTCAGTGACGTGGCGCTGAAGCGCCACTGGTCTCTTGCCGCAGCGCAACGGGTGTTAATCTAGGCCGTTAACGGCTATTTCCGCTCACTGGAACTGACCTTGATTCAGGATATTGCAATTCTGCTGCTGGCGGCGGTCCTGGTCGTACCGCTCTCGCGCCTGGCGGGACTGGGCGCCGTACCGGGATTCCTTGTCGCCGGCGTGATCGTCGGCCCATCGGCACTGGCGCTGATCGACAACGTGTCGGCGATCAGCCAGTTGGCGGAACTCGGCGTCGTCTTGCTGTTGTTCGTCATCGGCATAGAGCTTCGTCCCGCGCGCCTCTGGCTGATGCGACGACTGGTCTTCGGCCTGGGTCTGCTGCAGGTCGTCGTCACGGGGGCGGTCATCAGCGCTGTTGCCTACTTTGGATTCGATTTGCCTTTCAGGACGGCGGTACTGGTCGGGCCTGCGCTGGCGCTGTCATCGACAGCGTTTGCATTGCAGCTGCTGTCGGAGCAGAAGATGCTGCATTCTGAATATGGGCGGACGTCCCTGGCGGTATTGCTGTTCCAGGATCTTGCCGTCGTCCCGCTGCTGGCGCTGGTGCCCCTGCTGGCAACTCCGAACCTGACTATCGGCGCCAATATCGTTATTGCACTCGCCGAAGCGGGAGCCATCCTGTTGCTGGTGATCGTCGGCGGCCGGTACCTCCTGCAACCGATCTTCTATCGCATTGCCAATGCAGGATCTGCGGAAGTCTTCACGGCCCTCGCCGTCCTGCTGGTGCTGGGCAGCGCATTGCTGACGGAGCACATCGGCATGTCGATGGCCATGGGTGCCTTCATAGCCGGTTTACTGATAGCGGACTCTCCTTTTCGCCACCAGGTCGTCGCCGAGATCCACTCCTTTCGCGGTCTGCTACTCGGCTTGTTTTTCATGTCCATGGGCATGTTCCTGGACGTTGGTGAATTCCTGGCCCGGCCGTGGACGATAATTGGACTTCTGCTTGCACTCGTTGTAACCAAGATGCTCGTGCTGTGGGGACTCACCCTGGTCTTCGGACTCCGCCAGAAGGCGGGGGCTGCGGTTGCGCTGCTGCTGTCGCAGAGTGGCGAGTTCGGCCTGGTGCTTTTCTCTTATACGCACCAGGCGGAGCTCATGAGTACCGGGCTTTTTCAGCAGCTATTACTTGTGGTCGTCCTGAGTATGCTGGTCACTCCGCCGCTCGCGAGCCTGGCGCAGCGCCTGGTGCGTTCTGCGGAGTCGGTCGGGCAGATATCGACGGTGGCGCCAACGCCGGCGCCCGTAGTGCTGGCAGGTTTTGGTCGCGTCGGTCGGCGCATCGGTGAAATCCTGACGATGGCGGGTCGAGCCTATGTCGCTATCGACAATGATTCCGCGCTTGTAAAGCGCGAGCGTGAAAACGGCCACAACGTCTTCTTCGGAGATGCCGGCCGGCTGGAAGTTTTGCGGGCAGCCGGCGTCGCTGACGCTGCTGTCGTGATCGTGACGCTCGACGATTTCGAGGCGACGGAAAACCTGATCGCTTCCCTGAGCCACATCGCGCCGGGTATCAGGATTCTTGCCAGGGGGCACGACGCCAACCAGTGCAGAAAGCTGCGCACGCTCGGTGCGAGTCTTGCGGTTTCCGAAGACTTCGAAGCCAGCCTCGAACTTGCGCGTGCCGCGCTGGTGCGTGACGAGGGCGATACGGAAGCGGCGGAGGCGCTGATTCGCAGCGTTCGCGAGGCCAATTACGCCGAAATCGGCCGGCGGGAATCCGAGGTGAGGTCCTAGCCCACCGTAAATGCCAGCACCCGGCTGACTCTCGTCAGGGATTCACCGCCGTCTTCCACCCACTCGTTGAACGCCCATTGAATGTCGGCCAGCGAGGATTTCGACGTGGGCGATCCGGTGAAAACTTTTTCGCGAATGAGCGCGGCAACCACGTCGCGCGACAAAATGAACGAGTCCTTGCCCATTTCACGGAGAAAGTACTGGCCGGTCGTTCCGCCGAGGAAGCTGGCGCGTCGCTTGATGTCAGCGAGGAGCCCGACGTAATCGGTCGACGGGTAGTGGGCAAAGAATTTCGCGGCGCTGCCGCTCTCCGCGGCAAGATCCACGAGATACTGCGCATTGGTACGGATAGCCTTCAGTTTCTTCCAGTGTCGTATCAGGCGCTCGTCTTTCATCAGCTCGTCGAGGTCGTCGTCGGAAAGAAAGGCCACTCCGTGCGGGTTGAAGCCCTCGAACGCAGCTTCGATGCCCGGCCACTTGTTCTCGACTACTTTCCAGTTGAAGCCGGCGCGGAATACGGCCTTCGCCATGCCGGACAACCAGCGGTCGTCGGCGACTCGGGCAAGCGCGGACGCCGACTTCGGTTTAGGGATTAACGATTCGAGGGAGTCGTCGCCGCCTTTCCGGTATGCCGCGAGCTGGTAAAGAGCCGAAAACTTCTTCATTGATTTGTCCGGAGTTATTTTCAAGAGCGGCTGGTGTGTCAGGCGCCCGCTGCCACCGAGTTGGCGGGTTCGTCCTCGATCTCCTGGTCTCCGGACGCTTCCAGTGTCAGTTTGGCGATTCTCCGCGTGTACGTATTGAGGCGGCGATAATTTTCAATGATGTCGGCTTCGATGTGGAACATCACCAGCCGATCGGGTTCGTCGGCGACCAGTCGCTTTGCGATGTGGGCGGACGCTTCCTCCGCCAACTCGTTGACGACACTTTTGCTCTCAATCGCCTCCAGTGCGTCCTCGAGATCAGTTTCCTTGAGCGCGTTCAGCGCCTGGTCGTAGGCCTGGCACGTTTTATCGGCAATGGGGCGGAGCGCCTGGAGCGTCGACGGGCTGATGGCGACACCCAGTGCCAGTCGCTTACGCATTACGCCCAGAAGATCCTTTTCGATAATGTCTCCCATGTTTTCGAGGTAATTGGCGATGCCCACGTACCGCGAGAGCTGCTGCGGTTTCGGTTGTACGAGGTTCTTTTGTGAGAGCCGCCCGAGGAAGCGGATGATTTCACCGTAGATCGTATCGACGTCGTCATCCATCTTGCTGATCGCCTCGGCTTCCTCGTGAGTACCCGACGTAGCCACGTGCATCGCCCTCGACAGCATTTGCTGAATCATGCCGCCCAGCCGAACGAGTTCGCGGCGGGCCTGGTCCAGCGCCAGCCCGGGCTCCTCGAGGAAGTACTCGTTGAGGTAGAGCAGCTGGATTCCGGGGGGCTTGGGCTTTTCCGGTACCAGGCGATCGACGAGCCTGGCCATCGGCCGCGTGAACCATATGAACAGCAGCAGGTTGACGACGTTGAACACGGTGTGTGCATTGGCGATCTGTCGTGGCGTATCCGCTGCGAGGCGCTGCAGGCCTTGCAGGTGCTCGCTGGCCGGGGAGAGCGCACGCACGAAGTCCGCGAACTGGGGGACGAAGAATATCCACAGCAGCACGCCGGCTACGTTGAAAATGATGTGTACCCAGGCTGCCTGCATGGCACCCCGCGGGCGCCCGACTGCTGAAATGAAGGCCGTGATACAGGTGCCGATGTTTGCGCCGAACAGGAGTCCGATACCACTCTCGAGGGTAATCAGTCCCTGGCTCGCGAGGACGATAACGATGCCAGTCGTGGCGGAGGAGCTTTGCACGATGGCCGTGAAGATCGCCCCGAGGGCAGCTGCCAGCAGCGGGTTCTTCATGCTGAGCATCAAGTCGATAAACGGTGGCCATTGCCGCAGCGGGCCTGTCGCTATGCTCATCAACTCCATGCCGAAGAAGATGAGCCCCAGTCCCAGCAGTACCATCGCCCACTGTCGGAGTTTCTCCTTCCGCGCCAGGATGTTGGTAAAGAAACCGATGGCAATCATCAGAAGGCCGTACTTGTAGACGGCGAAGGCGACGATCTGGGCTGTAATCGTCGTGCCGACATTGGCGCCGAGAATGACGCCGATGGACTGACTGACATTCAGCAAGCCGGCGGATATGAAACCGACGACCAGCACGGTGGTCACGGAAGACGACTGGATGACGGCGGTTACCAGCACACCGGCCAGCGTTGCCGAAAAGCGATTGCTTGTCAGTCTCGCCAGCAGGTTCTTCATGCCGCCGCCCGCCACGGTCTTCAGAGACTCGGTCATTCGGCGCATGCCGTAGAGAAACAAGGCAAGGCCACCACCCAGCTGGGTGAAAAGAGAGCCAAATTCGATGACCGGCACGGCCGTTGTCATGGGAAAAGCCCGGCGCCTGACGTATCCTGAATTAGATACCAACGCGGCCGCCAATGCACGGCGGACTGCCCGGCCGGGAGCGCAGTCATGGCTATTCATCGCTACTCAGGGTTTGCCCTCACCGGACTCCTGGTCCTGGTCGCGGCATGCGGTCCGACAGGGCCCGGCAGCGATACGGAGATGAACGTGGCCGACCGCGTCATCCTCAATGCGCGGATCTACACGGTCGACAACGCGCTGCCCTGGGCCGAAGCGATGGCAATCGTCGGCGACGAGTTCGTTTATGTCGGTGGCAACGAGGGTGCCAGCGAATTCGTCGGTGAGACCACGATCGTCAGCGATCTCGGCGGGCGATTCGTCATGCCTGGCATCGTCGACAGTCATACCCATCCTGGCATGATGGGCGTCGAACAGTTCGGGCCGTGGTTGCCCGAGTCGGGCCACGAAGACCTGCTTGCCGCCGTAAAGGCCTACGCCGACAGCGTGCCTGGCGACGGCTGGATCAAGATGTGCTGCTGGTCCAACTACGCCTATCTGGTCGAGGGCGAGGAGCCACACAAGGCGGACCTCGATGCGATCGTGCCCGATCGCCCCGCGTGGATCGCAAGCACATCCTGGCACAGCTACTGGTTGAACTCGAAGGGCCTGGAACGACTGGGCATCGACGCCGATTCGCCCGATCCGCGGCCGGGGGTGGCTTACTACGTGCGCGACGAGAACGGCGAGCCGACCGGTTGGATCAAGGAGGGTGCCGGCTGGCAATTCATGGCTGAACAATTCCCCGTGGATCCCGAAAAACACCGCGATGGAATGCGCCTGTCGCTCGAACTCCTTAGTTCGCAGGGCGTCACGACCGTTTACGACGGCGGCAATTTCGACTACGACGACGAGGTCTACAGGTTCATGGCCGGACTCGACGCCGCCGGCAATTTGCCGATGCGCTACGAGGGAACCTATGCGGTCTACTTGCCGGAGCGGCGCCACATCGCCGTGCAGGAGATGAAACGCCTGCGGGACAGATACGGTGGCGAGCGGCTTAAATTCCGCACCATCAAGCTTTTCATGGACGGCATCAATTCCAACCGCTCGGCGGGCGTGCTGGAACCTTATGACGGATTTCCGGATACCGTCAGTGCGACCACCCTTACGGCGGAAGAGCTTCGCGATTGGCTGATCGAATTGCACGAAGGGCAGTTCGATCTGCACATCCACGCGATCGGGGACCTCGCCGTCAGGGAGGCGCTCGACGGCATTGAGGCGGCAAAGGAGGCAGTAGGCCCGGAATTCTATCCGCGAGTGACACTCGCGCACCTGCAGCTCGTCGATCCAGCAGAGTGGACGCGCTTCGGCGAGCTCGGCGTGAGCGCTAATTTCACACCATGGTGGCACGGGTTCGCCGCCCGCGACCCGGCTATGGCACTGTTAGGCGAGCGGCGCTCGCTGCACGCCTACCCGGCATTCGAAATTAGCAGTAGCGGGGGCAATGTCACGTTCTCGAGCGACGACTGGACGACGGACGTGCTGTCGCCATTCCTCGGCATCGAGGTCGGCCATAACCGGCAGTTTCCGGACGAGTGGTTGGAAGCCCGCGGCACCAGCGCCGACGAATTTCGGCCGCCGGCGTCCGAGCGCCTGGACCTGGAACTGATGATCCGGGGCTACACGATCAACGGCGCCTGGGCGTTTCGCATGGAGGACCGGATCGGCTCCATCGAGGCAGGCAAGCTGGCCGACTTCCTGGTGCTGGATGAGAACCTGTTCGAAATGAATCGCCGCGCCATCCACAACGTCAAGCCGGCCGTTATCGTCATGGAAGGCGAGGTCGTCCGCGGCACGCTGGACTAATAGTCTGCCGGCTACCTGGACTAGAGTTTGTCCTTCAAGGAATAAAAGAGCATGCCCAGCACCATGCCCGGATAGCGCAGCAGTGTGCCGCCCGGGAAAATATGGGTCGGCAGCTTCGCCATGACATCGAACCGTTCGGCCGTGCCGGTTACCGCCTCGGCGATCAGCTTGCCGGCCACGGTCGCGATGGAAATGCCGTGCCCCGAGTAACCCTGGGCAAAGAACACGTTGGGTTCGAGGCGCCCGAAGTGGGGCAGCCGGTTGACGGTCACCGCCAGTGTCCCGCCCCACGCGTAGTCGATGCGCACGTCGTTTAACTGCGGAAACAGCTTCAGCATATAGGGCCTGACGAAGTTGAGGATGTCCCGCGGAAAGCCGGGCCGGTAATTCTCGCCGCCGCCGAATAGCAGGCGGTGGTCGTCGGACAATCGGAAGTAATTGACGACAAAGCGGGTGTCGTGAATGCCGAAACGCCCATTGATCAGTTCGCGCGCCCGCTGCTCGCCCAAGGGTTCTGTCGCGATCATGAAGTTATTGATCGGCATGATCTTCCCGGCAGCTCGCGACTCTAGCTTGCCGAGGTAGCCGTTACAGGCGAGCACGACGAATGAGGCATTGACCGTGCCGGCTGCCGTTTTGACGATTGCGGGATCGCTTCGGGTGTAGCTCTCGACCCTGGAGTTCTCGAAGATTCTCACGCCGATTTTCGTGGCTGCCGCTGCGAGACCCAGCGTGAAATTCAGCGGATGCAGTACCGCGGCTTCACTGTCCCAGAAACCTTCCAGAAAATTGTCGGTCGCGACCATTGCGCGAGTCTCATCGCGGTCGAGGCGGCGCGTGTGCGGATAGTCGTAGCGCTCGGCCAGTGCGTCGGCGAGCTCCGCAGAAAATCCCAGGTAACTCTTCTTGTGGACGCCTAGCAGCTGACCATTTTGCAGGTCGCAATCAATCGCGTGTTTCTCGACGCGGTGGCGAATTTCCGTCTTGGCGGCCTCGGCGATGTCCCAGAGCGCTTTCGACCGTTCGTAGCCGAACTGCTCTTCCATTTCGAGGACATCCTTGCGCTGGCCGCTGCCGATCAGTCCGCCGCAGCGCCCCGAAGCGCCATAACCGACTCGCTCGGCTTCGAGGACGACGACATCGAGTCCCTGTTCGGCGAGGTTGACGGCCGCGGATAGTCCCGTGAATCCCGCGCCGATGACGCAGACATCGGCCCGCAGTTCACCACTGAGCGCCTGGTATTCCTGTCGATGTTTGGCTGTCGCTACGTAGTAGCTGTCCGGGTAGCCCTCGGGTTGCTTTTCTTTTTTCATAAACGCTATCCGACGTATGGATATGTGGGTTGCACGAGGACTAACGAGCGACGTAGGCGTCGAGGTTGCTGTCGCCGGCGTCCACGACCCAGCCAAACGGGTCCTCGGCCCTGCCTCCCTGGATGTCCAGCAAGGCATCTCTCAGCATCGAGGACATCTTGCCGACTTCGGGTAGTGCCCATTCTTTGCCGTCGGCATCACCGATCGCCTTGATGGGAACGACAATTGCACCGGTGCCGCAGGCGAAGACTTCGGTGCAGCGACCGTCCTCGATATCCTGCAACAAGTTGTCGATCGGCATCGTCACCGACTGCGCTCGAACGCCGCGGTGTTCCGCCAGTTGTAGCAAGGAGTCGCGCGTCACTCCTTCGAGCAGTGAACCGCTGGGCGCCGGGGAATGCAGTGCCCCGTCGATCACCGCTATGAAATTCATGGCCGACAGTTCTTCGATATTCTTTCTCTCCTTCGGATCCAGCCACAGGGACTGGTCGAAGCCACGGGCGATGCATTGCTGATTGGCCAATAGCGATGCAGCGTAGTTGCCGCCTACCTTGACGGCGCCGGTGCCGCCACTCGCCGCGCGGCAATTGTCGCGTTCGATCAGGATGCGAATCGGGTTTGCAAAGTAGGCATCCGATGGACTGGCAATCACGATGAACAGGAAGCGATCGCTGCCCTTGACCGCAAAGTGAGGGTCGAGCCCGAACATCGTGGGCCTAAGGTAAAGGGACTGGCCGCGTTCGCCGGGGATGAAGTCGGCCAGCGATACCGCCAGCGAAGACAGGGCCTCTGCGAACAGCGTTGCCGGCACGGGCGGCATCAGCAGGCGCTCCGCTGAACGTGCGAAGCGCCGCCAGTTCATGTCCGGGCGGAATAGCAGTGGCGCCGAACCGGCACCGCGGTAGGCCTTCATGCCCTCGAACGCCTGTTGCCCGAATTGAAGCGCCGTCGCTGCCGGGTTCACCGGAATATTGGCAAACGGAACCAGGGAGCCTGGTTGCCATTCGCCGTCACGAAACTCGGCCTGGTACATCACCGGCGCCAGTTCCGTGCCGAAGGTCAGCTTGTCAGGCAGTTGGTACGAGGCAATCAGGTCGGCGACTGCGGCAGGCGTTTTCAATTCGAACTCCATTCTCTTTGTGGCTGTCTTGATAACCGGATAATTCTATCGCATCGGGGAGGTCGGCACGCGATACCTTTGTGCCGATAGTCCTTGCGTCTGGCTTCCCGGCCGCCCGCCACTGCAACATGGTCTATACTGGGCTCGAACACAGTTTCGGGATGCTGCCGAAGCGAGGCAAGCCACAGACCCTCAGCAAGGAGGATGCCCATGGATCGTCGCAAGTTCCTGAACACGCTCAGCGCGTCGGCGGCCGCCAGTATTGCCGGTGCCGCAACCCTGTCCGCCAAGGCGGACGCTCTCGAAGACGCGATGGAGGCCGGTATCGAAAAACGTCGGGCCAAGCCTGAGCACTGCTTTATCGAGGAGGGCTGGCCCTACGACGAGAACGACAAGCGGCCGTACTACCAGCACTACGACCCGGCATTGCCGCCGATGCCGAAAGCGCCGACGTTGCTGGATTTCTACAAGCTACGCTTCTCCACGAATCACGTGACGCAAAGCGCGCGTCTTGCACAGAAAAATGGCAGCAGCGAGAAGGTCGTTCTGGCCTGCCTGATGCACGACATTGGCCTGAGCATCATGGGTACCGATCACGGCTACTGGGCGGCGCAGCTCGTTCGACCCTATGTCGATGAAGAGGTGGCATGGGCGATTGAAAAACACCAGGCGTTGCGGTTCTTTCCGGACAAGGAAGTCGGCTACGAATACCCGGAGCGTTACTTCGAGTATTTCGGCAAGGACTACGTGCCTGAACCGTATCTCAAGGAAGAGCACGATCGCGCCAAGAATCACAAGTGGTACATGTCGTCGCGTGAGATAACTATCAACGACCTTTATTCGTTCGACCCCGATCTGCAGGTCGACGTAGAGGAGTTTACCGATATCATCGGGCGCCACTTCAAACAGCCGAAAGAGGGGCTTGGCTTCGATGGCAGCCCCACGGCTCACATGTGGCGTTCAATCATCTGGCCGAATAATTTCCTCTAGCGTGGAAGGCCGCGGCTGGGGCGGCCGCGGTCAGGCCTTCCTGGCAGCTTCTGCCTCAGCAATAGCAATGTCTTCATCACCTGCCTCCGCGGGCGGGGTCTTCGGGCCTCCGTAGATGCGGCGGAACAGGTAATAGAGTGGTGTACCGGAGAGTAGCGCCAGGAATCCGGCGATGCCGTACCAGCCGACGTCGAGGCCGAGCAGGTTGAAGCCGTCGACGCCGAACAGAACCGTCCCCCGATCAATCGTGTTGAGGTAGATCGTGAACAGAACGATCAGGATGGGCGGGATAACCATGGCGATCATGCCGGTCGTGCCAAGCGGAATCCGGAAAGGTCGCCTCAGGTTCGGCTCCTTGATGCGTAAGCGCACTGCTGCGATGAAGATCACGACGTAGGAGGAGATGTAGACCATTACGTCGATGACAACGAGGTTCTGGAACGGACCGATCACGAGAACAGCATTGAGGATCGCCATCAGAATGATTGCGGCGACGGGCGTGCCGAAGCGCGTGCTAATCTGGCCAATGGATTTCGGGAACAGCCCGTCTTCGGCGAGCGCAAACAGCGGCCGCGCGCCTGATGCCAGGTAGTCGAGGTACAGGGCGAGATTGCCGATCAGGGCGGATACCAGCAATGCCAGGCCGAGCAACGGCCCGCCCAGCGCCTGCCCGATCTCGATGAACGACACGCTGCCATCATCGGCATCGACGGCGAAGGTGTCCCAGTTCCCGTAGCCCGCCAGGCTCGCAATCGTCGGCAGCAGGTACGTCAGCACGACGAACGGCACGACGAGCATCAGCGCGCGCGGAATGACTTTCTGGGGATTCCGGATTTCCCCGGAGAGCGTCGACATCGACTCGTAGCCCGAGTAGATCCAGACTCCCAGCGCAAGTCCCAGTGCGAGGGCACCGCCGCTGCCGAACAGCGGCGCGTCCGGGACGATCAGCGGGCGCAGCGGGTCGAACTGCCACTGCGCGAAACCGACGATAGTCAGGACGACGAACGGCGCGAGGATCAGCACCGAAAACAGCACCGAGCTTAACGCGACCAGCCGGATACCGATGATGTTCATCACGGCGAATACGGCGATGAACGTCCAGCAAATCAGGTAATACGAGAGCTGGTCGAATCCGAGCCAGTTTTGCAGGTAGCTGGTGCCCAGTACGATGTAAACCGCGGAGTCGATGAATATCGAGAGCGACCACCACCAGGCGGTCTGGAAGCCCCAGAAATTGCCGAGCGCACGTCGGGTCCAGACGTAAAAGCCACCCTCGCATGGAATCGCGGAACCGAGTTCGCTGGCGATGAGCGCCATCGGCAGGCTCCAGAACACCGGCAGTACCAGCAGCATCAACAGCGTAAGACCGGGTCCGGACGATGACACCATGTCCTCGATGCCGAACGAGCCGCCGGCAACGAAGATGTAGACCATGAAAAAGACCGTGACGACGGGAAGTGGCGCCCGCTTGAGGTGCGCTCCGGTCGACTTGTCCACCATGGTTTCAGTCACCGGCTGTTACAGCTGACTGGCGCCCGGATCGGAGTACGCCGTAACTGCGATCGCGATCGCTGAGCGCATACGTCAGGCAGATTCGCTGTGCCACCTGGCGAGCAGCTCGGCTTCGGTATCCAGGTTGAGTCCTGCGCCCGGGTCATTCGGATCAGCTCGCTCCGGGAGATTGGCAGTCATCTCCTTTGCTGTTTCCGCTATCGGTCGGAAGGTAAGCCCGGTTGCAAGTGCCCGGTCGTTGTTGACCTGCATGAACGGTATCGGTCCCATGCCGTACCACGGGGCATAACCGCGAATGTTCGACTGCTTGTCGCGCAACCAGCCCCAATCGACCCACGTCAGCGTCGACGTCGATCCGACAGCGTCGCGAATGCCTTCGAGGAAGGGTCGGGCCCGGTAGGGCTCCTCGGCGCCGACGGCATTGTAGGGGCCGCTGCCGCCGCCGTCCTCGAGCAGGCGCACCATCCACGCGGTCATGTCCTCGGCATCGATGTACTGGATGGGGAGATCTTCCTCGCCGGGCACCAGGATTTCGTTGCCGGCGGCCATTCGAACCAGCCAGTGGCGCAGTCGCTCGGTCGGGTCGCCGATGCCCGTGATGATGCCCGGCCGGATGTGGATAGCCCTGTCGCCGAACACCTTCGTGATCTCCTGCTCGCAGAGCGCCTTGCGGGCACCGTAGCTCGGGCCGTAGGGCGGTTCCGATTCATCATTCGGGTCGTCCATCACTGCAGGCGGCGCCGAGAGCTCGTCGTCATCGACACTGAGATCATCGCCGTAGGCCGAGATACTGGAGACGAACATGTAGGTGTCCACGTGCCCGTCCAGCAGTTCGGCAGTCAGGCGCGCATGGCGCGGGTAGAAGCCGGAGTTGTCGATCACCACATCCCAGTCCCGGCCCTTGAGCGCATCGAGATCACCGTTGCGGTCACCGATCAGGTTCTCGACATTCGGGAACATGTCCGGCGCGGTCTTGCCGCGGTTGAACATCGACACCTTGTGGCCGCGAGACCGCGCATAGTTGATTTCGTGCGGGCCGATAAATCCCGTGCCGCCGAGCACGAGGATATCGAGCGACTTGCCGGCCGTGCCCTGCGAAAGTACCGATCCCGGCAGCGTCGAGAGTGCGCCCAGGGCCGACATCGAGCCCAGGAATTTGCGTCGTGAAGTTCTCATTCGAATCTCCGCCCGGCCTCAGGAAGACCGGATATTAACCGATGGCTCAGCGAGCCCCCCAGTACTGACGCGGTGGCGTCTCCGATTCCTCGACCAGTATGCTGTGCGGATCGATCCAGCGCTGGTACCAGCGATCCACGGATTCCAGCAACATCTCGTCGGCGTTCGGCTGTGCCTCGATTACTTTCATCAAGGCTGTCTGCCAGCCTACGTCCGACGCCAGCCCGATCGAGCGCGTCGAGCGGCGATAGCCTTCCTCGAAATCTTCCGCGTCGAACTGCACGCCGACCCCATTGCGGACGATCTCGGCGCCCGGCACCAGCGCGCCCGCGCGCGCCTGATCCTGGTCCTGGTAGCGCAGGAAGAAGCGATACGGTCCCGGCCAGTCCGGTAATTGCGCGTCGCCAAGGTTGCGAATCGCATCGCGCGCTGTTCTTTCGATACGTCGCGCGGATTCCTCCGCCGGCAATGCCTCCGCCGTGCCGAGATCGACCGCGTGCTTGACCGTCGCATAGCGTACCCAGGGCATGTGCCTGCCAATTTCCTTACCGAGTTGGTCGTCGCCGCTGACCATGATCAGCGGGATCTTCTGCCGGGCGGCGCCCGCAGCCAGGATCATGGATTCGTTGAACGGCACGCCGTTGACGGTGTATTCGAGGTCCTCGGCGGTATACGTGTGGGCGAGAAAGCCTACCTGGTTGCCGGCAGCGGCGTGCATGCCGACAGCGACGATCGCGTCGAAGGAGGCGTCGTAACTGTCCATGTAAATGTCGAACGGCGTGTCCCGGTAATGCATGACGGCGGGCGGCAGCAATTCGTCGACCAGGACGTCGGGCTCGCTCCGGTTTCCGGAGCCGTGGCCGTCGACGACGATGATCTCGGTGGCGCCGCCGGCCATCAGTCCCCGGATGGCGGCATTGACGTCGGCCGTCATCATCTTCCGTCCTTCGGCATACGATTCCGAATGGCTCGAGGTCGTATAGCGGTAGTCAGTGGCGCCGGCCATGCCCTCCATGTCGTAGAGAAGCATCACCTTGATACCGGCATCCTGTGCCGACCCGGTCGTTGCCAACAGGAACAGCAGAAACGACAAGCCAGTTCGTTTCGACATGGTTACCTCCTTAATTGTGTCGCCGTCATTGCCTGGGAATGAATGGCAGGATGAGCTTCGATGGATAGCGTTCGCTCATGTGTATCGTCTGCCGTGCCACCTTCATCTCGCTGGTCAGCGCAAAGGGTGCCCCGGTATTCAGGTTCCTCGCCAGGCGTGGGTAGTTGCTGCTGGTGACGTCGAGCCGCAGCTTGTCACCCTGGGAGAACAGGTAACTCGTTGCCCAGAGGTCAATCGTGTACCGGTAGGTCTGGCCCGGCTCGATCAGCTTTTCTTCCTCGAAACCCTCGCGGTAACGCGCGCGGATGACACCGTCGACCAGGTTGATGGCCGCGCCGTCGGGTTTGACGACGATCAGCTTGGCCATGAAATCCGTGTCCCGCGCGTCCGTGGTCGCGTAGATCTCCGCCGTGATCGGGCCGGTGATCTCGGTCGGCTGCTCGAAGGGTGCCGAGACGAAGCGGAGCACGTCTTCGCGATCGTCGAGCGGCGCCTGGTCGTAGGGTCCGCGCAGCGTCGGTTCCATGATATTGCCGCCGAGCGTCGGCACCGGGTCGGCCGGATCATAGGTATATCGCAACGCGCCATCGGTGATTGGCGCTGCCTCGGACAGCGAGCCGTCGGCGTGCAGATATACGGGTCGGTAATCGGTCCTGGCGAGCGGCCACTCCTGCTCGTCGCGCCACACGTTCTCGCCCATGACAAACAGGCGGATCGGCGCACCTGTCGGTGCCGGGCCGTCCTTCAGCCAGTAATCGAACCATTCGAGCAGCAGCGGTTCGACGTCGATCAGCGCATCCTCGCCGAAATCGACGTCGCCCACCTGCCGCGACGCATTCCAGCCGTGCGGCCACGGTCCTATGACCAGCCGTTGCCCGCGGCGCGCGGTCTCGGTCGCGGCCTGCTCGGTCATCGTCTTGTAGCTGCCGAGGGTGCTGCGCAGGAAGACGTCGTACCAGCCGCCGAAGTTGAGCGCCGGCACCGACATCTCCCATGCGCGCGCCTCGAGATTCAGGGGCTTCCAGTAATCGTCGTATGACGGGTGGGCGAGCCAGTCCTGGAAGTGCGGCACGTCGAAGCCGACGCTTTCGGCGAGACTGACGAGCGGCAGGTGATCGATGCCGCCGATCCAGTCGACCGGGAAGCTCATGTTCGTGCGGCTGCCGGTCAGCCCGATCCCCCAGCGTGCCCGCGAGAGCAGCGAGAACGCGCCACCGGGATAGGCAACGTCGCGGTAGTAGTTGCCGGGGCTCATCGCCGGCGCGATCGCCTTCAGTGCCGGGTTGCCGTTGACGGCCGCCAGCCACTGCACCGACGCCAGGTAAGAGGTCCCGAACATGCCGACCCTGCCGTTTGACCAGGGCTGGTCGGAAATCCAGGTGAGCGTATCGTCGCCGTCGTTGATCTCGTCGAAGTAGGGATACCACTCACCTTCAGAGTCGTAGCGCCCGCGCGAGGACTGGAAGACGAAGGCGTAGCCGTTCGCTGTCGCAAACTTGGCGTAGCGGAGCCGGACCGGTGTCGAGCCGTTGGAATAGATATCCCTGACGAGGAGCGTCGGATAACTGCCGCCGGCAGCCGGCAAGTAGACATCGGTCGCCAGTTCGACGCCGTCGCGCATTGGCACCTTGACGTGATACATGGCCTTGACGGACTCGGGAAAGTCGCCGTCGTAGTTAGCGAAGCTTTGCGCGTGAGACGCGGCAAAAGGTGTTATTGCCAGGATGAAGGCAACGAGCGTACGGATTTTCAAGGTATTCCCCCGGTCTCTATAGTCCGACCCTGACCACGAACGGCCGGCCGTTGAGTCCACGCCAGTCGACGTCCCTGAAGACTTCTGTCTTGCGTCCGTCGGGCGTGAGTACGGTGACGTGGACGTCGATGGCGATCACTTCCGGCAGCCCGATGTGTACGGGCTTGGCATTCTGTGCGTTGTAGCCACTCCCGGTATCGACCATGCGCAGCCCGATCAGGTCATCGCTGCCGGCGCGATAGACCCTGACCTCGGAGCCGACACGCGTGTAATGTCCGTTCTCGTCGAGTACCAGCACCTGCACTGAGCGGGAAGCCGTCTCCGGCGGCAAGTCGTTGCGGAACAGGTAATGCGAGCCCGCCGGATCGTTGGCGGCGAGCGCCAGGTCGAGGTCGCCATCCTGATCGAAATCGGCCCACTGCACGCCGTGATCCGTGTCGTTCGCGGCTATAACCGCGGGCAGCTGGTTGACGAAGCGCTCACCCTCGTTGATGAACAGGTAGTCCGGCATGCCCGGTTTGCCGCTGACGTAGCCGACCGTGTAAAGGTCCGGGCGGCCGTCATGCTGAACGTCGCCCCAGACGCCGGTTACGATGTGGTCGTGGACGGCCACGCCCATCTCTGCCGCGACATCGGTGAACGTGCCGTCGCCGTTGTTCCTGAACAGGCTGTCGTCGCCGTACTCCGCCACGTAGAGGTCGAGGTCGCCGTCCGAATCGAAATCCGTGACCGCGCAACCGACGCCGCCGTCCTCGATCGGCCGGCGCGGCTGGTCAATGTCGAGTTCGATCGCGACGTCCCGGAAATGGCCGTTATCGTTCCGGAACATGCCGTCGCGGTCGCCGTTCTGATTGGCGGTAAAGAGGTCGAGGTCGCCATCGGCATCCATGTCGAACCAGCAGGCGCCAACAGTGCGCCGCGGTTCTGCGATGCCGGTCTGGAACGTGACGTCGGTGAACTTGCCGCCGTCGTTCCGCAATAGACGGTTGGTGCTGGTGCGCAGTGCAACATAAAGATCCAGGTCGCCATCGGCGTCGTAGTCGACGAAGGACACCTGGCGGGTGATGCCGCGAATAGCTACGCCGGCCGCCTCGCCAGATTCGGTGAATGCCGCATTGCCGTTACGGGACTCGTTCAGGTAGAGCCGGTTCGCCGGTCCGTCGAGCCCGGAATAACCGATGTACAGGTCGAGGTCACCGTCGCGATCGACGTCGCCCCAGGCAACCGAACGTGGGTTGCCGCCATCGGTTGGCAGGCCCGAGCCCGGCGCGACGTTCTCGAAACCGTCCGGCGTATTGCGATAGAGCCGGACCGGCGCGCTGTTGAACGTCACGACCAGGTCCAGATCGCCGTCACCGTCGAAGTCCCCCCAGGCATTCGACTGGCCGCCGGGATCGGCGAAGACTTCCGGCTGCACCGGCGTGAATGCAATATCTGCGACTGCAGAACCGGCCGACAACGCCGCAAGGAGTGTTAGGGCAATTCGGGTAGGCATGCCCGTAACATTAGCGCAGATTGGTCGTTCGTGGGATAAATGACTGGCTTGGGTGCCCGTGCTGGCTAAGGCCAGATGTCCTCGAAAGCGAAGAATTCCCGATCTTCCGGGTATTCGTCAGGAGCTGTTCGTTTGATCCGCCCTCGTTCGTTCCAGTACCGGAACTCTCCTGTCGGCAGGCCGGAGGCGTATACGCCTTCCCATTCCTTTTTCCCATTTTCGTGCCAGCGCCTTGCAATGCCGTTTCGTTGGCCGTCCTCGAAACGCACTTCCATCATCTTCTTTCCATTGGGATGCCAAACGGTGGCCAGTCCTTCGCGTTTTCCTTTTACGTAGGTGCTTTCGGCCATCAGCTTTCCGCCCTTGAAATACCCGTACCACCGTTTCTGGACGCCGTCCGCCACGTCGTCCCTGTAATGTGTCGCCGTTCTCTTCATGCCGTTGGAATACCAGCTCACATGGAAGCCTTGCCGTCTACCCGCCACGAAATTGGACTCGAACAGCTTGTCGCCATCAGCATTCCACCCAGTCTCCAGCCCGTCTTTCAGGCCGTTCCTGTAGGTGATCGTCAGGGAGTTCGGCTCTTCCTCTGCATATATCGTTTCGACGCCGTCGGCGAGGATTTCCGACCCCTTCAGGTAGTAAAGGCCACCCTTTTCCACGGTTTCGATCGGTCTTACTTGCATGTCAGCGACGATGTCATCCGTGTCCGCGTAAAAGGACAATCGACCCAAACCGCATCCTGCGGCGCCTTTGTTGATCCTGCCAAACAGGTCTACTGATTGCGGCAGCGGCAATTCCCTGATTCCCGCGAAGCTCCGACCAGGCACGCGGTACTTGCCTTTGCGGCTGGCACATTCGAGCGGCTCTCCGGCGAGGCTCGTGGTCCAGTACGAGCACTGATCGTATTGGCCGTCAAAATCCAGGTCGCGCGTGATCAGCCAGCTGTCGATCCATGCGCCGAACAGTTTGTCGTTGGTCATCGGCACGAACAGCATGTCGTGTCTGCCGTCGAAATTGGCGTCCTGCATGTGCCAGAAGACCATCCTTGTACTCGAAAGTAGTAGCAGCAGTTCCTCTTTATTAGCCTTGTTATCCGACAGGTCAGGTAAGCGGCCGTGGAAATTTTCAGGAAAAACGGGTAATGCGCCCTCCAGGTAGGCGAGATAGTCGACGAGGCCATCGCCGTTCCTGTCGAAGATGAACGCCCAGTCCAATGTTGCCGTGTCGGATCGAGGGTCGAATGCCCTGGGATTTGGGAGCTGGCCTACCATCTCGAATAGTGGGCTCAATGAAACGTCCTGGGACGGGCTATGGAGTTGGTCCTCGGTGAGCGCGGCGATGAAAGCTCTATCGTTGTTCGATCCGATAAAGGTTATATGACCGTCGTCCCCGGTGGATTCGCAGATGGAGATCAGCCCGGGTCTCGTATCGTCACTGATCGACTGCGAGAACCTGCGCACCGCCAAGTAGAAATCATCCGGGGGGAGCACCGCTCCCGGGGTAGGCATGACGGCTGGCAGGTGTGGCCTGATGATGGGTGTGGCATCCGCCCCTGCGATGCCTTCGAGTGGATGGGCATAAGGCAAACCGCAAGCAAGCGCCAACCAGGCACTCGCGATTACGATTCCAGCCAAACCTTTCATTCCCGGTCACCTCGACCTGCTTAATTAACACCATGAAAGGGAGCCGTCATCAAGTCGGGGATGTACCTAGCGGACCGCGTGTCGCCTCAGCACTCGAGACGCTAGAATGAACCGATGATTTCGGCAACGTCCACGCAGTCCTGGTCGGCCAGCATGGCGGCGTACTTCCAGCACGATTATTCGGGGCCGGCCTTCGAACTGTTCGGCGCCGGCCACCTGGCGGCGCTGGCCGCGATCGGCGCCATCATCGCCTTTCTGCTCTGGGGGTGGCGTGATCCCGACGACGTGTCGCGGCGCCGCGCGCGCTTGTTGATTGCCGGCGTCATGATCCTGAACGAGATCGGCTGGC